>Ga0209679_1000017_pt1 | contig 79881 bp, 81 predicted proteins | sample WorMetHEROISLAND_4_FD_187408 | JGI IMG/M metagenome (GOLD analysis project Ga0209679, IMG submission 187408) | Marine gutless worms symbiont microbial communities from Max Planck institute for Marine Microbiology, Germany - Olavius sp. 2 HERON... ...
CCCTTGCAGGCATGGCAGTTCCAGCGGCCAATGCGGTCGCCATCCGCCTTGCGAGCTACATGCAGGCTCCCGCATAACGGGCAGAATGGCTCATCGCCGAAGCGAATGTGTTCAAGATGCGCGATACCAGGCGTCTTGATCGGGGAAGCGTTGAAAGACGGTTAGCAGGTTCATGGCGTTTCCTCTCAACTTGAGAGCATTGTGCACCCGTCAAGCGAAAATGTTAACCCATAACTTGTCATTCCGTTAAACAATCGAGCAGCTACTTCGAGAAACCCATGATCTGGTAGGATCGGTCCATCCGAGCTGTCCGTTGGCGAGCCTTTGCCGGCGTCTTAACGCAACCTACGCCCACATTACCCCCCGCGTGGCCTGCATTGTGCGGACCTCGCCTTAAGTAACGCCTGGGGGAACAATACGACGCTAGTTAAATCCCCCGAACCGCGTCGAATAATTCAAGAGGTAGTGGTTGAGTGTAAAGTGGTACAGTGTGCGACCTGATGATTCGAACCCCCACTGTTTTTGCCATCCCTGGCCCTGGATTTCGGCACTCCCTGCCGGAATGACGAGAGAGGGGTTGGCAGACTTTGCCACTTAGAATTTAGCTACTATCATTCAGGATTGCTGGAGAATATGATGCAAGCGAATCGAGACCGGCTGTGGCAGATTCTCGACGAGAAATCCCTGATTGTCGGAAAGGATATGACCCTAAGTGCGGGGCTTTCTTCTTCTTTCTACTTCGATTGCAAGAAGACCACGTTGCACGGAGAGGGATTGGCACTGATCGCAGATGTGTTCTTGGAGGAAATCGACAAACTCCCTGCACGTCCCTCGGCAATCGGCGGCCTCACCATCGGGGCCGATTTCGTGGTGGCGGCCGTTGTCATGCGCGCCCATCAGACAGGCCATCTGACCATCAACGGCTCGATCGTGCGGAAAGAACCCAAGCAGCACGGCACCCGTAGCCCCATCGAGAACGAAATGCCGCGGGGCACCAAGATCGTCGTGGTCGATGATGTGATAACGACCGGCGGATCCACGGCGAAGGCGTGTGAGCAGTTTCTTAGGGATGGCTACGAGATCGTCGGGATCGTCACCCTGGTGGACCGTGAGGCCGGCGGAGTCGAGAACTTGAAGCGAAAGTACGGCTGTACTGTGTGCTCGATCTTCAGGAAAAGCGATTTCCCGCGAATTGCCACGGACTGAGATGTCGATTCTGTCGTGGTTTAAGCCGCCGTAAAGGGCTCTGTCAGGGAGGTGGCCTCTTCCCCGCCAATCTTCTTGTTCGATCCCGGCGCTGTTCGGCGTTATTTGGTGTTGCCCGAGAAGGCATCTATTAACCACGAAAGACACGAAAAGACACGAAATTGTCATCCCGACGCAGGAGGGATCTTTTCCCTCCGGACAACGCCGAATCATTTAGGATTGCTTTGGGTCCATTGGCGTTCATTGCTTCAATAACTTTAGTGCGCGAAGCGCATCATAGTTGAAACTAAGGTGTCGGGTTGGGTTACAGCGCCAGCGCCACATAACTCAGGATTGCCAGGTTCGATAATCCCGGCGTCTGCGCCGGGATTTCTCCGGGTTGCGCAGTAGTAGGTAGAGGGCACCGGTGCCCCCATCGCGTCGGGTTGCCGAGCAAAAGGCGAGGACCTCGTCGTACCGTCGCAGCCAGTAATTTACCTTGCGTTTGAGCACCGGCGGTTGCTCCGGGGAGCGGCCGCCCTTGCCGTGGATGATGAGGGCACAGCGCACGCCCCGGCGAGCACAGTCGCGCAGGAACTCGTCGAGGATGCGCTCGGCGTAGGCTGTGGTCAGGCCGTGCAGGTCCAATTCCAACCCTATCTCCATGTGGCCACGCTGAAGATCGGCAAGCAGGCGCTTTTGGACGCCCGCGCGGGAGAACAGCAGGTAGTCGTCGGTCTCGAGCTCCGCCTCGGTCAGGGTCGCGCGCCGGGGCTGCTCGCTCAGCTCCGGCGGCTGGGCGATCGGGACTGGGGGCGGACGCCGCCGGAAGGGTTCGGCGCGATCGGTCGCGATGGGTTTTGCATCTTCGACGGCGTTGCGAAACAGCTTCGCTTCCGAGATACGCAGGTATTTTCGCATGGTTCCGACAACCCCCGGAGTACTGGAGTTCTTTGCGAGCATATCCGGTGCCTAATCGCAGTCGTGAACGTCATCGTGGTCGATCACAATCACGTAAGGCGGGCACAATGTCACACTCCCGTGACACCATAGGCGCGCGTGACAGCCTCATCCCACACACGGTAGTAGCCGTCGGGCCGCCGCAGCCGGTTTTCGAAGATCCACCAGCGGTCCGCCGGATCCGGCGGCGAGGCGGAGGTCCCTGGATCGGGAGTCCAATACCTGTACTTGTAGCCCTGGTCAGGCCAAGCGATGACTGGTGGATGCTGCGGAAAGCAAACCCGATAATTCGACCGTACCCTACCGTCAGTGGTTCCAAGGGTAGATAGGGCTAAGATATGAGTTTCCAGGCAGCCTCCAAGGGTGGGTGTTCACCGCCGGGGATTCCAGTATTATGGGTTGTCTTGCAGCGCGCTGCTTGCTGCGTCGGGCCTGACTGGTCGATCATTCCATCTAATTTTTCCGATTGTCATTGCGACCGAAGGGAGAAATCCCGAACGCCGGGAATCTTTGCCAAGCTGGAAGATCCCTCGCTATGCTCGGGATGACAGCTCCTCACGGTCGAGATGAAATGGAGTACTTGAACACGTATAAATCTTCTTGAAGGAAGGATCTCAGCGGACCGGTTTGCCCTGCGTCAGGGAGGTAGCTCGGGTTTAGGCGTATACCTTCGGGACGAGGTGTCAAACCAAGCTGAACGCCCGTAACCCGATAAACCATACTGCAGGTGAGGTTTTGTCGGCCGGTCAGGGGGTGCCCGGATTGATCGACTCAACCAAACATCGGAGCAGGTGCCTGACCCAACCTACATTTTGACCGGACTCCGGTGTTCGTACGTCCGAAATCCGATGAGAATCCCGATGCAGGTGGATTTGGCGTACCACGTCGTTTTCGAGCCGGCGGCGTGCCGGCTATAGGGATGCAACTGACGATGCAACAAGGGATCGGAATGACATCGCAGCGCACGCGCGAGCGTCTGATTCAGCGGCTTGAGGAGGCCGGAATCCGCAACCCGGATGTGCTCGACGTCATGCGCCGGCTACCGCGCCATCTGTTTGTGGATGAAGCCCTGGCCAGCCGTGCCTACGAGGAATCGGCCCTGCCCATCGGCCACGGGCAGACCATCTCCCAGCCTTATACGGTGGCGCGCATGACCGAGGCGCTCCTGGCGTCGGGCAGTCCCGACACCGTATTGGAGATCGGTACCGGTTCGGGATTCCAGACCGCGGTGCTCGCCTCGTTGGCGCGCCGGGTCTACAGCGTCGAGCGGGTGGCGGACCTGTCGGAGCGGGCCCGGCATACCCTGAGGGGACTCGGGCTGCGCAACGTGCGTCTACGCCACGGTGACGGTGCCTTGGGTTGGCCGGAATACGCGCCCTTCAACGCCATCATAGTCACCGCTGCACCGGCGGGGATTCCCCGCGTGCTCGTCAATCAGCTGACCATGGGCGGCTGCATGGTGCTGCCCATCGGGCACTCGGAACGACAGGTGCTGGTGCGTGTGTTGAGAACCGAAACGGGTTATGTCCATGAGCTATTGGAACCCGTCACTTTCGTACCCTTACTCGTAGGCGTGGCTTGATGCGCATCTTCTCCCCGCTCTGCGACCGTGTCATGGCCTGGTCGCGACACCGTCACGCCCCCTGGTATCTGGGGGGACTGAGCTTCGCGGAATCCTCTTTCTTTCCCATTCCGCCGGACATCATGCTTGCCCCCATGAGTATGGCCAAACCGCGGCAGGCCTGGTGGTTCGCGGGCTTGACTACGGCCACCTCGGTGCTCGGTGGTCTGCTGGGTTATCTGATCGGCCATTTCGCATTCGAGCTGATCACTCCCCTGGTTGCGGAAGGCGGACGCTACGTCGAGCCCTTCGCCAAGGCCGAGGCCTGGTTCCGGACGTGGGGTGTCTGGGCCATCTTCATCGCCGGGTTTTCTCCCATTCCCTATAAGATTTTCACCATCTCCGCCGGGGTGTTGCATATGGCGCTGATCTCTTTCCTGATTGCCTCGGCGGTGGGGCGCGGGGCGCGCTTTTTTCTCGTTGCCGCCCTCATGGCCTGGGGTGGCAGGCGGATGGAGAGCACCCTGCGGGCCTACGTGGACCGTATCGGCTGGATCACGGTCCTGCTCATCGTCTTGGCGGTACTCCTCCGGTAGGCTACGCGGATGCGGACGGAGGCGATGCGAGTGGCGGCAGCCAGACAGGGAGGTCGGTAGCTTGCGGATGGTCAACCGTCGCGCCCTGGTCGCATTAGTGGCCCTGCTGTTGGTCCTGGTCCTGGCGGGGTGCAGCTCCATGGGGCCTGCCCCGCCCGGCTACTACCGGATCCGCAGCGGCGACACCCTGTCCGGGATTGCCCGTCGGTATAAGGTCAGCTACAAGACCCTGGCACGCTGGAATAAACTGGGGCCTCCCTATCGCATTTATGCGGGTTCCCTGTTGCGTGTCAAACCGCCGCGGGGGAAGGTCAGCTCGACCAAACGCAGTAGTCGGCGAACAGCAAGGACAGCAAGAACGGCAAAGCGGTCGAGCGCCAAGCGCAGGGCTGCTGCCAGGGCCTCGAGCAAGGCAGAGCGACGCGCAGCGGGCAAGCGCGCGCGGGTGGCATCCGGCTTGCGTTGGCGGTGGCCGCTCGGTGGTAAGGTTGTGCAGAGGTTCCGGAGCGGGAACCGGACGTTACAAGGTATCCGCATCGCCGGGCGTCCCGGTCAGAAGGTGGTGGCCGCGGAGAGCGGGACTGTGGTCTACAGCAACAGTGGACTCAAGGGTTATGGAAACCTTATCATCATCAAGCACGCCAAGGACTATTTGAGTGTATACGGCTTCAACCACCGGCTCCTGGTGAGGGAAGGTGCCCGTGTGAAGCGCGGTCAGGGCATCGCAGAGGTGGGGCAGGCGTCTGATGGGGCCTATCGTCTCCACTTCGAAGTGCGGAGGAGAGGGACCCCTGTAGATCCTCTGAAGTATCTCCCGTAAGGCGATCGGCGGAAAACGGCCCGCCGGATTGCGCCGAATTTTCGTTTATCTTCCAGGCGCGACAACAGACGCATAGTCAGACTTAAGTAACTGTTATCGCAAGTCCCAACCCTGGGTATCTCGGTTACGAGGGAATGTGCGCATGGCAAGGACCGATGGGCGAGACGATTTGAATTCGGGGCCTGAGATCGGCAGCGACACCGTAGAGGGTGCGATGGACGGTCCCGAGCTGGAAACGATCAGTGAAGGGACAAGCGATGGCGCTGGATCGCCGGATGTGGTTGTGCCACCCTCGAATCAATCCGCGGCGGGGGACGGTGACCCCGATACGGTACGGCTGTACCTCAATGAGATCGGCGGCTCCAGACTGCTGACGGCCGAAGAGGAGGTCCGTTTCACCCGCCTTGCCCATAGCGGTGACGATGCCGCGCGCCAGCGTATGATCGTCAGCAACCTGCGGCTGGTGGTCAAGGTTGCGCATCGCTATCTCAACCGCGGGCTTCCCCTCTCGGACCTGATCGAGGAAGGAAATCTCGGTCTGATGCGGGCCGTGGAGAAGTTCGACCCGGAGCGTGGCTTCCGCTTTTCGACCTACGCCATCTGGTGGATCCGCCAGAACATTGAGCGGGCTATCATGAATCAGGCGCGTACGGTCCGCCTGCCCATTCATGTGACCAAGGAGATCAACACCTATCTCAAGGTGGCCAGGGGCCTCACCCAGAAGTTCGACCACGAGCCCACCACGGAGAATATTGCCGGCCTTTTGAACAAGCCCATCGGGGAGGTCAAGCGCATGCTCGATCTGAACGAGCATATCACCTCGGTCGACGCCCCCTACGGCAAGGACGCGGATGGACAGCTTCTGGACAAGCTGCAGGACGAATCAGCCGCGGATCCTGCAGATAAGCTCCATGACCACGCCGTCCGGTCCAGTCTGGACCAGTGGCTGGAGAAACTCAACGACAAACAGCATGAGGTCGTGGAGCGCCAATTCGGGCTCCACGGCCATAATCGCACCACCTTGGAGTGCGTGGGCCCGGGAACTTGGTGTAACCCGCGAACGGGTCCGTCAGATCCAGATAACCGCCCTGAGGCAACTGCGGAGCATCCTCGAAAAGGAAGGCTTTTCCGTGGATGCCTTCTTTCGGTAGCTACACCGACACATCCAACGAATCGGGATATATCTCGATGCCCAGCACCTCGCCTACTTGGCGCGCCCGATCATCGATCATGGGCGATACCACGATCATGCGGGTTGCCTGCCTGTCATGACGTTGCTCATAAAAGCGGACCTTACGTTCGAAGGTGTGCATGTCGGATTGGCTCATCGACGACTTGAGCTCGCAGAGAATCAGCAAGCCGTTTTTGATGATCACGTCGAGCTCAATCTGATCCGGCCGCCCGAACACCTCGCCCTCATCGTCGAACTCGTTCACATTGATCACCTCCACCCCGAAGCTCTCCACCAGGATGGCGGCCAACGCATCACGGAAGGCCCGCTCCGCTTGGATGCCCCAACGTGATCCCAGGGCACCGATCGAGCGATCGATATGCTTATTCATTCAGCATCCGGGTAAACCGGTCCTCCGTTTCCACCTTGGTGGGGAAGTGCTCGCGGGTAACGCTCAAGATGTAATCGCCCAACGACGGATCGCTGCGCAGCAGTTGCGGGAGATGGCCGCGGATGGAGCGAATCAGCTCCTCTTCCGTCACTAATCCGGTCATGGTAAATCTCCGTCGATTATGGATTTATGCCGAAACCCATGCGCCGCGCAAAATACCCCAAAATCGCCCGCGCTTATAATCAATGTAAATATCTCATAAGGCAACCGAGTAATAAATGATGTAACGCAATTGATTGAGAACACCCCCTAGCTCGCCAATAAGCCGACGGGAGCGAGATGCTCGGTCCGGGCCCAGGATTCCACTGTCCAGTCGTCCCCGTCGATGTCAATCCGGTTGAGTGTGGCGTTGCGCAGGTCGATCCGCATCTGTTCCTCAATTCCCTTTCCGACCGCGCGGCGGTAGCAATCTCCCAGGGGACCACCATGGCTCACCACCAGGACGCATTCCCCTCGGTGGCGCGCGGCGATCCCCGCGATCGCCCCGGTCACCCGCTCGAACCGCTGGCGGAGGCTCTCGCCGCCGGGTATGGGCTCGTCCACCAGATGCTCGCGTCGAATCCTGGCGGCGTGCGGTTGCTCCCGTTCCACTTGGGCCCGACCCAACCCGGCCAGCACTCCTAGGTCCCACTCGCGCAGGCGTTTGTCGGCGCGGACCGCCTGCCCCTGGTGGCGGACGATCGTCCAGGCGGTCTGGAGGGCGCGCAGCAGATCACTGCTGTAGACGGCATCGAAGCAGGTGTCTTGCAGAAAGGTGGCGAGGGCCTCGGCCTGGGCCCGGCCGCGCCGGTTCAGCGGGACCTGGAGGTGACCCTGGAGGCGCCCCTCGGCATTCCAATCCGTCTCGCCGTGACGGACGAGGGTGATGCACGTGGACATAGTCGATCAAACACCGACCCGGTTAGGCGCGCTCACTTCCCTTGTCGCCCCGCGACCCGCAAGCGTAGGGCGTTGAGCCGGATGAAGCCGGTGGCGTCGGTCTGGTCGTAGGCCCCGGCATCCTCTTCGAAGGTGGCGAGGGACGCGTCGAACAGGCTATTGGTCTCGGATTTGCGGCCGACGACCATGATATTGCCCTTGTAGAGCTTCAGGCGTACCTGTCCATTGACCACCTGCTGGGTGCGGTCGATGGCGGCCTGGAGCATCTCGCGCTCCGGTGTGAACCAGTAGCCGTTGTAGACCAGCTTGGCGTAGCGGGGCATGAGCTCGTCCTTCAGATGCACCGTCTCCCGGTCCAGGGTCAGGGACTCTATGGCCCGATGGGCCTTCAGCATGATGGTCCCGCCGGGGGTTTCGTAACAGCCGCGGGATTTCATGCCGACGTAACGGTTTTCCACGATGTCGTTGCGACCGATCCCGTTCTCGCCGCCGATACGATTGAGCGCGGCGAGAATCCCGGCTGGCGTCGAGCGCCCGCCGTCCAGGGCCACGATGTCCCCGTGCTCGAAGGTCAGCTCGAGATAGGTGGGCCGGTCCGGGGCCTGCTCGGGCGCGCGGGTCCAACGCCACATGTCGGCGGCCGGCTCGGTCCAAGGGTCCTCCAGGTCGTTGCCCTCGTAGGAGATATGCAGCAGGTTGGCGTCCATGGAGTAAGGGGATTTAGAGCCCGCGCGCTTCATCTCCACCGGAATGCCGTGGGACTCGGCATAGGCCAGCAGTTTTTCCCGGGACAACAGGTCCCACTCCCGCCAGGGCGCGATGATTTTCACATCCGGCTTGAGGGCATAGGCGCCGAGCTCGAAACGGACCTGGTCGTTACCCTTGCCGGTAGCGCCGTGGGCAATGGCATCGGCGCCGGTTGCGTCGGCGATCTCCACCAGGCGCTTGGCGATCAGGGGCCGGGCGATAGAAGTCCCGAGCAGATACTCGCCCTCATAGACGGCGTTGGCGCGAAACATGGGATAGACGAACGCACGCGCGAACTCTTCACGCAGATCCTCGATATGGATCTCCCTAATCCCCGCGGCCTCGGCCTTGGCCCGGGCGGGTTCGACCTCCTCACCCTGACCGATATCGGCGGTGAAGGTCACTACCTCGCAGCCGTAATGTTCCTGCAGCCACCTGATGATGACGGAGGTGTCCAGGCCACCGGAGTAGGCCAGCACCACTTTCTTGATTTTGTTGCGCACGATTGAATGACTCCAAGTTAAGGATCTTCCGGGAAGGGGTAGTGGATAAATTCCAAGTGGTGAAGTCTGCCAGCCCCTCCTTCGTCATTCCGGCAGGGATTGCCGGAATCCAGGTGCCAGGGATGGCAGAAATAGTAGGGGTTCGAATAACTACATCGCACAACCATGCCTCTTAGAACCTAACCACTACCCGGGAAGGTACTCAGGCTATCGCTCGAAACGAGAGGTTTTGACGTTGAACAATCCCTGTGGTTTTCTGTTGTCCGGTAAAAGCCAAGCATGTGGAATCTTCCGGGAGCGGACTATGGGCGACCAGGCCGAATTGAGCATTCTCAAGCCCGACGATTGGCATCTTCACCTGCGGGACGGGGAGCAACTGGCATCGGTGGTCCATTATACGGCGCGCCGTTTCGCCCGTGCCATGGTGATGCCGAATCTTGCTGCCCCGGTTACGGACACCACTCAGGCCATCGCCTATCGCGACCGCATCCTCACCGCCCTGCCCGAGGGACACGGCTTCGAGCCCCTGATGACCCTGTATCTGACCGACGGCCTAGCGCCCCAGGAGCTCGCGCGCGCGGCCGCGTCCGGGGCGGTCCATGGAATAAAGCTCTATCCCGCGGGAGTCACGACCAACGCCGCGCACGGTGTCACCCGCATCGACCGCGTCTATCCAGCACTGGAGGCGATGCAGCACCTCGACCTGCCGCTGCTCGTACACGGGGAAGTGACCGCCGAGGAGATAGACATCTTCGACCGCGAGCAGGCCTTCATCGACCAGATCCTCTGCCCTCTGATCCGGGATTTCCCCGAGCTGCGGATCGTCCTGGAGCACATAACCACTGCCGACGCGGTCCGGTTTATCCTGGAAGCACCACCGCAGTTGGCGGCCACCATCACGCCGCATCATCTCTTGTACAACCGCAATGCCATCTTAGCCGGTGGCATCCGGCCCCATTTCTACTGTCTGCCGGTACTCAAGCGTGAGATCCATCGTCAGGCCCTCGTCGATGCCGCAACCAGCGCTAATCCGAAGTTCTTTCTTGGCACGGACAGCGCCCCCCACCCGCGCGCAGGTAAAGAGACCGCCTGTGGATGTGCCGGGATTTTCAGCGCCCACGCCGCAATCGAGCTCTACGCGGAGGCCTTCGAGCAAGCGGAGACACTTGACAGATTAGAAGGCTTCGCGAGCCGCTTCGGGGCCGATTTCTACCGCCTGCCCCACAACCGGGAACGCATCCGGCTGATTAAGGAGCCCTGGCGGGTTCCAGACTCCTATCCATTCAGTCGTGACCGGCTGGTGCCGCTGCGGGCCGGCGAAACAGTGGCCTGGCGCTTGGTTTGATCGCTCGCTTGCCGCGAATCAATGGGGTCAGACTCGATTGGTTCATCCTTTTATGCCCTCTTCGAGATACCTGGTAATCCTTTCTCGGTTGGCTGAGAGACTGGAGAACTGTTTCTCACAGACATCACTAAAGCGGGCCAGTACCTTGCGGTTGATCGACTCCTGGTCTTCGAAAATCGCCAGCGAGCGGAAATCCAGCCCCCACTTCTCGAACTGAAGAAGGGCAATCGTGGCGTCTCGGGTCTTGCCGTCACTGGATAGTGCGTGAACGAAAAGGGGTCGCGACATGCCATTGATACGGCAGTCGACCAGGTACATGCCCTGGGGACCCTGTCGCGGTTCGTGCCAATCGAAGAACCTGCGATCCTCCAGTACGGTTTCGTTCAGCAACGCCTGAAAATCTTCCATGAAGGTAGAACGTACTCGTTCGCGCATAAAATAGGGTATGTCGGTGATCCTGAGGAGTGCCTGGACAAAGGAGTAAAGGGCATCACCGTAACGTTCATCCTGCACACCGAGTACGAGCTCCCCGTTGCGATCTTCCACCTGGAAAGTCGATAAGACACTCGCAACAATCTTTTGACGCACACCATGCCGCAGGTCCTTTTCGTCGAAGTCGTAAGTAAGGTGCATGAAGGCGTGCGCCTCGTCTGAAAGCTCCCATCGCGTCCCCTCCTTCTTCAGGACGATGGCCAGGTGATCTCCATCTTCGAATAAGAATGGCGTAAACACTCGATAGCGCCCTATCCCCTCTGGGAACAAGTGCACTTTGGCGGAGATTTTCTGCTGGAAATCGCGCGCTATGGATTCGATGGACATCGTCAGACCTCCTCGAAAAAATCCCGTTGCGCGTTGGACGGGACGTCGAAATTTGCATCCCTGATTAGACAACGTAGCGCTCCATGAAAATCACCGTAACGGCCAGTAGGTTCGGCGTAGGCCTCCTCACGTGTTCCGATTTCTTGGTAACGCTCCGTAGCCTTGTGTATGTGGAAATCGTAAAAGGTATCGCCCTCGATATGATTTGTATGCTCGTGACTCTTGCCGTTGTAGCGCCGTAAACGGAATAATTGGTTCGACCGCGGGACAGCGATTGCCAGAATAATCGAGAAGGCGTCGGAATAGGTTCCAGCCATTTTCCCATCACTTCTGATCAATGGGGCCAGACTCGATTGATTGACATTGAATCACGTACTGTGGATACCCTGGAATGACGAAGCGTGGGAAACTTAGCACAAAATCATAAACCAATCGAGTCTGACCCCATTGATTGGAGGAGCACCGCATGACCGAAACCACCCCTAATGTTGATCAGGCCGAGATCGGCAAGTTCGAGGAGCTGGCCGCCCGCTGGTGGGACCCCAATAGCGAGTTCAAGCCCCTGCACGACATCAATCCCCTACGGCTGGACTATATCGACCAGGCGGCGGCGCTCAAGGGCAAGGAGGTCCTGGACGTGGGTTGCGGCGGCGGCATTCTGTCCGAGGGCATGGCCGTACTCGAGGCGCAGGTGACGGGCATCGACATGGGGGAGCGGCCCCTACAGGTCGCCGAGCTGCACACCCTGGAGTCCGGCGTCCAGGTAACCTATCGCCGGGTCCCGGTGGAGGACCTGGCCGCGGAGAGCCCGGCCCGGTTCGATGTGGTCACCTGTATGGAGCTGCTCGAGCACGTACCCGAGCCGGCCTCCGTGGTCACCGCCTGCGCCCGCCTGGTGAAGCCCGGCGGCTTTGTCTTCTTCTCCACCCTGAACCGCAACCTCAAATCCTACCTGCTGGCGATCATCGGCGCCGAGTATGTCCTCGGTATGCTGCCGCGGGGGACGCATGACTACGGACGTTTCATCAAACCCTCGGAGCTGGACGCCTGGGTACGGGCCGCGGGGATGCACACCCAAGACATCACCGGCATGACCTACAACCCCCTGATCGACACCTACCGCCTCGTCGACAGGGATCCAGATGTCAACTATCTGATGACCTGTCGCCGGGGATCGGATTGAGCATGGGAAAACAGGTCCAGTAGCCTCTCAATGATAGAAGATTTATCCGCAAATGAACGCGAATAAACGCAAATGAATCGAGAGTAGGACACCTTGAAATAGTACAGGATTTTCAGGATTAACAGGATGTTATAATTTTTATTTAAGAAAAATAATCCTGTTAATCTTGTCCTATTAGCGGTTGGCACTACGATTATGTTAGGTGTCCGGTTTCGGGTGATTCTGTTCCAAAATTGCCTGAACTCGGACACAACGGAAACCGGAGCGGTTCAGAAGGACGCGGTCGAGATGGTCGCGGAGGCTGCTGGGGTCGCGGTCGAGGCGGTTGCGGAGGTCGTGGTCGAGGAGGAGGAGGTCGCGGAGGTCTTCGAAAGGTATCTCCATACGGGAGGCGGGACGGCAGGATTCAACAGTGTCACGCCAGGAACCGCCGCGCACGACCGGGACAGAATCCGACAGATCGACCTGGGTCGATGGATCGACCCGCGTCTGAGTTGCCTGGGCACGGTTTCGTCGACCACTTAGGCACCATTCATCCACATTGCCGAGCATATCGTACAGGCCCCAGGGATTGGCCTGCTTCTCGCCCACTGGGTGGGTCCGACCTTCGGTATTTTCGCGATACCAGCCGTAGGTATCGCACTGCGCCGGATCGTTACCATGGAACCAGCGGGTATCGGTACCGGCGCGGGCGGCATACTCCCACTCCGCTTCGGTGGGGAGGCGGTAACGGCAGCCGGTCTGTTCCGAGAGCCAATCACAGTAGGCGACCGCGTCTTGCAAGGAGACATTGATCACGGGCCGGCGGCCACGGTCCCAACCCGCATCGTCCGGCCTTTCGCGTCCAGTGGCCGCGGCAAAGCGGTCGTATTCCTCGAAGGTCACCGGATACCGCCCCAGGGCGAAGGCCTGGGTGATGGTCACCGAGCGTCGGGGTTGCTCGTTAGCTTTCGCAAAGGGGCCATCGTCCCTGGAGCCTATCAAATACTCACCCGGTGGGATCAGCTGCATCCGGGGGCCTGGGGAGCCGTCTTGCAGCTGGTCCTGAAAGCCGAAACCGGCCAAGACATAGGGCTGGAGCCCGGCGAGGTCCAAACGGCCAAAATCCGGCATCCGGGACGAGAAGGTAAGAAATTCCAACATCTCGGCGGTGACTCGCAGCGGATCCGGCGGGAATCGGGCCGTGTCCGTCTCCAGGGTATGGACGACCAGGAACTCCTGGATGCTGTAGTGGGAAAAAGCGCCACGGCGGTGCACACACGCCACAGGGTCTCCTTGGACGGCGGCTCGGAGAGCTGCCTGCGCAGCTTGCGCTCTTCCCGGCCGAGCCGCCGTGGGACTGCATGTGTGCGGAATTCCCCGGCCGCGGTGCGGTTGAGCAGGGACCGACCGCCGACGTCGAAATACGGGAGGCTGGCAAGCTCCGGGAAATCTGCCGTTAAGGTGTCGAGCGCTTCGCGGGGCAACAACCGGCTAACGATCCACCAAGACATGGTAGAGGCGGTAGGCGTTTCAGTCCTGTTCCTCGGTATCCAGGATATCGCGGATGTGGGCCAGCAGCAGGGGCCGGGAGCGCAGCGAGTGCATGGAACCCACCACCCCCGCTGCCCGCAGCCGCTCGGGGTTGTCCCGAAACCTTAACCGTTCGTGCCAGCGGTCGGGGAAGCGCTTGCGCAGATAGGCATTCACCTGGTCCTCGTCGAACAGGGACAGGAACACCATGGGGCAGATATACTCGCCGACCTCTATCCGACCCGGATAGCCGAAGGGGTCGCTGCCAGTCTCGGGGAAGAATTGGGTGCGGCAGGAGATGATAACCCGACGGAATCTCTTGGTGACGTCCAGCAGTTCCACCAGCCGGGATTCGATTGCTCCCCAGGCCAGGGGGTCTTCGTCCAGGGCGTCCAGCAGCAGCACAGTCCGGGCCTTGTTCGGACAGGCGGAGATCTGCTCCAGGCTGTCCTTGCCCAGCTTCAGAAGCAGACAGTCATGGCCTCGGGGCCAGAAGGCCATCAGGTGCATGAGGCGGATCATCATGAGCAGAGAGGTCTTGCCCATGCCGGCATCGGAGAGGATGAAGAGCTGGGTACGGCCGTCACCGAGCGGTGCAAAATCACCGTGCAGAAACTTGTCGATGACCTGGAAGGCCGGCTCCTGGACCTGGGCGACGGGTTCCCGGTCCTCGTGCCGGTCGGCTGGATTGTGATGCTGACACTTGGGCTCGATGTGGAAACGGGCCAGCTCATGCGGGTCGCCGAACACACCGCCGATCCAGGCCAGCTCTTTGCGGCGTTTACCATGGATACTCGCCAGCTTCTTGAACAGCTGTTCGAGGTGGGCGACGGTGATGAAGCTGGTCGGTTCCGGCATGGCAGTATCCTTAGTTGTGCATAGGATTCGGTGTAAGCAATCATTGGAATGTAACCCTGGGGCGCTGCGACGGAAAAGCCGTCGGGTAGCCTGTAGGATGCAGTGAGCGTAGCAGGTCTTACAGGATGGCATCATGAGGAGGTGCGAACCGCATCAATGGACGCCCGGCCAGCGGCGAACCGCATCTTTGGATAAGCGGTGCCTAACACTCAGCCTTGTAGGGTGGGCTGTGCCCACCGCCCCGGCACCGAAAATCTTGGTCTTGTTATCGAATCTACAGATTACGCAGATTCTCGCAGATGAAAACAGACGCTCATCAAGATCCACGAAAAACACGAACGAACACGAACAGATCCTTACCTAGCGTCGGGATGACAGTTTCGTGTCTTTTCGTGCCTTTCGTGGTTAACAAATCAATCGAGTCTGACCCCATTGATTCCGACCCCGGCGCCATCGACGTAGCGGTTCCGTGCATCCTTGGCGCGCCGGAAGATTTCCAGCAGATGGTCGCCGTCGCCGCGGTGGATGGTGGCGGCGAGGTCGAGCATCTCGTCACCGAATTGGCGCAGCACCTTCCCCAGCTGCTCCCGGTTGGCGATGCAGATGTCTCGCCACATGGTCGGGTCGCTGGACGCGATGCGGGTGAAGTCCCGAAATCCTCCCGCGGCGTAGCGGAAGATCTCGTCGTTCTCCCGTAGCCGTGCCAGGGCGTCCACCAGGCCGAAGGCCAGCATATGGGGCAGATGACTGGTAGCGGCCAGGACCTGGTCGTGGTGGGTCACGTCCATGTTGGTGACCTGGGCGCCGCAGCTACGCCACATCCGGGTCACCCGATCCAGGGCCTCCGGATCAGTGGCGGGGAGGGGGGTCAGGATGACGCACCGGTCGCGGTAAAGGGTTGGAAAGGAGGCCTCCACGCCGCTTTGCTCGGTGCCGGCGATGGGATGGCCAGGGACCAGGCGCGTCGGCACAGCGCCGAAGACTGCCTGGGCGTCCGTCACCACGCTGCCCTTGACACTGCCTCCGTCGGTGACGACGGCATCGTCCCGCAGCCGTCCTTTGATGGCGGCAAAGATGTCCCGCATAGCGCCGAGGGGAACGGCGATGAAGACCAGATCGGCGTCTTGCACCGCCTGCGCCGGGTCCTGCGCATAACGGTCGATCACGCCCAGCTCGCGGGCCCGCTCCAGGTTGGTGACGGAGCGGCCGTAACCGATCACCTGGTCCACCGCACCTGCGGCGCGCAGGGCCCGGGCCAGGGAGCCGCCGATCAGACCGACCCCAATGACGGCCAGGCGCGCGATCATTTGTCCAGCACGGATGCCAACGCGGCCAGAAACCGGGCGTTTTCCGCTGCCAGTCCGACGCTCACCCGCAGGTGGTTGGGAAGCCCGTAGTTGGCGATAGGACGAGCGATGCAGCCCGCGCGTAACAGGTCCCGATCCAGGGACCCCGCGGGTTGGCCCAGATCCACGGTGATGAAATTGCCCACCGAGGGGATGTAACTCAGTCCGAGTTGCTCGAGTCCGGCGGCGAGCTGCGCCAGTCCCGCGTCGTTGAAGGCGACCGAATCCCGCACATGATCGCCGTCGTCTAGGGCCGCCAGCGCCGCCAGCTGGGCCGGGGTGTTGACATTGAAGGGTTGGCGCACCCGGTTCAGGAGCTCGGCGATGCGCGGATCACTGATCCCATAGCCTATCCGCAGGGCGGCGAGCCCGTGTACCTTGGAAAAGGTGCGGGTGACGATGAGATTGGGGAATGCGTCGAGCCAGGTCGAAGTGTCCGGATAGTCGGGGGGCTGGACATACTCGCTGTAGGCCTCGTCCACCACGGCGATGCAGGTCGCCGGTAGAGAAGTCAGAAAGGCGCGCAGCGGTGTGGCCGAGAGCCAGGTGCCGGTAGGATTGTTGGGGTTGGCGATCCAGACCACACGGGTATGCCGGTTGACCAGGGCGCCCATGGCGTCCAGGTCGTGACCATAGTCCCGCGCCGGGGCGATCCGGGCGGTCGCCCCGACGGCCTGGGTCGCGATGGGATAGACCGCGAAGGCGTGCTCCGAGAAGACGGACTCCGTCCCCGGTTGCAGAAAGGTCCGGGCCACCAGGTCCAGGACATCGTTGGAGCCGTTGCCCAGGGTGATGGCCGCCGGGTCCAGGCCGCGGCGTTCCGCCAAGGCCCGGCGCAGCGCGAAGCCGCTGCCGTCCGGATAGCGGCTCAAATCCTCAATGGCCTCTGCCATGGCCGCGGTAAGCGCCGTCCGCGCCTTGGGTCCCGGCCCGAGTGGGTTCTCGTTGGACGCGAGCTTGATCGAGTCGCGGATGCCCAACTCCCGCTTCAGCTCGGAGATGGGTTTGCCTGGAACATAGGGGTGCAGCCCCGGCAGTCCGGGGGCGGTGAGCGCGAGGAAGGGGTTGTCTGGAGTCGGCATTCGGAGAGGTCTGAGTGTCTAAGAACTAACTTATTGATTTTGCTTGTTCCCACGCCACAAAGACTGTGAAAATATTCAATTTTCCTGAGAGCGGTGGGATGAAACTGCCATATTTCACGCTAAATTCCGCACCAAGTGGGGTTAAGAGCAAGCTATGCTGCCTAATTTAGGAAAATTGTGTTCCCCTATCCCTTCCACTCCGGAAATTCAGCAATACTTTCACAGTCTCTCCAGCGTGGAAACACCACCTTGGCCGCTCCAGCAGCCAGGCTTGGTGACGCTGGAGCGTCACGGCTTGCTCCCACGCCGAAGCGTGGGAGCCAGATAAAATCTGTAGTTTTTCTAACTAAAAATCATATAGATTAGTTTTTAGGCAGCCTCTTAGGCGTTCAAAGACTGGATCGCCGTTGCTCGATGCGACGCTCGGATAGCATTCGGATCACCACATCAGGTCGTCCGGTATCTTGTAGTCGGCATAGTCATCGTCTTCGTCGCCGTTGTCTCCCGGTGTGTTCAGCAGCACGACCAAGCGTCCGTCGCGCGCCCGGACCCTTTCCGCGATTGCGGGGGATACGAGCTCGAAGCCTGTGTCCTGGCGCACGATGGCCAGATCGCCCCTCGTGAGCTTTCGCTGCTGATCGGCCGTCACGTAGATGCGCTTGATGCTGCCGCCATCGAGAAAGCTGTAGGCGATGTCTCCTTCTCCCCGCGAGATCCGGTTGGTGTGGATGAGCTGGCGCAGCGCGTTTGCCTCAGCCTTGCGCCGTGCCTCTTCCTGGCGTTGCCGGTTGAGCGCACTGTCGCGCTGTGCCTTCTCCGCCGCGGCCTGCTGCGCGCGTCGCCGTCCCTCAGTTTCGGCCCTTGCCTTGTCGCCGTTTTGTTTGCTCTGCTTGCGCTTGGACGAACGGACCCGCTTTACCTGCTGCGCGTCGACGAGACCGGCCTTCAGCAGCTGGTCTTGAAGTGAGTTTCCCACTGTTCAGCTCGGCGGAATCTTTTGAAGATGCGGATAAGGGGGAGAATCTATCAGCAAAACGTCCGAATGCAAATCCCGATGTCTATCCTACGGCTGGTGGAGGCCAGGAAAATCGATCTGCCAAGGTTACGTTTTCGGGAAGCCTTATACGCGCTCGCCCGACGAGATCATCCCGGCGAGATTATCTGCGACTATACCAAGGTCCAGCCGGACGCGTAGAATGCCGGCACGGCGAGCCAAATTGCACAATGGAAGAGAATTTCCCATGAAACAACGCATCTTATTCATCCTCCCGTTCCTGTTCTTGCTTGTGATGCCCGTTCAAGCGGCAAAACCCGGGAAGGTCGGCTACGTGAATATGCAAGAGGTGATCGATAAGAGCAAGCCGGGCCGACAAGCCCAGGAGACGCTCAAGGAGAAGTTCGGGGACAGACGACAGAAGCTGGCCGAGGAGCAGGAATCGATCCGTCAGTTGCAGCAGACCTTGGATAAGGACAAGGCCCTGATGAGTCAGAAGGAACTCGACAAGAAGACCGCCGAGATCGGGAAGCGCAAGAAGAAATTCCAACAACAGGTGGTAGAGCTCCAAAAGGAAGTAGCGCAGGAGGAAAACAAGCTCGCGAACCAGATCTTGAAACCGACGCCGGCGATTATTGCCGCCGTGGCCAAGGACAAGCAGGTCTCCGCGGTCTTCGAGCGTCGGCAGAGTGGCCTTCTCTACATCGATGAAGGTCTGGATCTTACTGCCGAGGTCATCAAACGACTCGATGCCAGGAAATAGGAGATATCATCGGAGCGACCCGGATTCGGATAGGGGACCAAGCGTTAGGGTTTTGTTACCATAAGGCTTCGGCATCCATAAATAAGGCGATTGCCGGAAAATGATAGACCAGGATGGGTCGGCTATTCGTTCGTCTTCAAGGAGCGACAACAGACGTAGCGTTGTGCGATGTAACTGTTGTCGCGACCCAGAAGACGGACGCAAAGACAAGCAGGCTGGTCTGTCATTTGACAGAAATCGCCTAAGACGAGGAGATGTGAATCCATGCTTGGCGAATCCCACGACCTGCGTCACGAATTTCCGACTCTAGATGACAGAATCTCCGTGTTGTGCGACTCCGACGAGGAGTTTGCGCATCTGATGAAGGATCACGATAATCTGGATGCTCAGGTCCGTAAGCTGGAGGAGCTGGGTACTCCGGTGGCCGACGAGACGATCGGGGACCTCAAAAAGGAACGTCTTCTGATGAAAGATCGTCTCTATGCAATGCTGCGCACAAGCTGATCGAGCCGGTGACCTTAAGAAAATACTGAAGGTAAGTTCATCGCCGAGCAGGTCGTGTCGATAGAGCCCGTGTTGCGATTCAAGATCATTCCCGTCACCCTGTTTCAGCAGAATTGCACCCTGCTGTGGTGTGACGAAACCGGTCACGCCGCCGTCGTCGATCCCGGCGGAGAAACGACGCGGGTACTGACCGTGATTCGGGAAGTAGGGGTCGAGCCGATCAAGATCCTGCTTACCCATGGCCACCTGGACCACGTGGGGGGAGCCGCCGAGCTTGCCGAACGCCTCGACCTGCCCATCGAGGGTCCTCATCGGGGCGACGATTTTCTGCTCAAATCCCTTGCGGTCCAGAGCCAGATGTTCGGTGTCCCGGAGGTCCGTAGCGTCTCCACCGGGCGCTGGCTGGAAGACGGCGACTCGGTGCGGATCGGCGCCCTGGAGCTGCGGGTGATCCACTGCCCCGGCCACTCATCGGGCCATGTTGTTTTCTTCGACGAGACATCCAGGTTGGCGCAGGTAGGCGATGTGCTGTTCCAGGGCTCAATCGGGCGCACGGATCTGCCGCGCGGTAATCATCAGGACCTACTGGATTCCATCCGTCAGCGCCTCTTTCCGCTCGGCGACGACGTCCGATTCATTCCCGGACATGGCCCCATGTCGAGCTTCGGCGACGAGCGTCGCAGCAATCCCTTTGTCCGTGATCCCCTGTTCGATATTTAAGGTAACCGGATAGACCGGGGTGATTGAGAAGCCTCCGGATGAGTAAAGCAGGTCCAAGCTCAGCGCCATCCGCATCCAGGCACGGCAATTGGGACTCTGTGGTTTGTGGTGTCCGAGCGTCTCCCGCGGGTGGAGGGGCCGACTTCCCCCAAGCGGCCGAGCGGCACACGTTTCGTCGAGCCCTGCCGGCTCGACGCGAAACAACGGACAGCGATTCTCTCACGGCTCCGGGAGCGAAAGATCGGTGACGAGGAGAGTCGAAACCTGTTCGTAGCCGCGCTGGAGTGCGATCTGGCGAGCTGCGGTTAGCTTATGGCCCCAGCACGGGAGCCCTCGACGTCCGGCCACCGGGAAAACGACTCCGCTCCGGATGCAGCGGCCATTGGTGCCCTTGTGGAAACCGCGGGGCAGCTGGCGTACGAACTGGCAAACCTCGATACCGCCACATCGCTGCGTCTGCAACAGGAACTCGAATCGACGGACCACCTCCGGCGCGGCGATGGCGAGGATTACCTCGAAACCCTGCTCGGCGAGCTGCGACGAGTCGCAAGCGTCGGCAAATCACTCGACCGACTCGCTGCCGAGTTGGCGGTCCCAAGGACCGCCTGCTCTGACGAAGCACGCCGTTTTATCCTGCGTATTGCGGATGCCTTTGAAGACTGCTTCGAGCGGACCCCCGATACCCAACCCGATTCCCCCTTTGCGACCGCACTCGCTGCCATCGTCACCGCCACGGATATCAATGTGCCGACGAATCAGGCCATACTCACCGGAATCCTGGGTCGGGTGCGATCCTGAATGATTCGGCGTTGTCGGGAGGACTTGACGTGTTGCGTTTCGACGCCCAACGGCTCGTTGATCTACGGCCAGGCTCGTGCCTGCGTCTCAACGCAACCTACACTCACATGACCCCCCGCGCTGCCGGTCTGCTCCGACCTCGCTTTGGGTATAGGATGTGGTGAGCGCGGTATGCCGTAGCAGGACTACACCAACCCTGATCGCGAACCGCATCAATGGTGCGAGCGCAGCAGGTCTTACAGGATGGCATCACGAGGAGGTGCGAACCGCATCAATGGATGGCCCGTGCCCAACACCTGTCCAATCCCAAAGCACAAGGATAAGGCCGAACGCGCCGTAACCCAACACTCCGGTCCCCCAAACAATTCAGGAGGGAAAGGTAAATGCAAATCGGAATGATCGGCGTCGGCCGTATGGGCGCCAACATGGCGGCTCGACTCATGCGCGACGGACATCAGTGCGTCGTTTATAACCGCAGTGCCCAGGCGGTCCAAAAGTTGACTACCGCCGGCGCAACCGGGGCCCAAGACATGGCCGATCTCTGTGCCAAGCTGGTCAAGCCGCGGGCCGTTTGGATCATGGTTCCGGCGGCGGTGGACTCGGTCATCGCAGCACTCTTGCCTTGCTTGGAAGCGGGCGACATCATCGTCGACGGTGGCAACTCTCATTGTAAGGAGGCGATCCGACGCGCCAAGCGACTCGCCGCTGCCAGCATGCATTTTCTGGACTGCGGCACCAGCGGTGGGGTTTGGGGGCTGAAGCGTGGATACTGCCTGATGATCGGCGGCGACGCGAACGCCGTGCACCAGCTCGATCCCATCTTCAAGACCTTGGCACCCAGGCCCGGTGACAGTGAGCGCACCGCCGGTCGCAGCGGCGACTATGACACGGCGGAGCAGGACTATCTGCACTGTGGTCCAAGCAGTGCCGGCCATTTCGTAAAGATGGCCCACAATGGGATCGAATATGCCTTGATGGGCGCCTATGCGGAAGGCCTGAATCTCCTCAAGCATGCCGGCGTCGGTCGCAACATTCGGATGATCGACGCCGAGACGGCTCTCCTCGGTGATCCGGAGCATTATCAGTACGCTATCGATATATCCCGGGTCGCCGAGGCCTGGCGTCGAGGTAGCGTGGTAGCCTCCTGGCTACTGGATCTCACCGCCAACGCCTTGCACCAAGACCCGGAGCTCAGCCGATTCGAGGGACGGGTGTCCGACTCGGGTGAAGGTCGCTGGACCTGCATGGCGGCGATCCCCCCCAGCCTCTTCCCCCGCGTGACCAGTCGTCTGGGTGAGGCCGGTCTCTTGCGGGAGACCGAGAACGACTGGCGACGCGTCGTCGTCGAGAAGCCGTTCGGGCGGGACCTGGAATCCGCGGTGGCACTCAACCACGAGCTGCACCGCAATATGGATGAGAGGCAGATCTACCGCATCGATCACTACCTGGGCAAGGAACGGTGTAGAATATCATGGTGTTCCGCTTCGCCAATGGTTTCATCGAGCCGCTGTGGAACCACCATCACATCGACCATGTGCAGCTCACGGTAGCCGAGTCCGTCGGCGTCGAGCACCGGGGTGCCTATTACGAGGAGGCGGGTGTCCTGCGGGATATGATCCCGAACCACCTGCTGGTGCTGCTCGGGTTTATCGCCATGGAGCCGCCGAACTCGTTCGAATCCAGTGCCCTGCGTGACGAGGTCAACAAGGTGCTCGACGTCATTGAGCCCTTGTCACCGGAGGATGTGTTGAGGCATGCCGTGCGCGGTCAGTACGGCGAGGGCAATATGCCCAGCGGTGAGAAGGTAAAGGCCTATCGCTCGTCCCCGGGGGTCGATCCCCGATCCCGTACCGAGACCTTCGCTGCGCTCAAACTCACCATAGACAACTGGCGCTGGGCGGGTGTGCCCTTTTATCTGCGTACCGGCAAACGGTTGGCGGCCCAGTGCACGGAGATCGCGATCCAGTTCAAGCACACGGACGTGGAGCAAGTCGACCCCAACATGCTGGTACTGCGCATCCAACCCACCGAGGGCATCCAAATGAGCTTCGGTGCCAAGGTGCCTGGCCCAACCATGGGGGTCGGTACCGTGAACATGGACTTCTGTTACGAGGACTACTTCGGGAACAAACCGGCGACCAGTTACGAGACCCTGATCTATGACTGTATGAATGGCGATGCGACCCTGTACAAGCATGCCGACACGGTCGAAAAGGGCTGGGAAATCGTGCAATCGGTCATGGACGTCTGGGCCACGCTCCCGCCACGGGACTTCCCGAACTATACCGCCGGGACTTGGGGACCCACGACCGCCGGCGGTTTGCTCAAGAACGACGGCCGTCTGTGGCGCAGGATCAAGATTCCGAATCAGTGATGCGACCATGATGGATGACAACACTAGCCGATACCAGGGAAACATCAGGTATCGAACCGTAGATGTCATCAGCCCGAAAACCTGTGACAAAGCGACATTCTGCGAACGCTACCTACAACCCGGCATCCCCTGCGTAATTGAAGACTTGGTCACCGCATGGCCCGCCTTCCACAAGTGGGATAAGGACTATCTGAAGGCGGCGTGCGGTGGAACGCGGGTGTTTTTTCATCACGAGACCGCGGGCAGGACCGATTTTGCGCGTCCGGCGACGCAGACCACCCTGTCCGACTTCATGGTCAGGATCGAAAAGGGAGAACCAATTCGATTTGCCAGCCCTGCGCACCCCGTGTATGACTTCGCCGCCGACCATCCGATCTTTACCGACGATGTGCGGCTTGAGACCTTTACCAATCTCCTCCCCGGCGGCCGCTTTATCGGTCTGGACCGACTGGATTATCGGTTTTGGCCATGGTTACCGCCTTGCCCGCCACAGCTGTTTGTCGCCAACATCGGTTCTTTGACGCCGGGACACTATGACAAAGACCTGAGTCACACCTTTCATTGCTTCAATAACTTTAGTGCGCGAAGCGCATCATAGTTGAAACTATGGACATTAAGTCCCTTCACTTGCAGTCCGTGGCTTGTCCACGGATGAGGACTTTAGTCCTCCAGACTATGGACTTTCAGTCCATAGTGGTTGATTCAACTCCTGGCGGGCGTATTCCGAGTCCGCGCGCGGTCCCCAAGGCCCACCGAATACCTTCCCCACCCATGCGGATTTGTGGTGGAGAGTCAGCTGGCGCGAAAGGGGCCTCTGGGGTAATTTCCTGGTGACCTTTGAGCGCCCCATCATCCTCGGCACGCGGGTGGTGATGAAGGCACTGTATCTGTATTTTCTGGAATCCGGGCGGTGGCGGCGTGTCACATCCTGGCTGGCCAAGCGCTGGGGCCCTTCAAGGATACGACGCGAGGTCTTATAGGTATCCACTTTTTTCTCGAGAAGCTGTTTGGTTAGGACAGATCCTAGTACCTAGTTTCAGTCTACTTTTCCTATATAGGACTGATGGGCATATTAGATTTCTGCGTCTTACTGATCCTTGGAACGTAAAAATAGACTGAAACAGGGTACTAGGCCGTGTTGACATTTAACTCTAACCGATTGTTTTCATATGCTAAACGGCCGCGGTACTCTCCAGGTTCGCAGAGCCATTCCCGTTGGGCACGGGCCATCCCTGGCCCTTTGCCCAACCTACATTTCTAAATGTCAACACGCCCTAGCGTCGTGTTGGGTTACGCTGCATTCGACGCCGTGCCTGTCCGGGCGCGGTCCTAGATTATTTGGCGTTGGTCGTGGGAAAAGATCCCTCCTGCGTCGGGACAAGTTTGGCGTGTTGGGTTACGGCGCGTTCGGCCCTGCCACTGTGCTTCGAGATCGGACAGCGCGCCTAACCCAACCTACACTTAAAGTGAGGTCCATGCGGGCAAGCGCGGAGGGTCATGTGGGTGTAGGTTGCGCTAAGACGCTGGCACTGACCGGGCCGTAGATCAGCGAGCCTTTGTGCGTCGAACGCAATACGTCAAATCCTCCGGACAACGCCAGATAATTCAGGATTGCTTATAATCCTGAAACAAACCATCCATGCGTCGCCACAGGGCACCGGGCACGCCCTCGCCCACCGGTTTGCCGTCGAGCAGAGTGACCGGCTGCACCTCCCGGCTGGAGCTGGAGATCCATAGCTCGTCCGCCGTTTCGAGCTCGTCCCGAGTGATATGGCGTTCCGCACACGGCATATCGGTGCCGCGGGCGAGCTCTAACACCAAATCCCGGGTGACACCGCGCAATAAACGGTTACTCGCTGGAGGCGTCAGAACCTCCCCATCCTGCACGACGAAGGGGTTAGTGGAAGAACCCTCTGTCACCAATCCGTCGCGGACTAGAATCGCCTCGGTGGCACCGGCATCCTGGGCCGCCTGTCGCAGCAGGACGTTACCCAGGAGCGCGGTAGCCTTGATGTCGCAACGATGCCAGCGATTGTCTTCCAGGACCACGGCGGCGACCCCTGTGGCAGAGATGTCCGGGTCCCGCGGCACGGCGGTCCAGGCCATGACGAGCACCGTGGGTTCAACGCCTTGCGGAAACAGGTGGTTGCGTATCCGGTCCATGCCCCGCGTTACCTGCAGATAGAGCAGCTGGTCATCCGATGTGGAGCCAGTCAGGCGCGCGAAGATCCGCTCCCAGGCGTCGCGTTGCAGGGGATTCTCCATGCGCACCGACCGCAGGCTATTGTCGAGCCGCTCCATGTGCTGTGACTGCCGAAACGGACGCCCACCGTAGACAGGGATGAGCTCATAAACGCCGTCACCAAACAGGAATCCACGATCCATAACCGGAACGCAGGCCTCCTCGAGGGGTATGAACTCACCGTTGAGATAGACTTCGCTTGTATCGGGTTCTGTTGACATTGCCGCAGATACGCCTATGTGGGGGATTTATTAACCGCGATTTTACCCGCCGTTTAAGAAAATAATCGAAGCTAGAAAAGCGCGGGCGAGCCCGCGCCTACCGCGTAGTCAGCGGTATGCACCGGCGTGGCATCGGGGCCATATGATTGTCAGCGAGTCGCTCATAACGGGTTGTTATCCTTGGATAATTTATTGATTGAGAACGTCCTCTAGGTCATGTGACATGGGCATGGGGTAGTTATCAGTTATCAATTGGCAGGGGGCAAGATGTTGGAAGACACCGGTTAGCGGATCTATGTATCCTAATACTTTTCTCCTGCCTCCTGCCTCCTGCCTCCTGCCTCCTGATAACTGTCAACTGTCCCCCAATGGGGTGTTGCAGTCATTTAACAGATGAAAACCGTCGGTTAGGGTTAAATCAACCATTATGGACTGAAAGTCCATAGTCTGGAGGACCAAAGTCCTCATCCGTGGACAAGCCACGGACTGAAAGTGAAAGGACTTAACGTCCATAGTTTCAACTATGATGCGCTTCGCGCACTGAAGTTATTGAAGCAATGAACAGGCCCTAGAACCACTTCAGTACCGCGTCCTTGCCTTTCTGCAGGATGCCGCCCTCGGCTACGTCCCGCAACGCCACCAGCGGCGCGCGGCGCACCTCCTCACCTTCGAGGGCGATGCTGATATGGCCCACGACGGCGCCCTTGACGATGGGCGCGGAGATGTCAGGGGCCTTTATCAGCTGCGCAGATAGTTTGTTATAGGTGCGCCGCGGAATGGTCACGGCGACGTCCTCGGCCGGACCCACGGGGAGGTCTTCGACCTCGCCCATCCAAATGCGCAGGGTCTCGATCCGCTGACCTTCGGCGTAGAGTTTGTGGGTCTCGTAGAAACGGAAACCGTAATTGAGTAAGGCTAGGCTCGCCTGGACCCGCGCCTCTTCCCCTTTGGTTTCCATGACCACCGACGTGAGGCGCATATTGCCGCGTGCGGCAGAGGCCACCAGGCAGTAGCCTGCGGTCTTGGTATGTCCCGTTTTGACCCCGTCGACGGAGTCGTCCCGCCACAGGAGACGGTTGCGATTGCGCTGCTTGATGCGGTTGTAGGTAAACTCCTTTATGGTATACCAGGCATAGTATTCCGGAAATTCACGGATGCTCGCCGCAGTCACCAGGGCGATGTCGCGGGCGGTGGTGTAGTGATCCTTATGGGGTAACCCGGTGGCGTTCGTGAAGTTGCTGTTCTTCATCCCGAGACGCCTGGCATGGGTATTCATCAGGTCGGCGAAGGTCTCTTCCGTGCCCGCGATGTGCTCGGCCAGGGCCACGCTGGCATCGTTCCCGGATTGGATGATCATCCCCTTGAGCAGATCCTCCACCGACACCTGCTTGCCGATCTCGACAAACATCTTGGAGCCGCCAGTACGCCATGCCCGCTCGCTGATGAGCACCTGGTCCCGGAGGGACAGATTGCCCCCGGCCAGCTCGCGAAATACCACGTAGGCGGTCATGATCTTGGTCAGACTGGCCGGCTCCAGGCGTTCGTCCGCATTGGATTTCGTCAGCACCCTCCCGCTGTTGTGATCCACCAGCAGATAGCCCTTGGCGGCCAGCTGCGGCGGATCCGGGATGGGCACCTCGTCCGGCGCCCGGACCGGGGTAGGGCCGTCCGGCATGGACATGGCGCCGGCTTGGATACCGGCGGAGAAAAAGAGGATAAGCAGGGTCAAGACGTGAAAGAGCGGCTTCATCGGCTAAAATCGGTCAGTGGATTGAACCAAAGAGAAATTGCAATAATTTGGGGATACATCAGAGTCTGTCCCCATTTTCCATTCTACGCAACCTGATAAATGACCGGCCTGTATGCAGGCAAGGGAATCAGCTTACCGTTTGATTTTGCAGTCTCCAACCAGCTTTCCTTGGCTATCAACACTCCCGACAGGGCTTTATTCGGCGTTTCACCAAAAGCGGAGCATGCCCTTAAATCCGAAATGTCAGCGATGTATCTCTTGTCCTCTTCGCTATAAAAAATATTGATGTGGTAATCTTCCATCATTCTTCCTCGATATGGAGGTTGTGGATTTCTATCAATTAACGAATATTCTTTGTTCCGGATAGTAGCTTGTGAAGAAGCTTTCGCTTTTTCAATTTAGGCGATTGCCGGAAAATGATAGACTAGGATGGGTCGGCTATTCGTTCGTCTTCAAGGAGCGACAATAGGCGCATCGTTGTGCGATGTAACTGTTGTCGCGACACAGAAGACGGACGCAAAGACAAGCAGGCTGGTCTGTCATTTGACAGAAATCGCCTTATCTCCAGAACTCCCGGAACCGAGCCTATTCTGCAACGACGTGGACCCCCGTCAGCCCCAGGGATGCCAAGTGCCGGGATAGGTCTCTTGCGCTCTGCTGGGAAGTGAGTGGTCCCACTTGGACCTTGTACCAAGGCGTCTCGTTATCGTCCAGCGTGCGAATCCGGACCCGCTCGGCGATATGGTTCACCAAGCGGCGGCGCAAGTGCTCGGCATTTACGCGGCTGCCGAAGGCCCCTACCTGCAGGTATAACGCAGACCGGGGCGTTTGCCGGGACTTTTCCTGGGTGGTGAATACCGCGATCTTCGGCTCAGGTGCGGATGGTTCCACGGTGTCCACCACCTGGCCCGAGACACCTGTGGTCGGCATGCCGGGTCGCTTCGCCTTTACCACTCGGGTTGCGGTCTTCTCCGCTCGCCGGACCGACTTCGCCACCGCGGGTGTCTTTCGGGCAACGACTTTTTTGCGCGCCCTGGTCTTTGCTGCAAATGTATCGTCCGCGGAAGCGAGGAAGCCATCCTGCCAGTCAGGCTTCGGGTCACTGGGATTGATGGCCCTGATCTCCACCATTGCGATCCCCTGGGCCGCCATTCCCAGCTTGCGGGCAGCCGAATAGGATAGATCGATGATTCGCTTCCCGTGGAAGGGGCCACGGTCATTGACCCTTACTACCGTGCTGCGTCCGTTCGTCAAGTTGGTCACCCGCACATAGGTCGGCAGCGGCAGGGTCTTGTGGGCCGCGGTCATGGCGTACATGTTATAGCGTTCACCGTTGCTGGTCTTGCGGCCGTGGAACTTTTTACCATACCAGGAGGCCAACCCCCGTTCCACGTGCCCCTTGCTGCTGGATTTGGTGTAATAACGCTTGCCGAAGACGACATAGGACTTTGGATTGCCGTACTTGCTCTTGGGCTCGACCTTGGGTACCGCGTCTGCAATGTCGGGCAGTTCCGGTATCTTGTCTCCGGTGCCGGAGCAACCGGACAACAGCCCCAGCAGCAGGAACAGGCCGACGCCATTCTTACTACGGCAGTCCTGAAATACCGATAACATGGGAATCATTTTTGTCCGCAAATAAATGCAGATCGGTTGCAATCGGCTCGCCATGAGCGACAACTCTTAATCCATTTGCGTTGATTTGCGTTCATTGCTTCAATAACTTTAGTGCGCGAAGCGCATCATAGTTGAAACTATGGACGTTAAGTCCCTTCACTTTCAGTCCGTGGCTGGTCCACGGATGAGGACGTTAGTCCTCCAGACTATGGACTTTCAGTCCATAGTGGTTGATTGGCGGATAAAATCTTTCCAGCTCGCCTCACGATTATTTCCTCATATCCCGTGATCTGTCTGCGGTGGCCTGTTGTTCGTGCTCCGCCTCGTATGCCGTCCGGATCTCGCGACTGAGCTGGTACACGGCCATGGCATAGAGGTTGCTGTGGTTGTAACGGGTAATCACGTAGAAGTTCTCGAGTCCCAGCCAATACTCGGGCTCCGGGGCCTGGAGGCGGATCAGGGTCACCCGCGTCGATCCGGGTAGGTGGGCATCGGCAGTTATGCCCGCCGCCTTGAGTCTATCGAGGCTGATCGAGGGCTTTACGGGCCTTTTCCCCGTCGGCGCGATGCTCCTCGGTACTCCATCCGTGACTCTGGTAGTAAGGGCCACCGGCCCCCCAGCCTTCCAACCATGCTGCTCAAAGTAGTTTCCTACGCTTCCGATCGCATCCGCCTTGCTTTTCCAGAGGTTCCGCCGGCCGTCACCGTCGACATCCACGGCATAGGCGCGATAGCTCGAGGGGATGAACTGGGGTAGACCCATAGCGCCGGCATAGGAACCCCTCAACTCCAAGGCATCGATGGATTCCTCCCGGGCCAGGAGTAGCAGGGCTTCGAGCTCCTTGCGGAAGAAGTCCGCGCGTTTAGGATAGGAGAAACCCAGAGTGCTCAAGGCGTCGATCACCCGGTGCTTGCCCAGGTTACTCCCGTAGTTAGTCTCGACGCCGATGATGGCGACGATGATCTGTGGCGGCACCCCGTAGACCGCCTGCGCGCGCTCCAGGAGCCTGCGGTTTTCACGCCAGAACGCGGCACCGCCTTGGATCCGTTTGTCGGTGAGGAAGATCGGTCGATATTTATGCCAGGGCTTGGCCTCAAAGGGACGGCGAATGGCGTCCATCACCTCCTGACTATAGCGGGCCCGCCCCATGAAGGTCGCGAGCTCACGCTCGTCGAAACCGTGCCTGCGGACCATTTCGGAAACGAAACCTTCGGTGCCCGCGCCATAGCTTGCCGGTTCTTCTGCCGCCGCTGCCGCAGTTAGGCCCACCAGGGCTACCAGCATTCCCCACCATGAACGCATCGTTCGCATCGCGAGTACACGCAGTACCCAAATACCGATAACATGTAACATAGGAGTTGTTTTTGTCCGCAATCAACCACTATGGACTGAAAGTCCATAGTCTGGAGGACTAAAATCCTCATCCGTGGACAAGCCACGGACTGAAAGTGAAGGGACTTAACGTCCATAGTTTCAACTATGATGCGCTTCGCGCACTAAAGCTATTGAAGCAATGAACGCGAATTAACGCAAATCGGTTGAAGTCGATTTGCCCTCATCGACGGTTCTCGATCCATCTTTACATTTATTTGCGGCCATTTGCGTTTGTTTGCGGATAACTTTTCCGTGGGGATACTGGTGGCTCAATGTTATCGGTAGTCAAACTTGTCCCGACGCTAGGTAAGGATCTTTTCCTTTCAGACAACGCCAAACCATTCAGGATTGCTAAGACGATTTCTGTCAATAGTACAGAACCTTCTAGGAAGGAAGCAATTTTCTGTGCGTGTGGATGGACATCAGGATGCCGAAACCGGCCATGATGGTGACCAGGGACGTGCCTCCGTAGCTCACCAGGGGCAGGGGTATGCCGACGACCGGTAAGAGTCCGGTGACCATGCCGGTGTTGACGAACAGATAGACGAAGAAGGTCAGGGTGAGCCCGCCGCTGAGCAACCGCCCATAGGTATCCTGGGCCTGGGTGGCGATATAGAGTCCGCGCGCGATGATAAACAGGTAGATTGCCAGTATCGCTAGGATACCGGTCAGCCCGAACTCCTCGCCGAGGACCGCAAAGACGAAGTCCGTTGAACGCTCGGGCAGAAACTCCAGACGGGATTGGGTTCCGTTGAGCCAACCCTTACCGTAGAGACCGCCGGAGCCGATAGCGATCTTGGCTTGGATAATGTGATAGCCGGAGCCCAAGGGGTCGCCCTCCGGGTTGAGGAAGCTGAATACCCGCTGCTGCTGGTAAGGGTACATGGAATACCAGAGCAGGGGAGCAAGGGCCGCCGTGCCTACCCCCAACAAGGCGATCAGTCGCCACTTAAGTTCCGCCAGGAAGAGCACCATGATGCCGGCACTGGCCACCAGCAACGCCGTGCCGAGGTCCGGTTGATGGGCAATCAGGAGCACCGGAACGGCAGTCAGCACAAGCGTCCATAGGATCCGGGGTCCAGTGGGGGGCAAGGGTCGCTCGGCGAGGTACCAGGCGAGCATCATGGGAACCACGACCTTGAGCACTTCGGAGGGTTGGAAGCGCACGACTCCTAAGTCCAGCCAGCGCCTGGCACCCTTGCCGACTTCTCCCATTACCAGGACACCCACCAGAATCGCCAGTCCGATGCCGAACAGGGGCAGCGACCAGCGTTGCAGTTTCAAGGGTGGTATCTGGGCGACGACGAGCATAACCGCGAAGGCGATCCCAAGTCGGATCAGCTGTCGATAGAGCTTGTTCAGGTCCTGATCGGTGGCGCTGAAGAGTATTAGTAGTCCATAGCCGCACAAGAGCAGTAGGGCGACCAGCAGGGGCAAATCCAAGTGCATCCGGGCGGGAAGCAGGGCCCGAATTTTTCTCGGAATACCGTCGATGCCCACGGAATAGGCGCTATTGTCCATCCGCAATTTCCCCTGGCGCGGCGAGGGGTGGTATGCGCAGCAGATAACTATCCATGACCCGCCGAGCGACCGGTGCCGCCACTACGCCCCCGTGACCACCGTTTTCTACGATAACCGCCACGGCGATGCGTGGGTCCTCCACCGGCGCGAAGGCCACGAATAGGGCATGGTCGCGCATGTGTTTGGCGACCTCGGATTCGCGATAACGTTCCTTCTGCTTGATACTGAAGACCTGAACGGTGCCCGTCTTGCCCGCAATGCCGTAGGCGTTGGTGCGGATGCGTCTGGCCGTGCCGCGTCTGTTCCTCACGACCTCTACCATGGATGCGATCATGCCGTCGAGGTGGTGGGACGAGACCGGAAGCTGTCGGACCTGCACCGGGAATTCGCGTTCCACCGCTGAGCCCGGCGCCCCGGTGGCACGGACGACACGTGGCCGTATGAGTTGACCGCGGGCCGCCACCGCCGCCGTCGCGACAGCAAGCTGTAGCGGCGTAGCCAAAAAAGGACCCTGCCCGATACCCACCAGCAGCGTTTCCCCGATAAACCAGGGCTGATTGCGTGCGCTCATTTTCCATTCCCTGGACGGTAGCAAACCGCCGAGCTCGCCGGCCACATCGATGCCGGTGCGTACGCCGAAACCGAACCCGGCCAGAAAACCGTGCAGCCAGCCGATCCCCATGCCATGGGCCAGCTTATAAAAGTAGACATCGCAGGACTGGACGATCGCTTTCTGCAAGGTCACGGTTCCGTGCCCCCAGCGATTCCAGCATCGATACTTGTGGCGGTGTCCGGGGAGCCGATAATAGCCGGGACACCACTTGGCATCGGTCAGACCTCCGGTTCCGGTCTCCAGTCCACCAAGGCCGATAAATGGCTTGATCGTGGATCCCGGCGGATACTGGCCGCGGACAGCCCGGTTGAACAGGGGCTTGTCGGGCGAGCCGCGCAGGGTCTGGTAGTCCGCCGAGCTGATGCCGTCCACGAAGAGATTGGGATCGAAGCTGGGGCGACTGACCAAGGCCAGGACCCCGCCGGTGCGCGGATCAATTGCCACCACCGCGCCGCGGCGGTCGCCCAAGGCGGCGTATGCGTCCTGCTGCAATCGGGAGTCCAAGTAGAGCTGCAAGTGCTGCCCCGCTTCCGGGTGGTGCCGTTCCAACACCTGCAGGATCCGGCCCTCTGCGTTTACCTCTACCTGTCGATATCCCACGGTGCCGTGCAGCAGGTCTTCGTGGGCCTTTTCCACCCCCCCCTTGCCGATGTGATTGGTCCCGGCGTAGTTGGAGGCATTGATACGCTTGAGTTCCTGCTCGTTGATCCTACCAACATAGCCTAACACATGGGCCGTGTGTTCGCCCAGCGGGTAGGTGCGCAACAGCTGGGCATGGACGGCGACCCCCGGAAAGTGGTGACCCTTGACGGCAAACCGGGCGACCTCTTTCTGAGTCAGGTTGGTACGAATGGGAATCTCCTCGAAACGGCGCCGCTGTTTACGCATGCGCACGAAACGTTCCAGATCCGTTTCCCCGATGTCGATGAATTTTCCGAGCTCGGCGATGGTAGCGTCCAGGTCCTGAATCTCTTCGGGGATGATTTCCAGAGAGCGGGAGGAGTAATTGTCCGCCAGCAGGATTCCATTGGCGTCGTAAATCAGTCCCCGCGTGGGGGAAAGGGGCTCGAGTCTGACCTGATTGTAGCGGGACAGGGTAGATAGGTGCGTATAGTTTCCGATCTGCAGCTGGACCAGCCTTACGATCACGATGAGCATAGCCGCCAGCACCAGAACGCCGGCAATGACAACGCGCTGGGTAAAGCGCCGGCTCTCCCCGGAGTGGTCCTTGAGGATCGGTTCCACCATCGTCCCGGATACGCCGTCTCAGGTTATGGCGAAACGCCGGCTTAAGTTCCGCAGCAGGATGGATACCCAAGGCCACAGCAGCATGCCGACGAAGGTCGGTATCCAGTATGCGAGGGTCGGTGTGGGTTGACCGGTGGCCCCACGGATCCAGAGGGAAAGCAGGCGTTCCACCAGCAGCAGCACCCACACGGACACGGCTTGCTGAGGGAGGGGAAATACGCGGATTCGCCGATGCAGCTCCAGCACGAGATAAACGGGTACGGACAGACTCAGCGCATGTTGGCCGAGCACGGTTCCCGTAGCGATGTCCAACACCAGGCCCGCTCCCCAGGCCCAGAATATTCCCACCCGGGTTGACAGGGCCAGGGCCCAATAGATCAACGTCAGTGCCATCCACTGGGGACGGAACTCATCGGCCCATTGGGGCAGGGGCAGAATGGTCAGGACCAGGGCCGTGCCAAGGGTGGCCAGGATCACGCCGGTCCCATTGCGTGGGGACTCACTCACGGCGCTCTCCGGACCTTGTCGCCGGTATCTGGGCCGGGGGCCAGACCAACAGAACCTCACGGCTACGGTCCAGGCGCGCGCTGGGTTCGGCGATGACGGTGGCGAACGGCTCGCCGGACCCTTGGCGCACCTCGGCGACCTGTGCCACCGGATAGCCGGGCGGGAAATGACCACCCAACCCCGATGTCACCACCAGATCCCCGGCCCGCACATCGGCGTTCTTCGGCAAGTGGGACAACTCCAGGCGGTTGATGAATCCCGTACCCCGGGCCACGGTACGCAACCCATTGCGATTGATCTGCACCGGCAGCCCGTGGCTAGCGTCGGTAATCAAGAGGACGGTCGCGGACAAGGGGTCGACCCGCGTCACCTGGCCCATGACGGCGTTGGCGTCGAGGACGGGTTGACCGACGAAGACCCCGGAAGCAGCACCCCGGTCGATCATGACCTGCTGTCGATAGCGATCCAGATCGACCGCCATGAGCTCGGCGATGAGCACGCGATCGCCCATCCTCAACGCAGCTCCCAGCAGATCTCTCAAGCGTATGTTCTCCGCCTCCAGCGCCTCGGAGCGTTGCAGTCGCGCCTTGAGCTCCAGATTGTCCCGGTACAGGGACCGGTTGCGACAGCGCAGTTCTTCTTTCTGGGCGAGGTGGTCCTGTACTTTCCGGGCCAGGCTGCTCGGAAGGCCGGCCACGTAATACACCGGATAGACAATAACGGAAAGCGTGGAACGCAGCAGATCCAGATATTGGTAGCGATGATCCACCACGATCAACCCGATGGCGAGCACCGTCGCCAGCAGGATACGGAAGGAAGGCGAAGGACCATGTACGAATAGGGAGTTGATGGTCGACTCCCAGCGCGGAGCGATCAGGGCCGAGGAAAATTCATACCGACTGCGTGCCGGGTCGAGATCCGGTCGCCTACTCCGTCATAGCGAACAGATCCAGACTGCGCTCGTTGGCTGTCTCCAGAGCGTGCCCGCCGCCGCGGGCGACGCAGGTCAGGGGGTCATCGGCGATCAGCACCGGGAGCCCCGTCTCTTCCTCTAACAGGCGATCGATGTCGGCGAGCAAGGCACCGCCGCCGGTAACCACGATGCCCCGCGCGGCAACGTCGGCACCCAGCTCCGGAGGAATCTGCTCCAGGGCCGTTTTTACCGTCCCGATGATACCCGCCAAGGGTTCCTGCAAGGCCTCCAGGATCTCGTTGCTGTTCAAGGTGAGACTGCGGGGGACCCCCTCGGCCAGATTGCGGCCCATGACCTCGATTTCCCGCATCTCGCCGCCGGGGTATGCGGAGCCGATCTCGCACTTGATACGCTCGGCGGTGACCTCACCGATCAGGGCGCCATAGTTGCGGCGCACATAAGCGATGATGGCATCGTCGAAGCGGTCGCCACCGATGCGCACCGAATTCGAATAGACGATACCGTTGAGTGAAGTGATTGCCACCTCTGAGGTGCCGCCCCCGATATCCAGCACCATGGAGCCGCGTGCCTCGTCCACGGGCAGTCCCGCACCGATGGCCGCGGCCATCGGCTCTTCGATCAGGAAGACCTTGCGGGCACCGGCACCGGCGGTAGACTCCTTGATGGCCCGACGCTCCACCTGAGTGGAGCCGCAGGGGACACAGATCAGCACCCGCGGGCTGGGCCGGATGATCCGGCTCTCGTGGACCTTGTGGATGAAGTATTGCAGCATCTTCTCCGTGACCGTAAAGTCGGCGATGACACCATCCTTCAAGGGCCTGATGGCAGTGATATTCTGCGGGGTACGGCCCAGCATCTGCTTGGCCTCATTGCCGACCGCTGCAACCGACTTGGATCCTCCCGGCCCCTGGCGAATCGCCACCACCGACGGCTCGTTGAGCACGATCCCCTGGCCACGGGTATAAATAAGCGTGTTGGCGGTTCCCAGATCCATCGACAGATCGTTGGAAAACATTCCTCGAATGCGTCGGAGAAACATCAGGCAGTCACCTTGGGAGAAAAAACGGGAATCGCGTTGGATTTCCCAACGGTCCGACGGTCAGACGCTAAGCCGACCGGATTACATAGTGCGGGGACACAGACCCCGATCCATTTTTACTTGCAGGAGGTCTTAAAGAAAAATCCCTGCATAGGATTTCCAATGAGCGAAGCCGAAATCAGGGTTCCGGCTTCGCCATACCGGCGGCTAACCGCAGCGACCAAGCTTACAAACCTAGGTAATCTAGCAATACAACACCAAATGGGCAAGGTTGGGTTTCCAGTTATGCGTGGGCGTCACGCATCCGATGTGTTATTTTTCAGAAACTACTCAAATCCTGTGTCCGCCCCGTATGGCCGGCGGGGTTCTGCTACGCCGCGGGCCTGCATCACTTTTCGGAAGGTTCCAATGTCGCTTGATCGTACCGACGTTGAGAAGATCGCCCAGCTCGCGCGGCTCGCTGTTTCCGAGGCGGAGAAGGAAGGCTATGCCGTTGATTTGTCCAAGATCCTGGATCTCGTGGAGCAGGTGAGCGCGGTGGATACCGACCAGGTTGCACCCCTGGCCCACCCCCTGGATAGGGTGCAACGCCTGCGACCGGATGAGCCTACCGAGCCCGATCAGCGGGATCTGTTTCAGCGCGTCGCACCGGTGACCGAAGTGGGCCTGTACCTGGTCCCGAAGGTCATCGAATAAAAGGGTAAGTCGGGCCAAGCCGTAGGATGGACGTAGGATGCGGTGAGCGCGGTAGGTCTTACAGGATAGCACCACGAGGGGGCGCGAACTGCATCTTTAAAGAGGGTGTACGAAAAGTCTCTCCGTGGGCCATTGTGGTGTGGAAACGGAATATTGCAATTTCACGTTCCCTTTATTTTCAATTGGTTGCAATATCCAAAAATGATGGTCCATCCTTATTTGTACACTCTACTAAGACTGACAGGCAATGCCCTTTGCCTTTACCTATAGCCCCTAACGCATCATTAGTCATTTTCAATTGAAAAATCAGAATTTCCTTATATACTTATGCCGCGTATCGTCAATAGGAAAGTCAAAATGCTTCCCATTATTTGGTTTAACCCGTCGCGTTCAAGGTAGGTTCAAAATGAAAAAGATCGCAACCCTCACCTCCGCCGTCGTGCTCACCGCCACATCCCTATCTGCGGGCGCCTGGTGGGGGCCCTGTATGACCCAAGAGCAGCAGCAGGCCATGGCGCAGCAACAGACAAAGGCCAGGGAGCAGATGATGGCCGCCCAACGAGCTGAGATGGCGAAACGCATACAGACGCAAGGCGTCGATCCCATGACCATGGGCTTCCCCGGTACCTTGGATCCCCGAATTCCCCTGGGGATCATAGACCCGTGGGGTGCTGCCAGTCCTTGGAACGATATGGGAATGCCCGAATATCCAACCATGCCTGCGATGCCCGAACCGCTAAGCATGCCCGCAATGCCCGAGCCCTTCTCAATGGAGATGCCGCAACCACCGATCCCGAGCTTTATGCGGGACCGATATGCGGAATTGGAGGCCTATCGCTCCCAGGTTATAAAGGAGTCCAAGGTCCGTCGCGACAAAATGACCAAGGAAATAGCCGAGCGTCGCCGGGAGCTCCAGGCCAACCGCCGCACCCGTCCGCATCGCTACGGCCGTCCATTCGGGTCCCCTTATCCCAGAATAACCACGACCCCCGAGATACCCACCTTCGCGCCGGAAACCGCGTCGGCTGAAAAGGCCCCCGACCAGGTTGCGGGAACCACTTCCGCACCTGAGGCAACAACCCCGACACCTGTTACAGCAACTGCCCAGGCGACGGTTACCCCAGCTCCGGCTGCTCCAATCACTCCGACCACCCCGGTCCCTGCTTCCGAGACCGCTCCCGTCGCTCCGGCTCCGGTGACCCTGACTCCTCAGGACTAGGAGGTATTCTCAATCAACAACCTGAATCCGTGAGGTCAACGCCAGGGTTGAACTTAACGCGATAGTTTTGCTGATATTAGGGGCTGTTGACATTCATCGTTCAGGGTCCGATTGCGGCCCTTTTCCGCGCTGACGGCGTTGCGGCTCGTCAAAATAGGCTGGCTATTCCTCCTCGCCGCGCCTGGTCAGCACGAAAAATGTCTTACAATCGGCCTCGCTCAGATAAATGTCAACAGCCCCTAGAAATTGGCCACGACATCCGTCGGATAACCCGGGCAATCTTGGTCTATCAAGTAAAATCATCGTGTTACCCCTAATTGAGAACACCCCCTAGGCCCGGCCGTAAACGGACCACCGCAGGCACCTCCCGGATGGGAATACCAGTCGGCAGGGGGCAGTTATCAGGAAGATACCGGTTAGCGGACCTATCTATCCTAGTACATCGTTTCGACTGATATTGCGGGCATAATCACTTAAGCTTGATATGTGCCTCCTCCGAGAAATTTGCAATATCAGTCGAAACTGCGTACTAGGGCGTGTTGACATTAGTGTTGCACTATTTAACACATGAAAAACAGTCGATTAGAGTTAAATGTCAACAATCCCTAATGCTTTTCTCTGCATCCTGTCCCCTGATAACTGATAACTGGAGTTAATCCAGGCCGCCGGTCCGGCACTCCGGTCCGGTTTACCTTCCGCGTGAGGCAGCATGGGCAATCGTTTGACCAAGATCTATACGCGCACCGGTGACGACGGCAGCACCGGACTGGCCGACGGCAGCCGGGTACCGAAAGACCACCCACGCATCGAGATACTAGGGTGTCTGGACGAGCTGAACAGTGTCATCGGGCTGATCATGGTCCAGGCGGAACCGGACCCACCGCCGCAGCTGGCGCATGTCCAAAACCGGCTCTTCGATTTGGGAGCGGAGCTTGCCACGCCCGGAGCAGAGCGCACCAGACCCGAAGACGTGGCCTATCTGGAAGCGGCCCTTGATGGTTACAACGCCGATCTTCCACCGTTGCAGGAGTTTATTCTGCCGGGCGGGGGGAGCGCGGCCACCTTCTGCCACCTGGCACGGGCCCTGTGCCGGCGTACCGAGCGCCGTCTGGTAGCCCTGGATCGCCAAGCGCATCTAAACCCGCAAACCCTGCGCTACATCAACCGGCTATCCGACCTGCTCTTTGTCCTCGCCCGGGTATTGGCCAGGCGGGACAGCGGCAGTGAGACCTTCTGGCAACCGGTCACACCTGCATGAAATCACCTATCGTAATCATCGGTATCGGCGAGCCGGGTGGTGTCTTTGCCTGCGGCTTCCTGCGCACTGGGGCACCCCGTCTACCCGGTGACACGCACTACCCCTGTGGCCGCTGTCGCCGAGGCGCTTCCGGAACCTGAGCTAGTCTTGGTCGCCGTAGCGGAGGACGATCTACCGCCGCTACTCAAGACCCTTCTTCCCGGTACCTGGCGTGGCCGCCTCGGGTTGTCCAGAACGAGCTCTTGCCCGATCACTGGAAAGGGATTCCCGCACCTACGGTGATTTCCGTTTGGATCGAGAAAAAGCCCGGCGCAGACCCCAGGGTCATCATTCCCTCCCCGGTCTTCGGTCCCCGGAGCGACTTGTTTGCGGCGGCCTTGGCGACCCTTGACATTCCTACGCGGATACTTATCGAACCGGACGAGCTGCTGTTCGGGCTGGTAGCTAAGAACCTCTATATCCTCACCATCAATATCGCCAGTCTACGCGTCGGCGGCAACGTCAGCGAGCTCTGGACCCATCACCAGGATTTTGCCCGCCGTATCGGTAATGATGTGATCAGCTTGCAGGAGGCCCTTACCGGACGGCGTTTCGATCGAGATGCCCTGTTCGCTGTGCTGGTCGAGGCATTCGAGGGTGATCCATCGCATGGGTGTATGGCCGTAGCGCCCCGGCGCGGCTCGTGCGCGCCCTAGCCGAGGCTGAACGCCGAGGATTGGATCTCCCTGCCCTGCGTGAGCTGCGTGCGGCCTTGGCCTGAGTGCATGGTGACCGCAATGCCACCTATCTGGTGTCGATAAGTTAGCTAGGGGGTGTTCTCAATCAACCACTATGGACTGAAAGTCCATAGTCTGGGGTGCGACTGAAAGCCGTTGTTTCGGCTAAAGCCGACTGAACGCCTCAGACTAAAAGTCAGGTTTCATTGCTTCAATAACTTTAGTGCGCGAAGCGCATCAGAGTTGAAACTATGGACTTTCAGTCCCTTCACTTTCAGTCCGTGGCTTGTCCACGGATGAGGACGTTAGTCCTCCAGACTATGGACTTTCAGTCCATAGTGGTTGATTCGACTGGAAAATCATCATCATGATGATTCATATGCTCTCGGTGTTTCCTGATATACTCTTTGATAATATCATCTGTAACATGTCCCGAACTGAATGCACCATACCCGATGGCCCAAAAGTGGCGCCCCCAATACTGCTTCCTCAAATGTGGGAATTCTTGTTTGGATCTTACGAGAGGTTCTTTCTTTGAGTGACTTCACAATCTCACTAACCGATAACCTCGGGGGATAGGAGATGTAGAGATGCACATGATCCTTGCTGACTACCCCCGAGATGATTTCGATATCTTTACGCATCACAAGTTTGGCGAACCAACGTCCGCACTCGCTTCCCGACATCCTTGGTCAGTACCTTATAGCGGTATTTCGTGATCCATACCAGATGAACCTTCAGATCGTAGACCGCATGGGTTGCGTGCTTCTTCGGTCTCATCGCCAAGAGAATACTAAAGCCCTTGGACTAAAGTCCATAGTTTTTACTAGCGACCAGCAATAAATTATCCAAGGATAACAACCCGTTATGAGCGACTCGCTGACAATCATATGGCCTCGATGCCGCGCCGGCGCCTACTGCTGACTACTTGGAGCGGTCCGCTATGGATATTTTACTTGCAAACCCCCGCGGCCTCTGTGCCGGTGTCGATCGGGCCATCGCCATCGTCGAGCGGGGCCTGGAACTCTACGACCCTCCCATCTATGTACGTCACGAGGTGGTTCACAACCGCTTCGTCGTCGCGGGCCTCAAGCGGCGCGGCGCCGTCTTCGTCGACGAGTTCGACCAGGTTCCGGCCGGCGCCACCGTCATCCTCAGTGCTCACGGTGTCTCCCAAGGCGTGCGCGAGGAGGCACAGCAACGGGGGTTTCGGGTCTTCGATGCCACCTGCCCATTGGTCACCAAGGTCCACCTGGAAGTGGTGCGTCACTGCCGGAATGGCTTCGAGGTTGTCCTCATCGGTCATCGCGGCCACCCGGAAGTGGAAGGCACCATGGGGCAGTGCGATGCGGCCGGCAGCGATCGCATCCATCTGGTCGAGGGGATTGCCGACGTGGCCGGGCTCCGGGTACGCGATCCGTCCCGGCTTGCCTATGTCACCCAGACCACCTTGTCCGTCGAGGATACCGCTACCATCGTCGCTGCCCTCAAGGCGCGTTTCCCCGCCATTCAGGGTCCGAAGAAGAGCGATATCTGCTACGCGACTCAAAACCGTCAGGATGCGATCAAGGACCTAGCGCGCCGGTGCGATCTGGTACTGGTGGTCGGGTCTACCAACAGCTCCAACTCCAACCGACTGCGAGAGATCGCCGAGAAGCGCGGGGTGACCGCCTACCTGATCGACGGCCCCGAGGATATCCGGCGCGCATGGTTGGCGCAGGGCCCGCGGGTCGGTCTTACCGCGGGGGCATCCGCCCCCGAAGTCCTGGTGGAGCGGGTTATCAGCCGACTGCGCGAGTACGGTGCGAGCGAGGTGAAGGAACAACCCGGAATCCACGAGCAGGTCATCTTTGCATTGCCCAGGGAGCTTGCAGCCACCGGGACGGATGTTCTCAACCACCGATAACGTAAAATTCGTCCGCATCAACCACTATGGACTGAAAGTCCATAGGCTGGAGGACTAACGTCCTCATCCGTGGACCAGCCACGGACTGAAAGTGAAGGGACTTAACGTCCATAGTTTCAACTCTGATGCGCTTCGCGCACTAAAGTTATGAAGCAATGAACGCAAATCGACGCAAGTGGATCAAGAACCGTTTTGCGTTGATTCACGTTCACTGGCAGCAACAAGCGGGCTGCCGGGGTTAGGATTGAGCATGGGAAAAATGATCCGGTAGTGTCACTCTATCTGCAGATACAGATCATGTGGTCTGTTGGGTAGTGGCTAAATTTTAAGTGGTGAAGTCTGCCAGCCCCTACCTCGTCGTTCCGGCAGGGATTGCCGGAATCCAGGTGCCAGGGATGGTAAAATCAGTGAGGGTTTGAATTATCACCTCACGTCGCACAACCACGCCACTTGAACTTTAACCACTACCATCTGTTGCTACCAATTTGCGTTCATTTGAGGCAAAAATAATTTCCATGAGCGATATCCTCGTCATCGGCGGCGGCGCGATCGGCCTGCTTAGTGCCCGGGAGCTGGTCCGATCTGGTGCCGACGTCACGCTCGTGGAAATGGGAACCACCGGGCGCGAGGCCTCCTGGGCCGGCGGCGGCATCATGTCGCCGCTTTACCCCTGGCGTTATGCCGATTCGGTGACCGCCTTGTCGCTCCGGAGCCAATGGCACTATCCGCAGTTGTGCGCCACGCTGCGGGAAGAGACCGGCATCGATTCCGAATTCATTCGCAGTGGTCTTTTGATCCTGGAACCACAAGATCTGGATCAGGCTCTGGCCTGGGGGCGGAAACACCAGGTACGGATCGAGTCATTGGCACCCGATGCCCTGCGCGAGATAGCACCCGGACTAGGGTTTACCCCCTCAGTCGCTCTCTGGCTACCGGAGGTCGCCCAGATCCGAAATCCGCGGTTTGTCAAGGCCCTGCGCCGTTCGATCGCAGGGCAGGTGCAGATCCGCGAGCAAGAAGAAGTGGTCGAGCTCCTGCTGGACTCTGGCCGCGCCGTCGGTGCCCGTACCCGCAAGGCTACCATCGCCGCAGATCGGGTCGTCGTCTGTTCCGGCGCTTGGACCGCGCAGCTGTTCGAGCGGCTCGGCTACCGGCCTGATATCGGACCGGTACGGGGACAAATGATCCTGTTGAACGCCGAACCGGGGCAGGTCGATCACATGGTACTCTTCCGCGACCGTTACCTGATCCCGCGCCGGGACGGCCGCATCCTCATCGGCAGCACTCTAGAACATCAGGGATTCGTAAAGGCGACGACCACTGAGGCCAAGGCGGACCTCCACCGAACCGCGGTGGGGCTCTTCCCGTCACTCAAGCATGCACCTATTGAAAGCCACTGGGCGGGATTGCGCCCCAGCTCCCCTCAAGGCATCCCCTACATCGGGGCCTATCCGGGTATCCGGGGCCTCTACTGCAACGCCGGCCACTACCGCAATGGCCTGGTTACGGGTCCGGCCTCCGCGCGTTTGGCGGCCGACCTGCTGCTCGGGCGTGATCCCATCCTCGACCCGTCACCCTATACCTTTGATGCCGACCGCTGATTCCAGTACAGCCGTGCCCAAGTACCGATAACATCGATCTGATTCTTCCATTAGGCATCCCTTTTTGCCACAAATGAACGCTAATCAACGCAAATCGATTCACTTAGAGGCTGTCTAGAAACTAATCCATTGATTTTAATAGAATCGTGCCCGTAGGGCGGGCTGTGCCCATCTCTCAGGCATCGTATATGGTGGGCACAGCCTACCCTACAGTTTGGTTAGTTTTTATACAGCCTCTTAGGGGATGTTGACCTTTAGAAGGTCCGCATAGCAGACCCTACACTAACCGGTAATGGATAAATTCTAAGTGGTGGAGTTTGCCGTCCCTACCTCGTCATTCCGGCAGGGATTGCCGGAATTTTGCCAAGCGCTGTAACACATTTGGGGGGCTCCCTCCGGGCAAGGCGAGAAGCGACCAGCTGCATTGTTGCGCGAGCTTGAAAGAGGACTGGCTATTCCGGCGCTCGCGCGCCTCGCATCTGGCCGCCTCTCGCCGTGCTGAGAATCAACCACTATGGACTGAAAGTCCATAGTCTGGAGGACTAACGTCCTCATCCGTGGACAAGCCACGGACTGAAAGTGAAGGGACTTGACGTCCATAGTTTCAACTATGATGCGCTTCGCGCATTAAAGTTATTGAAGAAATGAAAAATAAGGTGAAATGATGTACTAGAAGAATTCGGCATATGAGCAATTCCTGGTGGTTCGTGTTTTCCTCCAATAGTACGGAATTAACAGGATTAACAGGCTTTCTTCGTTATCGGTAAATGTGCTGGTCGGGAAAAGAAGAAGAGGACAACAACGTGAAGAAAACCGGCCGCCAGATCGTCACCTTCGATTGGGCGATCAAGACTATCCTGCGCGGCAAGGCCAATTTCGACGTCCTGGAGGGTTTCTTGACGGCCCTGTTCGGACGGCCGGTGGTCATCCTCGACCTGCTGGAGAGCGAGAGCAACCGAAGTGACGACCACGACAAATACGATCGCGTGGATCTCCTGGCCAAGACCGACGACGGCGAGCGGATCATCGTCGAGGTGCAATACCTCTCGGAAATGGCTTACCTCAGACGCCTGGCCTACGGCACGGCCCGGACCATGGTCGAGACCCTCAAGCTGGGCGAGCCCTACGCCAATCTCAAGAAGGTCTACTCCATCAGCCTCCTCTATTTCGACGTCAGCCATGACGGTGACGACTACATCTATCATGGCAAGACCGAGTTCACGGGGTTTCATACCCACAAGCCCGTGACCTTGAAGAAATCCCTGGTCGGCGAGCAGGTTCGCATCGGTGAGACGAACATCTTTCCCGAATACTATCTGATTCCCCTGAAGCGCTTTACGGACGTGGTGCGGGACGACCTGGAGAGGTGTTGGACGAATTCAGCGCCCCCGGTATCGGGGTGCTGAAGGAAAAGCTCGATTACCTGAAGCTGGATGAACGGGAGCGGCGTCGGTTCGACAAGCATATGGATTATGCCCGATCCGAGTGGGGTATGATTGAGGATGCCCGACAGGAAGGACTGGAGGAGGGGCTGGCGAAAGGCCGCAAGGAAGGAGTTGCGGAGGGACGCGAGGAAGCAAGGAAAACCCTCGTCAAGTCGCTGTATGACAATGGGGTAGCCATCGAGACCATTGCTGTATCGGTTGGAGTTTCCGAACCGACAATACACCGGTTGCTTTTCGACCCGATGCAATCATCCGAAACCTGACATCTATTTCATTGCTTCAATAACTTTAGTGCGCGAAGCGCATCATAGTTGAAACTATGGACGTTAAGTCCCTTCACTTTCAGTCCGTGGCTTGTCCACGGATGAGGACGTTAGTCCTCCAGACTATGGACTTTCAGTCCATAGTGGTTGATTTAACGCATGGAAAATACTTGGTTAGAAATATCAACAGACACTAAGACTTAAGGATCTATCCATGAAGACCTACCTGTGTGTGATTTGTGGCTTCGTCTACGATGAAGCAAAGGGCCTGCCGGATGAAAGTGTCGCTCCGGGGACCAAGTGGGACGACGTACCCCCGGACTGGAAATGTCCGGACTGCGGTGCCGGCAAGGAAGACTTCGAGACGGTGGAGATATGATCGTGGTCACCGACTTTCCACACTGGCCGCTGTCCTCGTCTCTAGTACCCCGTTTCACCTTATTTTTTAGTCTCAGAGCCCCTCTAAACGCGCCCAGGCAAGGCATAGCGCGGCTCTCTATTGCCAAGCGCTGTAACGCCGCCTGGGCGCGTTTGGAGAGCTCCCTTCGGGCGCGGCGAGAAGCGGCCATCTGCGTTGTTGCGCGAGCTTGAAAGAGGAGGAGCTATTCCGGCGCTCGCGCGCCTCGCATCTGACCGCTTCTCGCCGCGCTGAGAGCGAAAAATAAGGCGAAATGGGGTGCGAGTCCAGGCTAAACCGAGGAGCGGGTCCGGTCGTTCCGAATACCGCCCTAGGCCGCGATTTTGCGCAAGTAGCCGGTCTCGCACGGCGCTGTTGCGGGTTGATCGAGATGCCCGGACCGAATCGACATTGACCTTGCCGGGACGGCTGTAATGACGAAGCGCACAAAAAGGGTGAGAAAACTGTGCGCTTTCTGCTAGGATGGAACGCCGATGCACTAAATCGGAGATGATCCAATGTTGGCGGCTCTCACCGAACAAGACCTCTCCTTGACCATGCCCGCCCAGGACAAGATCGGCGAACTCTTTTCCCAGGTTGACGACGACATTCAGGGTGTGCGGGTGTTCGCAAACTCAGGCGGATGTAGCGGCATTAGCTTCGGCATGACGTTCACCGGGCAGTGTCAATGAGAACGACGGTGTCCTTGCCGTCGGCGGGTTCAAGATCATCATCGATGAGGGTACACTCCAGTATCTGCGCAGTGTCGAGATCGGTTTCGTCGACCGCGGTGATGGCAACGCCAGTTTCGTGTTCAACAACCTCCCCTCCATGGGCGGTGATTGCGGGATCTGCGGATCGGCCAGCAGTTGTGGCTGATCACGCCGTTAGGGTCCTTTGGGTAGTGGAAGACCGGTACCCACCGGTCTTTGGCGGATAACGATAACAAAGTGGTAACTCTTTTTGTGCAAAGCGGCAGCAGCCGCTTTTTTCTTTTCTGCCCCGTGGTCACGACCTTTTGGCCATGCGGTCGTGCCCTGATTCGTGCAAGGTATACTCTGGCATGATCAGGGTCGGCATTGTCGGTGGCACCGGCTATACGGGTTCGGAACTGCTGCGTATTCTGGGGGGGCACACGCAGGTCTCGTTGGTGACGATCACATCGCGGGCGGAGGCCGGCACGCCGGTGGGGGAGCTGTTCGTGCATCTGCGCGGGCAGGTGGATCTGCCGTTCAGCGAGCCGGACCTGTCCTTACTGTCCGAATGCGACCTGGTATTTTTCGCGACTCCCAACGGGACCGCCATGCAGCTGGCGCCGGCGCTCCTGGCGCGGGGGACGCGCGCTATCGATCTCGCCGCGGATTTCCGGCTCAAGGACAGCACAGTGTGGGAGCGTTGGTACGGCCAGCCCCATGCCTGTCCCGATCTCCTCGATGAGGCCGTTTATGGTTTGCCTGAACTCAATCGTGATGCGATTCGGTCGGCGCGCCTGGTTGCCAACCCGGGCTGCTACCCGACTGCGGTCCTGCTTGGTTTTCTACCGCTGCTGGAAGCAGGGCTAGTGGACCCCGGTTGGTTGGTAGCAGACGCCAAATCCGGGGTCAGCGGGGCCGGGCGCACGGCTGACGTGAGGATGCTGATGGCCGAAGTCAGCGAGAGCTTCAAGGCCTATGCGGTGGGTGGGCACCGCCATCTACCCGAGATTTCCCAGCAGCTCAAGTCCTTTACCAAGGGTGAGCCGCGGTTGACGTTCGTGCCTCACCTGGTCCCCATGATCCGGGGTATCGAAGCGACGCTATACGCCCGCCTCGGCAAGCTCGATGTGGATCTCCAGGCCCTGTTCGAGGGACGCTACGCGACGGAACCCTTTGTCGATGTGCTGCCCACCGGATCGCACCCGGAGACCCGATCGGTACGGGGCAGCAATTATTGCCGGCTCGCCGTCGCCGAACCTTTGGGCAGTGGCACAGTCGTGGTACAGTCGGTAATCGACAACCTGGTCAAGGGGGCCGCTGGTCAGGCCGTTCAGAACATGAACCTGATGTTCGGTTGGGATGAATCCACGGCGCTGGCGAGCACCGCTTTACTACCCTGAGGTTCGGCGTTATAGGTCAGCATAGAGGTGTCATCACCCCCAGGATCGTTCGGCCAGCCGGTGGTGCTGCGCGTGCGGTCGTCATCCTGTTGATCTTGGTGGCACTCGCGGCTGGGATTATCGGGGCCTTTTCCGTAGGGAGACAGGATGGAATCGGGATGCTGAAGCCGCTGAGCGAGCATATGCGCACGGCTGCAGGTGAGTGCGACGCGCTTGCCGCACAGGTCTCAGACCTGAAAGAGCGAAACATCGTTCTGGAGCGATCGCAACAGATCGATCGCGAGGTCAATCGCAACCTAATCGAAGCAAATAAAAGAGGTCCAGAAATCAACCACTATGGACTGAAAGTCCATAGTCTGGAGGACTAAAGTCCTCATCCGTGGACAAGCCACGGAGTGAAAGTGAAGGGACTTAACGTCCATAGTTTCAACTATGATGCACTTCGCGCACTAAAGTTATTGAAGCAATGAACGATTTGAACTCGAGAAGGAGGTATCTCTCCTCCGGCGTTTGGTCCAGGAAGGCGGCGGAGGGATTCTGCAGCTGAAGGATTTCAAGGTGGAAGCGATGAACACGCCGGATGAGTTCCGATACAGCTTCACCATCCGGCAGCTTGTCCAGGACTTCGGCGAGTCTACCGGGGAGATCGAGGTACAGGTTATCGGCAAGCGTGACGGTGAAGAGACGGATCTATCTCCCGCCAAGCTGGCGGGTTACAACCAATTGCAGCACAAGATGAAGTTCAAACATTTTCAAAGCTTTAAGGGTTCGATCAAAATGCCGGATGACTTCAGATCGGAAAAGCTGGTCGTCGAGGTCAAACCCGAAACCGATAAGCTGACCCCGGTCAGCGAGACTTTTCCCTGGAGCCTCGGGTGAGGAAGAGACGGGAGGTTGCTTGGGAGCTGACACCTAACCCCATACCGTACTTCTCAGGCTTTGGAACAATCGCAACGGTGGGAAAATGCCAACGAGAAGAAAGAGACAACGACTACCGGCTTATAGCTCGATTATTGGCGAGGGTACCGAGATCACGGGGAAAGTTCGCTTCGTCGGTGTGCTGCACATTGACGGAAAGGTGGTAGGCGACGTCAGTGGACAGGCGTCGGATGAGTGTGCCTTGACCCTTGGAGAGTCCAGTGTAATCGAGGGCAATGTCGACGTTGCGCATGTTGTACTCGACGGTACCGTCAAAGGCGATGTTCGGGCCACCTACCGTGCCAGTTGAAAGCGGGGGCGCGCATCGAGGGCAAGCTCTATTACGGCAGACTCGAGATGCCGGAAGGCGCGGAGATCAATGGAGAGCTGGTGCATATAGACGAATCTCAAACTCCCCAGCTGCCGGATCAAGGTGAGGGAAAGGAGCAGACTGGCGATGAGGAAGGTCCGGCACGGAAAGCCGCCCCGAATAAGACCACTGGGGACAAGACCGCTGATAAGGGCGTCGGCTTGAACACCTGAGGCGGTGTGGAGAGGCATGAAACTGCTCAAACCCTCTCTCTCCTGGGGGACCGGATATCCACCGGGGTGTACGCAGGTGTACTGAGGTTCTATGCAGTCCTTGCCATGGCTTCGGCATGTACCGGGTTTTGCAGGACCTTCACAGCTTCGATGGGACTGCTCGATCCGTCAGGATCTTTGCCGGGAAGTGGAAGCAGAGTCGATGGCCCGGATACTTTCTTCCGGCTCGGTATAGGGGGCGGGGGGCAGCTGCAGTGGGATGATGTCCGAAGCCGTTTCCGGCACTTCCGGTCCGCCGTCACGGGTTGGCCCCAAGGAGATGATTCCGTATAGGAGCCCGGTCGCGAGCGCAAGCCCAGCGGCGAGTAGGGGTATCCTACTCCGAGTATGTTTGGTGTCCTTAAAGGAAGGGGCTTTTTGACGGAATTTGTAGTCGTACATAGTAAAATCGAGCGTGAATGGATGGATGCCAACGGTCCCCAACTACAGCTTACCCTCAACGTGCCGATTTTTAAATCGCTGATCAATGAGGACAGAACAGGACAATGCGTGTCATGAAGCGATTCGTTTTTCTAGTAACCGCGGTAGCGGTAGCGACCCTTACCGCCTGCACAACGGCGCCGGAGACCGGCCGCTCGCAGCTCATCCTTATCGACCCGGCTCAGGAGACCAAGCTCGGATTTCAGGCGTTTCGAGCAATGAAACGCAAGGAGCCTACCGTCACCTCGGGATCTCAAGCGAAGCGGCTGCAGCGGGTCGGAAAGCGGATCGCTGCGGTAGCGAAAGTGCCTCATGCTCAGTGGGAATTCGTGCTGTTCAAGGACTCGGACAGCGCCAATGCCCTTGCCTTGCCCGGAGGGAAGGTCGGGGTCTATACCGGCATACTTCCGATCACCAAGAACGAGGCCGGGCTCGCCACCGTCATTGCCCATGAGATCGCTCACATCACCCACCGCCACGGCGCGGAACGCATGTCTCAATCCATGCTGATCGACGTGGGAGGCTCGGTACTGTCCGGTGCACTGGGGCAGAACTCGGCTACCCACGATATGGTTATGCAGGCCTACAGCCTTGGGACGAAGGTCGGGGTTGCGCTCCCTTATTCGCGCACCCAGGAGTTGGAGGCCGATCATATGGGCCTGCTCTACATGGCGCGGGCCGGTTACGATCCGCGGCAGGCCGTCGCATTCTGGCAACGCTTTGCGGAGTATGGCCGCAAGCGTGGCAGCAAACCACCGGAATTCCTCAGCACCCACCCGGTTGACAAGACAAGAATTGCCGCCCTCAAGCGCCTGATGCCCAAAGCCCTGCCGGAGTATAAGCGAGCAAAGGCACGGCGGTGGTGGGATATTGCCCGACGGGCACCGCTATTTCTCGTCACCCTAGATGGGAAGAGAAGGCCGGGATTTAAAAAGCTGTCTGGCTAAAACGGATCCTCGCGTCGTGTTGCATTACGCTGCGTTCGGCGCCGTGCCTGTCCAGGTGCAAACTTGGTTGCTTGGGTTGGTGTAGGATTGACGTGTTGGCTTACGGCGCGTTCGGCCCTGTCGCTCGGCCCTGTCGCTGTATTTCAGGATCAGCCCACGCGCCTAACCCAACCTACACTTAACGCGAAGTCCACGCAGGCCAACAGCGCGGGGGGCCATGTGGGCGTAGGTTGCGTTAAGACGCAGGCACTGGCTTGGCAGATGATCAGCGAGCCTTGGTGCGTCGAACGCGACACGTCAAATCCCCCAAACAACGCCGAATAATTCAGAATTGCTCCGCAGCTTGACGATCGGCATGATAGGATGAGCGCACCATGGCTCCGCTGGTCACCTTGGCGAAACCCATCACCTCACCGGCGGCGCCTAGTCGCTCGAATGCCTCCGGTGTCCAATAGCGTAGCACCGGTAGATGGAAAGAGCTAGGTTGCAAGTACTGTCCCAGGGTCAGCAGGTCACACCCGTGGATGCGCAGATCGGTCATGGCCCTGAGGACCTCGTCCTGCTCCTCGCCCAGACCCAGCATCAGTCCCGATTTGGTCGGTACGTCCGGGTGGCGCGTCTTGAAGTCTCGGAGCAACCGCAACGAGCCCCGATAGTCGGCACCGGGACGGACCCGGCGGTAGAGTCTGGGTACGGTCTCGAGATTGTGATTGAAGACGTCCGGTACCGCTCCCCCCGCGAAGGCATCCAAGGCCACTGTCTCTCGCCCCCGGAAGTCGGGCACCAGTACCTCCAGCTTGATGTCCGGAGTCCTGGCGCGCACAGCCCGCAAGCAGTCCGCGAAATGACCGGCACCTCCGTCGCGCAAGTCGTCCCGGTTCGCGGCGGTGATGACGACATACTTAAGTCCCATCGCGGCGATCGAACGGGCCAGTTGTCCCGGCTCGGACGGGTCCGGTGGTCGGGGCCTGCCGTGGGCTACGTCGCAGAAGGGACAGCGACGGGTACACAGGTCCCCGAGGATCATAAAGGTGGCGGTACTGCGCCCGAAGCACTCCCCCAGGTTCGGGCACCGGGCCTCTTCGCACACGGTGGTGAGCTGGCCTGCGCGCAGCCGCCGCTTGATGCGCGCAACACCTGGTCCGAGCGGCACCTTGGTCCGAATCCACGGCGGTTTGCGCAGGGGCGCCCCGACCGCCTCTACCTTGACTGGAATGCGCGCGACCTTGTCCGCGCCCCGCCGGTGGGTCGCGGGGGTGGCACGTGAAGGGGCAGTCAGGGGATTCGGATCTGTCATGGAGGGCCTTTTAGCTGCAGGCGATCAGGGCGCGTTGGATCAGATCTTTTTTATCCATTTTCATTGCTTCAATAACTTTAGTGCGCGAAGCGCATCAGAGTTGAAACTATGGACGTTAAGTCCCTTCACTTTCAGTCCGTGGCTTGTCCACAGATGAGGACTTTAGTCCTCCAGACTATGGACTTTCAGTCCATAGTGGTTGATTTGCGCCTTTGCGATCAACCGATTTCACCGAGCATGGGCTGCGTCTCGGCCAGGTGTCGGAGCAATTCAGCCACATGGTCCGTATCGCGTACCCGGTAGAGAGCGGCGCTGGGCTGAGGTCGTTCCGATACCAGGATGCCCAGACCACGACCGCGCACGGCTCGAAAGGCGTCTTCGTCAGTCACATCGTCGCCCACATAGATGGGCAGGACTTCCGGACCCTCCAGTCCCAGCTCCGACAACAACCAGCGTACCACCCGGCCCTTATCCCAGTCGATATCCGGCAGCAACTCGATCACCGCTTTGCCGCCGGTCAGGTGCAGGTGTGGAAAATGCGCCTGCACGCGCTTGACGGCGGACTCCACCAGGTCCGGATCCCCGCCGGCCGGCTGGCCGTAATGGACAACAATGGCAAAACGCTTGCGCGTCAGGCGCACTCCGGGAATAGTCTTCAACGCTGCGGTCAGGTCCACCGTGGCCCGATCCAGATCGTCCGAGGCATCAATGCCCTCGGGGAGCTCCAGGCGCAGACCCGGACCCCGGATCTCCAAGCCATGGCTGCCCGCGTAAGTGATCTCTTGGAGCCCCACCAGCGCGGACACCTCATCGAGATCACGGCCACTGACCACGACGACCTGCGCCACCCGGGCGACGCTGCGTAGAATCAGGCGCATGTCCTCGGAGAGCCGGGCATCCTCCGGTCGATCACGGATGGATGCCAAAGTTCCCCCGTAATCCAGAAACAGTGCCGGGCGTTTCCCCGCCAGCTGCTTCGAGATCCAGGCCACATCCGTCAAGGGCCGAGGGGAGGAACGCCTGTCGATGTCGGTCCCTTCGACATCGACGCGGCATAGATCCCGGACCACGAGGTCTGCGCCATGCTGCCGCATCTTCCGGTCCCATCCCCCGTGGTCGACGCCGATGACAAGGGCGAAACGTCCGCGTTTGCCGGCGGTAATCCCGACCACGGTATCTTCGAACACAACCGTTCTTGCCGGTGCCACGCCCAGACGGCGCACGGCTTCCCAAAAGAGGTCCGGGTCCGGCTTGCTGTCCAGATCGAGGCGCTCGGCCTCCATGCCATCGATTCGCGTGTCGAACAGGTCGGTAATCTCAGCCCGCTCCAAGACCAGGTCGCAGTGCTTGCTGGCGGAGACCACGGCCGTCTTGATGCCCGCCTTGCGCAGGCGATGGATAAGGGCAATGGTACAGCCGTAAACCCTTATGCCCTGTTCCTCGACGATTTGGTCGAAGATCAGGTTCTTGCGGTTTCCAAGACCGCAAATGGTGTCACGTTCCGGCGAATCATCGGGTTCCCCCTTGGGCAGGTCGATATGGCGAGCCAGAAGAAAGTGCTTTATGGCCTGGTAACGAGGTCTACCGTCGATGTAGCGCCGATAGTCGAGGGTACTATCGAAATATCTGTAGTCCTCGCCCTGCTGGGAGGAACGTTCGCGCAGATAAGCGTCGAAAAGGCACTTCCAGGCACTGGCCTGGAGCTTGGCGATCTGGGTGACGACACCATCCAGGTTGAAGATCGCGGCATCGATCTCCTCGCACGCGATGGTAAGCTCAGGTGCACGCATGGCGTAGATCTTCGTAGTCTAACCGCTCCACCGGCGTTGTAATTGAAATCCTGATCAGATTACGCAGATTGTTACAGCTGCCTGCATTCCTTGATCGGGCAACGCGGTGGATACCTGTCTGCCTTACTAGGTCCTGTTGACATTTAACTCTAACTAACTATTTTTTTATGTGTTAAATGGCCACAACCCAAGCGGTCCGCACCGCGGACCTACGCTAACCGTTTGATTATTGTAGGATCCGCTGTGTGAACCTTCCTAAATGTCAACACGACCTCGCCCACAGGCAACTGCTGCAGACAGACAGATCCGCAGGCCATAATCTCCGGGGAAGCTTTATATGCGCTCACCCCTGGGTCCGGAATCTACTGTAACAGCGGGGGGAGCGAAAATTGGCTGCTGTTGACCCAAAAATGGACCAGAATACTGGCCGCGTATCCGAGTGCAATGACCGGTGTCCACCTCAAATGGCTGAAGAAGGTGTACATGCCGCGTGCCTGACCCATCAAGGCCACCCCCGCCGCCGAGCCGATGGAGAGCATGCTGCCGCCCACCCCGGCGGTAAGGGTCACCAACAGCCACTGACCCATGGACATGTCGGGTTGCATCGTCAGCACCGCGAACATGACGGGGATATTGTCTACGATTGCGGACAAGATACCTACCATCACATTGGCCTGGGTGACCCCCCATTCCACATACATCACCTGTGACGTCAATGCCAGGTAACCGATGAAACCCAATCCACCGACACAAAGGATAACCCCGTAGAAGAACATCAGGGTATCCCATTCGGCACGGGCAATATTCCTGAAGACATCGAAGGGCACCACGTCGCCGATCTCGAGCTGATTGAGATCGGTCTTACGCCGTTCATAAGCGGCCTTCTGATCGAAGGTCTTCTTCAAGTAATATCCGAACAGCTTGAGATAAGCTAGACCGGCCATCATCCCGACCATGGGCGGCAGATGGAGAAAATTGTGGAAACTGACGGCGGTGGCGATGGTACACAGAAACAGGAAGATGATCCGTTTCGCCCCCCGCTTCATGATGACGACTTCACCCGAGGCCGGTGGTTGCTCATCGGGCACCGCAAAGTGCATGACAGCGGCCGGGATCGCCCAGTTGACCACGGAAGGAACGAACAATAAGAAAAAGGTCTGGAAATCGACGATCCCCTTCTGCCAGACCATCAGCGTCGTGATGTCGCCGAAGGGACTGAATGCACCGCCGGCGTTGGCCGCTACCACGATATTGATGCAGGCAATGGCGACGAAACGCGGATTGTCCCGCCCCACCGCCAACACCACCGCACACATAAGCAGCGCCGTGGTCAGGTTGTCGGCCACCGGCGAGATGAAAAAGGCGAGCACGCCTGTGAGCCAGAAGAGCTGACGGTAGGAGAAACCGGACCGTACCAGCCAGGCGCGCAGGGAATCGAACACCAACCGTTCGTCCATGGCGTTGATGTAGGTCATGGCCACGAGCAGGAACAGGAAGAGCTCGGAATACTCCAGGATGTTGTGCCGAACCGCCTGTTCCGCGGCATGGGGCAGGCCATGGTTCGCGTAGACAGCCGCGATCATGGCCCAGATGATCCCGGCTGCAAGCAACACCGGCTTGGACTTACGCAGATGGGTGAACTCCTCGGTCATCACGAAACCGTAGGCCAGGATGAAAACCACCAAGGCCGTGAAACCCACAAGGTGATTGGTGAGATCGAGTTGTTCCCCGCCACCGCCGGCAGAGGCTGCCACCGCGGGAAATGCACCGATCAGGGCCATAAGCGGCAGTATGGCGGTTAGAACCTTTTTCATGCTCTTCTCCTCTATAATAGTTATATTTCTGTAAGCTATGGATTAAGGCGAGTGGTATTCAGATAAGTTGTCGTCGGCACGTTAAGTCCTATGATCCGATCAGACCAGGTTGGATCAGGCGTGCTGCCTAACCTTGAAGAGCAAGCGTTGAACGTGCCGTAACCCAACACGACACCTTCTCGGATCACGCCGAATAATACCGAACAGCTTCTTGAGATCACCAATGCTGGTAGGGATTCCGCGCCAGGTTGACATTGTAGTAGCGCGGGTTGTCGCTCACGTCTTTTCCTGCCCATGCCGGCAGCTCGAAGGGCTCGTCTTCGGAGCCAAGCTCCAGCTCCGCCAGCACCAGCCCCGCGTTTTCCCCGGTGAACAGATCCAGCTCCCATAGGTGTCTACCGACTCGGACCTGATAGCGCGTCTTGTCGATGGCAGGATACACGGCGAGATCCCGCAGCATGGCCTGGGCGTCCGCGAGCGGAATCGGATATTCGTACTCGCTGCGTCGGACCCCCACCGTGGGCCCCTTGATGGTGAGACAAGCGACATTGCCGGTTATCCGAACCCGGACCGTCGCTTTGTCACTGTCCGCCAGATAGCCCTGCATCAAATGCGCCTCCGACTCCACGTCGGAGCGCCAGGAATCGCCCTTGACCAGGAATTTACGCTCAATCTCCACGCCCATTGTTCTGGTACCCTGTTCTGGCTTATTTTGCATTCTCAGAGCCCCCCAAATGCGCCAAGGCAAGGCACAGCGCGCAGGGAATAGCTCACTCTACTGCCATCCGCGACTGCCCGTTAATCGCGCTCGAATACCGCCATCGACTCCAGATGCGCCGTGTGCGGAAACATGTCCAGCACCCCCACTGTCGCCAGCCGATAACCGAGACCATTCACCAAACGGTCCGCATCCCGCGCCAGGGTTGCAGGATAGCAGGACACATAGAGGATACGCTCGACCCCCAGCGTCGGCAGTAGCTCCAACACCTGGAACGCGCCGCTGCGGGGCGGGTCCAGCAGCGCTTTATGGAACCGCTATGAAACCCAAAGCTGAGGGTTTAGAGTACCGTAGAGATCGGCGACAACAAAGCGGGCGTTCGTGATGCCATTGTGTTGGGCGTTGGTCCGGGCCCGTGCCACCAATCCCGGGTCCCCTTCCACGCCCAGGACCTCCGCGGCCCGGCGGGCGATGGGCAGGGTAAAATTCCCGAGCCCGCAGAAGAGATCGAGTATCCGCTCGTCCGGCTGGGGAGCGAGCGATTCCAGCGCCTGCTCCACCAACAGACCATTGAGTGCCAGATTGACTTGGGTGAAATCCGTCGGCTGGAAGTACAGACGGACATCCGCGCCGGGTAGATCATAGTACAGATCCACGTCCTGGCCGGGCAAGGGACGGATGGTCTCGGTCCCCCCTTCCTGCACATAGAAGTGCAACCCATGGGCCGCGCCGAAATCTGTCAGCCGGGCCGCATCCCGTACCGAGGGCGGTTCCAGGACCCACAACAGCAACACGCAGAGACCCTCACCCCATCTCGAGCTGCGGTATCCGCTGCCGGATCGAGAGGCCGTCCAGGAGCTTGGCGATGGCCTCGACTCGCTCTCCCACTGCGGGGGCAGAATGTCGCAACGCCGCAGCTCGGCGACATAAGAAGTCCCGCGTTCGCGAAACCCCACCAGCGTGCGTCCTTTCTTGGCCACATAGCGGACTCCCAGGCGGGCCTTGCGCCGATAGCCCCAGGGCACGGCGGCCAGCGGCGACAGCCACCGCTCAGGGCGCACCTGGCCGGTGGTTGCCAGTATCTGTTCGAGCATCCTTTGCTTCCAGCGGATCTAGGCGGCAGGGGCCAGATGTTGCAGGCTGCAACCCCCGCAGATGTCCGCATGGGGGCAGCGCGCCGGTACCTGCTCGGGAGCCGCCCGCAGGACCTCCACCACCGTGCCCTCGGCCTGGTCCTTGCAAAGCCGAGTATAATGGAACCACACCTGTTCTCCCGGTGAGGCCCCGTGGAGGGACACCGCTTTGCCGTCTACCTGGGCCACCCCCTGCCCTTCTGGCGTCAGGGATGCGATCTCCACCGCATCAGGGGGCTCAGGGAAGGGTTTACGTTTTTTCTTGGTCAAGGACGGCGGGTACTCCGTTCCGTAGCCTGATTGCAGCCCAGTGAGTCATCGCTAGGCATAGCCCGTTAGGCAGCCGGTGGCCGAAAGTTGGAGATTTATACGCGCTTGCTCCGGACGGAGGGCAGATATAAACGGCCAAAAACGACATAATTTGAGCACGCTCATCAACGCGTTTGCATCACTCGGAAAGCAGTCGGCATCGAGTCATGGTTATTGTCGAATAATCCGGGCCGGCTCGGATCTTTGTCCATCGCTACGGCTGCGCATTTCGCCCCCGGCAGTGGATGTCATCGGGGCAAGGATGCCCGGCGGGCCAGGCGGTCTAAGCGGAAAAGACCCCAGTGGACAGATAGCGGTCCCCCCGGTCGCAGATGATGACGACGATGACCGCACCCTTGAGCTCGGCACTGAGCGTGAGGGCCGCGGCGGCCGCGCCGCCCGAGGAGATGCCGGCGAAGATGCCTTCCCGTGCCGCCAACTCCCGCGTCATCTGCTCCGCCTGTCCCTGGGAGACATGAATGATGCGGTCCGCGCCGGAAGGGTCGTAGATCTTGGGCTGATAGGCCTGGGGCCAGCAGCGGATGCCCGGTATGCTGGCGCCTTCCTCGGGCTGCACGCCGATGATCCGTATCGATCGATCCTGTTCCTTGAGATAACGCCCCGCGCCCATGATGGTGCCCGTGGTGCCCATGGAGCTGACGAAGTGGGTGACGGTGCCCTGGGTATCGCGCCAGATCTCCGGTCCCGTGCCTTCGTAGTGGGCATGCGGGTTATCGGGATTGGCGAATTGATCCAAGATCCTACCCTTCCCTTCGGCCTCCAGCTGCCGCGCCAGGTCGATGGCCGCTTCCATGCTGCCTGCCTGGGGCGTAAGCAGGATCTCGGCGCCGAAGCTCTTCATGATCGCGCGCCGCTCCAGGCTCATGTGCTCGGGCATGATCAGGACCATCCGGTAGCCCCGGATGGCCGCTGCCATGGCCAAGGCTATTCCCGTGTTCCCGCTGGTGGCCTCAATGAGGGTATCTCCGGGGTTGATTTCACCGCGCTCTTCCGCACGCCGGATCATGCTCAGCGCCGGGCGGTCCTTTACCGACCCGGCCGGGTTATTGCCCTCCAGCTTCACCAGAATGTGGTTGTCCGTCTCGCCCGGCAGCCGTTGTAGGCGTACCAGGGGCGTGTTGCCGACGCAGGCCTCGATAGTCGGATTGTGCATGGATCTCCGCCCGCGGTGCGCGGGTTCGTTGATGGTTCGATAAGGCGATTGTGCATCAGAAGGGGGAGCCGGAGAAAGGACCGGTCAACAGCAAAGTTTGACCTGAGCCCCTGCAAGGCACCAGTGCCGGATGTTAGAGTTAGCGCTGAACATACACCTGCCAAGAGCTGGAGGAGATCTTGAAATGGAAGAGAATCGAACGAACGCGGAATCCATTGCTACCGACTTGCCAGCGTGGGACGAGGCGGCGGCCCTGGAGGTAACGGGCGACAACCCGGACCTCACAACTACCAATCGAAACAAGTCAGTCGCGGAGGAAAGGTGCGTTTATGGGACAAGTGAAGCGATTACTCAGCCCCAGATCAAGAAAAAAGTAGAAACACCCCTACGGTGGTGAAGGCCGGGGGGAAGGTAGCGATCCGGACGGTATATTGGTTGAACCTGCCATCCGGTCAATCCGCCGCGCCGGTGACGGAAAGTTGGATAATAAAGGGCAAGGGTATCTCACCCGTGACATTGGGTCCCACCCGCGGGGAGTACGAGGGGGGAAAGCGGGAGGCAACTTGGGATTTCGTGGTTCCGGAAGGGGGCGATCTGGGAACCTATATGATTGAGCATAAGGTCCAGACCGGCTCCAGCTCTGATACGGGTAAATCCAGATTCATCGTCAGCTCCTGATCCGGTGCGTCGGAAAGCCGCCGGGGCCTAAATGCCCCGTGTGGTCTGTTGCTTTCTGCTGCCGGATTCGACTCCTGATTTGGAGAATTCAGCACGGTGAAACGGATCAACTACAGGATGTTGACTGTCGCCGCTATGACCGTCGCCCTGACCGGGTGTCAGACGACCGACGGCACACAGGACAGGTCGGTCCGGGTACACATCCTCGGCGTGGTACTCGGCAGCATCACGGGCGCATTCACCGATGCTGTAGTAGGTACAGCGGTTAGTATTGCCACTGGGTTGGCCACTTTTGCCATTAACAACTACCGATCGAAACAGGTAAATTCGACCGCGGAGGAAAGGCGTATTTATGGAGCGACCAGATCGATTACTAAGCCCCAAGTCAAGATTCAAAAAACCAGAAACACACCAATAATAGTGAAGGCCGGGTGGAAGGTAACGATTCAGACAATATATTGGTTGAACCTACCACGCGGCCAATCCACCGCACCGGTGGCGGAAAGTTGGACAATAAAGGGCAAGAATATTTCTCCCGTGACACTGGGTCCCACCCGCGGGAAGCATGAGGGGAAAAGCGGGAGGCAACCTGGGATTTCGTGGTTCCGGAAGGGATCAAACCGGGTACCTATGTGATCGAGCATAAGGTCCGAATCGGCTCCCGTTTCGATACGGGCATATCCATATTCATCGTCAGCTCCTGATTCGGCAGTGTCGGACATCAGCAGCTACTTAGGCATAAGAGGGGGGACCCATCAAGCCGTATCATCTACGCACGCTGCTGCCCACGGCTCGATATATACGAACCCCATATCGCGGTACGCCTGATGCCTACGAGGGTACAGCCAGGTAAGGTCGGGTTAGGTGGGTGTTCTGGTGGTTCAATTGTACCGATAGATTCAGGCGCGTCGTAACCCGATAGCCAAGGAAAACCACGAATCACGCGAATCCTCGCGGATCGATTCGCGAGGATTCGCGCGATTTGTAGTTTTTCCCTTCAGCATTTGGTTGTCAGGTTACGGCGCGTTCAGGTTGGTTTACACACCGCAACGCAAGGGTGTGCGCCTAACCCGACCTACCTTTTTGCCTCTTTGGTGATTCGGATTGGTGATCTTTCTTTGAAACTCAGCCGGAACCTTTCGGAAAGGCCCTGTATAAAACCGCTTCCGTATTCCTCCAACCGTTCGGCTTCCTGCGCAAGGTCGAGTCCCTCTCCCACGAAGTCGGTGGACAGTACGCGGATCGTGTGTTCTCTGCCGTTATCGAGCTTCGCATAGACCTCCACGACGCCCCTTCCCCTCAAAGACTGACCTGAGTCGGAAGAAGATGCGGCAGGCACCACAGCATTGATGAGCAGGGCGAATTCCATCCCGGAGATCGATTGCTTATGTTCGGAGATCCAGGTCTCACAGAGATCCGGCATCACGCCGGTTTCATGCCAGAATCCGTCAACGGAATATGAAACCTCCGAGAATCTCCGAATCAGGAATTCGGTATCGAGATAGGAGAGCAGTGCACCGCCTTTGGGGCCTTGATCTTTATCGAACAGCGCTCGGTAAAGCGCCTGGAAGGCGAGTTTGTGATCAATCGGCGTCAGTCGCGCCATATCGAAAATGAAAGACTGGTATTCATCTTCGGTTATCCGGTCCTTGGGAAATCGGCTCCCCAGCAAGCTGAGAAAGGCGTGTTGAGATTCGCGCAACCGGTTTACGGATTCCGGAACCTCCGGCTGTAACGCCAAGCGGTCTTCCTCGGAGGCAAAATGCTCCAGCCAGTAGCGCGCGGAGCGCAGCCGTTTATGCAGGCTGTCCTTGTCCAGCGCACTGGGACCGGTCGTTGATCTGAGTTCGATTTCTCTCTCGATATCGATGTGTGGAAGCTGGAGTAGGGCGGTGAGTAACTGGAAACCCACCGGGTGATAGGCCGTCACTTGGGGATCGACCTCGATCATGTGCAGCGTCTTTTCCTGCTCGGGCGTCGCCCGCCCCGACAAACGGGACTCTACGAGTCGATCATGTTCATTATAGAGCTTTACCAAATAGTCATAGTCGGTCGAGAAGTTTACGGCCTTTCTCGGAGGCGTCCGGATCATTAAAAAGCGCAGGACCTCCGGGGGCAGCAAGTCCGCCATTTCCCGCGCGGCAGTCCCCACGGCCTTGGATGAACTCATCTTGGCGCCGCCGACCAAGAAGAATTCGTAAGGGACATTCAAGGGGGGGGGCTCGTCGAAGATACCACGCAGACATGCGGCCGCCACTTCTCTGGAGCCGCCCTTAGTGCAATGGTCCTTACCGGCACCCTCGATCGTGGTGCCGAAGGTATGCCATTTCGCGACCCATTCCAGCTTCCAGGGCAGCTTGCCGTTCCCATCGAAGGGTGAAACCTTCCCGCGGTTGCCGCAGCCAGTAGCCCAGGTCACCAGATCCGGCTCGCATGCATAGGAGACCTCCTTGCCGTCATAGTCTGTTACCTCGGTAGCGCCGATTTTTCCACACCGTTCACAGATCACCTGAAATGGAAACCAGTTGGCTGGCCGCGTGGCATGACTGACTTCCGCATAGACCTTGCGGACGATATGGGCGTTCTTCAGGATGGTATCGATGGCTTCGTTGAACCGACCGGAACGATAGAGATCGCGCGCGCGATAGATTTCGGCGCCGACGCCCAGCTCACTGAAGATATCCAGGAACTCCGATATGTAATAATCGGCCAGGTCGGTGGTGGAAGATGTTTGCGGCGCGGGAACATTACATAATGGATGGCCCAGGTAGTCCTTTAGCCAGGGCTCCGCATCCGCGGGTAGTCCGTCCAATGGATCGAAATCATCGATTCCATAGGAATAGCTAGCGTCGAAACCGTGGGACAGGAGCGCCCTGTAGATCGCATCGTGGATCAATACACCGCGCAGGGAACCCACATGTACCCGGCCGGATGGTGTCTTCGAGTCGTTGATGCGCTGGGGACCTGTCAGTTTTTCGATCAGCTTTTCGTTCCACATAGTCGCGATCTCCGGGAACTAGGGGCTGTTGACATTTAGCCCGTAGGATGGGCAAAGCGGAGCCTGTCCATCCGGCTGGCCTCGGGTTGTGGTCATTGCGCCGGGCTTTCCGAACCGCGGTGCCTGATTGGGAAACACAGAAGGCGAAGCGTGCCCATCAACCGGCGATGGGCACGCGGCGCGCCGTGTATCCTGCCAGGCTGTCGCGGTCTCGGAATCTGCGTGGCATGACTGCAGCCTTGAGCCCATCCTGCCGGGCGCTTGCTTTGCCCATCCTACTAAATGTCAACACGACCTAGGGGGCGTTCTCAATTGAGCCAAATCATCGTAAAAATCAAGCTGGAAAAGCGCGGGCAAGCCCCGCACCTACCGCGTAGTCAGCTGTAGGCGCCGGCGAGGCATCGGGGCCATATGATTGTCAGCGAGTCACTCATAACGGGTTGTTATCCCTGGATAATTTATTGATTGAGAACATCCCCTAGTGCCAACCGCTAATAGGACAGGATTAACAGGATTATTTTCTTAAATAACAATTATAATATCCTGTTAATCCTGAAAATCCTGTACCATTAGGACACAAGCTCAGAGGTCAGGGTTTACTCCTTCTGTGCAAAGTAGTGGGCGAGGAATTCGTCGAAATCCATATCGTCGGTTTCCTCCAATTCCCGCTGCCGCTCCCAAGATTCCCGGCTCAGGCGCTTGAACCAGGCCACGTACTCGGTATCGAGCAGAGAGCTACGGAATCGATCACGGCACTGTTTCGAGGTACGTTGCGCAAAGTCGAAAAAGCTCTCGGCGTTGGCGCGCATCTCGGCGAGCATCCTTGCGGAGGGTGTCAGCCCCGGATCCCGTACCTTCTCTTGCTGCCGACGCAGGCTATCGACACAGGGACCGCCGCCACCACCATCCATCAGCTCCGCCGCCGGGAGCATGGCGTCCAACACCTCCTCCGCCCACTGACGCAGGTGGATGTCGTTTCCATTCCGCTCCAGCTCCAGCGCAGGATCGCGACCTCGGTGGGCGACTGAGAGCAGATTCGCATCGATGGCCCGGTGCTCACGCGTATCGATGCGGGGGCTCCCCATGAGCAGGCAGAACAGCATAAGGGCATCCAGGAAGTAGAGCTGCTCCTCGGTCACGCCGAGGGGATGGAAGGCGTTCACATCGAGGGAACGTAGTTCCAGATAGCCAACGCCGCGCCGGTGCAGGGCCAGACTCGGCTTCTCCATCCACCGGGGAGGCTGTTTCGGGCGCACGGGACCATAATATTCGTTCTCAATCTGGAGCATATTGGCATTGAGCTGCTCGTAGTGCCGGCCGACCTTGACGCCGATGGCCTGATAAGCGGGACAGGGGGTCTGGACGGCCCAGGTTAGACTCCGGATGTAGGCGTCGAGGCTATCGTAGTTCGCCTGCATCCCGGTGCCGGCGATCTTGAGATTCCGATAGCCGATGTCACCCATCCGCAGGGAGGTCGCATAGGGGTAGAAGTAGGTGCTCCGGTCGAACGCCTCGAGATCCGTATTCCGGTCCTGCATAAAGGTCTTACAGATCGCCGGAGATGCACCGAAGAGATAGGGAACGAGCCAACCGAACCGCTGGAGATTACGGATCGACGCCATATAGGCCTGGGAACGGAAATCTCCCAGTTCCGTGTCGCAACCTTCCAGCTCCCGATACAGCGGCCAAAAGGCATCGGAAAACGAAAAATTGTAGTGAACGCCCGCGATTACCTGCATAGGGCGTCCATAACGATTGCCCAACCCACGCCGATACACCGTCTTCATGCGTGCGACGTTGGAAGTACCGTACCTGGCCAGCGGAATATGATCCGCGCCCTCCAGCACGCACGGCATACTCGTCGCCCATAAGAGCTCGTCACCGAGGTGGCGGTGGACGAAGACATGCAGGCCGTACAGGAAAGCGAGAATCGCTTGCTTGTCCCGCATCGGCGGCGTAATGGTTTCGAGCAGGGCCTCGGAAAAATCCGTCGTGAGGTACGGGTGCATCAAGGCCGATCCGAACCCTGCGGGATGGGGCGTGGAAGCGATGGTCCCCGCCGGGGATACCCGCAGCCCCTCCTTTTCCAGACCGATGAGACCGCTCTGCAGGCAGTTGCCGAGCGGTGCGCACGCCAGTCCGGTCAACCGCCTGTCGTACTTGGTGTAGGGATCCATTCACCGAAATGGAGGATTCTTACTTGTCGCGATCCATATAGCTCTTTAAACCGAATCCACCACCGAATCCGCCAAGAAAAACGGCGAATAGCTTGATAGCTTCTTTATAGAGGTCCTTATCAGCCCCAACGAGGAAGGCCGTCAGAAAAACAAAAAGCGCTATAAAAATAATGACGTATACTAACGTAAACTTTCTTGATTGCCCGGTGTCTTCATAGGAATACTCATCCTCTCTTTTGGAAATATCCAGTATCTTATCTATGTGCCCTTCCGTAAGCTTATCTATCAGGGGATCCGGCTCTGGGCCGAACCTATGCATGGACATGGCAATCTCAGCTACTTTGCGAGATTCCGGCGGAAGCTCCTTTAGAAACTCGAATCCCGGAAAGGTTCCGGGTTCTTCGGAAACAGAGTCTCGGGATTTTTGCTCCGTGCCATTGTTTGTTGTGGCAACCTCCTGTTTGCCTTGTCCTGTTTCTTTTTTCATTGCTTCAATAACTTTAGTGCGCGAAGCGCATCAGAGTTGAAACTATGGACGTTAAGTCCCTTCACTTTCAGTCCGTGGCTTGTCCACGGATGAGGACGTTAGTCCTCCAGACTATGGACTTTCAGTCCATAGTGGTTAATTTTGGAAGACTCGGCAAGTAGTCGGTACGAATCTTATCCTCCAAGACCTTTTTAACCTTATGTCTCAAAACCCTTTCAATCTTGAGTTTCAAACCCCTTTCAACCCTATCCGCTATCTCAGCCTCGATGGATACAGCCACCGCCCTTTTCACGAGTTCGTCGAACTCATTATCATCCAACGCCCCACCTTTCCAAAGACGGACCAAAAATCTGACACGATTGCGAAACATCTGGATGTTTTGCTGTCGGAGCTGTTTAGCTGTATAGCGACCAAACCCGGCCATTGGTTCGACTCTGCGCGGGTTTTTCATTATAGCTATCTGCCTTATGGTTTAGGTCCGGATAACTCCAGCATCCACAACTGTATGCTAAGGTCATGTTATCAAGGGGAAATAAGTATTTCAAGCATTCACATCTCCGAAGCTGGGTTCAAAACGATTATAGGCTATTTTGCGGTAACTGTGGAACGTCAGGACAAGGGACGTGACAGATAAAGAAAGATTGATGCTCCGGTATTTGCGACAATGAGTACTCAAATATCCTCGCTCATCACAGTCTCGATACCGACTGCCTTCATATCTGTAATTGCCCTATCGTCGTCGCCTGCATTGATATTGACTGCCCGTGTGGCATCTACCACCACTTTGGTTTTAAATCCCAGTGCATTGGCATCCAGGGCAGTGTATTTCACGCAAACGTCCAAGGCCAGGCCGGTAATGTATACTTCGCCCACCCCCCGTTCCTTCAGGTAATCTCCCAGACCTGTGTCGCTTTTGTGATCATTATCGAAAAAACCGCTATAGCTGTCCACTTCGCGGTCCATCCCTTTTTGAAAGACCTTCGCAATTCTTTTGCTGTCCAATCCGGTGACAAATTCGGCGCCGGTCGACCCCTGTACGCAATGGACCGGCCAGAGGATCTGGGCGATGCCGTTGAGCATAATAATCTCGCCGGGACTCTTGTTATGGCGAATGGCAAAACTCTTGTGATCCGGCGGATGCCAGTCCTGGGTGGCGACTACTAGCTCGAATTTGTCCATAATGCTATTGACCACAGGCACCACCTGGACGCCTTCTGGGACGGACAAGGTACCGGTTGGTGTAAAGTCGTTCTGAATGTCTACTAGAATCAGCGCCTTCATTGCTTCTCCCGTGTTTTAAGGTAATTGTTAAGCCCCCTCACTGTTTTGCCATCCTTGTCACCTGGATTCCGGCAATCCCTGCCGGAATGACGAGGTGGGACTGAACGATTACCCTTCAAAATCAGTTTCGTTTTCAGTTCATGCAGTGATCTTTCATTCCCTACCGGGTAGGCGTGTGGATTTGTCAAGCACATCACTGAGGGCTGGAAAGATCTGATCTCTTCCTGTACTTTTCGTTTGATCGCTTCAAGGGTGGGAAGTTCGTATACCAGCTTGCCCTGTCGGTAGATGGGGACCAGCAGATCCTTGTAGCGGGCACCCGGCCCGATTTTTTTCTGACGACTCGTATCGAAGGGATCGATCAGGGTGCATCCTTTGCTCATATCGGTCTTCAGATCATAGATGACATCCCCGTCATAACGATTATCCCGATAGTATCGTCTTACCTGCTGGATTCCGGGTGTGGTTACCTTTGCCGATTGGTCCGAAACCTTGATTTTGTACTCCCAGTCTTTACCGGGAGTTCTGATGGCGGAAAGCTTGTAGACGCCGTCCAAGGCCGGTTGATCGAAGGCTGTTATCAGTTTGGTACCGACCCCCCAGGTGTCGATCCTGGCGTGCCGGGCCTTCAGATCTTGGATGGTTGTTTCATCCAGGTCATTGCTGGCCACGATGCGCGCATCCGGAAATCCGTTCTTATCCAACAATTCACGGGCCTTTATGCTCAGATCTGCCAAATCGCCGGAATCCAATCGGATTCCTGATAATTTGTAGCCTTTTTCCTTCAGCTCCTTTCCGACTTGAATCGCCTTTTTAACGCCATCGATGGTGGAGTAGGTATCGACCAGGAGTACAGGGTTATTGGGCATCACTTCGGAATAGGTACGAAAGGCCTCCGTTTCATCGGCAAATGCCATCACCCAACTATGGGCGATGGTGCCCCTGACCGGAATGCCGAATCGTCTTCCCGCCAGTACATTGGATGTGGCATCGCACCCACCGATATAGGCCGAACGACTTGCCGTCATGGCGCCATCGACCCCCTGAGCCCTGCGGAGGCCGAATTCGAGCACCGGACCTCCCTGCGCTGCCCGACAAATTCTGGCCGCTTTGGTTGCGATCAGGGATGGGAAATTCATCAAATTCAGCAACGGAGTTTCCAGAAGCTGGCATTGTACGATGGGACCCTGGATGCGAATCATCGGCTCTAAGGGAAAGACGATAGTCCCTTCCTGGACGGCATCCATGCTGCACCTGAATTCCAGCTTGCCCAGATAGGTTAGAAACCCTTTTTCAAAAATGGGGTTGCCGTCGTTTCCCTTGACCGATTCCAGATATTCCAGATCTTCCGGCTTAAACTGCAATCCATTGATATAATGCATGACGTTTTCCAACCCACAGGAAATGGTGTGATTCCCGTTAAAAGGTGCCCGACGGAAAAAGAGGTGAAATACACTCTCTTTATCCGCCATACCGGATTTCCAGAACCCATAGGCCATGGTCAGCTGGTAAAAATCGGTCAGCAGCGAGTTGGATGCAGTATCGATAGGATCGATCATAGTGCGTGGTTCGGTAGTGGTTAAACTTAAAGTGGCATGGTGTGTGACCGAGTGATTCGCCCCCCTGTTTTTGCCATCCCTGGCCCTGGATTCCGGCGCTCCCTGCAGGAACGACGCGGTCGCGGCCGGCAGACTTCACCACTTGGAATTTAGGCGATTGCCGGAAAATGATAGACCAGCATGGGTCGGCTATTCGTTCGTCTTCAAGGAGCGACAACAGGCGCATCGTTGTGCGATGTAACTGTTGTCGCGACCCAAAAGACGGACGCAAAGACAAGCAGGCTGGTCTGTCATTTGACAGAAATCGCCTTAGTCCCTATCCATGGTTTATCCGACTTCCAATGACGGTCAGCTTGAGCCTTTTGTTAGCTCATAATCTCTTGATAGTGCTCGTAGTACCGCTTTCGATTCCCTTGCGACAACATTCAATAAAACGAGAGTGGGGCCGCGAGGCTCTCCATCCCCACGCTCCCAATGCCGAAGCGTATCCAAACTGATACCAAATGCTGAGGCAAATTCCATTTGACTCATATTAACCTTATTTCGGATTTCTTTTACATCTATAGGAGTAAACTCATGGACAATGGCCCTGTCCGTTCTTCCCTTTGAAAACTCAACAGCTTCTGTTAAGCCTTGCTTAACACTTTCGAATACTTTGCTCATCATTACCACCATAGCTCTCAATTAATAGTGGATTCGTGGTTCATCCGATTTTCAAGGCCCTCTATGACGTTTTATTTAACAAACTTTACCGTCTTGACCGCACTTTCGGTCGTATGCATGATCTCGAGGGCGTAACTACTGAGCTTAAGACTGGTTCCCGGCTCGGGGATGGCCTCCATATGCTCGATGATCAGACCATTCAGGGTCTTGGGGCCGTCGGTGGGCAGCTTCCAGTGCAGGGCGCGGTTCAGCTCTCGCACGCTGATACCACAGTCGATCAATAAGCTGCCGTCCTCACCCTGGTAGATCTCCCCGATGCTATGGGCCGGGTCCGAGGCGAACTCCCCGACAATCTCCTCGAGCAGATCGGTAAGCGTGATCAGCCCCAGGAAGTCGCCGTACTCATCCACGACGAGCCCGATCGGCTCCTTCTCCCACTGAAAATTCAGCAGCTGTTGATAGAGTTGCGTGCCCTCGGGGACGAAATAGGGCTGGCGGCCGATCTCGCGCAGGCGCGTCTTGTCGAGCCCCTTGTCGAGCAGGGCGTGCAGGGCGTCGCGCACATGGATGATGCCGATGACGCTGTCGATATCGCCGTCGAACAGGGGCAGTCGCGTATAGGCGGCGTTTTTGAGCCGGTTGATGGTTTCTTCCTCGGGGTCCCGGATATCGATCCCGTCGACCTCGTTGCGTGGGATCATGATGTCTTCCACCGTGGCGTTCTCTAGATCCAGGATCGCCAGTAGCATAGTCTGGCTGCGCTCCGGGATCATGGCCCCGGCCTCGTTGACCAGGGTGCGTAGCTCCTCCCGCGACAGGGTGTTGCCTCCCCCATCCTCCGGCCGCACCCCGAGCAGGCCCAGCAGCCCGTTGGTTATCCAATTGACGGACCGCACCAGGGGGTACAGGAGCTTCAGGAGCGGCGTGTAGAGGAATGCGGCGGGGTAGGCGAGGCGTTCAGGGTGCAGGGCGGCGAGGGTCTTGGGTGAGACCTCGGCAAAGATGAGAATGACCAGGGTCAGGATACCCGTGGCCGCGGCAAGCGCCCCTTCACCACCGATGCGCAGGGCGATGAGGGTTGCCAGCGACGAGGCGAGGATATTGACGAAGTTGTTGCCGAGCAGGATCAGACCGATCAAGCGGTCCGGGCGTTCCAACAGCGCCCGCGCCAGCAAGGCGCCCTTGTGACCCTGATCCGCCTGGTGCTTGAGGCGATAGCGGTTGAGGGTCATGAGTGCCGTTTCGGAGCCCGAGAAAAAGCCCGAGAGCAGGATCAGGAACAGCAGGAACAGGAAGAGACCCGAGAGTGGGATGGTGCTCACTATCCGAGTCCCTATTCGGAAAAGGATTCGGTTCGATAGCGCCTGACCCGAACTCGGTCCGACCAGTGATCCGGGCGGAGCCCGGCCTTCTGCTTCAGGTGGCGCAGAAAGACACGGGGCTCGGGCAGGCTCTCCCAGACCGTGGGCAGAAAGGTCCCGCGGGCGGTCCCTTCCTCAAGGATCAGGCCATCCCGACCCGGCTCGATCATCCGCAGCAGCTCTTCTTCGGAGGTGAAGGAAAGGGGCTGTGACGGCGTCAATACCGAGATCTCGATGGAAAGCCGGGCCAGCTCCGGGCGCGTCAGGGGTTGGAATCTGGGGTCCCGAAACGCGGCGGCGAAGGTATTCTCCGCTACATCCAGCGCCAGGGGCTGAACGGCCTCCAAATGGCCGATGCACCCGCGCAGCCTCCCCCCGGTGTCCAGGGTCACGAACGCCGCCCGTCGCACCCTGAGGTCGGCGGGATAGTCGGACAGGACGACCGGAAGCGGACGGCCCTGGTCCAACCCGTGTTCGATCGACTGCCTAGCCAGCGCCAGGAGTGTGCCCCGTTGTGCCGGATCGAGTTGCGACGGGTCGAGCGAACCTGGGTCAGCTGAAAGCATAGGCACCGTAACCGACCACTCGGTCGCGGGGTCCCGCCGTGTTGCCGGAGTTACGCAGATCTAGGGTCCGGGCCTTAAGGCCCCGGCGCTGTGCCTCGCGTAACAGGCCGCCCAAGGGAATATGGCCACAGGCCTGGGTGGGGGTAATGGCCTCCGGGCGCAAGGACTCGATGGCCCGGGTGGTCTCGGTATCCATGGCTACGGTCTGCTCATAGTCCAGGTAGTGGCTGAGATCCGAGCTGACCAGAATCAGCGTCTCCTCGCCGCCCCACAGGCGCGCGATGACCTGAGCGACTTCTTCGGTACCGGTGGCTTCGGTAGCGGCAGCCCCGACCAGGAAGGGGATGATGCGGAACGCCTCCAGGGACAGCTGGAGGAAAGGCAATTGCACTTCGAGACAGTGCTCGCCGTCGAACGGCGCCTCATAGCAGCGGACCTGCGGCAGATCGCGGACCTCCGCATATGCCTCCTGGTCCACGGGAACGGCTCCCAGCGGGGTGAGAAAGGTCGCGGCGGCACTGTAGGCCAAACCGGTGAAGGGGACGCGGTGGGAAGGCCCGAGCAGGACGATGCGTGACAGCTCCCCGGCGCGCGCGGCAAGCTGCGCATAGGCGCTGCCGGCAATGGGTCCCGAGTAGATGTAGCCGGCATGGGGAACGACCAGGGCCTTCGGCGTCTCGGTTCGATCGGTCCCAGCTCTGGCGGTCTCAGCGGCCGCGAGGAAAGACCGGACCGCTCGGCGCAGCTCCCGCGCATCTGCCGGATAGAACATCCCAGCGACCATTGCCTCTCTGGACCTTGCCTTTCCGGTACTTGTCATCGCTTATCCTCGTGCCCCAATCGGCCTTTGGCGAGTCTGCCGGCCTCACCGGGGCAGTTGATAGCCTATCTCGATGGGCTGAGAAGGTCCACCGAACTTTCAATCCTGTTTCAACTGCATTCCTGTGTCCATCCTCTACGCGAGCTATTTCCGAGGCCAAAAATCGCGGTCCCATCGAAGCCGGATACTAAAGAAGCTGTCTGGTTAAAAGCGATCCTGAATGATTTAGCGTTGTCGGGGGGATTTGACGTGTTGCGTTTCGACGCACTAGTACCCCATTTCACCTTATTTTTCGCTCTCAGAGCCTCCCAAACGCGCCAAGGCTAGGCACCGCGCGCAGGGAATGGCTCACGCTCTTGCCAAGTGCTGTAACGCCGCCTTGGCGCGTTTGGGGGGCTCCCTTCGGGCGCGACGAGAGGCGGCTAGCTGCGGTATTGCGCGAGCTTGAAAGAAGACTGGTTATTCCTGCGCTCGAGCGCCTCGCAGCTGGCCGCCTCTCGCCGCGCTGAGAACCAGAAATAAGGTGAAATGGGGTACTAGGGCTGGTTGATCGATGACCAGGCCCGTGCCAGCGTCTCAACGCAACCTACACCCACATTATTCTCCGTGCGGCCTGCCCGCGCGGGCCTCGCGTCAAGTGTAGGTTGGGTTAGGCGCGCTACCCGATCCTGAAGAATACACACGACGCTGGACGCGCCGTAACCCAACACGTCAGATCCCACAATCGACGCCAAACGACCCAGGACTGCGCCCGGATAGGCACGGCGCCGAACGCAGCGTAACGCAACACGACGCTCGGATCCGTTTTAACCAGACAGCTTCTCATATTTTGTAAATCAGTTAGTTATCCGTAAGAAGCAGCTCGTTTTGGATAGTGGTTTGCTATCTTTGACAATCATACTTTGTATCATTAATGGGTTAGTTCTTAAGATTAGGCTCTTACGGCCCATATACTGCTTGAGACGGGCGCGTTTACGTTGTTGGCTGAGGGTGAGGCGGCTACGACGTCCCGCGTAGGGGTTGGTTCCGGTGCGGAATTCGAGTCGCAGGGGGGTTCCGGTGAGGTCGAGTCGGCGGTGAAAGCAGTTGATGAGGTAACGCCGGTAGGCGTGAGGCACCGCCGTTGTCCGGTTGCCTTTTGATGTAAAGGACCATCAAAGTGGTTCAAACTACACAACCGGTCGTCTTGTACCTACTACTATTCGGTTGCCCTGCGGTCAACCTGGAGTGGGTAGTGAAAACCGAGATACCGCCGGCTGCCTGGGTGAGATATGCGGGCTAAAACCAAGAGTAGCCGCCGCTGGCTCGATCGACATTTCAAGGATGCCTATGTGAAGCGGGCCCAACAGGAGGGCTATCGTTCCCGTGCCACGTACAAGCTGTTGGAGATCCAAGAGCGGGATCGGATTCTGGGTCCCGGTATGGCGGTCGTGGACCTGGGGGCGGCACCGGGCGGTTGGAGCCAGGCAGCAGCTCGGATCGTCGGGCCCCAGGGGCGGATCGTCGCCCTCGATAGTTTGCCGATGGAACCCTTGCCGGATGTGAGCTTCATTCAGGCCGACTTCCGCGAGGCGGTTGCCCTGGACCAGCTCCGGCAGACCTTAAAGGGTGAGGCGGTGGATGTGATACTGTCGGATATGGCACCGAACCTGAGTGGCAACCCTGCGGTGGATCAGCCGCGCATGATGTATTTGTGCAAGCTGGTCCTGGATCTGGCCCGGCAATTGCTGAAACCTGGTGGGTCACTGGTGGTCAAGACCTTTCAGGGGGAGGGCTGCGAGGTGTTCCACAAAGCGGTGCGTGCTTCCTTCAGGCGCGTGGCCGGCCGTAAACCGAAATCCTCCCGTCCCAGGAGCCGAGAACTCTATTTAGTAGCAACCGGATATGCTTTATAGTAAGTTGCAGCGAGCGGATTTGCCCTTTGACAGAAGCCGCGGGTGTCCCCATTTTCCGAGCAGATGCTCAAGAACGCCACCGGGGCCGATTTTCGTGGCAGCAAGAGGACTCATGCCTTGAGTGATATGGTGAAGAACGTGATTCTATGGGTGGTCATTGCGATCGTCCTGATGTCGGTGTTCAACAACTTTACCTCGACCCAACGCGGTCTACAGCCGATGGCCTATTCCGACTTCGTCGATCAGGTACGTCAGGGTCAGATCGCGGAGGTGACCATTACCGGGCGCACCATCGAAGGGGTGAACCAATCCGGCCAGCATTTCTCCACCTACAGCCCCGGGGATAATGGCCTGGTGGGTGACCTGCTCAACAATAAGGTGTTGATCAAGGCGACTCCTCCGGAGAAACCCTCGTTCCTGATGCAGATCCTGATCAACTGGTTCCCGCTGTTCATCCTCATCGGTCTGTGGATTTTCTTCATGCGACAGATGCAGGGCGGGGCCGGTGGTCGCGGGGCCATGTCCTTCGGCAAGAGTCGTGCGCGTATGCTCTCGGAGGATCAGGTCAAGGTCACCTTCAGCGATGTGGCCGGTGCCGACGAGGCCAAGGAAGAGGTCACGGAGATGGTCGACTTCCTCCGTGATCCGTCCAAGTTCCAGAAGCTTGGCGGTAAGATCCCCAAGGGTGTGCTCATGGTGGGGGCCCCGGGTACCGGCAAGACGCTCTTGGCACGCGCCATTGCCGGCGAGGCCAAGGTGCCTTTCTTTACCATCTCCGGCTCCGACTTCGTCGAGATGTTTGTCGGTGTGGGCGCCTCCCGCGTGCGCGATATGTTCGAGCAGGCCAAGAAACACGCTCCCTGCATCATCTTCATCGATGAGATCGACGCCGTGGGTCGCCACCGCGGTGCCGGTTTAGGGGGCGGTCACGACGAGCGCGAGCAGACCTTGAACCAGCTCCTGGTGGAGATGGACGGTTTCGAGGGCAACGAAGGCGTTATCGTCATCGCCGCCACCAACCGGCCCGATGTGCTCGACCCGGCCCTGTTGCGGCCGGGCCGCTTCGACCGGCAGGTGGTGGTACCACTGCCGGACGTGCGCGGGCGCGAGCAAATCCTCAAGGTCCACATGCGCAAGATCCCGGTTGCGGAGAACATAAAGGCATCCGTCATTGCCCGCGGCACGCCAGGCTTTTCCGGTGCTGACCTGGCCAACCTGGTAAATGAGGCGGTCCTATTCGCCGCCCGCGTCAACAAGCGTCTGGTCGATCAGGAGGAGTTCGAGAAGGCCAAGGACAAGATCATGATGGGGGCGGAGCGTCGTTCCATGGTCATGTCCGAGGAGGAGAAGAAGATCACTGCCTATCACGAGGCCGGACACGCCATCGTCGGCTACCTTGTGCCGGCCCATGATCCGGTACACAAGGCGACGATCATCCCACGAGGCCGGGCCCTGGGCGTGACCATGTTCCTGCCCGAAGGAGATCGCTACAGCTTTTCGAAACAATATCTGGAGAGCAAGATCTCCGGTATCTTCGGCGGACGCATCGCCGAAGAGCTGATCTTCGGCCCGGAGAGCGTAACCACCGGTGCCCAGAACGATATCCACCGGGCAACCGAGATCGCCCGCAACATGGTGACCAAGTGGGGCCTGTCGGAGAGGCTGGGACCGCTCACCTACAGCGAAGAGGAGCAGGAGGTCTTCCTCGGCCACTCGGTGACCCAGCACAAAAACGTCTCTGACGAGACCGCGCACCTCATCGATGAAGAGGTGCGCAGCTTCATCGACCGCAACTACGAGCGGGCCCGCAAGCTACTCGATGGAAACCTGGATAAGCTGCACGCCATGGCCGATACCTTGATCAAATACGAGACTATCGATTCGGACCAGATCGATGACATCATGGCCGGGCGCTCCCCGCGGGCACCCAAAGACTGGGACGAAGAAACGGAGGATGGATCTGGCAGCGCCGGGGCGACCCTAGGTACCAGACCCGAGGGCGGTGCGGCCGGTGAGGGCCATATCGGCGACCCGGCGGGTGAACATTGAGATCCGATACAAGCAGTCCTGAATTATTCGGCGTTGGTTGTGGGATCCGGCGTGTTGGGTTACGGCGCGTTCGACCCTGTTACTGTGCTTCGGGATCGGACAGCGCGCCTAACCTAACCTACACTCAGAGCAAGATCCGTGCGGGCAGACAGTGCGGGCGATAATACGGGTGTAGGTTGCGTTAAGACGCCGGCACTGGCTTGGCCGTAGATCAACTCACCGTCGTGCGTCGAACGCAACATGTCGGACCCTCTGGATAACGCCAAGTAATTCAGGATTGCTTTTAACCAGGCAGCTTCTAAGTTTTTCATGGGTCTCATAGACTGCGCGGGCAAGTCGCTGGATCTGTCCCATCCCTGCGTGATGGGCGTCTTGAATGTCACCCCCGATTCCTTTTCGGACGGGGGTGGTTTTTTCGATGTCGATCGTGCCCTGCGTCGCGCGGAGTGCATGGTAGAAGAGGGTGCCGACATCCTCGATATCGGCGGCGAATCTACCCGGCCGGGGGCCGCCCCGGTCCCAGTACACGAGGAGATCGAGCGGGTGGTACCGGTGATCGAGGCCCTCGCGCCCCGCGTTTCCGTGCCCATCTCCATCGATACCAGCAAGCCCGAGGTCATGCGCGCCGCGGTGAATGCCGGGGCCGGGATGATCAATGATGTACGCGCCCTGCGCGAACCGGGGGCCCTGGAGGCCGCGGTCGGGGCCTGCGTGCCGGTGTGCCTGATGCACATGCAGGGAGAGCCGAGGACCATGCAGGCGGCGCCGGTCTATCGCGATGTGGTGTCCGAGGTTCGAGATTTCCTGCATCGGCGGATCCAGGTCTGCGTGAGGGCCGGTATGGCCCCCGAGCAGGTGTTGGTGGATCCCGGCTTTGGCTTCGGAAAGACGCTGGCACATAACCTGGCGTTGCTGGCAGGGCTTGCCGAGTTGTGCTCACTCGGCCCGCCGGTCCTGGTAGGTCTGTCGCGCAAATCCATGCTCGGCACCCTTACCGGCAAGCCGGTCACTGAGCGTCTGGCGGGGAGCCTGGCAGCTGCGGTACTTGCAGTCGAGCGGGGTGCCTGCCTGGTGCGGGTGCACGATGTGGCCGCCACCGTGGACGTCCTGCGCGTGGCTTGGGCGGTGCGAGTGAGGAGACAAAATGAGACCAGATAAAATCAGAAGCGAAATCGGCGGACTGGAATTGTCGGAAAAGCTGCTTCTCGTAGAAGATATTTGGGACTCCATTGCTATCGGCAATTCAGAAATCCCCATGCCGGAGTGGCAAAAACAAGAACTGGATAGAAGAGACAAAGAATACAAGGAAGGGAGGCTCGAACTGCATGATTGGAAATCAGTGCACGAGGACTTGCGCGATAAATACAGCGGAATAGTCGTGCATTCGGTTTTTGACAATAGGCAAGATCCTGAAAAAAGGCCATAACAATTGCATGTACTCGGACAGTGCGTAGGTTGGGGTAAGGTACGAACCCCAACACTTGGCGGCGGCGGTGCTTGTGGTCGAGCGGAGTGCCCGCTTGGTGCGGGTGCACGATGTAGCCCCGCCCACGGTGGATCCCTGCGTGTGGCCTGGGCGGTGCGCGGTTGTGGGCCAGCTGAGAGGCTGTCTGAAAAAGATAGTCGGGAGTAGGCTGGGTTGAGGAACGAAACCCAGCCAGCCTGGTTTGCCAGGTCTCATCCCTCGACTCAGACTATCTCCTTGAAGTCAATGAGTTAGTTTTTAGACAGCCTCTGAGCCTGGGAACGAGCCGAAAGGGATATCCTACCGCCAAGAACCGTCGTTGCCTTTGAGCGACTGCCCAAAGCGGAGTGTTGTTAGTGTTGTTCCTGACGTATGCACAGTCCTTTGCCGCTGTCTGGGACCGATGTGTTACACCGAGCTTATCGAATAGATTGCGAATGTGGAATTTTACCGTTCTCTCTGCCAGACCAAGAATCGTCGCGATCTCCCAATTCGTCTTGCCTTCGCGGATCCAATACCAGACCTCAAGTTCACGTTTGGTCAGGGAACATTTTTGCACCGCCCCGCAACACAACTCGACGGTGCGGATCAAGGCATCGTGTAGATATGGAAGTATCATCTGCACAGCCATCAAGTCCCCCATCGGCGGTATCCGGGTGTTCAATTTCTGTCAGTACCGAGGTAAGGTCGCTGACGCACTCTGGAATACCGACAGCCTTGTAAAATTGGGAGGAGACCAATAGGGGTCAGGCATGCCGGTTGAAGTCACCGTGTGCCGTATGAGGCAGTACGGCAACGGTCTCCAAAGCGAGAGGGGCGGTTATGCCGGAAAGCGTCAACCTTTGGGGCTATGCGCAAATGGTATGGAGACCACTTGTACATCACGGGTGGCCTCCACATGCAAACGCCTGTGTCGCGTTATATCCAGCCCCAGGGCTTTTGGACGGTGCGGCGACGCAGGCAATGGGACGATTCCAAAAACGCGGTTTTGCGCCGTGAATCGCTGGGGGGATTACCACCGGGGGAATTGCGAAGCTCATAACCGGAAAACGGTGACCGCATCGAAGACGAGCACCCGGCCGGGAAGGTAAATAAAACAAATGCACGACTTAACCTTCTAAGACGTGCAGATAGTTTGCCTTGAAGGCCTCTCGATCCGGTTTGGAGTTGGGATCGTAGCCTTTATCCTGCATTTTCTGTTTCATCCAACCCGGAAGGACCCCGCGAACATAGATGTTTTCCGGATTTTCCGGATCGACATACTTGGTGTATTGCCGCGAACTACCTGCCTTGGTACCGGCCATACGCCTGCGCCGCGGACCGAGTAGAGAAATGATCTCGGTAATCTCGAACCCCTGGTCCTCAATAAGGTCCTTGATTTGTTGCACCAGATCAATCTTTGCTTGTTGCTGGCGCTGCACCAATGCATTCTCTAGGTCAGTCCGATTCTGGGCCAGCTCTCTCAGCTGCTGCTGGATTTCATCAACGCTCAAGTCTTCGATCCCCACTTTAGTACCTCCTAAAACTGGGTTATTTTCGGTTAGGACGTTAACGGCTAAAACGGATGTCAGAGCCGAAACTCTGTATATATAATTTATTGCTCAAGCCCTAAAGTCAAGACTTATTTCCACAAAAAATCCAATACGGATTGCCGCAGCTCGGTGACACTCTAAATTGAGCCTGCATTCCAAATACCGAATCACCGGTTGACGAGATCGACACTGGCTGAGCCGGTTAGAACGGATTCGCCATACTTCAGCACATTATGAGGCCGGCAGCTACTTTACGGCCCTCGGATACCAGAATGTTATAGGTACGGCAGGCGGCACCCGTATCCATGATATCGACCCCTAAGCCCCGTTGCAGCACGGGGAGGTAGGTGTTCGGGTCGGAAAAGATCTGGTGCTTCCCGGTGCCGACGATTATGATTTGGGGATCAAGCGCGAGCAGCGCCGCGAAGTGTTCCACGGCCAGATCTATCGCATTCTCGGGTCCCCAGTCGGTATCAATACGCTCCGGACTGACGATCAGCCCATGCGTGTAGATTCGGCCACCGATAAGGATCCGGCCCGGCCCATAGCCGAGGATCAGGTGACTGCCATCGCTGTCCGCTTCGGAGAATTTCATACCGGCAAAATAACCGACGGACATACGACAAACAAGACCCTTCACCGAATGATTATGAACCTGGTTCGAACCAAGACGCTGCTAATAGCCATCGCTTTTGCCGGCATAACCGGGGCGGAAGAGGTGTTACCGCCCTTGGTAATATCCCTGGCCGGGCCCCGAACCAATGTTACCGCGGATTGGTCGCAGACCTATCTGGTCCCGGAACCGGCCTTTCGCGCACACATCGAACGCACCCGGACATTCCTGGACACGGAGGTAAAGGAGCTGGACGGCGAGCTCTCCCGATTAAGGAACGAGGGACTCCTCGACCGGCGCGGGGCTTCGAAAATTCGCCGCGCACTGGAGCATATTCGCGGTTCAATCTCCCGTATAGCCGAAGGTATTGAGGCAGACGAAAAAATCGATGGTCGGGCCGCTCGCATGGTCTCCTATGAGCTGGGTATGGCGGCAGACACGCTCGTACAACAGGCGAATGAGATCGACGCAGACCCTGACCGCCATGACAACGCAGTCAACGGCGTCCCGCCGGAGACGGCCCAATCACGGCACCTGGTAAAAACCCTTAGAGAGAGCGGCAACCTTGTAAGAGAGACCGCGCAAGCGATTGTACGCCATCTCAAATAATACCTTTGGATGCGGCGATCTCAATGCCGGCTACGGGGTGGCACAATCAACCACTATGGACTGAAAGTCCATAGTCTGGAGGACTAACGTCCTCATCCGTGGACAAGCCACGGACTGAAAGTGAAGGGACTTAACGTCCATAGTTTCAACTATGATGCGCTTCGCGCACTAAAG
>Ga0209679_1000019_pt1 | contig 78354 bp, 83 predicted proteins | sample WorMetHEROISLAND_4_FD_187408 | JGI IMG/M metagenome (GOLD analysis project Ga0209679, IMG submission 187408) | Marine gutless worms symbiont microbial communities from Max Planck institute for Marine Microbiology, Germany - Olavius sp. 2 HERON... ...
CCCTTGCAGGCATGGCAGTTCCAGCGGCCAATGCGGTCGCCATCCGCCTTGCGAGCTACATGCAGGCTCCCGCATAACGGGCAGAATGGCTCATCGCCGAAGCGAATGTGTTCAAGATGCGCGATACCAGGCGTCTTGATCGGGGAAGCGTTGAAAGACGGTTAGCAGGTTCATGGCGTTTCCTCTCAACTTGAGAGCATTGTGCACCCGTCAAGCGAAAATGTTAACCCATAACTTGTCATTCCGTTAATGAAATAATCCGCGAGGCCCTGCGCGACTGGCGGCATAAACGGGCCGTGCGGGAACAAGCACTCAAAGCGCTGCGCGCAGAGGTCCGGGAAGGGCTGTCCGATATCGAGCAGGGCCAGGTACACGAATTCGATCCGGAGCACATTATCAGACAGGGAGAACAACTGTTACAAACTTCCGAACCCTTCGTATAACCGAGAGCGCGGAACAGGATTTGGCCGCTATCTGGTGTTTCATCGCGCAGGATAACCCCTGGGCCGCCTCGCAGTTTATCCGACAGATCGAAAGGCGTTTCTCGACCCTGCTATCCCAGCCGGAGATCGGTCCTCAGTGAGATCATTTGGCTAAAGGGTTACGGGCACACTTCTACCACAACTATGTGCTCTACTACCGCTTCACGGATACGGAGGTTGTCATTGTCCGTGTCGTGCACGGGGCTCGTGATGTCCGGGCCTTAATGTTCGAAGAAGAATAATCCTGGCTACATCCTAAGCACCAAATAGTTCAGGATTGACTTTGCGCCTTTGCGTTGAAACTGTCCCGCCGCCAACCACCGCAGTCTCGTTGCAGCCGGATCAGGTCGGCGGTAGGCACAGCCCACCCACCGACAACTACTACCCGCGCTCGCCTTGTCCTCCGTCCTCTATCTCCTTCCCGCGGATCAGGGTCCCCACGCCTTCGTCCGTGAACAGATCCAGCAGGAGTGCGTGTTCCACGCGGCCGTCGATGATGTGGGCGGAGCGCACGCCTGCATGGACCGCATCCAGGGCGCATCTTATCTTGGGCAACATGCCCCCGGTGATGACGCCCTGCCGGATCAGCTCGGTGACCTTCTCCGCGTCCAGCTCACCGATGAGCGTGCCGGAGGCGTCGAGCAGTCCCGGCGTATTGGTCAGCAACAGGAGCTTTTCCGCCTCCAGCACCTCTGCCATCTTGCCGGCCACCAGGTCCGCATTGATGTTGTAGGAGAAGCCATCCGTGCCGACGCCGATGGGGGCGATAACGGGGATGAACTCACCCCGGATCAGCATATCGACCACGCTCGCGTCGATCCGCTCCACCTCGCCCACGTGCCCGAGATCCAGGATCTCCGTGGTCTTGAGCTCCGGCGCGTCGCGGCGCAGGAACAGCTTACGGGCGTGGATCAGGTCCCCGTCCTTGCCCGTCAGGCCCACGGCCGCGCCGCCGTGCCGATTGATGAGGTTGACGATCTCTTTATTGACCAAGCCGCCCAGCATCATCTCGACCACGTCCATGGTCTCGCTGTCGGTAACCCGCATGCCCTGCACGAACTCGCTGTCCTTGCCCAAGCGTTTGAGTAGGCTGCCGATCTGGGGACCGCCGCCGTGCACCACCACCGGGTCGATGCCGACCAGCTTCATCAGCACCAGGTCGCGGGCGAAGCCTTCCTTGAGGGATTGCTCGACCATGGCATTGCCGCCGTATTTGATGACCATGGTCTTGCCGCGAAAACGCCGGATATAGGGCAGGGCCTCGATCAGTACCTGGGCGATCTTGTGGGCACGTTCGGTGGCAACTGGCATCTCGATTGCTCTCCTTCTTTCTGCAATCTAACATTGAGCTGGTAGGATCCCCACGGAAAATTCAGCCACAAATCAACATCAATGGACCAAGAATCGTCGATAATGCAAGCCGATTTCGACCAATTTGCGTTCATTGCTTCAATAACTTTAGTGCGCGAAGCACGTCATAGTTGAAACTATGGACGTTAAGTCCCTTCACTTTCAGTTCGTGGCTTGTCCACGGATGAGGACTTTAGTTCTCCAGACTATGGACTTTCAGTCCATAGTGGCTGATATACCCGTATATCTTTTAAGTCATTTGCGACTCCTTTTGCATATTCAATAGTAAACATCTAACAAGAGCCTCGGCCGCCACCCGGATCAATGGCGTCCGGTATGGCCGAATCCGCCGCCGCCGCGCTCGGAGTCGGCAAAATCGGTGACGATCTGCAGGTCTGCGTGCAGGACCGGGACCAGCACCAGCTGGGCGATCCGCTCGCCGACCGCGATGCGGAATCGGGTGTAGCCCCGGTTCCAACAGGATACATAGAGCTGTCCCTGATAGTCGGAATCGATGAGACCGACCAGGTTACCCAGGACGATTCCGTGCTTGTGCCCCAACCCCGAGCGCGGCAGGATGAGGGCCGCGATACCCGGCTCGGCGATATGGATCGCCATGCCGGTGGGAATCAGCTCGCACTGTCCGGGATCCAGGTCCAGTGGCCCATCGAGCAGCGCCCGCAGGTCCAGGCCCGCGGAACCTGCGGTAGCGTACTCTGGCAAGGGGTAGTCCCGACCCAGCCTGGCATCAAGGATCTTGACTTGCAGCCTGTGCAAGGTACCGCTCCAGGATCAGGTCGGCCAAGGCATCCGCCAACCGGGCCTTGGGGCTGAAGGGCAGCGCTCTGCGCCCGCCGGGCCACAACACCAGCAGGGCGTTTTCCGCGCGGTCGAATCCGCCGGTCTCGCCGCCGACCAGATTGGCCGCGATCATGTCCAGTCCCTTGGCCGCGAGCTTGGTGCGCGCGTGTGCTTCCAGGTCCTGGGTCTCGGCAGCGAAGCCGACGGTGAAGGGACCCTGGGCCAGGGCGGCGACTTGGGCCAGGATATCTGGGTTCTTGACCAGGCGCAGGTTCAGCTCCGTTTGGTCCTTTTTGATCTTGTGCCCCATCGGCGCCTGTGGCCGGTAATCGGAGACCGCCGCCGCGGCGACGAAGAGGTCGCAGCCCCCGATCCGCGCCATCACGGCTGCTTCCATCTCCAATGCCGACTCCACCGGTACCAGCTCTATCCCGTGGGGGGCGGTCAGGGCGCTCGGCCCGCTGACCAGAATCACCTCGGCGCCGCGGGCGACGAGGGACCCGGCCAGTGCATACCCCATCTGACCGGAGCTGCGGTTGCTGATGTAACGGACCGGGTCCAGAGCCTCTCGGGTGGGGCCCGCGGTGACCAGGGCCCGTCTTCCCGTGAGCCGCCTTCCCACATGCCGAGGACCGGCGCCGAGTGCCAGGGCATCCAGGATCTCGTCGGGCTCCAGCATGCGTCCGGGGCCTTGCTCGCCACAGGCCTGATCGCCCTCCGCCGGCCCCAGGATGCGCACCCCTCTTACTTGCAATCGGGCCAGATTCTCCTGGGTCGCCGGATGGCGCCACATGCGATGGTTCATGGCCGGAGCCAGGACGAGCGGCGCCGTGGTAGCCAGGGCGAGGGTGGTCAGCAGATCGTCGGCCAGGCCGACGGCCAGGCGCGCCATGAGGTCGGCGGTCGCGGGCGCTACCAGCACCAGGTCCGCCCAGCGTGCCAGCTCGATGTGGTCCATCCCCACCTCCGCGCCCGGATCCAGGAGGTCGCAACGTACCTCGTGGCCGGAAAGCGCTTGCAGCGTCAGCGGCGTCATGAAGGATCGGGCCGCGGCCGTCATGACCACGCGTACCTCGGCCCCATGCTCACCCAGGCGTCTTATCAACTCGGCCGCTTTGTAGGCCGCAATCCCGCCGCTCACGCCCAGCAGTATCTTGATGCTCAAGGGGTCAATGTACCAGGGGGGATGAGTTATGGGGGTCTTGAAAAACCCCCTGTCCGGGATTTTCCAAGACTCCGCATCCCGTCTGATGGGTATATCTAATCATTTTTCCTACCGACTCGGATAACGAGTTGCAGCTCTCTTAAGGATCGGGGGATAGGGAATCCAAGGGCCTGGGGGAGGAACTGGGGCAAAATGTATCATGCAGGAATGCGTGAGCGAAAGATAACGGATAGAAAGGGGCTTGCAACCGACGCATTATCCACTACCCGAACTTCGTCGGGGCGAAAAAATTTTCGCTCCGACTGTCTCCTAGGGTTGAGCGAGTTGAGCGGGCTTGCTTACCCGCCCATAATGTCTACGAAGAACGATCCCAAAGGCACTATCGACGGCGCCATTGCACATCCGCGCGCAGTGTATGTTGCGTCCTGGAGCTACAAGTGGCCGCCCTCATCTTCGCCCCCAACTTTCGGTTTGGTTTTTACGGATGAAGAAAACGGCAACTACGACAACGAAGCGATACGGGAGAGTTCGGGGGCAAACCTCAGAAATTACTGGATGCTGAGCCCCGATGTCAGTGAAACGCGCCATCCGGCAGTCTTTCCTCAGGAATTCGCACGCCGATGTATATTGCTCGGCAGTCGCCCTGGGGATACGGTGCTCGATCCGTTCTCGGGCTCCGGAACCACGGGAGCCGTCGCGGAGGAATTGCAGCGCAAAGCGGTTTTGGTCGAGCTCAATGACCAATACGTCCAGCAATCGGAAGAGAGACTGCGCAAGGGCGTCCAAGAGTCACTTCGGCTCTAAGAGCCTGTCTGGCTTACGACTGTTCTGCTGCGGAATCGAGGAGGCCGGTCATATTCGATTTCGTTAAATAGGTCTACTATTCGCCTCAATCGAGCGAAAAATCTGCCTCGGCCCCTCGCTCTGAACGCGTAAGCCAGACAGACTCTAAGCGTATGAAAAAGTTGGCCACCCTCCGCGCCGGTTATCACAACCAAATCAGATTGCAGCTCGTGCGGTTGTCGAACAAAGGGGAAATAACTTATCCCAATTTCGCCGACGGTAGCAGCCAAACGAGCATTGAGATTGCAAGGCATATTGCAACGGCACTTCGGTTCGATAAGGTTACCGAACGCATTGACGGACAGACCGCCGGCAGTCTGTTCGAGGTGTTGACGTGCGAGTTTATCGCCAGCGCCTTTGCCACGCTCGCCCACCTGCGACCTGGCAAGTGGGATTACCAATTACGTCTATCATTTTGCCTTACCGGAACTGCGTGCGGCATGCGCTGCGGTCGCTCGCGGTGAGGATCAGTTGGAAATACTGGATACGATGATTCAAGGCAACCGCCTGCGCGATATCAGTGACCTTCCATTCGATCTGGCTGTTTGACCGGGACTGCTTTTCTCCCCTTGCGCGCTTGTCAGAGCTGCGCCGGCGCTTGCAGCTGACAGAGATAGAGAATCGGTAGTGGTTAAATGCAAAGTGGCATGGTGCACGACCTAGTGATTCGAGCCTCCACTGTTTTTGCCATCCCTGGCACGGGATTCCGGCACTCCCTGCCGGAATGACGAGGTAGAGACTGGCAGGCTTCACCACTTAGAATTTAGCCACTATCAGGGAATCTAAACACTTGGGGAAGGAACCGGGACACCATCCATTACCATCAACCACTACCGACCACCCACGGGAACGGAGGGGACATGTCGATCACGGAATGGCCTGAGGAAGAGCGACCCCGAGAGAAGCTGTTGTCCCGCAGTGCTCAGGCCCTTACCGATGCTGATCTCTTGGCGATCTTTCTCCGCACCGGGGTCTCGGGAAAGAGCGCGGTGGATCTGGCCCGGGATCTGCTCGCGGAGTTGGGGGACTCAAGGGCCTGTTCAGCGCGGACGAGAAGGGCTTTTGCAGGGTCAAGGGCCTGGGCAAGGCAAAGTACGCCCAGCTGCAGGCCATGCTGGCATTGAGCCGCCGTTATCTCGAAGAGGAGATCAAGGATCGGGATCTGTTGACCAGTCCGGAAACCACGCGTGCCTACCTCAAGGCCCAGCTGTACCATCATGCGCGCGAGGTCTTCGCCTGCGTCTTTCTCGACAACCGCCACCGCGTGATCCGCTGTGAAGAGCTCTTCCATGGCACCATCGACGGCGCCAATGTACATCCGCGTGAAGTCGTGCGGCGCGCCCTGGAGCTGCACGCCTCCGCCGTCATCTTCGCCCATAACCACCCCTCGGGCGTTACCGAGGCGAGCCAGGCGGACCTGCGGATTACCCAACGCTTGAAGGATGCCCTCGCCCTGGTGGACGTGAGGGTGCTCGATCATTTCATCGTCGGTGAAGGGGATGCCGCATCCCTGGCCGAGCAGGGGTTTTTGTAACGCATGAACAATCCAGTGACCAATACCGCGGAACAATCCAAGATCGGCGTTGATGATTATCTGGCGGGCGAGGAGATCGCGCCGATCAAACATGAGTATGTCGCCGGTGAGGTCTTCACGATGGCCAGTGCCGGTGAGGCCCATGTCACTGTCGCTCAATCTGGCCTCTATGTTGCGCAACCACGTCCGCGGCAGTCCTTGCCGAGTCTATATCGCAGACATGAAGGTGCGGGTCGAATCGGCGGATGCCTTTTACTACCCGGATGTATTCGTTACCTGCGATCCCGCTGACAGCCGGGAGAAGCAATTCAAGCGCAATCCGATACTGGTGATCGAGGTACTATCCAACTCCACCGCTGCTTTCGACCGCGGGGCCAAGTTCGCCCATTACCGACAGCTCGATTCGCTGCTGGAATATGGGCTCATCGAACCGGAACGGCCGTCCGTCGATATCTTCCGCCGCAACGCCGAGGGGGGCTGGGTCCTAGACCCTGCTGCGGAAGGCGGAGAGCTGGTATTCACCTCCGTCGACTTCCGTTGCCCACTGACCGCGGTTTATGAAGACGTGGTACTCAGCTGATGGTATTCTAGCCGGAAGCAAGGTTTTAGCCTAAAGGATACCGGGTGTCAAACAAGCTCCCCCACTTGCGCTCAGGTCGTTCATAAGACCCCGGTTACCATCCGTCAGAAATCCTATCCAAATGACGATCACCCCGGAGGAATTCCGTGCCCGGGCCATGGTGCGCGGTCTGTCCCGAAAATCCCTGGAACCCGACCCTATCCGTCAGTTCCAGCACTGGTACGAGGAGGCGATTGCTACCGGCATCCCGGAACCCAATGCCATGAGCCTGGCGACGGTGGTCGCGGACGGCCAGCCCTGGGTGCGTACCGTACTGCTCAAGCTCTATGACGAGACCGGCTTCGTGTTCTTCACCAATTACGAGAGTCGCAAATCCAGACAGATGGCGGGGCAACCCAAGGTCGCCTTGCTCTTTCCCTGGGTCGCACTGGCCAGGCAGATCCAGATCACGGGCAGGGCCAACCGGATTCCGGCCGCCGAGTCCCTCAAATATTTCGCCACCCGCCCCCGGGGCAGCCAGATCGGTGCCTGGGCCTCGCCCCAGAGCCAAGTCATCAGCTCCCGCTCCTTGCTGGATGCCAAGGTGGAGGAGATGCGGCGTAAGTTCTCTCAGGGCGAGATCCCTTTGCCCGACTTCTGGGGCGGTTTCCGGGTGGAACCCAAGACCATCGAGTTTTGGCAGGGCCAGGAGAGCCGGCTGCACGACCGTTTTCTCTACAGCCGTACCCCTCAGGCCGGTTGGCACATCGAACGGCTGGCACCTTGAGGAGGGCACCTTGAAAAATTCAAGGTGCCCTTATGAATAAGGTGACTCCAGATCGGGAAACATTGGGAAGTGCTTCACGTTCCTGGTAACAAGTTTAGCACCGTTAATTTGCGCTGTTGCGCCGATGATTGCATCAACGAGTCCTACTCTATGACTAGGCGTGTATCGATTCCTGAAATATCCACCGAGTATAGCGATTTCGGCAGTAACTTCCAATATCGGGGTCAATTCGAGAAATTGTTCAAGTTCGGATAATTCGCGTTGTCCTCTGAATCCACCGTAGAGTTCCGCAACAGTCATAGCCGATATGCAAGGAACTTGTTGAAGTCCTTCTAGAAATCCAATAGCAGCGGGGTGTTTCCTGAAGTAGTCGATGATAACGCAGGTATCGAGGATCACTGTTTTCATTAGAATAAACGGTTACACTCTTTCCGGATTCTCGACATCTCCTCTTCCTTCTCGGGGTGACCCTCCCAAATGCCCTTCAACGACATAAGTGCCTCTTTCCATTGTTTCAGTGTAGTCACAGACTTTGCCTTTGCAATTCCGTCCTTCCCCTTCCAAGTTCCCTGTTCTTCTTCAACGGACCCCTTGCAATCGGTAATGGTATGGGAGGGTCTTTCATCTCGTTCCATATCGATAACGAGATGAATATATCGAGGGCGGTTGTTTTTACTTCTCTCTTCGGCCGTCCACCGTTCCAATTCGTCGAAATTAGAGAAGGTCGCTTTGGTTACCGGCATGTCGGTGACTCCTGCAGCAACGTTATTATAGTGTTGATCCCCATCCGATCAAGTAGTGTCTTTAAACGCTGGTCCATGGATAGCAGGGTGCCCCCGGTGCGTCTGGCCAGGACGGCGTAAAGCAGATCGTAGACGGGGTGCCGATACCGTACCGCTTCCGCGGGGGTCTCTGTCGCGAGCTCCCGATCGGGGGTGAAGTCGTCGATCAGGTTGATTGCCTCTTCATACCGCTCGAGCGCTGTCTCCGCCTCCAGGCTGCCGGCCTTTACATACTTCCACAAGGCATTGGCTACCTCGCTCGCATAGAGGCTCGGTGCGATCACCACCGTCGCCGCCGAGACGGGCCCGAGCAACCTGTCCGCGGCCTCGGCGCGCATCACCAGTCGCGCCGCAGCGGAGGCGTCCAGTATTAGGGGACCGTTGACATTCATCGTTCACGGTCTGATTGCGGCTCTTTTCCGCGCTGACTGCATTGCGGCTCGTCAAAATAGACCTGCTATTCTTCCTCGCCGCGCCTTGTCAGCACGAAAATTCCTTGTAGTCGCCCTTGCTCAGATAAATGTCAACAGCCCCTAACCACATCCGTGGGCGATCCGTTAGCGCTCTCGGTCCTCACGCACCAGGGTCTCGGGCGCAGGGCTCAGAGGCGCGTCGGGTTGCTGCAAGGTGGCGCGAATGCGAGCGATTACGGCCTGGCGACGCTCACCGGCGGTCAGTGCCGGGATGCGTCGCAGCTCGACCACTGCCTGTTGGACCAGGCTGCGATGTTCCTGCCGGACTCGGAGGGTGAGGGCCTGGTACACATCACTGGGCATATCACGAATTTGTAGCGAGGGCATGATGTCAAGTTCCGTTGATTGCATCAGAATACATGCATTATGACCTGATATATCCTTCCGCACGTCCGGTACAAAAGTACCGATAACATGGGAGTCATTTTCTGCCGCAATCAACCACTATGGACTGAAAGTCCATAGTCTGGAGGACTAAAGTCCTCATCCGTGGACAAGCCACGGACTGAAAGTGAAGGGACTTAAAGTCCATAGTCTCAACTATGATGCGCTTCGCGCGCTAAAGTTATTGAAGCAATGAAGATGGTTATTTTGTCGCCACGGTTCTATCACTAAAAAGTCGTTACACACAAGCAAAAACTTTAGAAGAATTATACCCAAGACTTCAAGAGGTTATCAGATTATGTCTTGAAGAAGAACAACCAACAAGTATGAAATTAATAGGCATTCAACAGATTCAAATCTTCAAAATTGAGCCTTTGCGGTTCATATCGATGCGGTTCGCTGCGCTCACTGCCCATCTTATATGGGCTGAACCTCTTTTGGTATTTTCGGGATTTACGGTGAGAGCAAGGTGGCAACGGCTAAGCCCAATGGCGTTCCCACGATGTATCCAGCGACACCTGCGAGTATTCCCGGAGTCGCTAAAGCTGGCCAACCTCGTGCCATTGCCAATGCCGGCGCCGTGGTAGCACCGAGAATAGCCGCATTGGATGCAGTGATAAGCTCAGGCAAAGAGAGTGCAAACAGGTTGTTTTCTGTCGCCACCCTGCTTGCGACTTTACTGATGACACTGCCTAAACCAAAAACGATCAAGGCATGGATACTCAATATAATAATTACAAACAGCAATAATATCGGCGCGACGCTGATAAGCTTTGCCACATCCGCGCCGGCGGCAATGGCAGCGAAAAAAACAAAAGCCAACACCATTCCCAACGTTTGCCCACCGTGTAATCGTGCCATGGCACCGGGGAAAAAGGTCGCGGGCAAAACCGAAAACAAGGTGATAAATACATAACGCAAACGAGAAAAATCCTCGCTATCGAACCATTGGTTCAATCCCATGACCAGGAAATCGGAAAGCGCCACCACACCCAGGGCAAAGGCTAGGGAAGCAGCCAAGCTAAAACCGGTGACTTGTCGAGATTCCTGTACTGCGTTGATGGCGCTGGTTTCTCGATGTGTACGTTTGGCAAAATTCGACATCAACCAGCGCGATGCCGGCATCAATGCGAGTGCGGCCAGGAAGATAGCACTCATTAAATTGTCCACCGCGGTAGCTGCAGAAATCGTACTGGCATCGTCAAATTCGGTGGATCGAATAACCGCAGCGTAGTTGACGGATCCGCCCGTATAGGTCGCAGTGAAGATACCCGCTAGGTCACCTTCTCGGAACCCCAGATCCAATAACTTCACGCCGACCACGGCACCGATTGTGGTGCCCAGGCACGCCAGAATAAACGCAATTCCTACGCGACCACTCTCCATCAGGATACGCCGCACATCGGCATGAATTAAAAACAGGGGAATCAAAATTGGTACTAAATAGCGGAAAACAAACGAATAGGCGACCGCATCTTTTGGGATGATCCCTACATTGGAGGCGACAATAGCCACCAGAATCGCAATAACCGTACCGGTAACTAATCTTCCCCAAGGTTTGTGTTCAGACCAAAAACCAAACAGGGCGATAGCAAAAAGGGCGGCGGCAACGGCGAAATGCCGGTCGGCTGGAATAAGGCTGCTTTCCATACTCTGTCGGTGCTTTGTCGTTGTTTGTCGAGACGGTTACTTTACCAGGATTCCTTGAGGGACCCGAATCTTTACGAATGAGTCAAATTTTACGGGCGCGGGGAACAGGAACCACGAACGGACACAAATTCACACGAATGAGCATTCGTGTCCTTTCGTGCCTCCCCGGTTTCCGGGCAAAAATTCACGGCTCGTCGCTCTGAGGCAAAGCCTCGCTAGTAACAATCGATACGAATCAAGATCCGTATCTGCCTCTCTGGCTCCCACGCTCCAGCGTCACTAGGCCTGGGCCGCTGGAGCAACCAAGGTGGTGTTCCCCCGCTGGAGCGTGGGAACAAGAAAACGACGGCCAGGTTGGTGTCGTTATCGAAGGCGAGGGCCGATTGTTTCATGGGTCGTGTTTGCAAGAGAAAACTACAGATCGCGCAAATCGGCGCGAATCGATCCGCGAGGATTCGCGTGATTCGTAGTTCTCCCCTTTTTTGCCGACCGGTAACGCTTAACTTAATGAGATTGCCACTTACACTACCTGCATCGAGAGAACAACCTCCGTTCGCATACGAGCATCCAGGGTGTTCCCGCCATTTCCCGGTGGCGGAAGGTAACGTCGATGAGCCGGGATGGCCTTTGTTGTCCGCCGGATGGGCTCGATGCCTACCTCTTCAGCCAAGGCTGTGATCATCCCAGCATTATCAATGCTCGCACCACGAAGAAACGAGTTGCCCAACACCAACACGACCTCTCCCCCAGGTCGGATAACGCGACTAAGCTGCTCGAGTATCCGGCGCATGTCGGTTGAATAGCGGCGTACCCAACCGCGATGCCGATCAGTGATGGTGGAACCTTCAGCCTCGACGATGTACGGATCGATGCTGAATGTCGCTCCCGCCGCTCCAAGCACTCTTTCTGATCCAACGCTGGCTGCCTTGATTGCCCTGATTGACGCCATATCGTAGCCCAGCCATACCAAGGTCATCCGGTGACCACGCAAATAGTCGATGGCGTTCAGGTACGGGGGTGACGTCAAGGCGAAGTCGAAGCTTTTATCGGGAATCTCACCGAGTATGCGCGCATCACCGATTCGAACCGAAGCCTGCGCCCGGATCCGCTTCGGTTCAAGCCGTTTTGCTACGCGGCGTACGGCGTTGAGGAAACCGGAGTAAACATCGAAATCATTCGCGTCGGCTACCTTGTGAGGTCGGCTGTGTGAGGTATCGCGAGCGAGCGAGGCCATCCGCTCCTTAGAGATAAATTACCAATGGGTCTATGTCGATTCCTGTACACTCCAACCCTTGCTCGACTGCGGCCCTGAGGACCGTTCCTGAACCACACATCGGATCGATCACCCTGTTCCGATCACGGAGGCGCTCCAAAGATTGCCGGGCGATCTCCGGAGCCATACGAGCCGGAAACGGATGTATCGGAGTGAATGTGCCATTAGTTTGCAGCGGGATGGTTGAGCGCATCGATACCGGCATCAGGCCCGAAGAGGTTGTGAAGATTACGCTGGACCTCGGTCAGGATCTGCTCGGCGCCATGGTGTAGTCGGACGTTTCCGCTCTTCTCCACCTCCAGCCACCGCTTACCGACAATCGTCTCAACCGCCTGCAAGGCAGCGATGAGCCTCTCCGGCTCGAACGCCTTCAATCACTCGCTAAGCACTCGAACACTATGCACATTCGGCCGCGCCTTCTCATCGGTCTTCGACTCTTCAAGGCCAGTGAGTGGCAGCCCCAGCTTGAGCAAGGTTACGGGCTGCGGGTCTTCTCTATCGGTCGTGGCGGCGGTGACAAGGCGATTCAGCTTTCCATTCGGATCGTTCTCCCCCGCATAAGCTATAGCGACGAAGAAACCGAAATCGGCGCCTTCCCCGCTTCGAAAGTCTTCCAGGCTCAGCAGATTGATCTTGTCCGCCGGAACCGACGGTTGGTTCGTCTGCTTGGCGTCGTAAACGAGCTTATAGTCGGCCAAAGAATCGCTGTCTCTGCCCAAACGGGCATAGAGAACACCGTCCGGGCCTGGTTCGTTGCCGCCTCTTCGTTCGTATTCGAATCCGAGGACGCGGAAGGCTGTCCCCACCGCTCGCTCTAAGGCTCTTTCATTGCTTCAATAATTTTAGTGCGCGAAGCGCATCATAGTTGAAACTATGGACGTTAAGTCCCTTCACTTTCAGTCCGTGGCTTGTCCACGGATGAGGACGTTAGTCCTCCAGACTATGGACTTTCAGTCTATAGTGGTTAATTCTGCTTCACTACGTCGTGCAAATCCAAGACCTCCTTCGCCATCGAGGGATGCTCACCAGCGAGTAGGCGCAATACGCGATCGCCCAGGAAGTCCATGATGACCGACCGAGAGGCCCCGTGGTCCTGGAGCAGGACATCCATGAAGATTTCCGAAGACCCGAAAAGCGTCGCGGAGCTCCGATTGGAACCACCAGCGAGCAACTTGTCCACGAACGGATGGTCCTTGTTCACAATCAATGTGCGTGTCTCCGGCACATAGCGAAGCGCACGGTCGTACCGACCGGTCGACTCGAAGCGCACTTGATGGAACGGGCTGCGGGCGATCTCTTGCTCGTAGTGATCGAGCCATTCCGCGGGCGCTGTTCCGGCAGGCAATCGCGGGGCGGAGAGATAAAAGGATTCCGAACCGGTTTCTAGCGTATGCCGAACTCTTCGCAGCAAAGGGTCGGTCACAAAGATGCTCGGCACATCCGACAGCAGCCGTTCGATATTCAGACCGGCAAGCTGCTGCTTATTCCATTCCGTATAGGCATTCCGGCAGATATTGAAGATTTGATGAAGGTACTTTTCAACCAATTTGCGTTTATTTGCGGCAAAAAAAGTAACCTCTCGTCCACCAGACGCATGACCAGCCACCGCAGCTCGGACCGCTGCTCCCGGTTCAACGCCTTGTGTATCTGAGGTCGATCCGTCAGGGAGCGGATCTGTTGCTTCATCTTTTCCAGCTCGAGGCTACGGGTCAGCTGCTGTTGAAAGGCATCGAACACCTGCCCCTCGTTGGTCTCCAGCAAGGCGTCCTGGCTGTCCAACAGGGTATCCACGATCTGCCCGTGATGGCTGTCCTGGCTCACTACCGACTCGCGCAACCGCTGATCGGCCGCGCGATACGAGTCCTCCACGCGGCGAAAATCGTTGCGTAGCCCCATGGACAGGGTATAGACCTCACGGATCGCCTCGACCGCCGCCTGCTCGGACAAGACCTCCACCTCATCCTGCTCCACGGCCGCGAGCTCCGCCTCCAGATCCGCGATCCGGTCCCTGAGCAGTCTGCCTGGTATCTGGGTCGGGATTCAGCCGGAATTCCAGGTTCTCGATCTCCCGCTGCACGATGGACAAGCGCGACGCGGTGGAGGTCATGATGCGATCGTCCAGTTCATCGACAAACCGAAACGCCGCCTCCAGCGCATCGATAGCGATCAGCCGGCCGTCCCGCTCCGGAATCAGCTCCTGCCGGATCCATTGCCGGATCTCGCGCCGCGCCAGGAGGCGATAGTCCTCGTCGCACTCGATCTCCCCCGCCTCGTGCGCCAGCTGCAAAGACTCGCCCAACAGCTGCTGGGCGGCATCCAGATCAATGCCATTGACCTGCTCGTCGAACAGGACCTGCAATGAGCCGATTACCAAGGGCCCGTTACGGGCCGCCAGCAGACGCCAGGCAGGATGCTGTTTTCTCAGGCCCAGCAGATAGCGACCGCGGGTTTTTGAGGCTTCGGTCATTTCCGTCGGCGGCCTTGAGCCTTTACCTCATAACACAAGGCGAGCGCGTATAAATTTGTTGGCGATTAAAGCGGGCAAGCCCGCGCCTACGAGCCTTCCAGCGTCGGGAAAACCAATTCGGCAACACCAAACCAATTCGGCAACACCAAACCAATTCGGCAACACCATGTTTTCAGCAAGATTTATACGCGCTCACCCTGCCTCATAACAGACCAATCAAGTTGCCATGAACGGAGGTCGGAGTAAACTTTATTTCTTTCATCCGCAGATTACGCGGATTCTCACAAGTTGTTTCGTTTAGCCGGAGACCGGCGACTGAGCTGGTGACTAGAAGCCCGTCAGTGGGCACAGCCCACCCTACGATCACGCCAGTAGAGGTAAGTATTCGCAGTGGGGATGAGCCGATTTTTCCCTATAGGAAAACGCGGCTCAAACAAAGAACCGGGCGGGACAGGTGGGTTGGGCACGCCGCCGGGGAACCTCGGCATCCTGCCGACGAACCGGTTTTGCCGGCAAGATGCCGGCGCTCCTGGCTTTGTCCATCCATGATGCGCCGGATTGGCTGGCCTCAGACCCGTAGGGTGGACTGTGCCCACCAACGCTGCCGACAGCAAAGAGGTTCCGGATATGGAAATGCTCGAACGTTCGGCCGTAAGGCGCCGCGTCGTACCCTTTTCAGTCGAGTGCTATCACAAGCTACGGGATCTGGGGATGGTGCCCGTCAAGACCGAGCTGCTGAACGGGGTAGTCATTGAAAAAATGACGAAATCCCCTATGCACACCCTCCTTGCCCATCGCCTGTTCGGTTGCCTTGCGGTGGATTTGCCGTCAGGCTATCAATTACGCAAGGAAGACCCGCTGACACTTGCGACCTCGGAGCCCGAGCCCGACATCGCAATCGTGCCAGGAGCTATCGAGACCTATCGGTTCAAAAGGCCATTCGGATCATCGTCATTCGGCCCCGATACGGTATTTATCGTCCTCGTCCCGTTATTTGCGTGCCAGCTCCGCTTGGGTGCGTAGCTTCCAGATCTCCTTGCGTTCTTCGACTCGTTTCTCCCAGGCGTCCTCGACCTCCTCGATGCTTTTCTCGCCGAACAGGGCCTGGCGTAGGAACTGGAAGGCGAAATCCATCAGGATCAGGTCGTCTGTCGCGGCCGCTTGATAGAAGGCGTCGTCGAGCTGATAGGACCGGCGGAAATTCTCGCTGAGCACGAAGCGGCGGAACATGTCCAGGTTGTAGGAGGCCATGAAGAATACTTGCAGGCTCATCTCGGAGGGGCGTCCTACCCCGGGATCGGCGGACTTTTTCTTGAGGATCAGGCGGTACCAGTCCCGGTTCCGGTCGTCATACTCCTTGCATCCCTGCTCGCTGCGGTAGTCTTCGATACTGACCTCGCGGTCTTCGAGATGGCCCTTGCAGTAACCCTCGGAGATCAGGGAATAGTTCTCCTCGGCCTGGGACGAATCCTTCTTGCGCATGTTGAGCAGGGCCACCGGGTAATAGCGGCAGACGGTAGGCCGGTCTTCATAGACCTGGCAGCCATGGGCTTCGTCCAGCATCCGGCACCTACCCAGGTCGTCGGTGCGCAGCTTGAGGCCGGGCATGCCGTCCTGGTCCATCTGGAAGGGGACCGTGTATCGCTTGAGAAACTCCTCGGAGGTCAGACCGAACCGCTGTTTCAGACGCAGGATGTCGTAGGGAGCCAGGGTGACGTCGGCCCGCCGGCAACAGGCGTTGAAGCAGGAGATTCCCTGGTAGCACCGGAACTTGAACCTGGTGTCATTGGTGAGCAGCTGCGGCAGGTTAGGGCTCTCGAAGGGAAGGTCGAAGCGCTCGTCGTTCATGGTGCAGTTGCTTCTCTAAAGTCAAAATAGGTTGCGGTTTTGTCTGAACGCTCGTCGCAATATTCCAATAGGACAGGACTAACAAGATTTTCAGGATTAACAGGATTATTTTTTGTGCGTTCTGAACTTTCGCCGCACGGTTACACTTCTTCCAAAATTGATCAGTAGTCCGATGTCGATTCCCGTTGCAACTAATTCCCGGTAAGCACATTACCCACAGCAAAAAAATCCTGAAAATCCTGAAAATCCTGAAAATCCTGAAAATCCTGTACGACTTGGACACAAGCACGAACCACGAAGACAGGTTGCCACCGTACTCCAGAGGGTAGGCCATCGCCCACCGAGTAGGCACCGTATTGGTGGGCACAGCCCACCCTACCGTTAACCCCTCGAAAAACAAAAAAATCCGGGTACCTCGCGGCGCCCGGATTTTCAAGCCTTTAAGAGCCTGTCCGGCTTACGACTGTTCTACTGCGGAACCAAGGAAACCGGCCAGATCTTCCGCTCGATTCCGTTAAATAGGTCCACTATTCGCCTCAATCAAGCGGAAAAATCTGCCTCGGCTCCTCGATCCCTCGCTACGAACGCGTAAACCGGACAGGCTTTAAGCCGTCGAGGATTACTTGAACAGCTTGGACTTGTCCACCAGGTCCGTGTGTGCCCGCTTGAAGCAGGTCCACTGCTTGGACTCCTTGTCATAGATGGAGTTCACGAAGCAGTGCCAGTTGTCCTCGTCGACCTTGTTGTGGTCCATCCGATAGTAGAAGCCCGGATACCGGGACTCCTCACGGAACTGGATGTGCTTCATGTGGGCTTCTGCGGTGAGGATGCGGTGGTAGTTCTCCCAGGCACGCAGCAGCTCGTGCAGGTCCTTGGCCCGCATCTTCAGGGAGTCCTCCTTGAGCATCTCCAGCTTCCGCTCGGCCAGCTCCAACATGTGGGCGTTGGTGGTGTAATAGGTCGCCACGCCGGCCACATACTCGTCCATGATCTTTTGCAGCCGGAACTGGAGCATCCGCGGGGTAATGTAGTTGGGGTTGATGTCGATCGCGGTGGAGTAGTCCTTGTGCTCCAGGAAGTTGCGAACCGGGCGGTAGATCTCCTCGATGAGGGTGTCCACGTCGGTATCCAGCTCGGGCTTGAGGTCCTTGTTGTCCATGACGAACTTGACCATGGCCTTGGCCGCGAGACGGCCCTCGGCGTGGGAGCCGGAGGAGAACTTGTGCCCGGAGGCGCCGACACCGTCACCAGCGGTGAACAGGCCCTTGACCGTGGTCATGCTGCGATAGCCCCAGTTCCAACCGGATGGCAGGTGCTCAGGGATGCCGGACTCTGTCTCTTCGGTGGGCGCACCCACATCCTCGGGACCGGACACCCAGATGCCGCAGCAGCCGGAGTGAGAGCCGAGCAGGTAGGGCTCGGTAGGCATGAGCTCAGAGTTCTTCTTCTCTGGCTCGATGTTCTCGCCTGCCCAGATACCGCACTGGCCGATGCACATATCGAGGAAGTCTTCCCAGGCCTCGGCCTCCAGGTGCTTGACCTCACGGGGAGACAGGGTCTCGCGCAACTTGCCCAAGGCGGTGACTGTGTCCATCCAGATGGGGCCGCGGCCTTCGCGCATTTCCTTGAGCATCAGGTGGTTGCGCAGACAGGAGGCCGGAACGGCGGCCTGGCCATAGGGGGGATAGTCGTCCAACAGCTCCTTGTTGCGTTGCATGTAGACTTCCCCGAAACCGTTGGTAGCCTGGGACTTGAAGAGCAGAAACCAGGCGCCCACCGGGCCGTAGCCGTCCTTGAAGCGGGTCGGTACGAAGCGGTTCTCCATCATGGTCATCTCGGCGCCGGCCTCGGCGGCCATGGCGTAGGTGGAACCGGCGTTCCACACCGGATACCAGGCGCGGCCCTGACCCTCGCCTACGGAGCGGGGCCGGAAGATGTTCACACAGCCGCCGGCGACCAGCAGGCAGGCCTTGAACTTGTAGACGAACAGCTGGTGCTCGCGCACCGAGAAACCGACCGCCCCGGCGACGCGGTTCTTGTCGTTCTTGTCGTTCACCAGCTTGACGATAAAGACCCGCTCCTGGATGCGGTCGGTCCCCAGGGCCTTCTTGGCGGCCTCGGCGACGATCCACTTGTAGGACTCGCCGTTGATCATGATCTGCCACTTACCGGAACGCACCGGCTTACCGCCGTCCTTCAGGGGGGTCAGGCCCTTGGAGCCGTCATGGCGTTCGCCGTTCTCGTCGGTCTTCCAGATCGGCAGGCCCCACTCCTCGAACAGGTGCACGGACTCGTCGACGTGACGGCCCAGATCATAGGCCAGGTCGTCGCGGGTGATACCCATCAGGTCGTTGGAGACCATGCGGGCGTAATCGGCGGGATCCTGCTCGCTGCCGATGTAGGTGTTGATGGCGGACAGACCCTGCGCCACGGCGCCGGAGCGATCCATGGCGGCCTTGTCGACCACCTTTACCTTGATGTCGCCGCCGGCGGCCTTGACCCAGGGGCCGATCTCGTAAGCGGCACCGCAGGCGGCCATGCCGCCACCGATGACGAGGATGTCGACCTCTTCCTCGATAACCTCGGGTTTTCCGAATTCTCCGGCCATTCTGTTACCTCGTTGAATCTGTATCTGACTTGTATTTGGAGTCGCCTGCAGGGACTTACTTTTTGATCAGCTCACTGGAATCGCCGGCGCGGTAGCCGTTGACCTGCACGAAGAAGCCGGGGTCCGTAACCTTGGAGATGTCGGCCTCGGGCTTGCCGCCGTAGGGATCGATGGAACCTTCCGGAGTGGTGCGGATCGGAAACTTGAAGCGTTTCGGTTTGATTTTGCTGTCGCGGAACTTGATGGTCCACACAATGGAATCGGTACCGCGCAGGGGCTGTACGGAGGCACCCAGGGGCACGATGTCCGCGTAGGGACGGGCCTCGATGGCCTGCTGCGGACAGATCTTGATGCAGGAGTAACACTCCCAGCACTGTTCGGGCTCCTGGTTGTAGGACTTCATGGCATGACCCGTCTCGGATCCGTCCTTATCGAGCTTCATCAAGTCATGGGGGCAGATGTACATGCAAGCGGTCTTGTCCTGGCCTTTGCAGCCATCGCACTTCTCAGTACGCACAAAAGTTGGCATGGTGCATTCTCTCCTAAGTGTTTCACTGCGGTGTAGCCGCCGCGATGGATGATACCCGGCGACCTGTGGCTTCCGTGGACCCAAGCCTGCCGATACTCTCGGATGATCTGCCGTCCCTGACATTGCGGCCGGCCTGGCGTCCCTGAAGTCACCTTGCGCGATTCGATTCGAGTCCTTATAAGACCCTCGTCCCAGCCGGAACCCGCCGCTTAAGAGGTAAAAAGATAATGATGTACCCATAAAGGCGTCAAAATAGTTTTATAGAGTTTGTTATAAATCCTTCTTATTATGCGATTCGCATAACCTTGTTCTAGGCTAGGGATTCCGGTGCTTCGCGCCGGTGCACAGGATGTGGGCATAGGCGCCGGCTGCCGAGTGTTCCATCGTAACACTGGGATCAATCATGCAGGAGTAGAACCTATGCGAAAACACAGCCTCATCAAGCAATCGCTCATCGGTCTGGGCACCGCTATCGGGCTGTGCCTGTCCGGCGCCCTGACAGCGGCGGATATCATCAAGGTCGGCATCCTCCACTCGCTGTCCGGGGCCATGGCCATCAGCGAGACCACCTTGAAGGACACCATGCTGATGCTCATCGACGAGCAGAATAAGCAGGGCGGCGTGCTGGGCAAGCAGCTAGAACCGGTGATGGTGGACCCGGCCTCCAACAAGCCCTTGTTCGCCGAGAAGACCCGCGAGCTGCTCGGGAAAGAGAAGGTCGCGGCGGTATTCGGCTGTTGGACTTCGGACTCACTCAAATCCGTGCTTCCGGTAATCGAGGAACTCGACGGGCTGCTTTTCTATCCGGTCCAGTATGAGGGTGAGGAATCCTCCAAGAACGTCTTCTACACGGGTGCTGCGCCTAATCAGCAGGCCATCCCGGCGGTCGACTACCTGATTAAAGAAGATAGGCGTGAAGCGTTGGGTACTGGTAGGCACCGACTATGTCTATCCGCGCTCGACCAACAAGATCCTCGCGGCCTATCTGAAGCAAAAGGGCGTGGCCGAAGAGGACATCATGGTCAGCTACACCCCCTTCGGTCACTCCGATTGGCAGTCCATCGTCGCCGGCATCAAGAAGTTCGGGGCCAAGGGTAAAAAGACGGCGGTGGTCTCCACTATCAACGGTGATGCCAACGTGCCCTTCTACAAGGAGCTCGCAAACCAGGGCATCTCCGCGAAAGACATCCCCGTGATGGCCTTCTCGGTGGGTGAAGAGGAACTGTCGGGAATCGACACCAAACCGCTGGTAGGCCACCTGGCCGCCTGGAACTACTTCATGAGCGTGGACGACCCGGCCAATGAGAAGTTCATCAAGACCTGGCACACGTTCATCAAGGACCAGAAGCGCGTCACCAACGACCCGATGGAGGCCCACTACATCGGCTTCAACCTGTGGATGAAGGCAGTGGAAAAGGCCGGCAGCACCGAGACCGACAAGGTCAGGAAGGCCATCATCGGGCTGAAGACGCCGAATCTCACCGGCGGCAAGGCCAAGCTGCTCAAGAACCACCACATCACCAAGCCGGTCCTGATCAGCGAGACCCAGGAAGACGGCCAATTCGAGGTGGTGTGGCGGACGCAGCAGGAGATTCCGGGCGACCCCTGGTCCAAGTTCCTCTCCGGGTCTAAGCAGGACGTCACCAAGGATTGAGAAGCTGTCTCTGGTTAAAACTAAAACAGATCTTAGCGCTGTGTTGCGTTACGCTACGTTCGGCGTTGTGTCTGTCCGGGGCACGGTCCTGGGTTGTTTGGCGTTGGTTGTGGGATCTGATGTGTTGGGTTACGGCGCGTTCAGCCCGGTCACTGTACTTGCGAGATTGGACCGCGCGCCTAACCCAACCTACACGTAACGTGAGGTCCGCGCGGGCCGGCAGCGCAGGGGGGCATGTAGGTGTAGGTTGCGTTAAGACGCCGGCACTGGCTTGGCCGTAGATCAACGAGCCGTTGTGCGTCGAACGCAACACGTTAGACTTGTCCCGACGCAGGAGGGATCTTCCCCTCCAGACAACGCCGAATAATTCAGGATTGCTTTTAATCCAAACGGCTTCTAAGGACGCATAAACCGGACAGGCCCTAATCACATGGTAAGCACCAATTTGCCCTGGGTGTGGCCCTCCTCGATGCGGTTATGGGTAGCGGCGGCCTGTTCGAGCGGAAAGGTCTCGGAGGCCTGGATGCGCAGCTCGCCGGTATCGATCCACCGAGCACAGCGGCGCAGGATCTCCCCCTGGTGGGCGCGCGCAGCGGGCTGTTCGTACAGCATCGGTGCCAACATCCACTCGAAGCCGAGGCACAGATTGCGGTTGCGGAACTCCTTCCAGTCCTGATCCGGGCCTGGCTGCAGGATGGTGATCAGGTCACCGGAGTAGGCCATGGCCGGCACGGTCTGGGCGAAGACCTTTGGGCCCACGGTGTCGAGTGCCACGTCTACGCCCTTGCCTTCGGTCCAATCCATGACCGCCGCGACCAGGTCTTCCTCCCGGTAGTTGATCACACATTCGGCACCGAGCGCCCGTACCAGCTCCGCTTTCCGGGGACTGCTGACCGTGGTGCACACTCGGGCACCGGCCAACCGCGCCAACTGGATCGCCACATGCCCCACCCCCCGGCGCCGGCATGGATCAGTACCCGCTTGCCTTCAGCCAGATCGGCACGCTCGTAGAGGGCCTCCCAGGCCGTAATCAAGACTAGCAGGGCCGCGGCGGCGTGGACGAAGTCGAGGCTGCTGGGCTTCGGCTGGGCGATATTCCCGTCCACCAAGGCATACTCCGCATAATTACCCTCGGGCCCGCCGAGACTGCCATAACAGAACCAGACCGGATCACCGGGCTTGAAGCGTGAGCCCCGTTCGCCGACGGCCTCCACCACCCCGGCACCGTCGCAACCGAGTACCGCCGGCAGCCCGTCCGGTACCAACACCCCCCGCGCGCGGAGCATTGGTATCGACGGGATTGACCCCGGCCGCCTTCAAGCGTACAACAGGCCGGTGGGTGAAGAGAGCGCCGGTACCGCCCGTTCGGTCAAGGTCAGGACCTCGGGACCGCCGGTCTCGCGCATTTCGATCACTTTCATTGCCTTGCCTCCTTCGCCTATGCTTTATTGAGCCTGTCTTAAGAATTAACCCATTAGTTGTCATTTCGAGCGCAGCGAGAAATCTCGGTCCCGATAGAGGCGGGATCTTATGACGCGAGGGTCTAGTTCCCCAGCCCGTTTTACGGCCAAAGATCGCTCCTTGCGGTCGAGATGACAGGTTCCGGTTGCGATGATAAGCGGTACGCTAACGTCGAAATCAAGGTGTTAGTTTCTAAACAGCCTCTTGGGTAGTGGACAAATTTCAAGTGGGGGAGTCTGCCAACCCTTCCCTCGTCATTCCGGCAGGAAGTGCCGGAATCCGGTGCCAGGGACGGCAAAAACAGCGGGGGTTTGAATCATTAGGATTCCTTGATGGACCCGCATCTTTACACACGAGTCAAGTTTGTGCACGGCACAAACAATTCGCGCCTCCTGAGCTTAAAGCAAAGTCTCGTTAACCCGTGGATCCTAATCAACCACTATGAACTGAAAGTCCATAGTCTGGAGGACTAAAGTCCTCATCCGCGGACAAGCCACGGACTGAAAGTGAAGGGACTTAAAGTCCATAGTTTCAACTATGATGCGCTTCGCGCACTAAAGTTATTGAAGCAATGAAGGCCAGCAGCGGGTTAACCAATTGGACAGGATTAACAGGATTTTGGCGCGTGCTAGTTTGGTCAGGGCGTGATCGGGCATCGGAAATTCAGAAAATACAAAAATCTTGTAAATCCTGTGTAATCCTGTCCAATTGGAGTTTCGCTACGAAGCTCGAGTTGGGCACTTGTCGGTCTGAGGCCAAGCCTCGCTAGGTCTCACATCATGCCGTTTTCAAACTTAACCACTGCCGCCCCTCGAACCCTGAAATGATGGTGTCCCAGGGCGCAGTCTGACAACCCCATGTAACACCTTAATCGGGAGAGACATGATGCAAATCGAACACTGGGACCCGGCGCGTGACGGCGAGCTCACCGAGGCCAACATGCGCCGTAAGCTCCAAGCCCGCGGCTACACCGTCAGCAGGTACGTCTATCCCCCAGGGACGTACTTCCCGGAGCACGACCACGGGGTCGACAAGATCGACGGTGTCCTCTCCGGGCGCTTCCGCATGGCCCTGCAAGGGGGCAGCGCCATATTGGAGGCAGGTGACTTGCTGGCGGTCCCGAAACATGTCCTCCATAGTGCAGAAGTAGTAGGGGACGAACCCGTGGTCAGCCTGGACGCGATACGGACTACACACTGATGGCGTAACCGAGGCACCGCCAAGCGGCACCGGCCCGCCGCCGCTTTGGATGTAGCACCGCATCCAATCAACCACTATGGACTGAAAGTCCATAGTCTGGAGGACTAACGTCCTCATCCGTGGACAAGCCACGGACTGAAAGTGAAGGGACTTAACGTCCATAGCTTCAACTATGATGCGCTTCGCGCACTAAAGTTATTGAAGCAATGAATCCGACACACAGCGGCCACTCCCGACCCCGCTTGCATCCGGGCCGGGAGCCGGTTATTTTTCTCTCTGGTTTATAAGATTTCTGGTTTCCGAAATTCCGGGAGATGATGATAGCCGCCGTCATTGAGCGCGTTGACAGTCTCGAACAGACCGTGCAGGATTTCGTCAGGAGTGTCGGCGCCGAATCCCGTAAGCTCTGCAACTCGCAACGGCAAACGGAAGCCGAGTTACACCTATTCTAAGGATGAAATGAGTGATTTCAAGGACGAGATGCGGGACTTCAAGGACGAGACGCGCCGGCAGCAGCAGGAGATGAACAAGAAGTGGGGAGCGCCCTCCAACAAGCTGGGCACCCTGGTGGAAGACCTGGTCGCCCCCAGCCTACCCCGTGTCATCGAGAAGCGCCTGAACAAGCCCGCATATGACCTCATGGTGCGACTCAAGCGCCGTCTGCCCGACGGGCGCGTGAAGGAATTCGACGCCCTGGTGGTAACCCCCGATTGCGTCTGTCTCAACAGCACCAAAGCAACCCTGCGCATTGCCAACGTAGACGGCTTCGTGGCCAACATCGCCGAGTTCCGGACCTTCTTTCCCGAGCACGACGCCCTGCCCTTGGTGGGAATCCTCGCCAGCCTCAGTGTGGAAAAGAGCATACTCGCCTACGCGGAGAGACAGGGCTTTCTGGTGCTGGCGGTCGGCGATGAGCTCATGGAAATCAAGAACCGGCCCGATTTCGAGCCGAAGCGTTGGTAACTCAAGAAGCTGCCTAGTTATACTGCCACACGGCACAATCTGAGCTTTTAAATTCCTCCCTCTCCCCTGCCCCTCCCAGAGGGAGAGGGAGTGAAATGTGCAGATTGTGCCGTGTGGCAGTATAAAAGCAGTCCTGAATAATTTGGCGCTGTTTGGAAGACTGGGTGTGTTGCGTTCGACGCACAAAGGCTTGTCGATCTCCTTCGGTGTCCGTGTCAGCGTCTCAACGCAATCGACACCCACATTATCCCCCGCATGGCCTGCACGCGCGGGCCTCATGTTGAGTATAGCTGGGTTAGGCGCGCTACCCGATCCCGAAGTACAGCGACAAGGCCGAACGCGCCACAACCCAACACGACGCTAAATGTCAACACGCCCTAGTACCCCATTTCACCTTATTTTTCAGTCCCAACGTGGCGAGAGGCGGCCAGATGCGAGGCGCGCGAGCGCCGGAATAGCCCGTCCTCTTTCAAGCTCGCGCAACACCGCAGATGGCCGCCTCTCGTCGCGCCCGAAGGGAGCCCCCCAAACGCGCCAAGGCGGCGTTACAGTGCTTGGCAAGAGCGTGAGCTATTCCCTGCGCGCCGTGCCTTGCCGTGACGCGTTTGGGGGGCTCTGAGAGCGAAAAATAAGGTGAAATGGGGTACTAGCTCGCCTGTCTTATCCCGAACCCGGTTTTTTCCGTGCGGATCGGGCAAGTCCGGGTGTCCCTTTCCTTCCCCCCGATCCCGTGCCCTCGGCCCTAGGCGTGTGCTCGGCTTTACCCTGATAGAGCTGGTCATCGCGCTGGCCCTGATCGGACTGATCGCCCTGTTGCTCTTCTCCGGCTTGAGGCTCGGTACTAGGGCCTGGGAGGGAGTAGAGACCACTGCGGAGCAGACTGCCGAGTCGCGCAGCGTGCGCAATTTTCTGACGCAGGCACTGACGCAGGTAAGACCGACGCAAGTCGCCTTGGAGGGGAAGAAGATAACGGTCTTCGCCGGCGATGCGGAAAACCTGGAGTTCGTCGCGCCTTTGTCCGGGCATGTGGGCACGCCGGGACTCTATATCCTGAGACTGGCCCTGGCAGAGGACGGACGGCTGATGCTGACCCGCCGACTGCTCCCTCCAGAGGTCCTCGCAGGAACCGACAGCATTCCGGAGTGGACGCCCTTCGATGGCGACGAGGAGACTCCCGTGACTGCTCCCCTGGATGAGGATCTTGCCGTGGGCGCCTATGGGGGTACCCTGTTGCTCGAGGGCGTCGAGGAGCTAGGGATCGACTATTTCGGAATCCCAGCGGGGCAACGGGAGCCGGAGTGGGGTCCCGAGTGGTTGGGGGAACCCTATATGCGCCTGGCCGTTCGCATCCACCTGATCGCCCAGGGACGAACCTGGCCAGATATGCTCTTTCGGCTGCCCCGGTTCGGACTCGGACAACAGTCGGGCGTCCGTGACGGGCCATGAACGGTCGGTGCTCGGTGCAGCGTGGCGTCGCCCTCATGTTGGTCCTCTGGGCCCTGGCTTTGCTCACCATCATCGCCGTTGGGTTGACGACGGCCCAGCGCACGAAAGCACCCTGGCCGCTAACCAACTCGCCGGCGCGCGTTTCCATGCCCTAGCCGAGGCCGGCGTCAGTTGGGCCAGCACGGCGACGCAGAGGAGCTGGCCGACATCCTGACTAAGTTGTTTGCGTCCGACCATAAGGGCAGTCGCTCCGTCGGCGGCGTCGCCCCGGGTCTGCGCCGGACCTCCCTGACATCCAATAAGGGTAAGAGCGATAAGGATAAAAAGGGGAAGACCAGCCCTAAGCGTGCCGTTACCGCCAACATTGAGCTCTCTTCCCAAGTCAGCATCGTCGCCGACAGCGTCAACAACTCGCTGCTGATCAGGTCCAATCCACGCAACTACAAGAAGATCGTCGACGCCCTCAAGCAGCTCGACCTGGTGCCCCTGTAAGTCCTGGCGGAAGCCACCATCCTCGAGATTACCTTGTCCGAGAACCTGAAGTACGGGGTCCAGTGGCAGTTTCGCGGCAGTCCGGAAAGCGGTTACAGTCCCGACTTCTCGCTCGATGGCCAGCAGGATAGCCAGAGCCAGTCGGGTATCAACCCATCCTTTCCCGGCTTCAACTGGACCACGGTCCTGCGACCGGACACCACTCGTTCGACCCTGAACGCGTTGACCGGCGAAGGCCTGGTCAATGTGCTCTCCTCGCCGTCAGTGATGGTCCTGGACAACCAGACCGCCAAGATCCAGGTCGGAAAGGAGGTCCCCGTGGCGGCCTCCCAGCAGCAGGGTACCTCCCAGACGGATCGGATCATCAACCAGATCCAGTACCGCAGCACGGGCATTCAGCTCTCGGTCACGCCGCGGGTGACGCCGGGTGGTCTAGTGCAGATGGAGATCGAGCAGGAAATCAGCACCGTCGCCCAGACCGATAGCTCGACCCTCGACTCCCCGACCTTCCAGACCCGCAAGATCACCAGTAACGTGGCAGTGCGCTCGAATCAGGCCGTGGTACTCAGCGGACTCATCGAGGATGAGCGCGAGGAGACCAATCAGGGCGTCCCCGGTCTCTACAACCTCCCGATCATCGGCCCCCTGTTCGGCGAACGTTCCAGAAAGGCGGACCGCACCGAGCTCGTGGTGGTGCTGACGCCGCGGGTAATTGCTAGCGATACGGACCTCAGGGCGATCACCGATGACTTCCGCAGCCGGCTCAAGGGATTGGAGTATCGATTCTGAAGGTCTCGATGGTCGGGAGCTAGGGGATGTTCTCAATTAGGCGTAACACTGTGATTTTACTCGATAGACTAAGATTGCCCATGGCATCCGGTGGATGTCGTGGCCAATCTCTAATAGCAGCAAAACCATCGAGTTGAGCTCAACCCCGGAGCTTACCTCACGGATTCAGGTTGTTGATTGAGAACACCCCCGAGTACAGATGCTCTCAATTACCGATTGAGCCTTTTGTCAGCAGCCTTGATGGCAGAGATACAACTTTATGCCCCCGTTCTCTTTCGATTTTGGTAGTGCTGCAATCCATAGGATGATAGGGTAGGCAAAGCCTAGCGTGGCCTCGTGCCCTATCCTTTAGATTTCAGCACTACCGATTCTTTTTAGGTCTTGTGGGGCCTTTTAGAGGGGCTTATACCAAGCTTAACGACAAGCTCAGCTGCCCCAGCGGAGCGGTAGCGGAGTCAGGGCCGGTTGGAGCGAGTTGTTAGGCGATTAACGTAGTCCGTATCCGTGGACAAGCCACGGACTGAAAGTGAAGGGACTTAAAGTCCATAGTTTCAACACCACAACGATTGCTCCTTTTTCAAGTTCATGACTATCTCCATTGCGGTTCGAGTCTCAAGTCCGATACTCGGCATTGATGCGCACATAGTCATAGGAGAGGTCGCAGGTGAGTACCTCGGTTGCGGCCTTGCCGCGGCCAAGGGCCACCCTGATCTCGATTTCATCCTTTTCCATGATCGCCTGTCCCGCGGCCTCGCTGTAGTCCGGATCCCGCCCACCCTGGCTTACGACGCACAGGTCGCCGAGCCAGACGCGTACGGCCGCGATGTCGAGCTGGTCCACATCCGCGCGCCCGACAGCGGCCAGGATGCGTCCCCAGTTGGGGTCAGAGGCAAACAAGGCCGTCTTGACCAGCGGGGAATGGGCGATGGTATCGGCCACGCGGCGCGCCTCGGCGGCGTTCCGGGCCGCTTCTACCCGTATTTTCACCAGCCTGGTAGCGCCCTCGCCGTCGCGCACGATGGCGGTAGCCAGCTCCCGGCAGACCGCCTCCACCGCAGTACGAAAGGCCGCAACATCCGGTGATCCCGGATCGTCCAACGGCTCGTTGCCCAGGGTGCCCGCGGCCCCCAGCACACAGGCATCGTTGGTGGAGGTATCCCCGTCCACGGTGATGGTATTGAAGGAGACATCCACTGCGTCGCGCAGGCAGTCCTGCAACAGGGCCTGATCCACCGCCAGGTCAGTAGCGAGAAAGGCGAGCATGGTCGCCATATCCGGGCGGATCATGCCCGCGCCCTTGGCCATACCCGAGACCACCGCGGTACGCCCGGCCACGGTAAAGCGACGCATAGCCAGTTTGGGCAGGGTATCGGTGGTCATGATGGCTCGCGCCGCTTCGGGCCAGGCGGTCTCGCGCATCTGCTCCAGCGCCGTGGGTAACGCCGCCTCCAGCTTCACCAGGGGAAGGTTTTCGCCGATGACGCCGGTGGAGAAGGGCAGCACCTCTTGGGTGCGACAACCGGTCAAAGCGGCGAGCGCGGCGCAGCTGGCTACGGCGTCCGCAAGCCCCCGCTCGCCGGTGCCCGCATTGGCGTTACCCGAATTGATGAGCAGATAACGAGGTGATGCGACCGCCAGGTGGCGCTTCGCCACCACCACAGGAGCGGCACGGAAGGCATTGCGCGTGAAGACCGCGGCGCAGTGCGCACCTTCAGGAAACGCCACGAGCGCCAGATCGTCTCGGTCTTGATAGCGGATCCCCGCCGCCGCCGCGGACAAGCGCACGCCGGGGACGGGTCGATAGGAGCTGGTGCGATCGGTCATTCGGCGAGAACCCCCTGACTGTCGGTTGTCGGCATCTTAACGCAATCTACACCTGCATTATCCCGGTTACGAATGCGTGAGCCGAACCGGCCCTGAATTTGCTATGCTTGCGCCAAGGTCACATAATACCAGTGGGTGTTTCCAATCCGCGAGCCATGTCGTTACTCCCTGTTTCTCCCATGCGAACATTCGTGCACGGTTGGATGCTGCTCCTTGTCGTCTGCCTTCCGGTCGCATCGCTCGGACCGGTTCAGGCCGGTTCATGGACCGGCACCCTCCAGGACGGCAGCGTGCTGAAGGTGGACCCGAACTCCCATCGCGCCATGCGCTATTACAAGGGTGGCGTGGTCCCCTTGTGGGACGGTACCCATAGGCTCGAGGACGGCTCGGTGGTCATTGTCCACGACGGCCAAGCGGTACCCACTGAGGCGATGATGGACAGCTGGGTCGGAGAGCCTGGCTCCGAGCCGAGTATGGGCACGCGCTATTGCGACCAGTTGGTGCGCAAGGTCTGCGGCTTCCATGACGAGTGTCGCCACGGCCAACCCTGCATCCAGGCCCATCAACTGCTGGGCCTGGAGCGCGAGCAACAACGCCGAACGTCCGTCGCCGCCGGGTCTTGGCCGCATGTTCCGTCGAGCGGTGAGTGTCAGAACGCCCTGGCGAACCCGGCCTTTCCGGCCTGTGATTCCTCCACGCCGGGGTCGGAGCAAACGGCCTGTAGGAAGCTGGTGGAGAGGGTGTGCGGAGACGCGGACCAATGCGCGGCCCACAAGGCCTGTAATCCCGCGCGTCAGCTCCTGCAGATGGAGTCCGATGAGCAGCTTCGGAGCGCGGATCCCCAGGCCCTGACGCCGACGGGCACCGAATGTGAAAAGGCTATGGACAACACCTTCTTCGAGCCCTGCCGCTAGGGGCCGTTGACATAATCGTCGCGCCAACCGCTAATAGGGCAAGATTAACAGGGTTTCCAGGATTGTTTTCTTAAATAACAATTATAATACCCTGTTAATCCCGGAAATCCCGTACCATTAACCCGTACCATTAAGAGGCAAGCACGGAGGTCGGGGTTCACTCCCTTTTCAAATGTCAACATGCCCTAGCGCATTGCATTGATTTGCGGCTGGTATTTCCTGGGAGGTCCTGTTCACTCAATGTTATCGGTCGTTGAGGGCATCCGTACCAGGATAGGAGCCGCCGTCGGCTTCACAAACGACCGGAAGCGGTAGTGAAGACCCTGATCCTCGGCGGTGTGCGTTCCGGCAAGAGCCGATTGGCCGAGCGGCTCGCCGTCGCGAGCGGTCGGCAGGTTGTCTATGTGGCTACCGCGGTGCCAGGGGATGCGGAGATGCTGCGCCGTATCGAGGCCCACCGCAGGCATCGTCCCCAAGACTGGCTGGTGGTGGAGGAGCCGCTGGCACTGGGGCAGGTGCTGGGGGAGCTGGCCGAACCTGGGCGCTGCTTGGTCGTGGACTGTCTCACCCTGTGGCTTACGAACCTGCTCTCCCATGCAGACCCGGCGCGCCTGGGGTCTGAGCGTATCGCTCTGCTGGAGGCCTTGCCGGCACTTGCCGGCGATCTCGTGCTGGTCGGCAACGAAACCAACATGGGCGTCATTCCCCTCGGCGAGATCAGCCGCCGCTACTGTGACGAGGCGGGTCTGCTCCATCAGGCGCTCGCCGCCCGCTGCGACCGGGTGGTGCTTGTGGTTACCGGACTGCCCCAGCTATTGAAGGGGCCGTCCTTGGACGTTGTGGACACAGCAGGGGGGTGGGCCCAGCCCACCCGACGGGTGCCGAGTGCGAGCATACCTCAACGCTTCCCGACGCCGGAGCGTGTGTCCGGCCTGCCTATCGTAGGCAAGCGGCAGATAGGCCGGGGTCTGCTGCCACGCAATCGCGTCGGAGCGAATCGGGTGGAGAATGACCGCTTTGTCGATCTGCTGCGCCACGGCGCGGTGGTCAGCGGGGAGCGGTTTCGGGGTGTCGCTGACGCTCGGCTCAGCGCCCGTGGGTTCGCCCAGATGCACGCGGCCGCGGCAAGATCAGGGAGGGGAGTTGGTAGGCACAGCCCACTCTACGATGCCCTGTTCAGCTCGCCGGCCCGCCGGTGCGCCGAGCCAGCTCGGGAGCTGGCGGCGCGGCACGGGCTGCCCCTGGAGCTGATGCCGGAGCTGAGCGAGCGGCGGTTCGGGGCCTGGGAGAATCGGCTCGCCGGCGAGCTGCCGAGCGCCGAGCTGAAGCGGTTCTGGGACGATCCCGCGGGGTTCACACCGCCCGGTGCCGAGCCCTTCGAGGCCCTGCGCGAGCGGGTGCTGAGGGGCTGGGACCGAATACTCGGGCACCGGACGGATTTTCCGCTGGTGGTAACCCATGGCGGTGTCATCCGGGTTATTTTGGGGCAGATTCTGGACCTCTCCGCGGCTGCTATGATGCGGATCGAGGTCCCGCCTGCCTGTCGAACCCGTCTGCGGGTGCCGGTAGGGGAAGGCCGTCCGAGCCTGATATTCCACGGCGGGGCGGAGCCGTGTGGCGCAGTTTCCTGATCGCCGGTCGGTTTCTCACCCGGCTGCCCATGCCGGACCCCGGACCCGTTTCCGAACCGGATCTCGGCCGCTCTGCCGTCTTTTTTCCATTGGTGGGGCTTCTCCTCGGATTGATAATTTGGGGGTTGGTGGTCTGGAGTCTGGCTGTACTGTCGGCGCAAGTCGGCGTCCCCGACCTGGGTTCTGGAGGTGGTGGGCACAGCCCACCCTACGGCGTGACCGCCGCACTAGTGCTTGTCGCCTGGGTGTGGCTCACCGGCGGCTTGCACCTGGACGGACTGGCGGATACCACGGACGCCTGGATCGGGGGGTTGGGAGACCGGAATCGGACCTTGAACATCATGCGGGATCCCGGATCGGGATCCTTCGGCGTCATGGCCTTGGTGTTGGTGCTGCTGTGCAAGTGGACGGCGCTCTCCGCATTGATGACCGCGGGCGCGACGGCGAACCTGATCTGGATACCGGTTCTGGCGCGGGCGCAGCTGCTGGTCCTGTTTCTAACCACACCCTCCGCCCGCCCGGACGGCATGGGAGCCACGGTCAGGGCCCATCTGCCGCGTACCGTCGCCTGGAGCTGGTTGGTCGTTACCCTGGTCGCATCGGCGTTGTACCTCGGTACGGAGTGGCTCGGTCTGGTCGCGACCGCGGGCATCCTGTTCCTGGTGTTGCGACGATCCATGATGATCCGCTTGGGCGGGTTTAGCGGCGATACCGCCGGTGCTCTGGTGGAGCTGAGCGAGGCCCTGATGCTGACGATGGCCGTGTTTTTTTCATTGCTTCAATAACTTTAGTGCGCGAAACGCATCATAGTTGAAACTATGGACGTTAAGTCCCTTCACTTTCAGTCCGTGGCTTATCCACGGATGAGGACTTTAGTCCTCCAGACTATGGACTTTCAGTCCATAGTAATTGATGAAGACGAGGAGAACAATCGGCCGATTTTTTTAGAGTGCTCTCTTATCCAAGTGACCATTGGATTAGGGGAGGTTTTATGATGACTGGAATAAGGACGCTCCTTGCGGATGCACAAAAGGGCCTTTTGCGTACCATACCATGACTTGGGGAGCCAAGACTCGGTCCAGGGGATTTCGATGATTTCATCGAATCCCAACAGATCAAGACTCTTGAAGAGGAGCTCCCTGGAGACGACAACCTCGCCAAAGCCAATAGGAAAAGGCTTATCGCGGTAATAGCGGTTTGGCTCTATGTATTGAATCGAGTATTCACCTTTATTTAACATGTTACCAAAGTAAAACAACGCCTTCTTAGCGCGACTTGCAACAAAAGAGAGAAAATAGAGGGGGTCGCTGACGTGTAGCATAACCCGGGATATAACGACGACACCATGTGGGCTCGAAACCTTCGGCCTCATGCCGCCATGAATCGTAGTTTGAATCAACCACTATGGATGAAAGTCCATAGTCTGGAGGACTAAAGTCCTCATCCGTGGACAAGCCACGGACTGAAAGTAAAGGGACTTAACGTCCATAGTTTCAACTATGATGCGCTTCGCGCACTGAAGCTATTGCAATGAAAGGTTGGTAGTTTAGAACCTTTTTTGCCCGTTCGATCTGTTTCGGGGTCAAATTGAATTTCCGCAGATCCATGAAAATACCCTCTTTATGGAGCCAAAATGGAAATGAGCCAGGATGTTGGGTTTACACCCGTCGTTTGTCCGGTGATTGCTCAAAAACTTTAACATCGTACACCAATGTGACGGATATGTATCCGAGTCTCTCGGTTCACTCGGCATAGCCTGAACCGGCGCCTTCGCGGGAATCGCGAGCGAAGTAGCTGACCTTGCCCGCGGGGATGGCCGTGATGCCGGACTCGGAGACGGTAAAGCGCCGGCGGTCCGCAGCAGCATCGAACCCTATGCGTTCTCCGGCCTCGATCTTGTTGTGACGATCAATGATGACGCGCCGTAGGCGTGCCCCTTTGCCAATGCGCACATAGTCCATGACGATGCATTCATCGAGCTCCACATCCTCCTCGATCACGGCCTCCCGGCGGATGATGGAGTTGCTGATACGCACGCCGTCGTGGATCACCGTCGCCGCGCCGAGCAGGCAGTTGCGCAGTTCCCCGCCCAGGACCCTGGCCACGGGACCCTGGTAGCCGCTCGAGTACACAGGCCAGTGGGGATTGAACAGATCGAAGGTCGGTTCGGCGCCGAGGACGTCCTTGTGGGCCTCAAAGTAGGCATCGATGGTGCCCACGTCGCGCCAGTAAACGGGCTGCTCATAGGGCTTGATGTTCGGGATCTCATTGGTCGCGAAGTCGTAGGCAAATAGCCGGTGGGTCTCGAGCAGGCGGGGCAGGACATGGCCCCCGAAATCGGTTTCCCCCCGTTTACGGGTCTCCTCCAAGGCCTCCAGCAGGACATCCACATCGAAGATGTAGTTGCCCATGGAGGCAAAGGCTTGGGTGGGGTTGCCCGGCATAGGGGCGGGGTTGTCCGGCTTTTCCTGGAATTGCCGGATATGGCCGTCCGGATCGGTGGCAATGACACCGAAGCCTGTAGCTTCTTGCAAGGGGACAGGGAGGGCGGCGATGGTCACATGGGCATTGCGCTCCTGATGGAAGTCGACCATCTGGCGGATGTCCATTCGGTAGATGTGGTCGGCGCCGAAGACGGCGACCAAGTCGGGGCGGTGTTCCTCGATGAGATCAATGTTTTGACGCACCGCATCGGCGGTGCCTTGGAACCAGTTTTGCTCGCCGGTCCGCATCTGGGGTGGGACTACGGTGACGAACTGCTCGTGCATCAGCGGGGAGATGGTCCACCCCTTGCGCACGTGCTCGATCAAGGACTGGGATTTGTACTGTACCAGCAGATAGATGGTCCGAATCTGAGAGTTCACCAGGTTGCTCAGCACGAAATCCACAATCCGGTAGCGGGCACCGAAGGGTACCGATGGCTTTGACCGGGCCGTGGTCAAGGGCTGTAGGCGGGAACCCTGGCCACCGGCCATGACGAAGGCGATGATTCGATCGGTAGACATGCTTTCTCCTCACACTTGGATGCCGGCACGGCGTCGGCTTCTATGCATCCACGCTTCATGACTTCGCCGGCGACGGGAATCGAGCGGGATGGTCTTGCGACGGCCCGATTGACCAAGACAGCATAGAGGCAGCGCCTTGCCTGCACAAGCTCTGATCTTCCGGCATCCCAGGTGGGCACACGGGAAATGGATGTCGGGGATCGGAAGGGGCTGGAAGCCCGGCCCTGTCAAGGACGGAAAAACGCCATTTTCCTGATCCACACCAGTCGAACCGGTGGTCGGAACAGAGGAGAATGATCGCCTGATTCCACCCGCTGAAATGGCGGACGTGTTCCGTATGGCCTGTCAAGGGCTGGAGTCAGCCCTCCTCTTCTGAATTCAGAGACTGTTTAAAAACTAACTCATTGATTATAAAAGCATGATTGTCATCTGGCTCCCACGCTCCGGTGTGGGAGCAGGTCTTGACGCTCCAGCGTCACCAAGCCTGGCCGCTGGAGCGGCCAAGGTGGTGTTCCCACGCTGGAGAGACTGTGAAAGTATTCGTTTTTCCTGATGGCGGTGGAATGAAATTACCTTATTTCACGCCACATTCCGTAAAAAGTGGGGCTGGGAGCGGAATATTCAGCCTAATCTAGGCAAATTATGTTCCCCTGTCCCTTCCACTCTGGAAATTCGGTAATACTTTCACAGTCTCTGGAGCGTGGGAACCAAGTAAAATCAATAAATTAGTTCTCAGACAGGCTCTCAGGTGCGCATCGTTTTGCCTGGCCTGTAATCCGGTCCCGTCAGTTGGAATCTCAGCGATACTCCCCGTTATCGACGAGCGGGATCGACCTAATCCGTTCCCTAGGAGGCTTTTATGAGCGACGCACTGAATTACCTGCTCAAGGTCCGCCCTGATGCCATGGGCGCCTATTTCAAGTTTCTCAAGCAGGCCGGAGACCACCTGGACCCCCGCACGCGCGACCTGATCTCCGTCATCACCAAGGTGGCCGTCAAGACCGAACCCGGATTTCGACAGTACCTCACGCGGGCATTGCGCAACGGCGCCACGCCCCAGGAAGTGATCGACGCCTTGCTGATGGCCTTCCCGGTCCTGGGTCTGGCCAAGATCGTCTGGGCTACCGAGATCCTGCTCGACATGGACATCCCCGAGTTCCGTCCAGAGAACCTGGACGCCGAGCCGTCCTGGCACCGACTCGGGACCCTGGAAGAGTTGCCGGAGGGGGAGATCAGCTTTCTCGAGGCCGCAGGCCACCACCTGTTCGTCTCCCGCACGGGTGACCGGATCACGGTCTTCGACTCCCGCTGTCCCCATCAGGTAACGGATATTCCCCACCTCGCCCTGAAAGGTAGCAAGCTCACCTGCCCCAAGCACAACTGGGCCTTCGACGCTGAGACCGGCGAGTGCACACAAATCGGTAACCGACCCTTGCGGGAGTTCGAGCACAAGATCGAGGACGGTCAGCTGCTCGCCTATTGGTAGTTACCGAGAAAATCGGGTCGCGGTAAATCTCTGACTAGGGGCTGTTGACATTTATCTGAGCGCGGGCGGTTGTGAGGGTTTTTGCGTGCTGACCAGGCGCGGCGAGGAGGAATAGCCGGCCTATTTTGACGAGCCGCAACGCCGTCAGCACGGAAAAGGGCCGCAATCGGACCGTGAATGATGAGTGTCAACAGCCCCTAATAGGGGGTGGGTTGTTATGCGGCTCGGCGGACTGGACTATCAACCACTCTATCAGTTAGAAATTTACCACTACCCCTAGGACGATGTTTCAGCAATGATTACCTTCGTTAGCCCTCGGTGATCGGTTGTTCGCAAACGCCCGGTGGCATTAAGATTGCCCGAACAAGCAAAATTCGGAGCCGACCCATGAAATTTCCCTACGGCATCAGTGAGTTCGATTCACTGGTCACGGAACAGTATTATTACGCCGACCGCACGGATCACATCCCGCTACTGGAGGAAGCGGGCAAGCAGCTGCTCTTTCTGCGTCCGCGTCGGTTCGGCAAGAGTCTGCTGTTGTCCATGCTGGAGAACTACTATGATCTCAACAAAGCGGACCGGTTCGAGCAGCTGTTCGGGGAACTTGCCATCGGCCGCAATCCCACCGCCGGGCACAACCGATACTTCGTACTCAAGTGGGACTTCTCCGAGGTCAGCCCAATCGGTGACGGCGAGGAGATCAAGCGTAATCTTTATCGTTACCTGAATCTTCGGATCAGTGCCTGCTCGGACTATTATCAGGAGACGCTGGGTGGTTCCCTCCAAATCGATCCCCAGGATGCCCTGGCTTCCTTCCAATCCCTGCTGAACGCCGTGCGACAAGCCGGTCATCCCCTTTATTTGCTCATCGACGAATACGACAACTTCGCCAATCAACCACTATGGACTGAAAGTCCATAGTCTGGAGGACTAACGTCCTCATCCGTGGACAAGCCACGGACTGAAAGTGAAGGGACTTAACATCCATAGTTTCAGCTATGATGCGCTTCGCGCACTAAAGTTATTGAAGCAATGAATTGATGATGGGTCATCGAGCTACGGAGGAAAGCCGCTATCAGGCCCTACTATCCGGCGAGGGCTGCATGAAGGCCCTGTTCAAAACCATCAAGGCCGCTGCCGGTGAACGGGGGTTGGGAAAGGTATTCATTACCGGCGTGTCGCCGGTCGCCATGAGTGATCTCACCAGCGCTTACAATGTGGCGAAGAATATCTATTTGCAGGCGCGATTCAATGCGTTGTGTGGTTTCCGGGAAGTGGAAATCGCCGCCATGGCGGCACAGATCGGCAGGGAATGCGATCTGCCTCAGTCCGAGGTGGATGAAGCGCTTTCGATGATGCGGACCTTCTATAACGGCTATCGCTTCGGTCGCCGTGCCGAAGAACAGATCTACAATCCAACCCTTGCCTTGTATTTTCTGGAAGAATTTCAGCGTGAGTGCCGCTATCCGGACAGAATGCTGGATACCAATCTGGCCATGGACTGGGGCAAGATGTACTATATCTCCCGTTTGCCTGAGGGCCGACAGCTCATCTTCGATGCCTTGACGGAAACGGAATCCGTAACGATTTCCGAGCTGACCGATCGTTTCGGTGTGGAGGATATACTCCATGCCCGCAAGGACACCGGCTTTGTGGCATCCCTTTTGTATTATTTCGGCATCCTGACCCTAGGTGGTGTGACGTCCTTCGGTGAGCTCGTGCTGACCATTCCCAACTTGGTCATCCGTAAACTCTATGCGGAACAAATTCAGGAAATGTTACTGCCGGAAGGCAGAGAAGGGGACCTGGCACGTCGGGTCGCCGAGACCTGTATCAGTGCGGTGATCTGCAACCTTTGTGCGACTTCGTCGAACAGAAGTATTTCAAAGTATTCAGCAACCGCGATTACGCCTGGAGCAATGAGCTGACCGTCAAGACCGCGTTTTTGACCCTACTCTTCAACGATACCCTCTACATCATGGAATCGGAGGTAGAAATCGAGCGCGGCCATGCGGATCTGACCATGATCGTGCGCCCGGACAAGCGTCAGTACCGGATACTGGATATCCTCATCGAGTTCAAATTCGTGTCGCTGAAAGAGGCCGGACTCGATGGTAAGACACTGGAAACAATGGATCGCGCGGCCCTGCAGGCGCTGCCCGTCGTGCAGAGCAAGCAACGGGAAGCCGAGACGGGTCTGGCGCGTTATCGGGCCAAGTTGCAGGCCAAATTCGGCGATTTACCGCGCCTGCACAGCTTCAGTGTAGTCGCGATAGGGTTCGAGCAGTTGGTGTTCTCACAGGAAGAATCACGGGCCTAGAGGCTGTTGATATAGTCGTCGTGCCAACCACTAATAGGACAAGATTAATAGGATTTCCAGGATTAACAGGATTATTTTTCTTAAATAACAATTATAATATTCTGTTAATCCTTGAAATCTCACAAATCCTATACCATATAGGAGACAAGCCCGAAGGTTAGGGTTTACTCCTTCACCCTCTTCCCAACCCCTCTCCCTGGGAGGGTGTCGCAAAAGGCACCGATCTTCGCCCTTTGATCCCCTCTCCCTGGCCCCCTCGCTGCACTCGGGGCAGGCTCTCTCCTGGCGGGAGAGGGGCTTTTGCGATACCCTCCCAGGGAGAGGGGCTTTCGAAAGGGACTTCGGTCGCGTTTTGAATTGCAGCTTGTCACCGACGAAAAGCAGAAATAATCTGTGAAAATCTGTGTAATCTGCGGATTAAAAAAAGGGGGGGTCCGGTTGACTTAGAGTAAAACCGATTCGCCAAGGCCATATTTTCGGAAGGCCCTATACGCGCTTGTCTTGCGGCTGCCATGAACCGCGTTGACCGACTGGGAAATTCCCTATACCATGCTGCATTGCACAAATAGGAATGCGGTTTCTACCCGGTGTACGATCGCAACGAGTGGTCCTTCGACGGTCCCGGTGGTTGCAAATCCTGGTTGGCCCCTGCCGGTTTAGGCGCCGGGTGCGTGGTGTGCAGTCGATCCCATGGGTTTTGAGTTAGAAAAATCCACGTGCGATGGGTATAGCGCAAACGATACAGGATTTTATGAGGAGGGTCTAAGTGGCAAACTCCATCAGCGCGTCAGTAGGTAGGAACGGTGTCAATCGACGCTTGGGCGTCGTCACTATCCAGAAGCTTCTGAAAGAGCGTGGTGTTGATCCAGGCCCCATCAACGGACTATGCGGATCCAAAACCATTGCTGCCATCGTTAGCTTCCAAAAGGGCTTTCTCCGCCGTCCTGACAGTCTAATCGAGGTCGGCGGAATTACGTGGAGAAAGCTTACTACCACACAGCCGAACAAGATAAAAGTTGCTCCGAGGGTCTCAGTGGGTTATTGGAGTGGCGATAGTGCTCGTTGGCCACAGGACAAGAAGCTAGAAAGCCTGGATACTTCCTTCCGAAAAAAGACCCGTGCGGTCCTGAAAGCCCTGGAGGAAAGAGGATTTCAGCCTAAAATATTTTATGGATGGCGACCAGTTTCCGTTCAGCAGAAACTGCATGAGAAGGGGCGGACTAAAGCTCGATTCAGCTTTCACAACGCTCAGAAGCCTGACGGCACACCGAATTCATACGCTGCGGATATCGTTGATAAACGGTGGGGTTGGAAAAAAGAAGCGGAAATGAGTGGATTCTGGGCGGCGCTTGGAAAAGAGGCCAAGAAACAAGGGCTGGTTTGGGGTGGCGATTGGAAAAATTTTAAAGGCGTCGCTCATATTCAGGGTCGCCAGAATAGCGAGCTTTCATTGCTTCAATAACTTCAGTCCGTGGCTTGTCCACGGATGAGGACTTTAGTCCTCCAGACTATGGACTTTCAGTCCATAGTGGTTGATTAAGCGAGAAAGTGGTTTATGAGACTCTGTGCAATGCAGATAATGCTTCTGACGCTACTTGTAGGTGGAAACACAGCCTGTAGCTCATTGGCTCTAGCACACCCGCAATGGTTGGCGATTCTTGCTACCCGGACCTCGCTTGCGGATGCAGTCATTGAGATCGAAAAGCTGAGGGGACAGACTGGCGGACTCGACCTGATAAGCACGAAAGATTGCCGAAATCTCCGATCAGACCTTTTTCTAGTTGTGGCAGGTGTTCTCGGCGACCGTCAATCGGCTGTTGCGGCTACCGACTCTTGGCGTACCAAAGGCGTTAATGATGCTTACGTAAGAGCTTGTGATATCGTGGAGCATAGCCGCTTAGCATTTGGTCTTCCTCTACTGGATCCCTCATTCGGCAGCCTTCACACCCGACCGGTGAATTGGGACCTGGATGATGCTATGAGCCGGGTAGAGTCTCTCGACGATGGCGGAGTTGTGTTGATTGCTCCCTACTATGAGGCTGATCCGGAGGATATTCGCGAGGGACTCAAGATAAAGGTCCTCCTTCACCAGCCAGCACCGGAACAACCGTTTTCATTGTCGGCTGACTGTATCGACCCGGAATTTGCTGCAAACCGCAACTATCTGGCGTTATCCTGTGTTACCGAATCGGCTGCCGATCAGTTACTACATCGGATACAGGTTTTTAACCTTGACGATGAGCAGGTTGTAGCCGTCCATGACAAGTGTCGTAAGCCGCGGTTTCGCAGCGGAGTATTGGTCTGTATGGGTGAAACAGTAGATGCCGAGGGGAAGCTGTCTTTAAAGGAACGACACTACCCTGTAGTGGAAAAATAAAAGTTCCGAGAATTCGCCCCTAGGGGCGGCACATTCCAGGCAAATGACCGAATAGCAGAATGTCCTTATGAACAGCTCGAACCAACCCGAAAGCCGCGGGGAAATATCGCCGGACGCGCCGGTGGTGTCCGAGGCCGATAAGGAGCAGGAAACGCAGCCGCAAGGCCACCGTGAGGTCGGCGGTCCGCCGGGGCCGGAACCTACCCGTTACGGGGACTGGGAAAAGGCCGGCCGCTGCATCGACTTTTGACGGCCCCCCCCGTAGCGTCCCTGCTGATCCCAACATTCAGAACTCTCAATGTGATAGCACGAGGTAAGGCATATGGGTAACACCGACCGACCGCTTTCTCCGCATCTGCAAGTTTACAAACCGCAGCTCACCGCGATTCTTTCCATTCTCCACCGCGCCACCGGCGTGTCCTTAGTAGTAGGCTCCCTGTTGTTGGTGTGTTGGCTGGTGGCCCTGGCGGAGGGGCCCGAGAGCTATGCGACGGTGCAGGGGTTGCTCGGTTCCGGGATCGGGCGCACGCTCCTGTTGGCTTGGGTCTTCACGCTCTTCTATCACCTGTGCAACGGCATGCGGCATCTGTTCTGGGATATGGGACTCGGGTTCGACATGGACACCGTCTACGCCTCCGGGAGGTTCGTGGTCGTGGCAGCCATCACCCTGACCTTGATTACCTTCGCGCTGGCCTATGCGATCCGGGGAGGTGCGCTATGAACATGCGTGCACCACTGGCCCGGGTGCGTGGGCATGGCTCGGCGAAGTCGGGCGCTCACCACTGGTGGGCGCAACGGCTGTCGGCCATCGCCCTGGTCCCGCTTTTGCTATGGTTCGTTGCGTCCTTGGTTTTTATTGCAACGGCTGACTATACGACGGTTGCGGACTGGGTCCGTTCACCCTATAACAGCGCGCTGCTGATCCTGCTGATCGGGGCACTGTTCTACCACGCCCAGCTGGGGATGCAGGTGGTCTTCGAGGACTACATCTCCACCCCCTGGTTGCAGGTGGCGAGCATTATCCTGGTTAGATTCCTGGCCATGCTGTTGGCCGTCATTGCGATCGTCGCGGTTCTGAGCATTGCTCTAGGCACTGCCTCGGGGGGGTGAACCATCATGTCGGAAGCTTATCAGATCGTCGATCACGCCTATGACGTGGTGGTGGTCGGCGCAGGAGGCGCGGGTCTACGGGCAACCTTCGGCGCCGCTGCCAAAGGACTTACCACGGCCTGCATCACCAAGGTATTTCCCACCCGGAGCCACACGGTGGCCGCCCAAGGGGGAATGAGTGCTGCCCTCGGCAACATGGGCGAGGATGACTGGCGTTGGCACATGTACGACACGGTCAAGGGCTCGGACTGGCTGGGGGATCAGGACGCCATCGAATACATGTGTCGGGCGGCCATCCCCGCCGTTATCGAGCTGGAACACTATGGCGTGCCCTTCTCGCGTACCGATGAAGGCAAGATCTACCAACGCCCGTTCGGGGGCATGACGACCAACTACGGACAAGGCACCGCCCACCGCACCTGTGCCGCCGCCGACCGCACCGGGCACGCTATCCTCCATACGCTCTATCAGCAGAGCCTGCAATTTAAGGCGGAATACTTCATCGAGTACTTCGCACTGGATCTGATCATGGACGACGAGGGCGCCTGTCGCGGCGTCATGGCCTGGGATCTGGATTCCGGAACCCTGCATCGGTTCCGCGCCCATCAGGTGATTCTGGCCTCCGGGGGCTATGGCCGGGCCTATTTTTCGGCCACGTCGGCCCACACCTGCACCGGCGACGGGAATGCCATGGTCCTGCGTGCCGGGTTACCGGTCCAGGACCACGAGTTCGTCCAATTCCACCCCACCGGCATCTATGGCTCCGGCTGTCTGATCACCGAGGGATCCCGGGGCGAAGGGGGCTATCTGACCAATTCCGAGGGCGAGCGTTTCATGGAGCGCTATGCGCCGAACGCCAAGGACCTCGCCTCTCGCGATGTGGTGAGCCGCTCCATGACCATCGAGATCCGCGAGGGGCGAGGGGTCGGCCCCGAAAAGGATCATATCTACCTGCACCTGGAGCACCTGGGTCCGGAGGTCCTCAACGAACGGCTGCCCGGCATCTCGGAGTCGGCGCGCATCTTCGCCGGCGTGGATGTGACCAAGGAGCCCATCCCCGTATTGCCCACGGTGCACTACAACATGGGCGGCATCCCGACCAACCTGCACGGCGAGGTGGTGACCCTGCGGGACGGGGACCCGGATGCCGTGGTTCCCGGCCTGATGGCCATCGGCGAGTGCGCCTGCGTCTCGGTCCATGGGGCCAACCGCCTGGGCTCCAATTCCCTGCTGGATATCGTCGTCTTCGGTCGCGCCGCCGCCGAGCGATGCGCCGAGGTCATCGAGCCCGGCACCAAGCACAAATCGCTGCCGAAGGATGCAGACGAGAAGATCGTGCAGCGCTTCGACCGGCTACGCCACGCCGAGGGCGCCCAGCCCACCGCGGAGATCCGCCTAAAAATGCAGAAGACCATGCAGAACTACGCGGCAGTCTTCCGCACCGGCGAGACCTTAGACGAAGGCGCAAAACTGATCGGCGAGGTCCGCGAGTCTTTCGGTGACGTCGGCGTTACCGACCGCAACATGATCTGGAACTCGGATCTGGTAGAGACCCTGGAGCTGGACAATCTGCTGGCGCTGTCGGTGGTGACCATGCACAGCGCCCGCAACCGGACCGAGAGCCGGGGCGCCCATGCCAGAGAAGACTACCCGGAGCGTGATGACGAGAACTGGCAAAAACACACCCTGGCCTGGCTTGGGGAGACAGGCGAGCCGACCATCGACTACCGGCCGGTCCACTACTACACCCTCACCGACGAAGTGGAGGTGGTTCCGCCCAAGGCCCGCGTCTATTGAGGCGATAGAGACAGGCCGGTGCAAAACGGGCTAGTACAGCAGTGCCGAAGTAACGATAACATAGGAATTATTTTTTGCCGCGATCAACCACTATGGACTGAAAGTCCAGAAGTGAAGGGACTTAACGCCCATAGTTTCAACTATGATGCGCTTTGCGCACTAACGCAAATCGGTCGCAGTTGGCTCGCCATCATCGACAGTTCTTGATCTATTTGCGTCCATTTGCGTTGATTTGCGGCTAAATCTTTCATGAGGGTTGCGGGTTCAATGTTATCGGCAGTTGAGAGCATCTGTACTAGATAAACTGACAAACACGAGGAATTAGCCAATGGCTGAGTTTCGGCTGCCGAAAAATTCGGTCGTGCAACCGGGTAAGACCTTCAATGCCGCCAAGGGCGCAAAGAACACCAAGCGTTTCGTGATCTACCGTTGGGACCCGAGTACCGGCGAGAACCCGCGCACCGACACCTACGAGATCGATCTCGACAACTGCGGTCCCATGGTTCTGGATGCCGTGCTCAAGATCAAGAACGAAGTGGATTCGACACTCTCGGTTCGCCGCTCCTGTCGCGAGGGTGTGTGCGGGTCCTGCGCCATGAACATCGACGGGACCAATACCCTGGCCTGCACCAAGGCGATCGCCGACATCGAGGGCGATGTCAAGATCTACCCCTTGCCGCATATGCCGGTGGTGAAGGATCTGGTGCCCGATCTGACCAACTTCTATGCCCAATACGCCGCCATCAAGCCCTGGATGTGGACCCAGTCGACCCCACCGCCGGATCGGGAGCGCCTGCAATCGAAAGAGAACCGGGCGAAATTGGACGGGCTCTACGAGTGCATCCTCTGTGCCTCCTGCTCGACCAGCTGCCCCAGCTATTGGTGGAACGGCGACCGCTATCTGGGACCTGCGGCCCTGCTCCAGGCCTATCGGTGGATCGCCGACAGCCGCGACGAATCGACCGGCGAACGACTCGACGAGCTGGAAGACCCCTTCCGACTCTTCCGCTGTCACACCATCATGAACTGCACCAACACCTGTCCGAAGGGCCTCAATCCGGGTAAAGCCATCGGCGAGATCAAGCGGATGATTGCCATGCGTGCGCTTTAGGTCGTGCTGATAATGGAGTGTAAGTTGGGCAAAGGGCCAGAGATAGTCCGTGCCCAACACTTTTTTGCCGCAAATCAACCACTATGGACTGAAAGTCCATAGTGGTTGGTTGTGTTGATTTGCGGCTGAATTTTCCGTTCCCGGATTGAGCCGTCGGTTAGTCAAAGCCCGTAGAATGCGGTGAGCGTCTGCCGACCGCCCCCAGGGACGGGGCAGGCAAGACAAGAACGTTGGGCACGGGCCACCCCTGGCCCTTTGCCCAACCTACCCAGCTATCATTGGAGTCCCCCTTAGTTCAAGGGGGACGTGACAGGTAGGTATTCGATCATGGCAGAGAAGAGAAAGATTATTTTCTCATTTGATGATGGTCCTCATCCTATTAACGCATTCAATGCTATTTGCGCTGTGCTACGAAAAAATGCCATCAAAGCTGAATTTTACGTGCGTGGCGATGAAGCGAAGCAATACCCTAATGCAGATGCCCTTAGATGATATCCGTATCCGATTTCTTCATTCAGTGGTGAATGATGTTTGACTCCGCTGTAGTGAGATCGATGGTGAAACTTTATGCCGGTATGTTTCTCAATATGCAAACATGCTTTGAATGTTGCATTATTGATCATGTTAAGACCATGTGCATCACACGCGCCATATTGGAACCTCAGCAACACCATATCACCTAGAGGTTTTTCGTCAATATCTAAGAGTGTTGTATGGCTGCTATCGAATTCTGCCATTGCTTTGATAGTGTCCCTTTGTTCTATGACGAAATTATGAAGCAATTTTCTATTGTCCTCATCGTCCGTGATAAACATAGGAGAGATGTGCACTGCTTTTTTTACTGTGGATACCTGGATGGGGGATGAACGAAGTAATTTAGCTCCCAGATCATATGTCAGCGCCAGAGCGCCTTCTGTCGTGCCCATTGGTACATAAAAATCACCTTCTGCAGCCTTCCCTGCGACGTGAACTGGTCCAACCAATCCAATTGGAACATGGGCAAACCCTATTGGATTCTCAATATTCTTGAGCAGCAGTTCGGGGTCGTAGGGACACCTCCGAATATAGTCTAAAGGATATCCAATGTGTCTTGATAGGGCATCAATTTTTAGGTTAATACTCGCAAGGTCATAGTTTTTTCTGCGTGTATTCAGCGCAGACATATTTACCTCTTCAAATGCGAACGTCGGACATCAGTGGCGCGTCTGTTGGATGCGTATGCCATCATTGACAACAGGCCCTAGTACCTAGTTTCAGCTGATATTGCAAATTCTCGCAGATAGCTGATGATCGACGTTTTAATGTAAACCGTGTTCGGATCGACGATCTATGACGCCTAACGCCATGGCTAGCCCGACCAATACCGCGCTTACCAATGACTTTCAGTAAACCCCTGAGATCGATGCGCAGTATTGGGTTAGGCCAAACCATTTGTTAGCCGACAGTTTTCATCGTAGCACACTCATTTGCTATACGGTCTACAACGGTTTTCACCGATGAAATATCAAATTCTAGTTTCTTCCTCATTACATTGGCGGTTTCACTTAACACCTGCACTGATACTACTAGTTTTTTTGCTAATAGCTCTATGGCTACCTTTTGCTTTAACTCATCTTGACTAAGACTATAAATAACGATATTGGTATCGATAAAACTACCGCTCGTTTGCTTCCTCTCGGCTAAATTTAAAATCTGTCATATCCTTTTGATAAGGTTTAAGGAATTCTTTCAGTTCATTGCTTCAATAACTTTAGTGCGCGAAGCGCATCATAGTTGAAACTATCAACCACTATGGACTGAAAGTCCATAGTGGTTGATTTCGTCTTGCCATTTCTACTTTATATGCCTTCACAAGTTGCTCCATAAGCTCTGTAGTCGGAATATGCTCAATTTTCGCCAATTCGTACAACTGTGAGGCTACATCATCGCTGATTTGTACTTTCTGCACTATTTACTCCTAACGAGGCTTCGCCTCAGACCGACGAGGCATGAATTCTCTGCGCAGTGCGCACAAAAGCTCCTCTCCCTTGAGGAAGAGGGATTAGGGTAAAGGGTGCTTGAAACAACTCCGCACCAGCACGGAGACCAGGGGTAGACCTATAGCTCTGGAAGCGTTAGTCAGCGCCATCCAATGCATGTGTACACACTGGCTGGTCTTGAGCTAAAACAGGGAACCGCCCAGCAGAAGAAGAATGCCACCGAAAGTAATGCGCACCAGTAGAGGCAAGCCCACCGACAGGGTCGCAAGACCGACAACGAGATTTAAGAGCTCGCCGTTTTCCCGTAGCTCGTAGCCCTTTATCGGCAACTGATCCTCAACACCGCCTGTGTCTTGGATCGATCAAATCGATCGGTGCAATAGGTATAGAAGCACAGCCACGTCGACGAGGATGAGTAGGTGCATCGATCAGGGACTCCACATGATTGGCTTAAAAGCAGGTATCTCGCCCAGGATTGGGATCGGTTCTCGGCACCGTTTCATCTATTACCTTCCATCCGACCCGCGCACCAGGCTGAGCCGCAGCCAGAGCACCAACGTGATGAGCGCGAATGCGAACCACTGGATCGCATAACCGATATGCATGCCTTCCTTCGGGCTCTCCTGCGGCCACAGGCGCAGAAAACCGCCGACAGTGTCGGGATCTTGCAGAACGACCACCGGCAGTACCTGGATGCCGGTCGCTGCCGTGTAGAGCTCCAGGGTGAGATAGGGCCAACGTCGACCCCAGTCTTTCGCCGCCTCCGGGCTACCATGAAGCGCGAGGGCGGGGGGAGCAGGAAGATGGGCCTCTCCCGTCATTGCCACTTCCCCTGCAGGTATCGGTGCCGCAACCGGGCCGCCATCACCGGGCGCGGCAATCCAACCCCGGTTCACCAGAACTCGGCTGTCCGATCCCTGGATACGCAGAGGTGTGATGACGTGAAAGCCGATGCGGTTAGCCTGGCGGCGGTTTGCGATCAGGATCTGCCCCTCGGCCTCGAAGGTCCCTCGGGCCCGTAGCTTACGGAATCGCAGCACCTCGGGATCGGCGATCGGATTGCCAAGCTCCAGCGCCGGCAGCTCGGCCCGTTGGCCGAGGATCCGCGCCTGTTCCCGCTTTTGCTCGGCGCGGTCGATCTGCCAGACGCCGAGCACAACGAACAGAGGGATCGGCAACACGAGCAAGAGCGTCGGCATCCAACGAAGGTGAAATTTCACATCACCAAACTGCATCTAGGTGCTATAGTCAGGAATAAGGAAATTGCGATTCCGGCGCATGAAGGGAGAAAACTACTCGCCAGCCCCCGGAAAACCAGGCTGACGGGTGGCATCGCATAAGGTCCCTACCACACCCAACCAGAAGAGGTAGCCTATGGAACTCATGTATAAGATTCCGGTGATTATCATCCTCGGGTTCATCGTCTTTTCCCTCGCCCAGGGCATGTACTACCTCGCCAAGGACGATGGTAATGAGGACAAGACTCGGGTGGTAAAGGCGCTGACGGTGCGGATCGTACTTTCGCTCACCCTTTTCCTACTGCTCATCGTCGGCTACTTCGTCGGAGTGCTCCAACCCTACGGGCTGTAACCCGCCGTGCACCCTCAGCCGACAGGTTGGGGTTCCCTGCCTATGGCAGGCAGGGAACCCTAACATCCCTGCTTCCAGCCACCAGCTTCCGGGTTTTCCCCATACCCAATCCGACCTGGGCAATTCCCTGGCCGGTAGGCGAAAAACCTTTGTCCCTACATGTCTCTATACAGGTCCCATTCGCCTCCGATCTATCTATCGACTTGATCAGATGGGTTGGGCAAAAGCGACCAAGGATGGCGCGATGTGTCCGATGAGCTGCGGATGGCGCGGGTACGCCGCTTTTCTCCGCGCTGATTGTACGTTGCGGATCGGCAAACCGGACCGGTAGGTGGGCTGTGCCCACCAATACGGCGCCTACCTTCGGGGTGCTCCAACCCACCACCGGAATGTAAACCGGCACTCATCGCTCCAGGCCTGGATTATGAGCGAGGATGGTCAAGAAGGAGCATCCTGCCCTGCAGGGAGACTCAATTTCTAACGCAACCACATGATTCAACTTGCGTTTATTCGCGTTCATTTGCGGCAAAAAAAGAATTCCCGGTAAGGGTAAAAATCCGGGGAGATATGCCCACCCGGATTCGAAACCCACCCTGCCGCATTCAGTCCCGCGGCAGCTTGACGCAAACCGGCTACAACCAGTAGACGAATACGAACAGCCCCAACCAGACCACATCGACGAAGTGCCAATACCAGGCCACGGCCTCGAAGGCGAAGTGGTTGTGGGGCGAAAAATGGCTCTTCATCGCCCGGACCAGGATAACTATAAGCATGACCGTGCCCATAGTGACGTGGAAACCGTGGAAGCCGGTCAGCATGTAAAAGGTCGAACCATAGATGCCGGATTTCAGCGTCAGATTCAGCTCGGCGTAGGCATGGTAATACTCATAGGCCTGCATCACGACGAAGAGCAGACCCAAGGCGATGGTCGCGGCCAGGCCCAGCACGAGCTTTTTCTGGTCATGTTCCTTCAATCCCCAGTGGGCCCAGGTCACGGTAGCACCGGAGGTGAGCAGGATCAGGGTATTGAGCGCCGGTATGCCCCAGGCCCCCATAGGCTCGAACTCACCCCCTAGCTGCTCTGGTCCTGCGCTCGGCCAATTCGCGGTGAATTGATTATAGAGGATGTCCCGGGTGACCCCGAGATAGCCCTCGCCGCCGAGCCAGGGCAGGGCAATCTCCCGGACGTAGTAGAGGGCACCGAAGAAGCTCAGAAAGAAGAAGACCTCGGAGGCGATGAACCAGAACATACCCTGGCGGAAGGAGCCATCCACCTGTTCATTGTACTTGTCCGAGAGGTTTTCCTTGATCACTTGACCGAACCAGCCGTAGAACATGACCACCAACAGGGCGAAGCCGGCCAGGACCATCCAGATGCCGGCGCCGACCTCGTTGACCGTCAGGGCGGTTCCCGCGAGCATGAGGAACACCGACAGCATGGCGACGAGCGGCCAGGGGCTGGAATCCGGGATGTAATAGTCAGTGGGACCGTGATGGGCAGCGCTACTCATCCTTTATCTTCCTCTTGTAAGTTAGTGTTGACATTTAACCTGCAGGTTGGGCAAACCCGTAGGATGCTGGTGAGCGCGGTGGTTCTGAGCTTGCTGGCCGGTGCACGTTTTCCCGCGCGAACCGCATCAATGGATGGCCCGTGCCCAACACTTTGCCTGCCGGGACTTGACACCTACCATTGATGGGCACGCTGCGCTTTGTGCATCTAACAAGCAGCCATGGCTCAGAAACCTCCGTGGAATGACCGAACCTCAAAATTATCTTGATGGACGCTTGCTTTGCCCAACCTACGGGCTTTGCCCAATCTACCTGACTCATCATTGCACCGCAGGCATATTAAATGTCAACAGCCCCTCAGGTTGGGGGCAGTTGATATTTACCGCTCAGTTTCATGGCCGCGAGCGAATAAGATCAATCAGAGACCCGCAGCACACTATAGGACAAGGTGAGCGAGTCGATGTCCGCGGGTAGATCGGGCGACACGGAGAAGCGCAAGGGCATCTCGGTGATCTGGTTACCCGCAAGGGTTTGCCGATTGAAGCAGAAACACTCCATTTTGGCGAAGAAGCCGGTGGCCTGCCAAGGTGCAATGCTCGGGATGGCCTGGCCCGTAATCTCCTGCCCTGAGCGGTTTTCGGCGATGAACTTCACCTTGTATGACTCGCCCGGACGCACACGCAGCTTGCGTTCCATCGGCTCGAGCTTCCAAGGCAGATCCGGATGAATGGTGGTATCGAACTTCACCGTTACCCACCGGTCCTGTACCACGCCGGTGGGGGCCGCCTGCACTGCTCCGGCACCGATCGCGACCCGCTGCTCGACCGATTGTACGCCGGTCACCCGGCATAATAAGCCGTACAAGGGGACCATGGCGAAACCGAAACCGAACATGCCGATGGCCAATCCCATCAGCAGGAACAAGGTGCGCCGTTTGCGTTTCTCGACGTCGCTCATCTCATTGGGTACCGGTGACGGCCAGCTCGAACAAGCCTTTCCAGAAGGGGATGGAACTCAGCAACATGAACAGGGCAAAGCCCACCAGGATCCAGGCCAGATGCCGGTTTTTGCGGCGTTGCTCGGGGGAGTTATCGGCTCTCATCATTCGGACATCTTCATTCAAAAGGCAGCGGGCGCTTCCTACCCGCCGCGCCCGAGTTCATCTGGGGTCATCAGGAGGTGGCGAGCTTAGGAGGCGTGGTCCAGCTATGGAACGGAGGCGGTGAGGACAGCTCCCACTCCAAACCTTTGGCACCTTCCCACACCTTGCTCTCCGCCTGCTTACCGCCGCGGACGGTCTTGATGACGATGTAGAGCAACAGCAGGTGGCTCAGGCCGAAGACCATGGCGCCGACGCTGGAGATGACGTTGAACTCGGTAAACATCGCATGATAGTCGACGATGCGCCGCGGCATTCCGGCCAGGCCGATGAAGTGCTGCGGGAAGAAGGTGATGTTGAAGCTGATGACGTTGACCCAGAAGAAGATCTTAGCCAGCTTCTCGTCGTACATGTGTCCGGTCCACTTCGGCAGCCAGTAGAAGACGCCCGCGAACAGCCCGAACACGGCACCGGGCATCAACACATAGTGGAAGTGGGCCACCACGAACATGGAGTCGTGATACTGCATGTCCGCCGGGACTACTGCCAGCATGATACCGGTCAGGCCACCGAAGGAGAACATGAGCAGGATGCCGACCGCGAACAGCATGGGGGTCTCGAAGGTCATGGCCCCCCGCCACATGGTCGCCATGTAATTGAAGACCATCAGCCCGACCGGGATGGAGATAATGATGGTGCCGATCATAAAGTAGCTGACCGCACCTAAGGACATGCCGATGGTGTACTGGTGATGGGCCCAGACCACCATACCGATGACCATGATCGCGATCATGGCGCCCACCAGGGAGGCGTATCCGAACAGGGGCTTACGGGCAAAGGTCGGCACTACGGAGGCCAACACCCCCATGGAGGGCAGAATCAGGATGTAGACCTCGGGATGACCGAAGAACCAGAACAGATGCTGGAACAGCACCGGGTCGCCGCCGCCGCCGGCACTGAAGAAGCTGGTGCCAAAGTGACGGTCGAAGAGCAACATGGTCACCCCGCCGGCCAGGACCGGAATCACCAGAATCAGCAGGAAGGCGGTCACCAACCAGGTCCAGACAAAGATCGGCATCCGCATCAGCGTTACGTCCGGGGCCCGCATATTGAAGATGGTGACGATGATATTGATAGACGCCAGCACCGAAGAGATGCCCAGCATATGGAGGGCGAAGATCAGGAAATCCATGGACATGCCGACCTGGACCGACAGCGGCGGATAGATGGTCCAGCCGGTGTTGATCTGGGTGCCGCCGCCCGGAAAGAAGGGCACCACGAAGGACAGGATGAGCATGGTCGCCGCCGCCGGCAGGATCCAGAAGCTCAGGTTGTTGAGTCTGGGCAGGGCCATGTCCGGCGCCCCGATCATGAGCGGGATCATCCAGTTGGCCAGACCAGCCGCCGCCGGCATGACGGCCCCGAAGATCATGATCAAGGCATGGTTGGTCACCAGATTGTTATAGAGGTCCGGCTCCAGGAGCTGCAGCCCGGGCAGAAAGAGCTCGGCCCGAATCGCCATAGCGCTCAAGCCCCCGGCGAACAGCATGGTCAAGGCGAATATCAGGTACATGGTCCCGATATCCTTGTGGTTGGTCGAGAACAACCAGCGCTTGAGGCCCTTGGGTGGCCCGTGGTGTTCATGCTCCTCGTGGTGTTCGAGGTCGATAGTTGCAGTACTCATGGCAATCTTCCTCTACTCAGGCTTGATTTGAATTCGTTAAAGGATCGATGGAAGATGAAATCCGCAACCGGCCGCTACTTGACGGCCAAGGTACGAGCGGCCTTGATGTCGCGCGGCTGCACCAGATCACCCGTGGCATTGCCCCAAGCATTGCGCTCGTAAGTGATGATAGAGGCGAGATCGAGATCGGTGAGGGTATTCCAGGCCACCATCGCCGTCCCTTCCTTGCCGTTCAGGACAATCTCCAGATGCGCGCGTAGGGGACCGGTAGCGATAGCACCGCCGACGAGCGCCGGGAAGGCGGGCGGCAAGCCCTTCCCCGTGATCTGGTGGCAGGAAGCGCACTTGGTGTTGTAGTTGGCCCGCCCCTTCTCCATCAACTCCTCCATGGTCCAGTCTTTATCCATCGCGGCCTCGGCGGCGGCCGCCAGCATGGTCTGTTTTTCTCCTTCCATCCAGGTGTTGAATTTCTCTTCCGCGACCACGTCTACTTCGATAGGCATGCGTGAGTGCCAGGTGCCGCAGAGCTCGGCGCACTGCCCGGAGAAACGGCCCTCGCGGGTGAGGTCGACCCAGGTCTCGGTCACATAGCCGGGGATGGCGTCCTTCTTCACCGCCAGTTCCGGGACCCAGAAGGCGTGGAGCACATCCGCGGAGGTGTGGAGAAAGCGCACCTTCTTACCCACGGGCAACACCAGGGGATTGTCGACCGCACGCAGGTATCCGGCGGTACCCTCCCCGGCCTGATCCTCCGGGAGATAGCGGCTCTCGACCCGAACCGGCTTGGGTTTACCGTCGATCTCGACGCTATGGTCGAGATATTCGTACTCCCACCACCACTGGTGACCAATGACCTTCACGTCCATCAGGTCCTCTCCCTTGGGCACTTCCCACACCTTCTCCAAGGTCTTCTGAGCGGAGCCGGCAATGGTCAAGTCGATCCCGAGCACCAACACCGGCACGATGACCCAGGACCACTGACCGAACCAGGTCTCATGGAAGCCCTGGTCGGCCTGATACCCACGGCTCTTACGGTGGTAGTACAGCGAATAACCGACGAAGGCGAAGATGAGCACCAAGAGCACCGTGGCGATGGCCGAGGTGAACATATGGATATCGTAGATCTCCTGGGCCACACCGGCGGCGGGCTCAGGAAAATTCAGGGCCATCTCGGCACCGGCGTTGCCGGCCCAGCTGGCGAGGAGCGAAAATACGGATAAGGCGCCGAGGCGCTTGCTGATTGCTGCCATAGTTTCTCTCATTCGTTGATACACGCGCCGCTGGCGCAACCTGCCGCTCTCGCCCCATCGGAACCGAGAGAGGTGCCCGATATGAGGTCGGAACCGCCCGCCTGGCGAGTCCGAACCCGCGCTGAATCGGTCGAGCCGGGGCCGGGGACAGATGGGACGAGGCGCGGCCGACCAAAACCTAGGCTGTCGCTGAGCTCGACGGCCAACTCCTCACGCTCCGTCTCGACCAACCTTGAACCTACCTCCAGTCCCTTGCCGTGACAACGCAGGAGGAGACGACTCGGGTACCAGCCGCGGGGATCGCGCCGTAGCTCGACCCGCGTCCAGTTGGCCGGAAAGCTGGCTACCGCTGCGAGCTGCCGCCCACCGCGCAGGACCCGAAGTACCGGACCCTCCACCTCGATTACCTCGCGAGTGTGGCCGGCCAGCGCGCTCAGGTAGAAGCCGGCTACCAGTACGCCGAGTTCAAGCCCCGCAAATGGTAGAACCAGCCATGCCCCCAATGCCGCGAAGTAGACACCGAGCGCGCCGAAGCAGGCGGTAAAGAACAGGAGGACGAACTTGGTCATCCGCCAACTCAGCGCGCAGTTGGGACGCACAACAAACCGGTACCCGTCGGAACCCTGCTCTTGGAATACCGGCATTCAAGCATTCCCTCAAGCTCGCTCCAATGGTCGCAAGCGCCGAGACGACGCCGCAGGCAATTCGTTTTTCCCATTCTCAAAAGGCACTCAGTGAACCCTTGGCAAGAAATTCTGACCTTTACTACCGATCAGGGGATAAAAGAATGATCCAAGTCATAAAAAAATGCAAGCATTTAGAAATATGTGAATTTTCTAACAGATGGAGCTGAAGCTAACCAGGGCGTGCGTCTCCTGCGACGCCGGAGCCCCCCCGCCGCCCATGGTGCCTTAGGGAGGCCGTGTCGTTTTCTTGACCGCGCGCAACTTCCGTGCCTGTCATTCTCCGCTGCCCATGTCCTTGGGCACGGTCGCCCTCCAACGCGCCGGGGTAATGGTCAGCTCTATTCGACCTTTGTCAGGTGGTGTGGTCAACATTCAAGGCTTGATCAAGGATGCGAGTTGCTCCCGGAAAGTCTGCAAGTTGCGTTGGCCCGTAGGGAGTACGGTATCCGTTTTGTGGCGGCGAGCACATCCGCAAGCAGGGCTTTGATACAACCCAGCCGCATCGTTAGCGGTACCGCTGCAAGTCTTGTCAAAGTTACTTTGACGATCTGATGGGGACGCCTTTCGAAGGCCATCATCAACTCTCTTGGTGGGCAATACGTCGCGGGTGTAACGGTCTACCAGGTCTGCCAGGGTGTGCCGTTTGGCCCTGGCCGTCTTGAAATGCCGTCCGTGCTTGATGTCGGATTCGGTGTCCCGCGCCCATGCTTTGGCATCCGTAAACCGGAGGAATGTCGCGCGTTGCGCCGGGTGGCTTTTGAGTCGGACTTCTACCCGCATAGTAATCGTAGCCATGGCCTAACCTCCGCACAGGTTGGTTGTGGTGAAGAGCCCTCAGGGTGTTGGCGCACTCCGGGGGCTCGCCCGTTATGAACATTAGGAAGAAGGCTACAACAAGCCACCAAAATGGGGGCGTGCGCCCCAGACAAAGAAAAAGGAGTTGTGATTTCTCGCAATCCCTTGGTTTTGTTGGAGCTGGCGATAGGATTCGAACCTACGACCGGCTGATTACAAATCAGCTGCTCTACCAACTGAGCTACGCCAGCATGATCTAATATACCCTTGTGGCTGCTTGCCTATATGGTGCGATGCATTCACATTCGGCCGGCCACAACCGGACCGCCTGTCTGTGCACCAGTAGGCCGGTGGGCCGGCGAACCCTTTGAGGCCACTTACGGAAACAACGCCGATACCTCGATTTCATGGGACCCTGGAAGATGACACAATGGTCCAGACTACCAGGATAGGGTAGGGAAAAGAAAGAATAAAAGAAAGAAAAGGACACCCATTTTATCTAAATCTTCCTTTTGAGTCAGCATTCCCCCCGCCCAACGCTCAGCCAGGAATCCGACTATGACCGCTCCCCGTCCAGTTCTTGTCTCCATTTGAGGACATCCCCTGGTATCACCGCGTATGCCGCTGTATGCGCCGTGCCTTCTTCTGTGGTGAGGACTAGTTCTCGGGCCTGAATTTCGACCACCGTCGCGGCTGGATTGCCGAAGGAGGTCGGGTCCGAGACCGGTTCGCAGGAGATCGCAACCGTCAAAGATCCTGACACGACGCTCGATAAAGAGAAGTAATATGAAAGCTAATGATGCCAGCCGAAATACTATTGAACCAAAACAAGTGACACAGCCGGAAGATGTGGCCACTCTCATTTCAACACTGCTTGAATTGCCGAATACTGCATCCGTTTCGGAATTACATGTCAATTGTGTTCTGGAAAGTTCATATTAATGCCTCACTTCCGATTAGAGATGGGTGGCTGTAGCGAAACGGCGGTCTGCTGAATGAGATCGGGGTCAATAGAACATTGCCAAGTCAGGAAGTTTTGAGAAAATATGGAAAAGATTTGAGAAGTGGAAAAATTTGAAAAAAGGAAAATGTGAAAAATGGAAAAGATTTGCAAGATGAAAGATAGCGAAAAACACCGTTTTTACTGAGAAATAACTTGACTCACGAGGCGATCATCTATTAGGGTTTGCCGAAATTCAGCAAAACTATACCTGATTAGCAAGAATCTTCAGCTAGGCTCATGATTGAGCCATCCACGGGCGCATACTACCTTGAATTTCTCAAAAAAATGGCGGGTCAAGGCCCACGCTCGGGGCGGCGAACGCGGGTAGCTGAAACTCATTGCTAATCAGGAAACCATATAGTTAAGTTCAACCTTTGGAGTTTACCTCACGGATTCAGGTTGTTGATTGAGAATACCCCCTCGGTTCAAGAAGCCACTCAAGTTCCGGATTCGTATCTTGAGGGGCCCACTCACTGGATACGTTCGCTTTCGGCTGCAAGAAATCCGCCCGTTTGGGGGCGGATATCGGCTCTACGGCAATCAAGCTGGTAGAGCTGTCCCAGGCGAGAGGTGCCGATTTCTCTGCGATTCAGGTGGAAAACTATGCGGTTGAGCCGCTCCCCCCAAACGCGGTGGTGGAGAAGAAGATCGCGAACGTAGAGGCCGTCGGTGCAACCATCAGGAAGGCGGTCGCGCGTTCGGGACCAAGATCAAGCATGCGGCCACTGCCCTATCCGAATCGGCAGTCATCACCAAGGTCATTCCCATGTCGGCCACCCTGAGCGACGCGGAGATGGAGGCACAGATCTAATTCGAGTCGGATCAATACATCCCCTACCCCATTGAGGAGGTCAACATCGATTTCGATGTCCTGGGTTCCTCCGACTCGGGTGCTAACCTGGTCGATGTCTTGCTTGCCGCGTCGCGTCGGGAAAATGTGAACGACCGGGTTGCCGCCCTGGAGATCGCCGGCTTGAGCGCCGCCATCGTCGATGAGGAGGCCTACACCATGGAGTCCGCCTGCACCCTGTTGCCCAACCCAGGGGAGCGCACACTGGCCATGGTCGACATCGATGCCGCTACTACAACCCTACATGTGCTTCAGGAGGGCCGAACGGTCTATACCCGGGAGCAGGGCTTCGGCGGTCATCAACTCATCGAGGAGGTTCAACGGCATTACGGCGTGGACCGCGACGAGGCACTGCGGCAGGTGATCGAGGGGAATCTACCGGATAGCTATGCCACCGAGATCCTGGAGCCCTTCAAGGAGGCGCTGGCGCAGCAGATCGGCCGGGCACTCCAGTTCTTCCACTCCACCGGTACCTTCGACCGCGTGGACCGGGGCGTCCTTGCCGGGGGCGCGGCCGGCATCCGGGGCATTGACGCTTTGGTGGAGGAACGCCTTGGCATTACCACCGGCGTAGCCAACCCTTTTACCCGTATGTCCCCGTCGTCCGAGATCGGATCGGCGGCGCTGAATCGGGACGCGCCGGCAATGATGATCGCGGCTGGCCTGGCCCTGAGGGGGTTCGACTAGGGGGTGTTCTCAATCGACAACCTGAATCCGTGAGGGAAGCTCCAGGGTTGAACTTAACCGGGTGGTTTTGCTGCTAATCAGAAATTGGCCACGACATCCGCCAGATGACACATGCAATCTTAGTCTATCAAGTAAAATCATAATGTTACCCTAATTGGGAACATTCCCTAGATGGTGCGCATCAACCTGTTACCGTGGCGTGAGATCGAAAGACAGCGGCGCCGACGCGAGTTCGCCGTCATTGCGGCGGCAGGACTGGTGGTGACCCTGATCTTCGGTTTGGTACTGCATCAGCATCTGGAGGTACTGATTTCCGGCCAGCAGGACAGAAATCTGGTTTCTGCGCAACGAGATCGGCCGACTCGATGGGCAAATCCGCGAGATCCGGGACCTGGAAAAGGCCAAAGAACGGCTGCTGGGGAAGATGCGTGTCATCCATCGGCTGCAGATGAGCCGCCCGGAGCTGGTCCACCTCTTCGACGAGCTGGTGGCCGGAGTCCCCGAGGCATCCATCTGACCAGGATCAACCAGAACGGACGCTCCGTGGTCCTGGAAGGACGTGCCCGCTCCGATACCCAGGTTTCCACCTTCATGCGCAACATCGAGGCATCCCAGTGGATCGGAAGACCCGCATTGTTGCTTACTCGAGCATAAAGACAAGACGGGTGCGGGATTGAGCCGTTTTCGACTGCGTTCCGAGCAGCTCGCGGTCACTGGCAGGGAAGCGGAGGCAACCTGAGCACAACCGGCGCGAGAACCGGCAGTGGACCCCCACCAACTGACTGAGTTGGATCTGGAGCAAATCGGTGAGTGGCCAGGTCTGGCGAAGGCGATGCTGATACTTCTCCTGTGCGGGGGCGGCGCCTGCGGACCGCCGAGCAGGAAGAAACGAGCCTGCGCCACGCGTTCGAATTCAAACAAGGACAGGCCACCAACCTGGGGGCCTACCGGCGGCAGCTCGCAGAAATGGGGGAATCCCTCGGTACCATGCGGCGCCGGCTTCCGGACCGGGCGGAGGTCGCGGCACTGCTGGCGGAGATCTCGCAGACCGGGCTCGCTGCTGGACTGGAATTCGAGTCCTTGCAACCTGCGGATGAAACGCGCTAGGACTTTTATGCCGAGCTTCCCATCCACATCCGCGTCACCGGGCGCTTCCATGAATTCGGCCGTTTCATCAGCGGGTTGGCCGTATTACCCCGGATCGTCACCATCTACGACATCGACATCAGCACCCGCCAAGGCGAACAGGACGCATCCAGCACCGCAGGACCCCTGAATCTCAAGGCCATCGTCAAGACCTACCGGTATCTCGACGAGGAAACGGCCGAATGAGCCCCCGCGCCTACTTTGCCGTGTTGGCCTCGATGGTCCTGGTCGCTTGCGGCAAGGGGACGCTGACCGATCTGGAGGACTATGTCCAACGGGTGAAGGGACGCAGACCCGGTCCCATCGATCCGCTACCCGCGTTCGAGCCGATCGACAGCTTTTCTTTCGAACCCGAGAACCGACGCGATCCCTTCGTACCGGAGCGCCGGAACGTCACCACGACCGCCGCACCCGTCGTCCACGGCATCGTCCCTGATCCGTCGCGGCCTAAGGAAGCGTTGGAACGGTTCCCCCTCGACGCCCTCACCATGGTGGGCACCCTGGCACAGGGGGACACCATCCGGGCCTTGATTAAGACGCCCGACCGGACGCTGTTTCAGGTGAGCGAAGGCAATTACCTGGGCACCGACCATGGCCGGATCACCCGCATTACCGAAGACAAGATCGAGCTGACCGAGCTTGTCTCCGACGGCGGCGAATGGCATGAACGCCGGGCTATTCTCGCCTTGAGCCGCCAGTAAGATGCTCTCAACCACCGATAACATTGAGCCAGTAGGTCCCTCGCAGAAGCGTTAGCCGCAATCAACCACTATGGACTGAAAGTCCATAGTCTGGAGGACTGAAGTCCTCATCCGTGGACAAGTCACGGACTGAAAGTGAAGGGACTTAACGTCCATAGTTTCAACTATGATGCGCTTCGCGCACTAAAGTTATTGAAGCAATGAATGCAAATGGTTTAAGAACGCTTGATGATGACGAACCGATTGCGACCGATTCGCGTTCATTTGCGACAAAAAGCGGAACCACCGAAGGTCAGATTGAGTATGAGAAAAATAATCCGGTCGTTTCAATCTATCCGCAGATGACACAGATTCCTGCAGACTAAAAACGAAACAATCTGTGAGAATCTGCGACAGAAAAGAGCATGTGATCTTTTGCAACCAATTCGCGTTCATTTGCGGAAAAAAATGATTCCCATGTTATCGGTACTCCGGTACTGCCGTACTAGCCTGCGGAAGACCAAGGCGCGATGAACGGCTTGTCGCTCGCCTCGCTTCGGCGCCGGACCGATCGTGCCTCATTATCGGAAAAATATCTGTACAGGTCCGCGCTACTGGTACTCTTGCCGTGGCTGATTCCGTGGACGCCGGCGGTCGCCACTCCCCTACTAAAGGATGTAGAGTATGTGGCCCGGCTTGGGAATCAATCGACGGCGGATCGCCCCCGAGCTCGGTCCACCGTCCCCAAGGCCAATGTCGGTACTGCCCGGTCCTTCCCTCTGAAGTCATCGTCTTCGACCAAGTCGGGACGGTATGTGGGGGATCGCATCTCTCTGAACTTCCAGGATATCGAAGTGCGTGCGGTGCTCCAGCTCCTGGCGGATTTCACTGGGCTCAACCTGGTTGCCAGCGACACGGTGAGCAGTAACATTACCCTGCAGCTGAAGAACGTCCCCTGGGATCAGGGCCCTGGACATCATCCTCAAAGCCAAGGGACTCTCCATGCGGCGAATAGACACTGGCATCATGGTGGCCCCTACCCTGGAAATCGTCCAACAGGAAGAGGCGGAGCTCTTGGCCAACCGGAAGATCGCAACCCTGGCTCCGCTGCATTCCGAGTTCATCCAAATCAACTACGCCAAGGCGGACGAGCTGACGGCGCTCTTGGAATCGAAGGAGAACCAGCTGCTCTCCGAGCGCGGCAAAGTCACCTCCGACGAGCGCACCAATACCCTCCTGGTGCAGGACACCCAGGCCAAGTTGGAGGATATCCGGCGCATCGTCCAAAGACTGGACGTGCCGGTGCGCCAGGTCATGATCGAGTCGTGCGTGGTCGTCGCCAACAACGATTTCGCGCGGGATCTGGGGGTGCGCTTCGGGTTCAGCCGGTGGCAGGAAAATGTCAACACAGGTCACTTCAACGAGCTCACGGGTGTTGTCGAGGGCCATATCCAGGATACCGCCAGTGTCCATCAAGTGCGGGATCCCGCCCTGGCCAGCGTCGGCACGATTCAAATTCCCAATAGTGCCGTCCCCCTCATGATCAACTTCCCAGTTGCCAACCCCACCAGCGGGGCCAATTTCCTTCTCGGTAAGATCGGATCTTATCTGCTCCAGCTCGAGCTCACCGCCATGCAACGGGAAGGGCGCGGGGAGATCATCTCCAGCCCGCGGGTGATTACCTCCGACAACCAGGAGGCGACCATCAAGGTGGGACAAGAGATCCCCTATCAGGAACAGCAGGAACTGGATCGGACCACCGTGGCCTTCAAAGAGGCCGTGCTCGAGCTCAAGGTCACTCCTCAAATTACCCCCGACGACCGCGTCATCATCGGCCTCAAGGTCAAAAAGGACAGCGCGGACTTCACCCGCGAGGTCCAGGGCGTACCGCTGATCGATACGCGCTCGGTAGAGACCAACGTACTGGTGGATAACGGTGAGACGCTGGTGCTTGGCGGGGTGTTCGAGCGCACCAAGGAGTTCAGCAAGAAGCAGGTACCCTGGCTCGGCGACCTGCCCCTGCTCGGCTACCTCTTCAAAACCACCAGTCGCAGAGACAACAACAACGAACTCTTGATCTTCGTTATCCCCAAGATCCTGAAAGCAGGTGTCGCCGAACCCTGAAGGCTCACTGCAAACATGCGGGTAACTCAACGCCGTCCCCGTCCACTGCACACGCGACGTGATGGTACAGTCGCCGGCCCCTGATCGGTCCTATCCGCGTCCTCTATGGCACGGCGATGGTACAAGAATCAGTCCCACGCTGATCTTGCCCGCGACGGCAAAATCTGGCATACCTTTACCACATGATGCGGTTTAAAAATATCTTTCTCGTGGGTCCCATGGGGGCGGGCAAAAGCACCGTGGGACGTCAGCTGGCCGCGGCCCTGTCTTTCGAGTTCAAGGACAGCGACCAGGAAATACAGCGCCGGACCGGTGTCGATATTCCGACCATCTTCGAATACGAGGGTGAAGAAGGGTTCCGACAACGGGAACGGCAAGTGATCGAGGAACTGAGTGGGCTAAGCGGCATCGTAATGGCCACCGGCGGTGGTACCGTGCTCAGTTCGGACAACCGCCGGGATTTGGCATCCCACGGCGTTGTGATCTACCTGCATTGCAGCCCCGAGCAACAGTATGCGCGCACTGCCCGCGACCGCAACCGGCCTTTGCTGCAGAAAGAACCCTTGGCATGCCTGCGTCGGCTCATGGAGAAACGCGCCCCCCTGTACCGACAGGTCGCCGACATGGTGGTCTCCACCGAACGCCGAAGCACACCGTCGGTGGTCAAGGAAATCCGTCGCCGCCTCGAATCCGATACCCCGTAAACCGAAAGTAAAGAACGCCCGCCCCGGCGTTTTGGCCCTAGGGGCTGTTGACGTAACCGTCGTGCCAACCGCTAATAGGACAAGATTAACAGGATGACCGGGGTTAACAGGACCGTTTTTTTGAATAATCAATTATAACATCCTGTGAATCCTGGAAATCCTGTACCATTAGGGGACAAGCCCGGAGGTTAGGGTTTACTCCTCATTGAATATCAACACGCCCTAGTACCGGAGTACCGGTAACCTGGGAATCATTTTTTTTGCCGCAATCAACCACTATGGACTGAAAGTCCATAGTCTGGAGGACTAACGTCCTCATCCGTGGACCAGCCACGGACTGAAAGTGAAGGGACTTAACGTCCATAGTTTCAACTATGATGCGCTTCGCGCACTAAAGTTATTGAAGCAATGAACGCAAATCGGTCGCAAAAGATCACCTGATCTTTTCTATCCACAGATTACGCGGATTCTCACGGATTGTTTCGTTAACCACTTGATTGATTGTAGGGTCCGCGGTGCGGACCGCTTGGGTGTTGTAACCATTTAACACATAAAAAACAGCGGTTAGGGTTAAATGTCAACAGACTCTAGTACCAGAACCCTCGCAGTCGACCTGGGGCCGCGCAGCTACCCCATTCACATCGGTCCCGGATTGATCGACGAGCCGGCAATCCTCGGAGCCCGGATCGCCGGCCACCAGGTCATGGTCGTCACCAACGAGACCATCGCCCCCCTCTATCTGGACCGGGTAGAGCATGCCCTCGGTGCCTATCAGATCGCGCGGGTCGTGCTCCCGGACGGGGAGGCGTACAAAACGCTGGAAACCTGGGGCCGCATCATGGACGGCCTCCTGGACCACCGCTTCGCGCGCGACTGCACCCTGATTGCGCTCGGGGGTGGTGTGATCGGCGACATCGCCGGCTTTGCGGCCGCCTGCTACCAACGGGGAGTCGCCTTTATCCAGATACCCACCAGCCTCCTCGCTCAGGTCGACTCCTCCGTCGGCGGCAAGACCGGCGTCAACCATGCCCTGGGCAAAAACATGATCGGCGCCTTCCACCAGCCCCGCGCCGTGATCGCGGATACGGACACCCTGGGCACCCTACCGGACTCCGAGCTAACGGCCGGAATCGCCGAAGTGATCAAATACGGCCTGATTCGGGACCCGGCGTTCTTCGCCTGGCTCGAGGCAAACATCAAAAAGCTGCGCGCACGGGATACGGACGCACTCGCCTATGCGATCGAACGCTCCTGCCGCAACAAAGCGGAGGTGGTCGCTGCCGACGAGTTGGAGGCCGGCAAGCGGGCCTTGCTGAATCTGGGCCACACCTTCGGACACGCCATCGAGACGGGTACCGGTTATGGTGCCTGGCTGCACGGCGAGGCAATCGGGACCGGCATGTGCATGGCCGCCGATCTCTCCGCCCGCCTCGGCTGGCTCGATGGCGACTCCGTCCGGCGCATCCGGTCACTGATCGCCGCAACCGGGCTCCCCACCGCCCCCCCGGCGGATATCAGCACAGCGCGTCTTCGCGAGCTGATGGCCATGGACAAAAAGGTCATGGACAATCGACTGCGCCTGGTACTCCTGCAAGGCATCGGCAAGGCTCTGGTCACCGCTGATTTCGATCACACAAAGCTCAACGAGACATTGACCGCAGCAGCTGAATCGCTTGAACCGCAGAGACGCTAAAGGCGTAAAGGGCGTAAGGCACAGGTTGAGCAAAGCCCACCAACGATGGCGGGCGTGCCCAACGTCCACGTTTAGACGGAAACGCTATCTAGGTCAACTACGGCTCTGGCCCTTTGTGACGATTACTCGGCACACCACCCAACGATCACAGTAAGCCCCGTCTTGCTGATCGGCTCGGACGCAAGGTCGGAAAGGCCAACGAACTCTGCGACGTCGATCCTTTTTCGGTCGTATAGTTCTTACCACCTTCCCAGAGAATCAACCACTATGGACTTTCAGTCCATAGTGGTTGATTACACAAACCAATCTACGCTTTAAACTGTGGCCCAACTTTGTCGTCGGGCAGGAAATAATACCTATGGATGAGCAGATCCAGAACGCAATAATGCTTGGTGCAGTGTTGGGACTTGGTATTCAGAAGACACGGGCTTTAGACGACGGAAAATTTCAAGAACTGAAGTCAACAGCATCCGATTTATTAGCGCGACTAGGTGTTTATGAACCGCTCGACGAATTAGATCTAATGCGCGAAGTGGATACTGAGCATGAGCAAGCAGTGTTAGTAGTGATTTCGCTGAAGAACCGTCTGGCGATGAGGATACGAAGCCATGCCACTCCGTACATTGGGAACTGGTTTGAATTTGCCCTAAACACAATACTCATCAGCACAACACCGGAAGCTATTGATGAACTGCACGACGAACTAAAGGAACAAGCGAATAGGATCGACTTACCGGACAACGATTTTGAGGATATAATTGCCCGGCTTAGAGCAGGCAGTGATGGGATCTTCGAGATTCTGCTTAAGTGTGCCTCTGGCGAAAACAGAAAGAAATCGATTTTCATCTCCTACAGTCACGTTGATGTCGAGGAAGCTAAGCTAGTCATGCATCACCTGATGGCATCGAACTTCAATGTGATCATCGACTTTGAGAACGTCACCCCAGGTCAGCGATTCTCGGGTTTTATAAGGGAAAGTGTAAGCAACGCTGATGTGACCTTCCTCATTATTTCAAAAGCTAGCCTACTATCGTTCTATGTTGGCATGGAAGTTATTTATTCTTTCTACAACGAGCTGTTTTCGGGGAAGCGTTTTATCGCGGGATATCTAGATGACAATTTTCTCGATCCTGCGTTCCGAATTGATGCCGCGAAAGAGATCGATACCAGTATCCAGAAGATTGACACCGCCGACCTCGACCACCAAAGGAAGCGACTGCTCGACCTCCGCAATCATCTTGGCGATATTCTCTTAAAACTCACTGAATCGAAATGCATTGATCTCCGTGAGGAAGCCTTTTCCCGAGGAATCAACCAGATTGTCACCACAATCAGAACAATTTAGCACACTACGTTGCTCAACAATGTGCTCCACCCGATGCCAAGAAGCAGTGCAGTTGAGTGCGATTGTTAGGAAGGTAATATAATGAGCATCCGACGTTGGGGTTCGTCCCTCACTCCAATCTACGCGACTGACCGCAGCAGCAGGTCTAGCTACCGCGGAATCGCTCGAATCGCAGAGACGCTGAGGACACGGAGAAAGCGATAACAAGCACGTTTCTGCGATCAACGCATGGAGGAACCCCCACAAAGATCCCTCCGAACAGCGCCAAATAATTCAGGATTGCTAGCCCTAGGGCATGTTGACATTTGAAAAGGAGTGAATCCTGACCTCCGTACTTGCCTCTTAATAGCACAGGATTAACAGGATATTATAATTTTTATTTAAGAAAAATAATCCTGTTAATCCTGTGAATCTTGTCCTATTAGCGGTTGGCACGACGATTATGTCAACAACCCCTAATACCGCCGCTCTTTGTCTACCCAGCCCCAGACCACGAGCCAACCCAAGCCCGTGGCCGGGGCAGACAGGACAAAGGCGAATCCGGCACCGACTGTGCTCCAGAGCACCCCGCTCAGCAGACTGCCGACGGCAGCACCGGCACCGAAGCCCAGGCTACTGTAGAGGGCCTGTCCGCGCCCCTGGGTAGGGCCGCTGAAATAGTGATGCACGAGATGGATCGCGGCGGCATGAAAGGCGCCGAAGGTTGCCGCATGCAGGGTCTGGGCGAAGAACTGAAGCAGCGGGTTGGCGGGGAAGCCGCCGGTCAACAGCCAACGCAATACGGCCAGGCCCAAGCTGACCAGCAGTATCCAGAAAAGCGGCGATCTCCGGCTGCCTCAGGAGGCCGGACAGGGAACTGGACGGCTGCTCTACGGGAGGCCGCCCAGGGTCCGGGATGGTCAGGCTGCTGAGCCAGATTCCCGCGTAGAGTACGAGTACTAATTCCGGAACGATCTGGGTCCCGGTCCACTCCACCGCGGCACCAAGTGCGGCCACGACGATGATGAAGCCGATCGAGCCCCAGAGTCGAATGGTGGCGTAGTGGCGGGCCCGGGACCCGAGATGATTGAAGGTGACCGCTTCGATCTGCGACAGCGATGCGTTCCAGAAGAAGCCGAACAGGGCCATCACCAAGGCGATGCCCCAAAACCCATCCACCGCGAAAATCCCGGAGAAGGTGAGCAACGCCGACAGCGAGGCCAGGCGTACCATGGACAGACGTGCCCCCGTGCGGTCCGCGATCCACCCCCAGAGGTTGGGGGCGACGATCTTGGTGGCCGTGAGGACTGCCATCAGTTCGCCGATGGCCAGGGGCGTGAAACCGCGGTTCTTGAGATACAGGCCCCAAAACGGAATCAGGACCCCCAGGGCGGCGAAATAAAAGGACGAAAGACGCCAGTAGGGCATGGGGGTAGTGGTTAAGTTCAAGTGGCATGGTTGTGCGACATAGTTATTCGAACCCCTACTGTTTTTGCCATCCATGGCACCTAATCCATGGCACTTGGAGTTCCGGCACTCCCTGCCGGAATGACGCGATAGGGGCTGGCAGACTTCACCACTTAAAATTCAGCCACTACCGGCATGGGGAATGACCAGTGGGAAAAAAGACGAGCCTGCAAGGCAAGTCGCCTTTTCCCATGGGTGAGAGGAACGATTGGTAACGACATCCTTTATCCGCAGATTACGCAGATTTTCACAGATTGTTTTGTTTTAATCCGTGAAAATCTGTGTAATCTACGGATTGAGAGGGAGGCTGTTCATTACCACGCCGGAGCATGGGCATGCGCAAGTGCCCTAGTACAGCAGTACCGATAACATCAGTTTGGTTCTTCCATCGGGGATTCCTTTTTGCCGCAATGAACGCAAATCGGTTGCAATCGGCTCGCCATCATCGACCGTCCTTGACCCGGTTGCATTGATTTATGGCTAACGCTTCCGTGAAGATCCTGTTCGCTCAACATTATCGGTAATTGAAAGCGTCTGTACTAGTCGATGTGGTTCGCTGCGCTCACTGCTCATCTTACAACCTGGACACCCGCAGTGAATCGGTGGGCTACAGCAATTGATCCGCAGTCGCCCGGAACTACCTGGCTTCGAGCAACGGTTTGGGACAATATACCCCACCAACGGATGCCTTCATAGAATTCCTACTGAATCGTGGTGCCGTCGGCGCGGTGGTCGTCTCTTATCTCGTGCTTTGGGTGCGGCCTAATTGGCAGACCTTCTTCTCAACCAACACCTCCGACGAGCACAAGAAGAAGCGACTGAAGCACGATCTGCGACTCTGCCGCAAATGGATCAGGGTCCGCACCTTCCAGAATATCTATCGCCTTCTACTCAACGGGCTGCTTGGCTATGTCGCCCGGTATCTAACCCACGACGACGAGAGCCTCAAGGATTCGTGCAATGCCGCTATCTGGGCAGTGCGCTTGTTCGGTCTGAACCCCTTCACCGAGGGCAGCTATCTGCTTTGCCTGCGGCTGGCGTTGGCCTATCCGATTCTGGGCCTTTTTATCGTCTGGCTACTCGGCGGGGAAGACTCCTTAGCCGGTACAACATTGCTTCCCGCTGAGGAATCCATATGGCGGCGGGTGCTGGCGGTAGGTTGGCTGGGCGCGATAAATTTTGCGCTCTTCAAACACTTTCGTAGCAAAGACTGGTACAGGACTGTAACCGATCATGCCTCCCCTTCGAGATCTGGAGGGGGGGGTTAAACGGTCACCGTACTGGCACCCCCTGATCTATCTATTAGTCGTTATCGTCCTCGCTCTTGCTCTCGCTCTCTAGCTTTCGCTTCCGCTGGCGCTGTCGCGCTCGCTGGTGTTGTCGTTGGCATTTTCGCCAGCGCTGGTGCTGCCACTGTCGCTATCGCTATCGCTGTCGGTTTCGGTTTCGGTTTCGGTTTCGGTTTCTTTACCGAGTCTATTCGCAAGCCGTGTACTTCCAAAGGTGCCATCACCGGATTTTGGCTCGGGTTCAATGTCATCTATGTCGGTACAGTGTTTCTCGTTCTCGCTTGGGCCTTGTTGCGAGCGAATGACCCTGAGCCGCTGCTGCTCCCGGTCTTCCTGGTCCTGTTGCCCTTAGCCAACGCGGTTCTCGATTGGCTCTCGCTGGCCATCACCCGTGGATTTCTCTACGCCATTGGTGGTCATCACCATACGGGTCTAGTCACCCTGAGCCTCGCTGGGTTCGATACTGTTCTAGCACTGGCGTTTCTGTTCGGCATTGCGTCCCTGACCACCCTCCTTCTGTCTCTGCTCAATCTCGCTATCGTCACCTGGGGCGGCCTGCCGCTGCTGGATCTGCAATTGCTGCTCGATGGTCTGGCGCTGGAGCCGGATGCGCTGGAGTTCGGCTGGATCCATTTCATGATGCTCTCGACCCTGATCCACTTCTTTGTGGCGGGATTCGCAGCGGTGCTGCTTTTGCCCGAGTGCCTGCGCCGGTGGATTCTGCTCGGCTGGCGCAAGCGCGAAAATGCTCGCAGGGTGGCCTTCGTCTGGATCTCCCTGGTCCCTCTGCTTGCTCTTGCCAGTCCCACCCTGGTGCTGTGGGGTCTGTATGAGCTGCTCACCGCCTGGGGCGGCACTGTCGGCCACCTGCTGCTCGCCTGGGTGCATGCAATCGCTCTGGCGGTGGACCCCTCCACCACCGCGCCATTGCCTTGAATATATACTGTAGGATATGGAGAGCACCTGCCTGCCGTCCCAGGGACGGGGCAGGCAGTGAACCGTATCCTCGGATGGTAGCGTGTCCGATAAAATAAGGCTGTTGGGCACCGCGGATCGTCCCTGGCCCACCTTTGCCCAACCTACCTATATTTTCTTATGATCAATAAAGATTGAATACTTGCTCTTTGCGCCTTTGTGGTAGGACAAGATTCACAGGATTTCCACGATTATCAGGATTGTTTCTCTGAATAATCAATTATAAGCTCCTGTTAATCCTGTACTATTAGGAGACAAGCCCAGAAGTTAGAGTTTACTCCTTATTGAATATCAACACGCCCTAATTCCACAGTCGGTCGATGTGGATCGGGCACGCCGGCGGGAATCAACCACTATGGGCTGAAAGTCCATAGTCTGGAGGACTAAAGTCCCCATCCGTGGACAAGCCACAGACTGAAAGTGAAGGGACTTAACGTCCATAGTTTCAACTATGATGCGCTTCGCGCACTAAAGTTATTGAAGCAATGAAAGGCGTGCAGCGCGGCAGAAACTCCATGTACAGGAGGAATATCAGCGACCGTCGGCGGTGGCCGGCAGGCGTGGAGTCCGCAGCGCTACATGCGCATTCTGGCCCCGGTGGCGCAGCAGGTGATCCATGATCACAAGGGCCAGCATGGCCTCGGCGATGGGCGTGGCGCGGATCCCTACGCAGGGGTCGTGTCGCCCGGTGGTGACGATTTCGGTGGCTGCTCCCGAACGGTCGATGGTCCGCTCCAGCAGGCGCAGGCTGGAGGTCGGCTTCAGGGCAATCCGAGCGACGATGTCCTGACCGCTGGAGATCCCTCCCAACACACCACCGGCGTTGTTGCTCAGGAACCCCTCCGGCGTGATTTCATCCCTGTGCTCGGTGCCCTTCTGGGTCACGCAGGCGAAGCCGGCACCGATCTCCACGCCCTTGACCGCGTTGATGCTCATCAGTGCGTGGGCGATGTCCGCGTCCAGCCGATCGAAGATCGGCTCGCCGAGCCCTACCGGGACAGCCTCGGCTACGACCGTCACCTGGGCACCCACCGAATCCCCCTCCTTGCGCAGGGTATCCATGTAGGCCTCGAGCGCCGGCACGGCGGAGGCATCCGGGCAAAAGAAGGGATTCTGCTCCACCTGCTCCCAATCGAAGCCCGCAGGTCGGATGGGGCCGAGCTGGGACAGATAACCGCGTATTCGGACCCCGAGCCGATCATACAGATACTTCTTGGCGATCCCCCCCGCCGCGACCCGGATTGCCGTCTCCCGGGCCGAGGAGCGACCACCACCCCGATAGTCTCGCACCCCGTACTTCATCTCATAGCTATAGTCCGCGTGGCCGGGTCGGAACTTGGTAGCGATCTCGGTGTAGTCCTGGGAGCGCTGATCCTGGTTGTGGATGATCAATCCAATGGGGGTGCCCGTGGTCTGGCCCTCGAAGACACCGGATAGGATCTGAACCTGGTCAGACTCGCGCCGCTGGGTCGTATGGCGGGAGCGTCCGGGCCTCCGGCGATCCAGATCGACCTGCAGATCCGCCTCGGTGAGCGCCAGGCCGGGAGGACAACCGTCCACCACACCGCCGATGGCGGGCCCGTGGCTCTCGCCGAAGGTGGTCACCACGAAGAGCTTACCGAAGCTGTTTCCGGACATGCGCGTATAGATCCCATCCTCACAGGGCTACCGAATAATAATCACTGCTGCTTTATATCTAACGAGGCTTCGCCTCAGACCGACGAGTGCCCAACTCGATCTTCGTCGCGAAACCCTAATCGGACAGGATTGACAGGATTTAGGGCACCTTGAAAAATACGGCTTTCGTCTACAGCACCTCTCAACAGTCAATGTCTTAGAGTCGCTTGATTGGTGAAAATACCTATTTTTCAAGGTGCCCTTTACAGGATTCTTGTCGTTCCTGAATTTCCGACGCCCGATCACGTCCTTCCCAAACCAGCAAGCGCAAAAATCCTGTTAATCCTGAACATCCTGTTAATCCTGTACTATTGGTTAAACCGCTGCGGGCCTTCATATGCCTCAATAGGATGGCGGCGGGATCCTGTTCTCCGGATCCAGCCAGGCATTGCTTTTCACCAGCACATCCCGGGACAGGGTACTGGTAGCCTGATGCAGCAACACCCCATTGACGATGTAGTCGTAGCGGGCACTCAGATAATCGAACTCCGCCTGGAATAGGCGCTGCTGTGCATTGAGCACATCGACCTGGGTGCGGGTGCCGACCTCGAGGCCGGCTTGGGTGGACTCCAACGCGCTGTGGGCGGAGACGACGGCGGCGTGGCGCGCCTGCACATCGCTGATGCTGGAGATGACGCCGAGGAAGGCGTCCTTCACCGCATTCAGGACCTGGCGCCGGACCTGGTCGAGTCGGTCCTGCGCCGCCCGAAAATCGTAACCCGCCTGGCGTGTGCGGGAAGTCACGGAACCGCCCTGATACAGGGGTAGGCGCATGGTGAGGGCAACGAATCCGGTATCGCGGTCGGTACCGAATTCCGCCCCGGTCCTGGCCAGATCGTACCCCGCTTGTAGACCGAATGTGGGGAAGCGGCCGGAGCGCTCAATCTCGATCTGTTTCTGTGCGGACCGGGACGCCTCCAGGGCCACGATCACGCCATAGTTGTTCTTGACCGCAGCGTCGGCCCAGGCGTCGATATCGTTGGGTTGGGGCAGCTTCAGCGGTAGCCACGCACCGAGCCGTGCCAGGGGGAGGCTCACCGACCCGATGATACGGCGCAAGGCCTCCCACTGGTTATTCAATGTGTGCTCCGCACCGATCAGGTCGGCCCGCGAGCGATCATAAGCGGCCTGGGATTCGTTGACATCAGTGATGGCGACCAGGCCCACCTCGAAACGCTGCCTGGATTGCTCGAGCTGGCGCTCGTTGGCGCGCTGCAGGGCCGCCTGGGCACCGACCGCATCGGCGGCCCGCAGCACATCGAAATAGGCGATGGTAGTGCGGACCATCAGCTTGATCCGGGCATTTCTATATTCCGCTTCCGCTGCCGCAATGGTGTTGTCGGATTGCTCGAGGCGTATCCAATTCGCTCGATCGTAAACCGATTGGGTGACGGCGGCCGTCAGGCTCTGTGAGCCGTAGGTATCGTTTCGACGAGACGCGGAGGTGCCGAAGAGGCTGGGACCGTAGGTCTCGTCCCTCTGATACTGGGCCTTGGCGGTGAGGTCAAAGTTCGGCAGCAGGAGCGCCCGGGTCTGGGACTTGACCTCGCGCCTGGAGTATAGGGTCTGCTCCGCCTCCTTGAGGATCGGATCGCTACGGACCGCCAGGTCGTAGATCCGGATCAGGTCCTCGTCCCAGGCCGAGGCGGCGAAACCTAGCCCGAGGGCGGCAGAGAGGGCGTAGAAAACCATGCGCATTTGCTTTGGCCCCAGGTTGAAGCAGTCGCAAGTCCCCAGATTATAGGCGGCCAGTACGGATGCGCTCAATTACCGAATAACATCGTCACCCGGCGACAGCGGCCTCCCCCAAAAGCGCCGCCGGCGCCAGGTCCGCATGATCATCTGGAAATGCAGCGCCAATAGACCAAGAAAGCCGAAAAACATCCAGTGCTCCGGGACCCCGAGAAAGTGCCCGGCCAGCCCGATGCAGGCGGCGGCAAGCGCAAGCAATAGCATCCGGACGAGCGTCTGTTTCGGGCCGAAACTCGCCGCGAGTAAGATGTGGTGAAAGTGCTCCTGGTCGGCCAAGAAGGGCGAGCGCCCAAGCACCATCTGGCGCACCAGCATCAAAATCGTATCGATCAGCGGCAACGCGAACAACCACAGTGCCGTGACCGGCGCCAAGAGCCGTTGCTCGCCCTGCGAAAGGGCGACCAGGAACCACACCAGAACAAACCCGAGAAACAGGCTACCCGCATCACCCATGAATACCAACGCCCGCCCGCGCAGGCGCAGATTGAACAGCAGAAAGGCCAGAATCGTCGCGCCGAGTAACCCGAGTATGACGATGTCCTGAACATCGCCGCCGGCCCAGGCGATGACGCCGAGGGCAATGATAGCGATGAGCACGAGCGACGCCGCGAGACCATCAAGGCCATCCACCATGTTCACCGCGTTGAGCACGCCGACCGTGGCAAAAATCGTGAGCGGGACGGCAAGCGGCCCCAAGGCCAGCAGGTTATCCGGCATCACCAGGTCACCGAAATCGACGAGTACCACGTTCCCCCCAGGGTCATCAGCAGACTCGCTGCGATCTGGGCAACGAAGCGACGCGACGCAGACAGCTCATGCAAATCGTCGATTACACCTACAACCACGAGGAGCAGCGATCCGGCAAACAGCATCCGGTAGCTCGATAACGAGACGTCGAGCATGAGTATGGAGAAGGCAAATGCGACGAACATCGCAATGCCACCGATCAAGGGCGTGGGATGGCGGTGAGTCTTACGGCCACCGGGATGGTCGACCAGACCGACGTGGCGGGCGACGGGCACCAAGACCCATAGAAGAACCGCGGTTAAGGCAAACGCGAGCAGACTACCCGCGAACAGCTCCCAGCTCATTCCATTTCCCAGCATGATTCAACTCCGTGTTACCCCTAATTGAGAACACCCCCTAGTTCTATGCTATCGGCATTTAAGAGCATCCGTATTAGCCTACGGAGCTAACCGGCCCAACCCCGCCACTGGTAGAACCAGAGCCCCAGGTACTCTTTCAAAGCAAGTGAACCAGTCTGCAAGGCCCTGGCATCCGGAAGGAAATCGAGCAGAACCAATTCCCGCTCCTCCAGCGCCTCGTAGTCCGTGGCCGCCGGAAGCGCCCGGATTCCCGCCGCGTGAAACGTCGCTTGCGTACGCCGCATATGGTAGGCGGATGTCACCAACAACACCTGATCCATACCCCGAGCGGCAAGCAAGCGTTGCGCCTCACGCGCATTTTCATAGGTATTTCGGCTCCGCTGCTCTAAAAGTATCTTGTCCCCGGGTACCCCGAGATCGACCAAAAACCGCACCATGGCATCCGCCTCGGGACCGCGGTTTGCGCGCCAGGGTAAGCGACCTCCGGTCACTACCACAATAGGCGCTTTTCCCTTATGGAACAAGCGCGCCGCATGCCAGATCCTGTCCGCCGAGGCGTTCAAATCAGGGGACAGCCGCGGAGCGGCGACGCCCTTGACCCCCCCGCCCAGCACCAGGATCGCATCGGCGCTCGGCAACGCGTCAATGGCGGTCGGCCCGTACTGCCGCTCCAGAGACCGGCGTACCCAGTCGGAAAACACAGGTGTTGCCCACAGCCAGATCCATAGCAATCCGCACAACGACAGCCTGGTACCGAGGCTCCGCCGCCGCAATGCCGACGCCAGAATCCCGACCAGTATCAGCATACCGCCGACGCCCAGCGGCATGGCCATCTGAGTCAATAGCTTGTGAGCTAGATAATCCATCGTCTAAGACCCGATCCACCGGCCACTCACCGATCACCGGCTTCGGCACCGCCGATCCACAAGACCTCGCATATATTGTGAAGACGTCGACCCGGATAACCTAGTACTAGTCGCGACTTCCGAACGCCACACCCCAGATTGCCGACCTCGATGTCCGACACCTACCACCTGAGCCTATTGCTGTTAGCAAGGGCACTCTCCGGCCAGCCTATATAGGTTCCACACACCTCCCGAAAGGCCGTAACCCAGCTGCTGAAAACGGCCCTGAGCCATGGCGTCACGGTAATGCTCGGCTGTCGCATCCGGGAAGGAATCGTACAGGGGCTGACCGACGAGGACCAAAAAGCACTGCACGTGGCGAGTCGAGGTCAGGTCGCTTACGAACTGATGCGGACCGCCGCCACCCGAAAAACCTCGACCTGCTGGCCACGGCGAACATCCCCGTGCTGCTCCTGAAAGGTACGCCAATCGCGTTTCAATACTATCAGGCCCCCTATCTCAGGACCCACTGCGATACCAATCTCTTCATACGAGCGGCGGACACGGACCTGGCTGCCCAGGTCCTGGCGTCGAACGGCTATCGGTTATCGGGCCTGGACCAAGGCTCTTACGCTTCCAAACAATTCGTCGCCTTGTCCCCATTCCGACAGGACTTCGCCGTGTCGTTCGATTTCACTGGAGACTCAGCAACCGCGTCATTTTTAACAATATCCTGCAATTCGAGGAATGCTGGGAGAGGCGTCAGCCGCTACCCGAGCTTGGCGGCAATGCCTATATGCTGTCTCCCCCCCCCCAGCTGCTGTTGCATGCCTGCATCCACCGCATTGCGCACGGCAGAAACACCATGCGCAACCGGCTGATTTGGCTCTACGACATCCCCCTTATCACCAACCGGTTCTCGGCGGAAGAGTTCGACCGATTCCGGCGCCTGGCGCTCGAAAAGCAGGTGGGCATGCTGTGTCTGGACGCACTCATCATGTGCCGATACTACTTCCACACGACCTACCCGGCAGGTTATCTGACCGCAATGACCCACAATGACTACCGAGAGCCCAGCGCGCACCTTCTGCACGCATCCAAACCAAGCTGGGCGTTTGCGGACCTCCTGGCGTTGAATACGCTGCATGAAAGGCTTGCCTTCGCGGACGAGCTGCTGTTTCCGCCCCATCTGGCCAAAGAAACTGGCTAGTTACCCAGGGTGAAGGCCTGGATGGCCCATCTGCGATCCAAGATCGGACAACAGCAACAGAAGAAACGCGGCTATCCCGACCGTCTCCGTGATGATCCACCGTAAGGTGACCTCGTCACACCACCACTGCTCGGTCGGCGGAAGCAGATGCCAGTAATCGCCCGAGTTGACTGTCACCACATGGATCCCGCTGCCGGCAAACCGCCGGTTGAAGAAGATGGATGCACGGCGCGAATGGTAGGGACCCGTCACCACCAGGATCCGCTTGATCTTCTGCTTCACACAATCTGCAACGCAGTCAGCGCGGAAAAGAGCCACGATCGGACCGTGAACGATGAATGTCAACAGCCCCTAGTACTTGCATTGGCGTTCTGCTAAAAGGAACAGAGATTGATCATCCTGCGCCAAGTTTTAATCTCGATCGCCGCCGCCTTTCTCATCTGGCGCATCGGTGTTATCGGCACCTCGTCTCACTATACCCAATCGATCATTGCAGGTGAGCGCGACGCGGTGGATAAGGCCCTCACCTGGGATAAGCGCCAACCGGAGGCCTTGTATCGAAAAGCCCTTGCGTTACGCAACGACGATCCTGTTACCGCTGCCACCCTTCTGGCCCAGGCCAACGCCCACCACATGGCGGATGCGCGTCCGTTTTTCGCCACGGTCGAGGCCACGCTTACTCAGGGTGACCAAGCGCGCGCCGACGCCCTGGTTGAGATGGCCCTGCGGTTGAGGCCGGCGGATCCGCACATCCGGCAGCAAGTAGGTGAGTATTGGCTCCTCCGGAATGACGTCAAACAGGCAATTCTTCATTGGTCTTTCTCCCTGGAAGCCTACCGACCGACAAGCAGCAAGCTGTTCCCACGCCTATTCAAGCTCGCGGAAAACCCGCATACTCGGCCTGCCTATGCAGTCCTTGCGACCTCACCTTCGTCCTGGTGGGACTCCTTTTTCTCCGAGGTCGCTAAACGCGCAACACAGATCGAAACCGTTCAACAACTTTACTCCTTGCGGCGCAAGTCGAGGCAGGCACCAATCACCATGTCCGAACGGAAAAGCTATGTCGCCCGACTCATGAAGGAGGGATTGATCGCCCAGGCCTATATGGTCTGGGGCAATGACCTTACCCGCGATCAACGGAAGCGGCTGGGACTGCTCTACGACGGTAGCTTCGAGTTCGAACCAGGCAACTGGGGGTTCGATTGGCATATCCATACTCCCCGTGATGTCCTGATCGACAGGGCGCATGTACGATGGGGTGACCGGCCGCGAGCCGGCACGGATAGAAGGTGGTCGAGGCACGGTCTGTGCCCGCGCTAATCGACACCTGACGCAGTGGCGTGTACGAACCGTCGCCAAGTCGAACTGAACGGAGTTGGAGTGGACCCACCCGTGGCCCACCAGCTCCCGGTAATCAGGAGGGACGCCTGCCCATGAACGACATCCTGTGAATCACACCGACCGTCGGATTGAGACGGTGTAAAAACCAACGCCCTGGGGGTTAACAAGCAGGGCCTCATAGAAGCCTGGGTTGAGGAACGAAACCCAGCGTTTTCGACTAGTAAATAGCTCCTTCCAATATCGCGCCGCCAAGTTTTACACGAGACAACTTGGCTTTTTTGAGAATCGCTTTCCGCATAATTGCACCACGAAAATTCGCCCAACTAAGATTAGCTCCACTTAAATCAGCGGCCGTTAAATCTGAGCCTCCAATATTAGACTTTGCCAAATCAGCACTGTTCAATTTTGCTCCACTTGAATTGCAACCCGATAAGTTTGCCTCTCTTAAATCAGCTCCACTTAAATTTGAATTATGAAGATCAGATCCACTTAAATTTGCATCAAAAAAACTTGCGCCAGAAAAATTTACGGAATAACAAGTTATGGGTTAACATTTTCGCTTGACGGGTGCACAATGCTCTCAAGTTGAGAGGAAACGCCATGAACCTGCTAACCGTCTTTCAACGCTTCCCCGATCAAGACGCCTGGTATCGCGCATCTTGAACACATTCGCTTCGGCGATGAGCCATTCTGCCCGTTATGCGGGAGCCTGCATGTAGCTCGCAAGGCGGATGGCGACCGCATTGGCCGCTGGAACTGCCATGCCTGCAAGGG
>Ga0209679_1000021_pt1 | contig 78151 bp, 72 predicted proteins | sample WorMetHEROISLAND_4_FD_187408 | JGI IMG/M metagenome (GOLD analysis project Ga0209679, IMG submission 187408) | Marine gutless worms symbiont microbial communities from Max Planck institute for Marine Microbiology, Germany - Olavius sp. 2 HERON... ...
CTTCCAGTAAGCGAGCTGAAAACTGTTCCATAAATCCGGCCAACTCCGCTTCTACTGCTTGCTGAATCAGCTGAACTGCCCCTGTTCTCAGTAATTCAGTCAGGCCATCAGTGAGTTCCTGTCGACCTGAAAACGCAACAACGTTATTCTCTTTCTTCATAGCGGTGTATCCCTGTTGGTTGAGTGATTGGTTTGGCGACTACCCATCAACCAGATACACCGCTATTTTTCACATTCTTTAAACACCCGATTCAATTATAGCTCCGTGCTGTCCTGGATGCGTTACAGAAAGACATTCTCGCGACGCAGGAACAGATCCAGCGCCACCTGGAGTTCATCGTCGACAAGCAGAAAGAGCAGGAGTCGATTCGTGCTCAATTCGCCCGGGATATGGCGCGTTACCGTGAAATCACCACACCGGTAGACGAGCGGGGCAAGGACTCCAGCTCATAGGCGGCGAACCACCGCACTCCCTCGTGCACGGGGCCGCAATCACCCTGGGCAGACCTCACTTCCGAACAACTGCATCGCGCACCAGCGACCATTGGCGCTCCCAATGCTCGCTGGGCAGACGCTTGAAATCGCTGCGTACGAATTGCTGCATTTTTCCGCTGATCAAGTTGACCACAGCCACCGCCGGCACACTCGTCCGTCCCTGCTGCGACTCCGTCAATTCGCCTTCCCGCAGAACCTGACGCAGCTGCGTTTCCAACCGGTCGAAAAACTGCTGAACGCGGGCACGCAGCCGGGCCGTCTCTCCCACCAACACATCGCCGGTCAACAACCGCGTGATACCGGGATTACGTTCGCTGAATAGCAGCACGAGTACCAAAACCTTCTCGACTCGCTCCGGGGGAGCGGACTCCTCGTCGAAGATCCGGTTAATGCGTTCGAATATGCTCTCCTCAGCGAACCCCAACAACCCCTCGTACATTTGCGCCTTGCTGGCGAAGTGCCGGTAGAGCGCCGCCTCGGAGATTCCCAGGGCTCCAGCAAGACCCGCCGTAGTCATCTTCTCGCCGGGGCTGGTCTCCAATTGATGGGCGAGCGCTTCGAGAATTTCGCGGCGTCGATTGCCTTTGGTTTTGGTAGCCACTAGTACTCTTTCAAGGTGATATTGACAGATTCAGCGACCCGAACGAATCAGAGTTCCCACCCCCTGGTTGGTAAACAGTTCCAACATAACCGCGTGCTCGACTCGACCATCGATGATTTGAGCGGTAGTCACTCCGGCCTGCACCGCTTCGAGCGCACAACGTATCTTCGGCAACATGCCTCCGTGAATGGTACTGTCGTCGATCAATGTCTGGACATCGGCCGCGGTCAGGCCGGTCAGCAGCTCGCCCTCTTTGTCGAGCAGCCCCGCAGTATTGGTCAGGAGAATCAGCTTCTCGGCGTGCAACGCCTCCGCCACTTTCCCGGCGACAAGATCTGCGTTGATGTTGTAGGAGAATCCATCGTCGCCCACGCCGATGGGTGCTATCACCGGAATGAAATCGTCGTTGACCAGCATATGGACGATGCTGGTATCGATACTGGCCACCTCTCCCACGTGACCGATATCGATGATCTCCGGTACCTCCAATTCAGGGGATTTGCGGGTAATCTTTAGCTTCCGTGCGTGAATTAGGTCGCCGTCTTTACCGGTCAAACCGACGGCACGCCCACCATGACGGTTGATGTTGGTAACGATCTCCTTGTTCACGAGACCGCCCAGCACCATCTCCACCACATCCATGGTCTCCGAATCGGTGACACGCATCCCCTCGACGAAACGACTCTCCTTACCGATGCGTTCAAGCAACGACCCGATCTGCGGACCCCCTCCGTGAACCACAACCGGATTGATGCCCACCAGCTTCATCAGCACGACATCGCGGGCAAAGCTGTTCTTCAGCGCCTCGTCCACCATGGCGTTACCGCCATACTTGATGACGACGGTTTTTCCCGAGAATCTCTGGATATAGGGAAGCGCCTCGGTCAGGACCTTGGCGATATTCATGGCCGATTTTGGATCAAGAGTCATTAACTTATCGCAGCAGTTCGCAGCTAGGGATTAGGGACACGCGCCACAGAGACGCAGAGGGCACAGAGTCGAATTCTATACTCTGTGCCCTCTAATTCCTGTAGCAGATAATAGTTTTTTTACGCCGCCGCCGTCACCTTAAAACGGTAGTTTGAGATCCGATTTCACCGCCAGTAGCTGTTCTCGAAACGCCTCCTGAATTCGTTTCAACGCCGCCTCATCATCGCCCTCAAAGCGCAATACCAGTACCGGCGTCGTATTCGAAGCACGAACCAGACCGAAACCATCGGCAAAATCGGCACGGACGCCATCGATGGTAGTGACCTCCGCGTCGGGGAATTGCGCTCTGTTCACCAACTCCTCGACCAGGGTATGCTGCTCGCCCTCCGCCACTTTGATATTGAGCTCCGGCGTGTTGACGCTGTCCGGCAGCTCGGCGAAGATCTCGCTGGCAGAGCGGCCTTCGGCGGCGAGAATCTCCAGCAGCCGCGCAGCGGCATAGATACCGTCATCGAATCCGTACCAACGCTCCTTGAAGAAAAAGTGACCGCTCATCTCACCTGCCAAGAGCGCGCCGGTCTTCTTCATGGCGGCCTTGATCAGCGAATGGCCCGTTTTCCACATAATGGGCTGACCGGCATTCTCGGCGATCACCCGCCGTAAGTGGCGTGTGCATTTAACGTCGAAGATGATGCTGGCACCGGGTTGACGCATGAGTAGGTCTTTGGCGAAAAGCATCAACAGACGATCCGGGTAGATGATCGTCCCCTTCTCATCCACCACACCCAATCGGTCGCTATCACCGTCGAAGGCGACACCGAGATGCGCGCCGCTCTCCTGCACCTTGTCGATGAGTTCCCTAAGATTCTCGGGTTTACCCGGATCGGGATGGTGGTTGGGGAAATTGCCATCCACGTCGCAATAGAGTTCGGTCACCTCGCACCCCAATTGACGCAACAGCCGTGGTGCCACCATTCCCGCGACGCCGTTGCCGCAGTCCACCACCACTTTAAGCGAACGGGCCACCTGGACGTCCCCAGTGATACGCGTCACGTAATCCTCGATGACCGACTGCTCGCTGAGACTGCCTTCCCCGCTCAACAGATTACCGGTCTGGATACGGGTGCGAAGCGTTTGAATCGCCTCGCCTGAGAGGGTCTCCTCGCGCAGCATCATCTTGAGACCGTTATAGTTGGATGGATTGTGACTTCCCGTCACGGCGACCCCGGTTCCCGTGCGCAGATACTGTGTGGCGAAAGAGAGCACCGGTGTAGGCGCCATACCGATATCGATGACGTCGCGTCCGCTCGCCATAAATCCACGCGCCAATGCATCCGAGAGCATCGGCCCCGAAAGCCTGCCATCGCGACCAATGACCACCAATTGCTGGCCACGTTCGTAGGCCTCACTGCCCAGCGCTCGACCGATGGTCTCGACCACCTCTTCCGACAGCGTCTCGTCCACGACGCCCCGTATGTCGTAAGCGCGGAAGATACTCGACGGGACCTTCTCCAGTTTCGGGGCTTTGACCTGTGGCTCGTCCTCGTCCACCTCGAAACTCGAGGTATCGAGAAACATGGAGCCAACCCCCACATCGGGGGGCACGTCCGGTGTTTTCGCGGCAGGCTTTGCCACCGGCTTGGCGACGAACTCCTGCCCCATGTTGAGCAACAGCTCCACGGTCACCCTGCTACTGCCCATGCGTACCGGGTAGGCGGAAGCCAGTTTCCGGTTGAGAATGTCTTTGACCAGATTGAATATGGTCACCTGATCGCGTCGTGTCGCACCCAAAACGGTACGAAACAGAAGATAAATCACCAGACCCAGCAGCAGCGCAGCAACCCCGAATACGGCAAGATAAGGCAGCACCCCTTCAGAGAGCACTCCACCCTCGCCTGTCGGCTGATAACTCAATGCCCATCGAGTCCCCGGCACCTGGACCTTAACCACGCCCTGGGCACCGACAATGGCGCCTCGTTTCGCCAACACCACACTAGCGCCTTGCTTCAGCTCCGCCGCACCACCGCTCAAGCGCAATTGGCTCAACGCGTTTTGCAAAAGATCCGGTTTGTAAACGGCGACGATCACACCCAGCAAACCGCCTTGCCCATTCACGACACGGCGCATCACATTGAAATGGGCTTGGTCTGTCCCGGGAAGCACCACCTCCGCGAGAGGGATTCCATCGCTCTGTTCTGAACTGCGCAGCTGCTGCAGATCGGCGTAACCGAATGGCGGGTTGGAGGTTTTATCCACGTGACTGACGCCGGGCGGCATTAACCGGATGCGAACCGCCCCCGGAAACAGTCGCACCAGCTCTGCAGCACGGGCGTTCAACGCCTGGGGATCGGCGCTGGCCAGGGTGCGCTGCAACTCGGGATCACCGGCCAATCCGTTCAACACCCCCGCGGGCTGCGTGATGAGCGATTGGACCCGCCCAGCGTAACTCACGCTGGCAGCTTCCGAGGCACTCTGGCGAAGATCACCGGTCTGCAGCTGAAACATCTGCAACAGTACGTACCCGCCGCCCAGCATGACGGCCGAACCCAGTAGAAACAGGAGAATTCCGATTGAACCGAGATTAAGGCTGCTACTCGCCTTTTTTGTCGCCTTAGCGGCGCGCTTGCTGCTTTTGCTCGGTTTAGCGGGTTTAGTGCCGTCTGCGTTCTTTTTCCGTTTTAGCATGGCCTAGTGTCAGGACTGGCGGGAAAGCGTTCCCACTAATTCAGCAGCCCCGTTCCTCGTGAATTTTTATGTAAGACGGACAGTTGTGCAGATTCTTGAGCTTTTCCGTAGATTTAGTAAGGCTCCGTGCGAGTCAATGACGCCCCGAATGCCCAAATCCACCCTCGCCGCGCAGGCTCTCATCGAACTCTTCCACGACCTCAAAAGCGGCTCGTACAACCGGCACGAAAACCAGTTGGGCGATGCGTTCACCAACGCCGATGGTAAAGGAGTTCTCACCCCGATTCCAACAAGAGACAAAGAGCTGTCCCTGATAGTCAGAATCGATCAAACCTACCAAATTTCCTAACACAATCCCGTGCTTATGACCCAACCCCGAGCGCGGAAGAATGACGGCGGCCAGCGAAGGATCACCGATATGAATCGCGATACCCGTGGGGAGCAGATGGGTTTCACCGGGATGGATAACCAGCTCCTGTTCGAGACAGGCCCGCAGATCCATCCCCGCCGAACCGTCGGTGGCGTATTCCGGAAGATCGATAGCGTGTCCGATACGGTCGTCGAGAATCTTAACTTGAATTTTGTGCATGAAATTGCTCAGCGATAAGGGAAACCAGTTGCTCCGCCAGCTCGTTTTTGGTCGTATTCGGCAGCCGGCGCTCGCCACCGGGCCAGAGGACGGTGAGTGAGTTGTGGTCGATTTCGAACCCCCTCCCGACCCCCACTTGATTGGCGGCAATCATATCCAGACCCTTGCGTTCCAGTTTCTGGCGTGCGTACTCCTCGACCCGTTGCGTCTCAGCGGCGAACCCGACGGTAAAGGGTCCGTCGGGGCGGGCGGCCACGGCGCTCAATATATCCTCGGTGCGCTCCAACATCAGGTTGAGCTCCGCCTGATCTTTTTTGATTTTTTGCTCCGCATTCCGGGCGGGACGGTAATCGGCGACGGCCGCGGTACCAATATAAATGTCGCACGCCGCGAGCCGATCCAGCACCGCATCGTGCATCTCCGCGGCACTCTCCACGTCGATGCGCTCGACGCCGGGCGGTGTGGAAAGCGCCACCGGCCCGCTCACCAGCGTCACTCGAGCACCGGCCTTTTGCGCCGCAGCGGCCACCGCGTATCCCATCTTCCCGGAGCTACGATTGGTGAAAAAACGCACCGGATCGATCGCCTCCCGCGTGGGGCCGGCCGCGACAATCACCCGCACCCCTCGCATCACCCCCTCCGCGCTTTGTCGATCCAATAGCGCGAGCAGTTCCACCGGTTCCAACATACGGCCGGCACCCACTTCACCACACGCCAGATCGCCCTCGGCGGGCCCCAGGATTTGAGCGCCGCGCTCGACCAGTGTCCGACAATTGGCCTGGGTGGCCGGGTGGTTCCACATGTTGCTATTCATGGCGGGCGCCAGTGCGACGGGCGCTTCGGTAGCCAGGCAGAGGGTACTCAAAAGATCATCCGCCAAACCCTGCGCCAGCTTGGCGATGATATTGGCGGTTGCGGGAGCGATTAACACATGATCGGCCCAACGCGCCAACTCGATATGACTCATGCCCGCTTCCGCCTCAGGGTCCAGCAGTTCAGTGTGAACGGGATTGCCCGATACCGCCTGGAGCGTCAACGGCGTAATGAACGATTGCGCCCCCCGGGTCATCACGACTCGGACTTCAGCACCCACATCACCCAGGCGCCGTACCAGATCAGCGGTTTTATAGGCCGCGATCCCGCCGCTGATGCCGATCAGAATCTTTTTGCCATTCAAGGCCATAGGCTTGGATCCATGGAAACAGCCCGATAAGATACCACCGCCAGCCAAACATTAGCCACCAGGGAACCGTGGCGCGAGAGATACGCCGGTCGCCATCGAGCGTTGCGACCGGATCAATAGGACCATTTAACAGGGAGGTTTACCCATGCCGATTACCGACTGACCGACAGAAGAACGGCCACGCGAAAAACTTCTGGATCGTGGCGCCGAAGCGCTTTCCGACGCCGAACTACTGGCAATATTCCTGCGTACGGGGCTTCCCGGGAAAACCGCTGTCGATCTTGCTCGCGAATTGCTCACCGATTTTGGCGGTTTACGACCGTTGTTGGAGGCGGGGCGAAAAAGCTTCTGTGCCCGTCCCGGATTAGGTTCGAGTAAATACGCTCAACTCCAGGCGGTACTCGAAATGGGGCGTCGGCACCTTAATGAAACGCTGCGTCGCAGCGACTCCCTCACGGACCCGCAGACCATCCGCCAATACCTGAGTTCGAGGTTGCGCGACTACCCCTATGAGGTCTTCGCCGCACTGTTCCTGGATAACCGCCATCGAATCGTCGAGTACGAAGAGCTGTTTCGCGGCACGATCAACGGGGCCTCCGTACACCCCCGCGAGGTGGTACGTCGCTCGCTGCACCACAACGCCGCGGCGGTGATTTTTGCCCACAACCACCCATCGGGAATCGCCGAACCCAGCGCTGCCGACATCGATCTCACGGGCCAGCTGCGCGATGCGCTGGCGCTGATCGAGGTCAGGGTGCTGGATCACTTCATCATCGGCGATCAAATCTCCACCTCCCTGGCCGAGCGGGGGCTGTTGTAGGCGTATCGACCCGTTCGAATCCAGCGCCAGCGCGCTTGAGGCTAGGGGGCGATTCTGGTATAAAGTGCGCCCTTGTGCCAGTGCGCCCTTGCGCCGCAGCCCGGCGTAGGTAAGAAGAATTTCGAGGATTTTAGTGATGTCCAGAGTCTGTCAGGTCACCGGGAAGCGCCCGGTCACGGGAAACAACGTCTCGCACGCCCACAACAAGACGCGGCGCCGTTTTCTCCCCAACCTCCACACCCATCGCTTCTGGGTGGAGAGCGAGAAACGCTACGTGCAGCTGCGTGTTTCCACCAAAGGCTTGCGCATCATCGATAAGCAGGGCATCGATACCGTGCTGGCCGACATCCGCAAACGCGGCGAGAAGGTATAAGAGGACTACTCCCATGGCGAAATCCGCACGCGACAAGATCAAGCTGGTCTCCTCCGCCGGAACCGGACATTTCTACACCACTACCAAAAACAAGCGCAACACACCGGACAAGCTTCAATTCAAGAAATACGATCCGGTCGTTCGCAAACACGTTATCTACAAGGAATCCAAGATCAAATAACGGTTTCCCGCACAGAGACAAAACAAAAGACCCGGCTGATTAGCCGGGTCTTTTGTTTTGTCTCATCACATCAACCGCGCCCTCGGTAGAAAACGACACTACAGACGCCCCAACCATCGACGCTTGGTGTCCAGCTACTCGTGCTCCGAAATGACGCCTTCATCGTAGAGCTGCTTGCGCTTGCGCAGCATGACGAAGGGGTCGCTATCCGACGGATCGGACTGGGCCGCTCTCTAGCTCCCATTTACTTTCGCTACACATCGCTCCCGGCCTGCGCATACCGGTAACACGCGGATGGGTACTCAGCAATCCAGGAGAACATCTCATTCAAGCCGTCCTGAGCGCGTATCCCTTCAACACCTTGGAGAACCTTTCCAAAGAGTCGATGCCGGATTGTTCAGCACGCGCACACCACTCTTGCAGCCACGCCAGTACCGAATCGGACTCCTCACCCTCGCGCTGCCAGATTCCAATTAAATGTTGGCGAAACTCATGGACGGTACGTAGCTTTTCGCTGAGCCGAAACGCCTGTTCCAATGCCGCTTTGGTCTGTGGCTCGACCGTCGTCCCGCTCTGCAACAGCAGTCGCCGGGCCTGCCGAAACAGCCGTCGCGCGGAACCTACCTGGCGCTGGATCTCTTCTCGCACCACCGGTCGTACCACGCGTCGCGTATAGCTCTGTAGAACCTGGAACCGGGTGTGGACAATGGCTCGCGCGGTCGCCAAATCCAGCCGCTCCTTGTCTGCCAACACGACGGGACGCGGTGCCAGCTGACGCACCTCGGCCAAACGCAGCCACGACAACAATCGGATGTAAAACCAACCGATATCGAATTCCCAGGACTGTTGCGAAAGGCGCGCGGATGCCGCATGAGCATGATGGTTGTTATGCAGCTCTTCGCCACCGATGAGAATGCCCCAGGGGACGATATTTCGCGAGGCATCGCCGCATGCATGGTTACGATACCCCGCCCAGTGACCGACCCCGTTGATGACGCCCGCGGCAAAGAAGGGTATCCAGATCATTTGCACCACCCAGACCGTAATGCCCAGAACACCGAATAACGCGAAATCGATGAGCAGCATCAAGACGATACCCAGCGAAGCATGTCCTGTGTAAAGATGCCGCTCCAGCCAGTCGTCGGGGGTGCCTCGGCCAAAACGCCGCAGTGTTTCCGCGCAGGCCGCCTCTTGCCGACAGAGCTCGGTACCTTCCCACATCACCTTGCGTATCCCCAGGAGTTGGGGGCTGTGGGGATCCCCCGCCCGATCCACATAGGCGTGATGCTTGCGGTGGATGGCCACCCACTCCCGTGTCACCATCCCAGTGCTCACCCAGAGCCAGAAGCGGAAAAAGTGACTCGCTACCGGGTGCAGATCCAAGACCCGGTGTGACTGGTGCCGATGCAGGAAGATCGTCACACTGGCGATAGTGATGTGGGTCATTACCAGGGTTATCAACAGCACCCAGGGCCAGGAGAGTTCCAATAGACCATTCAGCATGATGATCCCCCTCTGCGGAATTTAGCGTAGATCGACGAGCGCCTCGTATCGACTATAGAAGAGACCTGCCGATACGGCCATGTGACGGATTGAATTGTTTTTACCGCTGCACTTTCTAACAATGTGAGGCAGACTCTAAGCAACGAAGAACGGGTTGCAAGTCCATGTCCGACATCATGATCGCCCGCCCATCTATGATCGGGATATGCTGGTCTCCGGTTACGAGATTCTCTATCGCAACCAGCGGGAGGACATCGCCGATTTCATCGACGGCGATCAGGCGACCCTCAATGTGCTGGCCAATACCTTCCTCGAAATCGGCCTGGAAGACCTCATCGGATCTCGCCCTGCCTTTATCAACTGCGGGCGCAACTTCCTGAGGGAACAGAATCCGCTCCATCTCCCGGTGGGCAAGGTGGTGCTGGAGGTGGTGGAAGACATTAAACCCGACCCCGAAGTTCTCCAGGGGATCCGCAATCTGGCGGCGCGAGGCTATCAGATCGCCCTCGATAATTTCTGCCTCGAACCCGAAATGCAGGCGCTTCTTGAGGTAACCAATTTCGTCAAGTTCGACGTGGTAGGCGCTCACCGTGCCCGCATCATCGAAGACGTGAAAGTGCTGAAGAGATTGGGCATCAAGCTGGTAGCGGGGAAAGTGGAGACACCCGAGGATTTCGAACTTTGCAAGGAGTTGGGATTCGACCTCTTTCAGGGCTTCTTTTTATGCAAACCCCGCGTTATCCGCCGCGAACACGCACCCGCGAACCAGCTGGCCATGATGAAACTGATCGCCTCGATTCAGGACCCGAATACCGACGCTCGTGAGCTGGAGAGCATCATCAGCACCGACGTGACCCTCAGTTACCGGCTGTTGCGCTACGTCAACTCCGCCTTCTTCGGCCTGCGCAAGAAGATCGACTCCATCCAACGTGCGGTGGTGTTACTGGGTTTCAACAATATCCGCACCTGGGCGACGGTGATCGCCATGTCGGGCATTGAAGGCAAACCCTCCGAACTGATTCGGATCTCGCTACTGCGGGCAAAGTTCTGCGAGTTGGTCGCCGAACAGATGGATGCCTCCCAACACGACGCTGCCTTCACGGTGGGGCTGTTCTCCGTGCTCGATGCGCTGCTGGACCTACCTATGCAGGAGGCTCTCGATCCACTCCCCCTGGCACCGGCCGTGGAAGATGCACTGATCAACCAGAACGGTGTACTGGGTCAGATTCTCGAGTGCGTATACGCCTACCAGCGTGGTCACTGGGCGGGCGTGGATCGCTACCCCAATCTTTCGGCGGCGCTGGGTAGCGCCTACCTGGAATCGTTGTCGTGGAGCGACGAAGCCGCTGGCGCGCTCTCCACGCCGGACACTTCCCAAGAGACGGAATCCGACTAGCCGCTGAAGAGGCGAGATTGAAGGGGACTGGCGAACCCCTATAATGGCGCTCCAATAGCATCGAGAGTATTCACGACAATAACAAGGCGATGGCTCCATCACCCCTGGTACAACTGGAAAAGGTCAGCCGGCGGTTCGGAGAACACCACGCCGTGCAAGCGCTCGATCTGACGCTGCGTGCCGGTGAAGTGGTGGGATTTCTCGGCCCCAACGGCGCCGGCAAGTCCACCACCATGCGGATGATCAGCGGTAACCTGGCACCCAGCGCGGGGCGTATCACCATCGACGGGGTCGATCTGCTGGAATCCCCCAAAGAGGCTAAACGCCAACTGGGATACCTTCCGGAGACCCCACCACTCTACCGCGACTTCACCGTGGACGAGTACCTGCGTTACTGCGCCCAACTCAATCGAATCACGCGCCCCCAGGTCGCGACAGCCATCGATACCGCCAAACAACGCTGTGGCCTGGAAAACGTCGGTGCACGCCTGATAGGAAACCTCTCCAAGGGCTACCAACAGCGCGTCGGCATCGCCCAGGCCATCATTCACACACCCAAAGTCGTCATCCTCGACGAACCGACGGTGGGCCTCGATCCGATTCAGATCCGCGAAATTCGCGATCTGATCCGCGAGTTGGGTCGATCGCACAGCGTGCTGCTCTCCACCCACCTGCTTCCCGAAGTCGTGCAGGTCTGTAGCCGTGTAGAGATCATCCACCAGGGGCAACGAGTTTACTCGGATAGTGTGGCCGCGCTGACCAGTCGCACCACCGCGACATCCACGCTGGTAGCGTTCGCATCGGCACCCGATGAAGAAGCGCTCGCAGACATCGCCGGCGTCGACAAGGTGGAGAAGCTGAACGACAATCGGTTTCGACTCAATCACCGTGAACGGCCCCTGGCGGCGGAGGAACTCACCCGACGCTCGGTAGCCGAAGGATGGGGGCTGTGCGAATTGACTCCCGAGAGCAAAGGACTCGAGCAGATCTTCGTGGAGCTGACCGCTGGGGAGGGTGAGGTTGGCCACAGAGACGCGGGGGCCGCATGATTGGCATTGTCGCCTGGCGGGAATTCAAAGCGCTGTTTCTCTCACCGCTCGCCTGGGCTATTCTTGGCGTCGTACAGCTAATCCTCGGCTACCTGTTTCTCAGCCAGTTAGAGACCTACCTACTGCTCCAGCCACGCTTAGCCGGCCTCGATAGCGCACCGGGCGTTACCGATTTGGTGGTAGCACCACTGCTGGGAAATGCGGCAGTGGTGGTACTGCTGGTGGCGCCGCTGATTACCATGAGACTGGTGGCCGAGGAGCGCCGCAACCGTACCTTGAGCCTGCTCTTCTCGGCGCCGCTGTCCATGAGCGAAATCGTCCTCGGTAAATATCTCGGAATACTGTTGTTCCTGGGTGTCATGGTGGTGATGATCGCGCTAATGCCGTTGTCGTTACTGCTGGGCGGAGATCTCGACACGGGCAAGCTGCTCTCCGGCCTGCTGGGACTCGCCCTGTTGTTGGCCGGGTTCGCGGCGATCGGTCTTTTCATCTCCACGCTCACCGAACAGCCCGTGGTCGCGGCTATCAGCACCTTCGGAGCGCTGCTGGGCCTGTGGATCGTCGATTGGGCCGGCGCGGGCGGTGAGGCCGCTGATGCCCTGCTGCGCTATCTTTCGGCGCTGCGTCACTACGAACCGATGCTGCAGGGATTGGTGAGAAGTGAGGACATCGTCTATTTCGCACTGCTGATCGCCACCTTCCTTGTCCTCAGCATCCGCCGGCTGGATGCTCAACGGCTGCAGGGCTGAACCCGATGTGTATCAACCGCGCCGCACAGACTCGACTACGATGGGAGAACGCACTGTTCGTCCTGCTACTGCTCACTGCAGCCGCGCTCCTGGCGTGGCTGAGCACCCGCTATACCAGCGAAGCCGATTGGACCGCCTCGGGCCGTAACTCTCTCTCCCACGCTAGCCAATCGTTGCTGGAGACGCTCGAGCACCCCGTGCAACTCACCGCCTTCGCACGACCCGATGAGGTACTCCACGGCCAAATCCGCAACTTGATCGAGCACTACCAGCGAATCAAATCCGACGTGGAGCTGGAGATTGTGAATCCCGACACCGCACCGCAACGGGTGAGAGCGTTAGGCATCGATGCCGACGGCACGTTGCTGGTGACCTATCAGGAGCGCAGCGAAAAAGTGTTGGAGCTGAGAGAAGAGGCGCTCACTAACGCCCTGCAGCGCCTAGCACGAGGCGGCGATCGTTGGATCGTGTTCCTGGAGGGCCACGGGGAGCGCAGTCCCGGCGGTGAGGCCAACCACGACCTCCGCCTCTTCACCCGCGAACTCGAGCGCAAGGGGATGCAAGTCCAGACGATCAACCTCGCGGGGGGTACCACGCTGCCCGACAACACTTCGGTAGTCGTGATCGCTGGCCCGCAAACGCAGCTCCTAGCCGGGGAAGTCACCCTCATCAGCGAATACCTCGCCGAGGGCGGTAATCTGCTCTGGCTCCACGATCCCGAGCCGTTGCGCGGTTTGAGTCCCATCGCTGCCAAACTGGGCGTCACGGTACTCCCTGGGATTGTGGTGGATGCCACTACCCAACTGTTCGGGATTGCACAACCCGATTTCGCGCTGGTACCCGACTATCCGGACCACGCCCTCACCCGCGGCCTGCGCAGCCTGACGTTGTTCCCGCGCGCCGCTGCGCTGGACGTGACCGCCCGCGAAGAGTGGCGCAGCCACGCTTTTTTACGTACCGCACCGAGCACCTGGACCGAAACCGGCCCCATGAGTGGGGAGATCCGCATGGACGAGGGGGGCGACGAGCGCGCAGGACCGCTGACGCTGGGCTGGTTGCTTACCCGCAAGCCGGCGCCAGCGGCATCCGACAACCCGCACCGCGAACAGCGGGTCGTGGTGTTGGGAGACGGAGATTTTCTCGCCAACGCCTATCTCGGTAACGCTGGAAATCTGGATCTCGGCCTAGCCATATTCAACTGGCTCAACCACGATGATCGCTTCATTGCCATTCCGGCGAAGAGTGCGCCGGACAGGACTCTCGAGTTGGGCAGGGCCGCATCGTTGATTATCGGTGTTGGTTTCCTGCTCGTTCTGCCCGTGCTGTTTATCGGCAGCGGTATCGTTATCTGGTTGCGTCGCCGCCGACTCTGATCATGCGTCGCCAAGCCCTGCTCAATCTCTTCATGCTGGTCCTGGCGGCGGCACTCGCGCTTGTGGTGCTGTTCGGTCCACAGCCCGATCCCCCACCGGAAAGCGTCGTGGTGGGGCCGTCGGGAGGGGAGGTCGTCAACCGAATCGAACTGACATTCCACGATAGCGCCACACTGGCATTCGTCAGGAGAGAAGAACGATGGGCGCTCGAAACCCATCCCCAGTGGCCCATCGATGTCGAACTTGTCGGACAGATCCTGGCGCTGCCAGAGGCTATCAGCCATGCCCGCTACTCGGTATCGGATATCCGGCCAAAGGAGCTGGGCCTGCAGGCACCGCGTATCCGGCTTCGACTGAACGGTGTGGAGTACCAGTTTGGCGCGCAGGAATCGCTCCGTCATCACCGCTATTTGCGGGTGGGCGACACGGTCCACCTGATCACCGATACCCTCATCCATCGACTCAGCGCCCAACCCGTGGATTGGGTCGACCGAAGAGTGGTTCCCCGGCAGACCTCACTGGTTCGCCTGGAGCTGCCCGACATTACGCTTAGCGCTACGGAGGATGGTCGTTGGCGAAGCGAGCCTTCCTCATCCGCGACGCCAGATGCGATTAACGCCTTCGTCGACCGCTGGCGCTACGCCCGTGCCCTCGCAGTCGAAACAGCCCAGCGTAGCGACGCCGGAGAGAGGATTCGGCTCATCCTGGCCCCCCAATCCGAACCACTGGATTTTCAGCTGATTCGCGATGATGAAGCCTGGTTCCTACAGCGCCCCGACCTAGGGCTACGCTACCGTTTCGAATCGTCCACTGGCATGCAGTTGCTAATGCCCGAAGATTCTTTGAGCGAAGAAAAGACCCTATGAGACACCGACGCCTTGTTCCTGATTGTGGGCTCGCGGCCCGGGTTGCTTTGTTACTACTCGCTGCCACGCCAGCCGTCCATGCCGATCACTTTCCCCGCTGGGAATTGGGGGCCAGTTTAGCCGGCCTGCATCTGCCTGATTATCGCGGTTCCGATCAGGGCCGCAGCTACCTCGCCCCCTTTCCTTACCTGATCTACCGCGGTGACAAGGTCAGTGTCAGCGAAGAGGGGGTCCGGGGTCTGATCTACGAAAGCGGCAGCGTCGCACTCGATCTCAGTCTCGCGGCAGCCATTCCAGTCAATAGCGATGACAACGATGCACGCAACAACATGCCGGATCTGGATCCCACCCTCGAAGCCGGCCCGTCGCTGAAAATCCGCTTCGGGGAACAGACCGAAAAACTCAGCTACTGGGAGCTCAATCTCCCACTCCGTGCCGTCGTCGCCACGGACCTCCGCCATACCGAATCCATCGGCTGGACCTTCAGCCCGCACATCGACTACGTCAAGCGATTTCCCTTTCCGGGCGGTCGCCTGCGCATGACGTTGTCGTTCGGACCCATCTGGGCCACCGACGAATACCATGACTACTACTATGGCGTGGAACCCCAATTCGCCACACCGCAACGACCCACCTATCGTGCCGGCGGAGGTTATAGCGGCACCCGCTTTATGGCCACTTTCGGCAAGCGTCTCAATAGTCGTATGATGTTGGGAGGGTTTGTACACTACGACAACCTGAACAACGCCGCCTTCGAGAGTAGCCCCTTGGTGCGGCGCGGTGACGCCTGGATGGCCGGACTGGCGCTCACGTGGATCTTCACCAAATCCGACGAAATCGTCGATCACGAACGATAGCGCGCTTGCCTCATGCCCGAACTCCCCGAGGTCGAAACCACCCGCCGCGGAATCGAACCCCATATCGTGAATCGCCGAGTCGTCGAAGTACGGGTTCGGCAGCCCAGACTGCGTCGCCACGTCTCGCCGCAACTCGCTCGACAACTCCCCGGACTCACGATCGATAGTGTCGAGCGAAGGGCCAAGTATCTGCTGCTGGGAACCGCCGGGGGGAGCGTGATACTCCACCTAGGCATGTCGGGTAGCCTACGCATCGTACCGCACAACCTCGCACCCAAAACGCACGACCACCTGGATATCGTACTGGACAACGACACCGCGCTCCGCTTCCACGACCCGCGGCGATTCGGCACGGTGTTGTGGACGCAACGCTCTCCCTTCAGGCACAAACTGTTAGCTGAGTTGGGCCCCGAGCCGTTGGGAGAGGAATTGACCGGCGACTACCTCTACACCACGTCGCGCAACCGCCGTATCGCCGTCAAACAGTACATTATGGACAGCCATGTGGTGGTTGGCGTTGGAAACATCTACGCCAGCGAAGCGCTGTTTCGCGCCGGCGTCGATCCTCGCCGCGCCGCCGGTCGCATTGCGTTATTACGCTATCGGGGTTTGGCGAATGCCATTAAGACCACACTGAGCGATGCCATCGCACAGGGTGGGACCACCCTGCGCGACTATCTCAACGAGGAGGGCCAGCCCGGGTACTTCAGCCTGCACCTCAACGTTTACGAACGCGCCGGGGAGCCCTGTCACACCTGTGGCACAGCGATTCGCAAGGTGCACCAGGGTCAACGTTCCAGCTACTACTGTCCGCACTGCCAACACTAGGAAACCTATCAAGTAAATCCAGGGGTCGGCCGATCAACTAAGGTGAACTCACTTCTCGCAATTGGCTAAGACCAAGCTACACGCCATGAACTCGAATTCAGGTGGTGTCCTCGAGGCGAACGAACAGGCCGGCACGCGCCTGGAGCTACTGCTTTTCAAGCTGTTGGGGTCGCAGACCTACGGCATCAACGTGTTTAAAGTGCAGGAGGTAATCCCCTACCAAGTGGTAACGGCTCTGCCCGGCGCCCATCCGTTGGTGAAAGGCATCGCCACACTGCGCGGCGTCACGATGCCGATTATCGACTTTTCCGAGGCCATTGGTTACGCGCCACTGCCCGATCCCCAAAACAGCAAGATCGTCATTACCGAATACAACCGATCGGTACACGGTTTTCTCGTGGATCGGGTCGAACGCATCATCAACACTCAGTGGGAAGCGGTCCAGCCACGACCAAAGGGTACCGGGCGAAACAGCTACACAACCGCAGTAACACTGGTTGACGATGAGATGATCAGCATCCTGGATGTGGAGAAGGTGTTGGATCAAGTGGTGCATGCCGGTACCCGGGTCTCTGATGAATTGCTTCTTCAACAGGATGGTATTCCGCGCCGCGTGTTCGTCGTCGACGACTCCAGCATGGCACGCAAGCAGATCTGCAGCGCGCTCGAGCAGTTGGGTATCCAGTGCGAAACCGCTCCCGACGGAAGAAAGGCGCTGCAACAGCTGGAGCGGATGCTCAGCGAAGGCGTCGATGTGGAGAAAGAGTTCATGATGATAGTCTTCGACATCGAGATGCCTGAAATGGATGGCTATATGCTAACCACGGCCATTCGCGCCAATCTCAAATTCGGATCGATCTACATCCTCCTCCACTCTTCGATCAGCGGTGTGTTCAACATCAAGATGGTGGAGAAGACCGGTGCCAACAAATTCATTCAAAAATACAGCGCCGACGATCTCGCGCAAGCCGTATTAATGCGCATTCAAGAATGGAAGGAGCTTGAGTGCTGACACGCTGTATTTATTTAGTCGTTTAAAATGATCAAACATTTCACCCCGCAACGCCTGAAAACGTTACATCAAGATTTCTCGCCAATAGCGCCCCCCTTAAAAAGAACATCTAATCTTTCGGATCGTTTTTGCGAAAAAGCAAAAAAAAACGTTGGGCGTAGTGTGCTGACGTGCACAGTTTGGGACCTGCAAACTTGTTGCTATAGAGACGTCAACACCGCACCAGTATTCGTACAGGGGTTACTGGTCAGGACGTAGAGACGCACAATGATTACCGAGTCAAATGACTGCGCGACGGTGCTCTCTAAAAAACAACGGCGTTAACACGCAAGGAGGTTCAAATGAATGCCCATCACAACGCAGTGCTTGCCCATTCGAACGATGCCTATTTTAAGGCTTTGGAAGAGGACTCTTCTCGCTCCAAGTCAAAGTCAGATCCTGCAGCTCATCAAGAATTTTCAGTGCTTCTGCACTCCCTGCGCGAAGTTTCCGCGATTATGCAAAGCGATGCACTCTCCTCCATCAGCAAACGCAACATACGCAGAACGGTCGTTGCGATTAGCATTATGCTTGGGGATGTTCGCACGATGATTGCCGGCGAACCTGCAGCGGGTATCGATGAGATTCCGCGCGGTTACGTCTCCAGCATGGAGTATGAGTTGATCGCCATGGATTATCGCGATACCGACACACCCGCAGCAACGCTGTTTGGTGAAATGGACAACATCCATCAGCGGTTGATGGAGAAGTTCAATCACATGACTCAACAATCCGCCTAGCGGTCGCAATGCAAAACGGGCGAACAGCAACGATTCCGATTACACGATGAATTCCTGTTAGCCCTCCCGATCGCTTGTCACTCAATATACAGCGGGCTGCCGATAGGCAGCCCGTTTTTTTTGCACCTGCGGTTGGGCCGATCAATCGATACCCTCCACGTTGCAACTAGACTCGCGATGCGCTTCGCTTACATTAGCGCACCTCGAATGAAAAGAGCGTATGAGAGTGAAAAAGTGGTTATCGATTGTTCTCTTTTCTACCGGACTTGCTCTGGCTGCTCCCAGCGACCACCCTTTGCAGACCCCATATCGCGATTTTCTTCAGAGCGGTGAACCCTGCCCCTATTGCCCCGAAATGATCACCATCCCAAGCGGCCGGTTTCTCATGGGCTCACTACCCGGAGACGGACACGACGATGAACGCGGTCCTGAAGGGCTCCCGCTACCCGCTCGCATCTCGCCCGGGATTTCGTTTTCAATCAGTGCGGTAACGCGGCGGGAATTTGCCGCCTTTACAGCGGCGAATCCCGACCAGCGTCTACCCACCCAGTGCAGCGGACTCGTCCAAGACCGTTTCCACCGTCGTGCAGGGTCGGGATGGGAAAACCCCGGTTTCCCGCAAACGTCAGAACATCCCGTTGTCTGTGTCACGTGGAAGATGGCGCGGGCTTACACCGAGTGGCTCTCGACGTTAACCGGTCAGCACTATCGCCTGCCCTTTGAAGCTGAATGGGAATACGCTGCACGCGCGCGGTCGAGTTATCGATTTTGGTGGGGCGATGCCATGCTACCCAACCGCGTCAACTGTCTGCACGAATGGTGCGATAAGCGCTTCCCACACACGGCACCGGTTCGATCCTATCGCTCCAATCCTTTCGGCCTGTACGATATGCCTGGCAATGTTTGGGAATGGACAGCGGACTGCTATCGGGCGGACGCTTACAAACATCACCACCGCTACCCGGCACCGGTTGCAGGTCCCGATAACTGCAAGCGCGTGATACGTGGCGGCTCCTGGGCGGAAAACTACTGGAGTCTACGCAGCGCCAACCGTGAAGGCTGGAAACCGAATACACCGCTCAACGACATCGGCTTTCGCGTGGTGCGCGTGGGAAAAAGAGTGCCGCTCTGATGACGCACAACCCATCGATATCCAGCGTCACCCAATAGAAGCTCTCTGCGTCTGCTATTTGCGATAGCGCTTATAGACCATCCACGCGTAACAACCGAGCAACAACGGCGAGAGCATTACGGAAAGATAGGTGATCACCAAAAGTATGACGTAAGCGGCATCGTTCGCCGATCGTTCGTGTTCCTCCAGGCCAGCCATTAGCTTGAATACCACATGTTCCAAGTTGAGCGCCGCTAGAGCGGCCACGATTAAAGTCAGCGGCAAAAAGCAGGCCACCACTATCGCGAACCCCGAGAGCCGCGCGGACCGTTTCAGGTAGAGATAAAGCAACACGACCCGCCACGCTGCGACAACGGCCAGAAACCAGACGTTGATGGTTTGTGCCGTTTCCAGTGCGACGAATCGCTCGACCGGTATCGCGTACAGGAGCGCCGGAGGAGAGGTCAGCGTGACGAAAAGCAGAACGTTCCTGTAGGTCCAGTTGTGCGGCTTCAACGGGTAGATGATCGCCCAGAGGATAAATGCCAGAAACACCACGTAAGCGACCGAACCCAATCCGACACTCTGCCACAGATCGACACGAGGGTTATCCCAATAGCGCCCGATGCCACACAACCAGGTGAAGAGAAAACCAAACGCCAAATAGTGATTAAAGAGCGTGAGCTCGGGTTTGAATGAACGAAAGGTCAACAACCGAATTTCATCGGCAACCACTCTTCTCCGTGCGGCCGAATACGACATTTTCCGTGCCTGTTTCCTTTGGTTAGAGGCCGCGAAACTTCAAGACTGAAGCATCACGGCCCAGGCATTTAGAGCACCATTACGCCTTCAACCTCTACATCCACACCCTTGGGTAGCTCCTTAACGCCCACCGCAGCGCGCGCCGGATACGGCGTGTCAAAGAAGCGCATCATCACCTCGTTCACTGCGGCGAAATTGGCAAGGTCGGTTAGATAGATGGTCAGCTTCACGAAGTCGCCCATCGTCCCCCCCGCCGCTTCCGCAACGGTAGAGAGATTCTCGAATACCCGCTCCGCTTGCGCTTCGAAACTCTCCATCACCAGCTCCATGGTCGCAGGATCGAGCGGGATTTGACCGGAACAATAGACGGTCTGCCCCACCTTAACGGCTTGTGAATAGGGTCCAATCGCCGCTGGCGCCCGATCGGTATGAATAATGGCTTTTTTGCTCATCCGCGCCTCACTCCCTTGTCGAAAGGAGCACAGCATAACCGCTGATACTCCATCCCGAAACTCAAACCCTGCCGCTCCCCGGGCGTCGTTATCGGGCTAGCGCCTGCACTTCGACCCAAGACACTCGCCTAACGGTTGTAAGTTATTTGTAATAATTCGGTTTAGCAGTCTATATTTCTGAGAAGGCTGCTAGGTACAGAAAATTCCATGAGAAAAACCAAAAAAGGCGAAATGCGCCGGGAGCTCGACCGTATCGACTGCAGCATTTTGCGCGCGCTCCAGCAGAACGGACGTATCTCGTTTGTCGAGTTGGGCGAAAAAGTGGGCCTCAGTACCTCGCCCTGTCTGGAACACGTACGACGCCTGGAGCAGGCCGGATACATCAAGGAATACACCGCTATCCTGGATCCCAAGCTGCTCGATTCCGGGTTACTGGTCTATGTAGAGATCAGTCTCAAGTACACCACACCCGACATTTTCGAGCTGTTCGGTGCCGCGGTGCGCGATATCCCCCAGGTATTGGAGTGCCACCTGGTCTCGGGAGATTTCGACTTCCTGCTCAAGGTGCGCATTACCGATGTGGCCACGTACCGCAAGCTGCTGGGCGAAATCCTCCACCGCCTGCCCGGCGTCCGGGACTCCAAAAGCTACGTAGTCATGGAGGAGGTCAAGGAGACGTTGAGTCTCGAGGTACCCGATTCGGCATCGACCTGATCGGAGCCTCTCTCAGCCCAGCATGCTCCGCAGCATCCAAGCGGTTTTCTCGTGGATCTGCATGCGTTGGGTCAACAGATCGGCGCTCGGTTCATCGCTCGCCTCTTCGACGATGGGAAAGATCTCGCACGCGGTCCGAACAACCGTTTCATGATCCATAACCAGCTGACGCAACATCTCGTGCGCGTCGGGAACACCCCGCTCTTCAGAGATCCTGGTCAACTCCGCAAACTCTCCGTAACTACCTGGTGCCGGCTCGCCTAGCGCGCGAATGCGCTCGGCGATCTCGTCCACAGCCGTGGCCAGCTCCGTGTACTGCTGTTCGAACATCAGGTGCAAGGTATTGAACAGCGGGCCGGTGACATTCCAGTGGAAGTTGTGCGTCTTCAAGTAGAGAGTATAGCTGTCGGCGAGCAATCGGTTCAGCCCCGCCGCGATGGCGCGGCGCTCATCCTCGTCAATCCCGATATCGATTTGTGGCGCAGGTCTGTTCATCGGTCTCTCCTCCAAAGTGGTGATCAGTGACTCAATGGAGTAGAGATTATGCTGCGACCATTCATATTGGAAATTGATTGTGCCAAACTAGTTAATAGACATTGACTATTATTGGTTCTCGGTCACCCATGAATCTGAACGAACTACGCTATGTCGTCGCCGTAGCACGCGAGAAGCACTTCGGACGTACCGCGGAACGCTGCTTCGTCAGCCAGCCTACGTTGAGCGTTGCTGTAAAAAAGCTGGAACAGGAGTTGGGGGTAACGCTGTTCGAGCGCAGTAAAACCGAGGTCAATATCACCCCTGTCGGTGCCACCATCGTCGAACGCGCCCAAGGCATTTTGGAACAGGTGGAGGGTCTACGGGACGTTGCCGCGGGTCGACGCGACCAACTCCAAGGCGCGCTGCGGCTGGGCGTCATCTACACCATCGGCCCTTACCTTCTGCCACCCCTGTTACCGCAGCTGCATGGCGGCGCTCCCGGCATGCCCTTGGTGATCGCCGAAGACTATACAGCCAATCTGCTCAAGCGCCTGAAACAGGGCGAGCTGGATGCGATCATTATCGCCCTGCCCTTCGAAGAGCCCGGCGTGGTGACGTTACCCGTCTATGAAGAGCCCTTCGTGGCCCTGCTGCCCGCCTCCCACCCCCTGACGCGGCGTAAGCAGTTGCGCCTCGATGAGCTGGACGAAGAACAGCTGCTGCTGCTAGGGCCAGGGCACTGCTTTCGTGATCAGGTACTGGAGGCCTATCCCCATTACCCACAACGTACATCACGGCAAGGGGCGATCGCGGAAAGCGTCGCCGGAACCTCGTTGGAAACCCTGCGCCACATGGTCGCCACCGGGCTGGGTGTGACAGTCCTACCCTCCACGGCCGCAGGAGCGGATCGTTATGCCGAGCGGCTGTTGGCCATACGGCACCTGATCAGCCCCACCCCCAAACGGACGGTAGCACTCGCCTGGCGCGTCACCTTTCCACGACCTAAGGCGATCGAGGCGTTACGCCAAGCGATACGACAATGCGTATTGAGTGGCGTCCAGCTGCTCTAGCCGACTTCACAGACCTGCCGGAAAGCCGCCTCGCTCGCATAGGCGAGTACCGGGAACACCACGATGAACAACGGTATGAAGACGAGAGTGGAGCCCACCACCAGGACCGTCAGCAAACCGCCCCAACAAACCATCACACCCGGATTGGCGAATACCGCACGAACACTCCCGCCAATGGCAACGGGTAATGAAACACGTCGTAAAAACATTAGGGGCACAGAGAACGCGGATATGACGAAGACAATCAACGCAAGCACCGAACCGACCAGAGTACAGAAAACGAAATAGGTCCAGAGGTGATCACGCATCTCGGGTTGCGCTAACAGCTCCCAGCGCAGAAAAACCGGCTCGCGGCCAAAATGGAGCCCGTAGATGATCGCAGCATCGGTCAACCAGATCATCAGGAGAAAGGCCGACAACACCCCCATGATCCACACTGCGGGAGGGCTGCGCCGAAACCCCACGAGCAGATCCGACCATCCCGGCTTCTCCCCCGCCGCTAGGCGACTCGCAACCTGAAAGTAACCGCATAACAACACCGGGCCCACCAGCATGAAACCGCCCGCCCACGGGTAGACCATCGGCGCGAGACCCACATGGATTAGTAGGTAGAGACCCGTGAAACCGATCACCGCGAAGAGTGCGGCAAACAGCATGCTGATCCGCTTGGTTGCTTTGAACGTGAGCCAACCGTCGCCCAGCCAACGCAACAGATCAGATAGTTCCACTCGCGCCACCTGGATAGTGCTCGACGGTGATCCACCACCCCTCTGAGGGGAGTCAGTCACATCCACCCTACGCCCCCGGCTTGCTGCCACTGATCCAATCATAGACCGCCCGGCAAACCGGTGGGCAACGCATACGGTTAGCGACGCACCTCCGCCGCGCCAATCCCGCGTGGATCGCTGGCGGCATCGATGACCCCGCTCACGCGATCCAGCGTTATGGCCTGCATATTGCCCCACGTCCTGTCACGCACTTGCACCCGATGGCCCAACTGCCTCAGCGCGATCACCTCGCTCTCGGTCAGCGCCCCGGGCTCGGCTTGGACCACATCGGGAAGATACTGATGGTGGATGCGACCGCGAGAAACTATCGTCTCGGCATCACCGCCTTCGACAAAACTGAGCACTCCCTGCAACACCATGGTGATGATACGGCTGCCACCGGGCGTACCCAGGATCGCCAACCGCTCGTCGTTCTCGACGAAGGCCGGCGTCATGCTGGAGAGCATGCGCTTACCTGGCGCGATCGCGTTAGCCTCCGCACCCACCAAGCCGTAGACGTTAGGAACGCCAGGCTTGGCAGAAAAATCGTCCATCTCATCGTTAAGCAGAACCCCGGTCCCAGGCGGCACGAATCCCGACCCGAATGGATAGTTGATGCTGAGGGTAGCCGCGACGCGATTGCCCTCGCGGTCGAGGATGGAAAAATGGGTGGTGTGTGGCCCTTCCGCTTCAGGCCGAACACCGGGTAGCGCACTGCTAGGTGTTGCGCGTGTGCGATCTACGCTGGCCGTCAGACGCTCCGTATAGGCTGGGCTCAACAGACGCACGATGGGCATCGTGACGAAATCGGGATCGCCCAGGTAGAGCGCACGATCCCGATAGGCACGACGCATACTCTCGATCATCAAGTGGCGACGCAGCGCCACACCCTGGCGCCCCGCATCCATACGCGCCAGTTGGTTGAGGATCTGCATCAACACCACACCACCCGACGAGGGGGGTGACGCGGCGATGACCCTGTACCCCCGATAACTGCCTCGGATGGGCGCTCTTTCTACCACCCGGTACCGGCTGAGATCCTCCAGACGCCAAATCCCCCCGGCCGCCCTGACGCCCTCCACCAGCCGTTTTGCGGTAACACCTGAGTAGAATCCTTTAGCACCTTGTTGGGCGACGAGTTCGAGCGTCGCTGCCAAATCGGGTTGCCGCAGCCCGAAGCCCGACGCAGGAACTTCTCCATCCACTAGGAATTGGGCGCGGGCGGCGGGCGACGCACGCAGCGGTTCGAGGCGAAAAGTAGCCAGGCGCCGATAGTGCTTGTCGACGGGAAAACCCTCCCGCGCCAGTCGGATCGCCGGCGCAAGGCTTTTCGCCAACGGTAGTCGACCGTAGTCGCGGGCCAGGTGTTCCAATGCCGCAGGTACGCCCGGTATTCCCGCTGCCAAAGGACCATCCACCGACAGCTTCGGGATCACCTCACCCTGCTCATCCAGATAGAGATCCCGATGGGCGGCCAGGGGTGCACGCTCGCGACCGTCCAACATCACCTGCTTGCCGTCACGCGCACGATGCAGCAGCCAAAAACCGCCACCCCCAATCCCTGAACTGTACGGTTCCACCACCGCGAGGGCCGCGGTCACCGCCACCGCCGCATCGAACGCGTTGCCACCTTGGGCCAGGATCTCGTGGCCCGCTTGTGTCGCCAACGGGTGCGCTGTGGCAATGGCATGGGCGGACAGGCGTTCGGCAGCGTTTGCACTCGTGGCGATCGCGACGATCAGTGCTGCGAAAAGAAGGGTAACGTTTTTCATAAAGACCAGCTTAGTGGATAAACGGGATTTGGGGAGATTCTCAAAAAAAAACGGCTCCGCCTGGAGCCGTTCTCGATACCGCGCAAAGCGAGTTGAAGTTAGCCGGCCTGCAACATCTCGAACTTGGCCTGCAGCTCCTCCTGGCTCTCTTCGTGTTCGGGGTTAGGAAGAATGCAATCCACGGGGCAAACCTCGATACACTGGGGCTCGTCGAAATGTCCCACGCACTCCGTGCAGAGGGCCGGATCGATGACATAGATCTCGTCGCCCTGAGTGATCGCCCCATTGGGGCACTCCGGCTCGCACACGTCGCAATTAATGCACTCATCGTTAATCAATAACGCCATTTATCGACTCCCGGGCTCAAGACCCTTTATAAGTTCTGGTAGACCTACGAATCACCGGATTTTATCACGCAGTGCAGCAATGACAACCTCATGGACAAAAGGTGATACATCCCCACCCAACATGGCGACTTCACGAACCAGAGTAGACGAAATAAAGGCATATTGCTCAGCCGGCGTAAGAAACATGGTCTCCACTTTCGGCGCCAATCGACGGTTCATTCCGGCCAGCTGAAACTCGTACTCGAAATCCGACACCGCCCTCAATCCACGCAGTATCACTTCGGCGCCGACCTGTTCGACGAACTCCACCAGCAACGTATCGAAACCGGTTACCTCCACATTGGGCAAATGAGATAGAACCTCTCTCGCCAGCGAGACTCGCTCTTCGAGATTAAAGGTCGGCTTCTTGGTGGGATTGGCCGCCACCGCCACAATCACTTTATCGAACAAGCGGGCGGCGCGGTCTACCAGATCGATATGGCCGTTGGTAATGGGATCAAAAGTACCGGGATAGACAACAGTAATGTTGCGTGCCAAGGTCGCTCCCTTCGCTGCGCTACTGGAAAAGGGCTGCCTACTATCTCAGAAAATGGTGCAGTGCGCAAAAACTACGTGAACTATACAACACCGCGTACCAAATGATAGCCCACCTGGCTGGTCCGCTTACTGCGCAGATATTCCCACCCCTCGGGCAGCGGCGGCGTTGCGCCCCGTGCAGCGTGTTCCAGGTAGAGCAGGCCACCCGGTACCACCCAATCGGGTATCAACCGCTGTAGCACGGGATCCAACAGCCCCGAATCGTAGGGAGGATCGAGGAACACCACATCGTACGCCGCGGGCTGGCCCTGCAAAAACATCAGCGCATCGCTCTGCACCAACTCCACGCTCTCCGCCTGCAGCCGCTTCACGGTCTCCTGAAGCTGGAGGATTACGGTGCGCGCACTACCCACCATCACCACCCTCGCTGCGCCTCGTGAAGCAGCCTCTAAACCCAGCGCCCCTGCCCCGGCAAAAAGATCGAGGCAACGCGCGCCCGGCAGATAGGGTGCCAGCCAGTTGAAAAGCGTCTCGCGAACCCGATCAGGCGTAGGCCTCAAGCCGGGTTGGTCGACAATGGGGATGCGACTCCCCCGCCAGTCGCCGGCGATAATACGGTAGTTCCCTGCCTGCCCCTTACTCACGGCTTACCGCTCGCCCCGCCTCCGACGAGTACCGTTATCATCTTTTGCGGATCGATACGGCGACGAAAGGCCTCGTGCACCTGCTCGCGATCGAGGGACTCGACGCGGCCCGGGAAGCGATTGAGATAGTCCAGTTCGAGCCCGTAAAACCCGATCATCCCCAGGTAACCGACGATCTTCCGGTTGTTGTCGATATTCAGTGGAAAACCGCCCACGATGTTCTTCTGCACCGCAGCCAGTTCGCTTTCACTGGGTCCTTCCTCGATAAATTGCTCCAGGGTCTCACGCATTATGCTCATCGCTTCGGCCGCTTGATCGTTGCGGGTTTGAAGGCCCATCAGGAACGGCCCGCGTTTAGCCATGGGTGCGAAATAGCTGTAGACACTGTAGGAGAGGCCGCGTTTTTCCCGCACCTGCTCGTTGAGTCGCGAGACCAATCCACCACCGCCCAGCACCTGGTTGGCAACATAGAGCGCGAAGTAGTCTTGATCTCCTCGTTTCAAACCGGGTTGCCCCATCAGCAAATGAGTCTGTTGCGAGGGGTGATCGATGCGGATAACGCGTGCCTCTTTCAATTCCGGGACGGGTGGCAGTGCGGGGGCTCTCTCCCCAGCGGGCAATCCACCCACCAACCGTTCGGCGATCTCCGCCGCCCGCTCTCTGCTTACCGCACCGACTATGGCCACCTGGGCGTTACGCGCCACATAATAGCGGCGGTGAAATCGCCGTAGATCTTCCGGGGTGATCGCGATTACCGTCGCCTCGGAGCCCTCGGGCTGCGCGGCGTAGGGATGCTCTCCGTAAAGCGCTTCGTAGAACGCCTTATCCGCGATCGAGCCCGGCGACGCCTGGTCGGCCCGAATGCTCACCAGCAATCGATTGCGCTCGCGCGCCAGATCCTCCGCCCGGAAACGCGGTCGCTGAACGATGGTTTTCACCGTCTCCAACGCCTCAACCAGTACCCGTTCTTCGCTCAAGCTACGCAGGGAAACGGTCGTCGACTCGCGACGCGAGCTGTTGCCGAAAGAGGCGCCCAGGTCGTCGAATCGCTCTGTGATCGCGTCGGCGTCCAGCTCTCCGGCCCCCTCTGCGAGTAGCGCATTGGTCAGCAGCGCCAACCCTCCCTTATCGCGATCACGCACACTTCCTGCATCGAACAGTATGCGAACATCCACCATCGGCAGTTCCGGTGCCGGCACAAAGTAGACCCGTGCTCCGTTGGTGGTCTCCCAGTGCCGAATATCGGGAACCGCCTGCGCAGCGGCGGCGAAGAGCGCCAGACTAACGAGCACGCCTATACGACCGATCGCCCTACCCTTTGCCCTCGAAATTGAAAACAACTTAACCACCGTGACGCCCTCCCACGTTACCGCGTGGTCGCGAACCTCGCTCCAACGGCTGCGGTTCCATCACCGCAATGGTGAGCCGATCCTCTTGCAGATACTTTTCGGCCACTTGGCGCACTTGGTCTGCGGTTATCGATTGAACCCGTTCCACGTACTCTTCCAGCACTTCATGGCCCAATCCCACCGTCTCGGTGATGCCGATCTGCATCGCCTGGTAGAACAGTGAATCCTGCTCGTAGACCGCGCTGGCCACCACCCCAATCTTAACACGCTGGAGTTCCCGATCCGAGACAAGCTCCTTACGCACCTTTTCGATCTCCTTACGTAACGCCCCTTCCACTTCTTCGAGGGAGTGACCATTGGCGGGCACGGCGCTAAACGTAAAAAGTCCGGGCAGGCGCGAGTAGAGGCCATAGCCTGCTCCTGCGCTGGTGGCGATCTGTTGACCGCGCACCAGGTTTTTCGACAGCCGCGAGCTGGCCCCGCCATCGAGAAGACCCGCCAACACCTCGAGCGCGTAAGGTTCCCACTCCTTTTCCGCCTCCTTCAAATTGGGTGTTTTGTAGCCCAACACCACAAAGGGGAGTTTCCCCGGCGCCTTGACGGTTACCCGGCGCACGCCGCGCTGCTCCGGTTCGCGGCGCGGCTTGGGTACCTCGAGATCGAAGGGTGCAATGGGACCGAAGTGTTCTCTGGCCAGCGCCAGCACGCGCTGAGGGTCGACATCGCCCACCACCACCAGCGTGGCGTTGTTGGGGGTGTACCAGCGGCGATACCACGCCTTGAGATCTTCGATGCTCATACTCTCCAAGTCGCTCATCCAGCCAACAATGGGGATGCGGTTGGGACTGGCCTGGAACGCAGTAGCGGTAAAGGTTTCGAAGGTGAGCGACTGGGGGTTGTCCTCGGTACGCAGGCGGCGCTCTTCGATGACCACTCGGCGCTCCTTGTCAAACTCGGCGGGCTGCAGCCGCAAATTGCGCATACGGTCCGCCTCGAGCTCCAACGCCACCGCCAATCGATCCTTGTGCAGTTGCTGGAAATAGGCCGTGTAGTCGCGCGCGGTGAACGCGTTCTCGCGTCCTCCCAACTCGGCGATAATGCGCGAGAACTCCCCAGCCGGGTGCTTGGGTGTCCCCTTGAACATCATGTGCTCCAACGCATGAGAGACACCGGTAATCCCGTCATGTTCGTAGGTCGAACCCACCTTGTACCAGACCTGGCTGACCACCACCGGGGCGCGATGATCCTCTTTCACCACCACCTTCATTCCATTCGCCAACCGATACTCATGCACCGCCGCCTGGAGCGATAGGGGCACGATCATCAACGCCAACATCAATCTCCGTATCATTCCGCCGCCACCTTTTTGTCGAGAATCGATAGATTCCGTAAAACGGGATGGTAGGATACCCCATCCCTAGCCCGTGGTTGTCACCGCGAGATGATCTCGGGTTAGTGCCTCTATCCTTCACGTGTGACCGGAACACCCATGTTTGGTTTCAGACGCAATAAGCCGGAACAGACCCCGGTAAACGATTCAGAAGATCAAGAGCAGTTACCCGCACCGACCGATACCCCTCCCACCGACGGCAAGGAGGGCTTTTTCGCTCGCCTGACCCGAGGTCTGCGGAAAACCCGCAGCGGATTGATCGGCGGGATCGTCGATCTCGTCCGCGGCCGCAAAACCATCGACGACGAGCTTCTCGAGGATATCGAAACCATACTTCTCACTGCCGACGTCGGTGTGGACGCCACTCAGGAAATCGTCGGCGATCTCACCCAACGCATCAGCCGCAAAGAGCTGTCCGATGCCGACGCCCTGATCGCGGCGCTGCGCGAAGAGATGCGGAGCATCCTGGCCCCGTGTGACGCCCCGCTTCAACGGCCGGCAACGGGGGGGACATTCGTTATCCTGATGGTGGGCGTCAACGGTGCCGGCAAGACCACCACCATCGGAAAGTTGGCGCGACGGTTTCTGGCGCAGGGCCAAAGCGTGATGCTGGCCGCCGGCGACACCTTCCGCGCTGCAGCCGTGGAGCAGCTCCAGGTGTGGGGAGAGCGTAACGAAGTCCCGGTCATCGCCCAGCACACCGGCGCCGATTCCGCCGCCGTCATCTACGATGCCCTGGAATCGGCGCGCTCCCGCAATATCGATGTGTTGATCGCCGACACTGCGGGTCGACTCCAGAACAAGGCCAATCTGATGGAGGAGCTGAAAAAGATCAAACGCGTATTGGGCAAGATCGATGCAGCCGCTCCCCATGAAGTGATGCTGGTGCTCGATGCCGGAACTGGTCAGAATGCGTTGAGTCAGGCACGGGAATTTCACAACGCCGTCGGTATCACGGGAATCACCCTGACCAAACTCGACGGCACCGCCAAGGGGGGTGTTATCTTCGCCATCGCTAAAGCACTAGAATTGCCCATTCGCTTTATCGGTGTTGGGGAACAGGCGGAAGATCTCCGTGAATTTGAAGTCGCTGCTTTCGTCGACGCGTTGTTCGAAGAGGAGCGTTAACCGCAACAAGAGGCTGTTAAAAAAACGAGCACTCAGGCACGCCACAACAACCATCCATGATTCAATTCGACAACGTCAGCAAGCGCTACCCGGGGGGTAACGACGCGTTAAGCCACGTCTCCTTTCATCTCGAAAAGGGCGAGATGACGTTTCTTACCGGCCACTCGGGGGCCGGAAAAAGCACGCTGCTGAAACTGATCTCGATGATCGAGCGCGCCACTCGCGGCCAGATCCTGATGGAGGGTGAAAACGTCACCAAAGTGCGGCGCGGGCGAGTGCCCTATCTGCGGCGCAAGATAGGGATCATCTTCCAGAACCACCAGCTGCTCTACGACCGCACCGTTTTGGACAACGTCGCCCTACCTCTGGTGATCTCGGGCATGCGCCACCAGGAGATAGCCCGCCGCGTCCGTGCAGCACTCGATAAAGTGGGGTTGTTGGGCAAGGAGAAGATGGAACCGATACGTCTCTCGGGTGGCGAACAGCAGCGCGTCGGTATCGCCCGTGCTGTGGTCAACAAACCTCCGCTGGTGTTGGCAGACGAGCCCACCGGAAATCTCGATCCCGGGCTGTCGCGCGAGATTATGAACCTGTTCCAACGCTTTAACGAAGTAGGCGTCACGATGCTGATCGCCAGCCACGATCTCGACCTGATTCGTACCTATGGGAAAAAGACGTTGATCCTCAAAAACGGCCAACTCGTCGCCGGTGGTTCGCAATCCGTTGGCCAGAACCATGCGCACTAGCCACACGCGTGAAAAAAGCACCCGGCGCGACTCGGGGCACGCGGCAAAAGGTAAACCCTCGATCGCGACACGTTTCCAGGCCTACTGGATCAACCACCTGCAGACCCTGTTCGCCAGCCTGGGTCGTCTCTGGCGCACACCGCTCGCCAGCCTCATGACCGCGGCGGTGATCGGAATCGCACTGGCGCTTCCCGCGGGATTGCACGTGGTACTGGATAACGCCCAACGGTTGAGCGCCAACTGGGACGGTTCGGCCCGCATTTCGGTCTTTCTCAAAAACAAAGTCAGCGACGCTCAGGCGCGTCGTCTCGCTCAGAAAATACAGGGACACAACGACGTGGCGGAGAGCGAATACATCTCACGCGAACAGGCGCTGGACGAGTTTCGTTCGCTCTCCGGTTTCGGCGACGCGCTGAAGGCATTGAAAGAGAACCCGCTGCCCGCCGTTCTGGTCATACGCCCTTCGCTGGCGGCCAGTGATCCGGCGCGCGTGGAAGCGCTGGTCAACGATCTGCAGAAACTCCCGGAGGTGGATTTCGCGCAACTGGACATGCAGTGGGTACGTCGCCTTCACGCCATCATGCGGATCGCCCAACGCGGGGTATTCGTGTTGGGGGCGCTGCTCGCTCTCGCGGTGCTGCTCATCGTCGGTAACACCATTCGCCTCGATATCTACAACCGTCGCGAGGAGATCGAGGTAATCAAAATGGTGGGGGGGACGGATGCCTTCATCCGCCGCCCGTTCCTCTATGGCGGTATGTGGTATGGACTGGTAGGGGGGCTCATCGCCTGGATCATGGTGGCGGCATCGCTATGGCTGCTGCGCGACCCGGTGCGGGGGCTCGCCGATCTTTACCGCAGCGGTTACGGGCTGGAAATGATGGATTTCACCACCACCCTGATCCTGTTTGTTTTCTCCGCAGTACTGGGCTGGCTGGGTTCGTGGCTGGCTGTTGGACGCCACCTGCGGGCGATCGAACCAGCATAAGAACTATTTTCACCCAAAATATCAGTTGCTTACCGCTGACCAGGAACTTTGGTCAGGATTAGCACTCTTCGAGATAGAGTGCTAATATTGCAGCATCGATATAGGGAGGAAACCTCTAGTGAGCCAGCAGCTTGCAGCTCTGAAACTACCCGTACCCGTTAGTAGCATCGACGCCTACATGCAGGCCGTCGGTCATTTTCCCATGCTCAGTGAGGATGAGGAGAAGCAGCTGGCACACCGCCTGCGCGACCAGGAGGACCTGGACGCGGCGTGGCGCCTGGTCACCTCGCACCTACGGATCGTGGTGCGCATCGCCCGCGGCTACCTGGGCTACGGATTACCGCTCCCCGACTTGGTCCAGGAGGGCAACGTCGGTTTGATGAAGGCGGTGAAACGTTTCGATCCCGAACAGGGCGTTCGTCTGGTCTCCTTCGCGGTCCACTGGGTCCGCGCCGAAATTCACGAATTCATCCTGCGTAACTGGCGCATCGTCAAGGTGGCCACCACCAAGGCGCAACGCAAACTCTTTTTCAACCTGCGCAAATCCAAGAAACGACTGGGATGGATGAACACCGAGGAGGTCAACGCCGTCGCAGAAGATCTGGGGGTAAAACCCGAAACGGTGCTGGAGATGGAGCGCCGACTCAGTAGCCACGATATCGGCTACGACGCACCGGCCGACGCCGATGAAGAGAGTGGCCATTTCGCCCCGGCCGGATACCTGGAGGATCGCAGCACCGACCCTGCAGCCGTTGTCGAGAGCGAAGATTGGGAAGTCAGCGCCAAACGCCGATTGGCCTCGGCGCTCGAAACGCTTAACGATCGCAGCCGCGATATCGTCACTCGCCGCTGGCTGCAGGAGGACAAAGCGACGTTGCAGACGCTGGCGACCGAGTACGGTGTCTCCGTGGAGCGGATTCGCCAGATCGAACAACAGGCCATGAAGAAATTACGCGGAGTCATGGAGGCCTGAGGCGCTTGAAATCACTTTGTCGTATAAGCCCGCCGCTGGCGGGCTTTTCGTTTTCCACCCCGCCTTCCGCGCATACAATAGGTTTAAAAAGAACAGACCACTCCCTTAATGACTGACCCCACCCACCCATCCGCCAACCGTCGCATCCGGAGTTTTGTTCGTCGCGAAGGGCGCATGACCGATGCACAACGCGAAGCCTTGGAAGTGCTATCGCCCCGTTTCTGCATTGATCCCAGCGATGCGTTTTTGGATTTCGACGGGCTGTTTGGACGCAGCGCTCCTGTTCACGTAGAGATCGGTTTCGGCATGGGACAGAGCCTCATACACATGGCTCAACACGCACCCGATAACAACTATCTCGGGATTGAGGTATACCGTCCCGGCGTGGGTCATCTGCTACGCCACCTGGACCAACAGGGTGTCGGTAATGTCCGCGTGGCGTGCGCCGATGCGGTAGAAGTGCTCGAACGTAACGTCCCAACCGACAGCCTCGCCGCACTCTACCTCTTCTTCCCGGATCCCTGGCCGAAAAAGCGTCACCACAAACGACGCATCGTACAGCCCGCTTGGGTGGAGCTGGTACGCAGCCGGCTGCAACCCGGTGGCCGTCTGCACATGGCCACCGACTGGGAACCCTACGCCGAATGGATGCGCGAGATCATGCAAAGCGCTAAGGGGTGGAGCAATGAGGGGAGCATGGATGGGTACGCTGCACGCCCTGACTACCGCCCCGAGACGAAGTTCGAGCGTCGCGGCCTGAAACTGGGGCACGGGGTGTGGGACTTGATCTACCTGCGCCAGGAATAGCTCGGGGAACAGTCGCGAAAATGGAGATTCTCGAACTCGACATTCTCGCCATCTTAATGGTGCTCTCTTTCACCGCCGGCTTCGTCGACGCGGTTGCCGGCGGGGGCGGAGCAATTATGCTGCCCGCCTTGCTCACCGCGGGGTTGCCTCCCCACCTGGCGCTCGGCACCAATAAGCTCTCCGCCACCTTCGGCTCCACCACTGCCGCCTTCACCTACGTAAAACGCGGACTCTTCAGACCGGTATTGTGGAAGGCAGGAATGGTAGGCACCTTTGTCGGCGCCTGCACCGGCACTCTCGCCACCTTCCTCTTCAGCGGCGAGGAGATGAACAAACTGCTGCCATCGCTGATTATCGCCGCGGCGGTTTGGCTACTGCTTCAGCGCAACCACAGCCGCATCGAGAATCCCACCCGCTATCGTCCCGCCCTTCGTTCGAGCGGAGGACTGGGTGGCGCGTTAGGTTTCTATGACGGTTTTTTTGGACCGGGTACCGGCAGCTTCTGGACTACACTGGTTATGAGCCTCTATCCGGTAGGTATCGTCGAAGCCTCCGGCGTGGCGCGATTCATGAACTGGATCAGCAACGCCGTTTCGTTACTCACCTTTATGGCCCTGGGAAGCGTTCACTTCGGTGTCGGCATTCCACTCGGTATCACACTGATGATGGGTGCTTGGTTGGGAGCACACTCTGCCATCCGTTTTGGTGGCAAGTTCATCCGGCCCATTCTCGTGCTGGTAACGTTGGCGCTGGCGGGCCGTCTGATCTGGGTGGAATGGTTGAGCTGAAACAATTGAACAACTCTGAGAGAAACACGATGAGCGAAGAAATTTTCCGTAGCGACGCCTACTGCCGGGAGTGCGAGGCCACCGTCAGGTCTGTCGATGAACAAGGTATCCAGCTGGACCGAACCGTTTTTTACCCCCAGGGTGGAGGACAACCCGGTGATCAGGGATTCATTCGCCTCGCAGACGGAACCGAAATCCAGATCGTCGACACCCGTAAGGGCGACATTGAACGCGTGCTGTTGCATGTTCCCGCTGAAGGTTCGCCGACACCGGATGTCGGCTCTAAGGTCACCGCTCGCGTCGATTGGTCGTTGCGCTACCCGCGGATGCGCATGCACACCTGCCTCCATCTGCTCAGCGCCGTCTTACCCTACCCCGTGACTGGCGGTTCGGTCAGGGACGACAGCGGGAGACTCGACTTCGATCTACCCGAGAGCCCGGACAAAGAGCAGATGACCGCCGAACTCAATCGATTGATCGAGGAAGATCATCCCGTCACTTATCGCTGGATAACCGATGCCGAACTGGACGCTCAACCCGACCTGGTGAAGACCATGTCCGTACAACCCCCGCGCGGCCAAGGGAAAGTACGACTGGTGGAAATCGAGGGCGTCGACCTGCAACCCTGCGGGGGTACCCACGTGGCGCGAACCGGTGAGATCGGCCGGGTTCGGGTCAGAAAAATCGAGAAGAAGGGTCGTCAAAACCGACGCGTAAACCTCGTTTTCGAGTAAACCGCAAATCCACCCGTTCGACACCCCATCGATGCAGGAGCGCCCCATGTCAGACAGCAAACACACGATCCACGCCCTGGAACTGGGCCCCATGGAGAATTTCGTCTACCTCATTCAGGATCACGCCTCGCAACGCGCCGCCGTGGTGGACCCTGCCTGGGAAGTGCCCGAAGTGATCAATTTGGCAACCGACCGAGGCGTGCGCATCACCGACATACTGCTGACTCACAGCCACCACGATCACGTTAACGGAATCGAAGAACTACTCGATCATAGCGATGCGCAAGTGCACCTCCTCAAGGCGGAGGCCGATTTCTGGGGTAAAGCGCTTCCGCGCCCCACCCTACATCATGGTGGCGACCAGATCGCTTTGGGCGACACGCTCATCGACATCCTCCACACGCCGGGGCACACGCCGGGCTCGGCCTGTTACCAAGTCGGCAGCGAGTTGATTTCGGGTGACACGCTGTTCGTTTTTGGTTGCGGGCGTTGCGATCTCGGCGGGGGCGGCCCTGAACAGATGTACAGCACGTTGAGACATCTACGCGATGATCTGCCCGAAGCTACCGTCATCCGTCCCGGCCACAACTACGCCACTAAAGAGACATCCACCATCGCCGAGCAGCGCGAAGGCAACCCCTTCATGCACTTCGATGATGTCGCCGCGTTTGTCCACTATCGAATGCACGAACATGATCGCGTTCGCAACAGCCCTTACGGGCCAGTGAAAAGAGGTTAACAGTCGCAAAAAAGTGCCTGAGCAACGCGCATTAGCCGCTCACCGTTTTATCTTTTCGCCGATTGGCCGTTCTTTCCCTTATACCTGGCTATGATTAGAGGAATAAGCCGAGACTTTTTGGGGGAAATATGTTCGAAGTCGCCGAGCTTGGCCACAAGGTCGAGAAATCAGAATATCAGGCACGCGTTCCTGAGCTGCGCACCAAACTGCTGATGGCACAACAGGCGCTGCGCAACGCCGACTTTCCCGTTCTGATCCTGGTCTCCGGTGCCGATGGTGCGGGCAAAGGTTCCACCGTCAATCTCATCAACGAGTGGCTCGATCCACGCTACATGCGTACTTACGCCTTCGGGGTTCCCACCGAAGAAGAGCGCGCGCGACCACCCTATTGGCGTTACTGGCGCGACCTACCCGCCAAAGGCACTACAGGGCTTTACGTGGGCTCCTGGTATAGCGAACCCATCGCACAACGGGTTCGCAAGGAGCTCAAAGAAGCCGAATTCGACACCGCACTCAACCGCATCAACGCGTTCGAAAAAACCCTCGTCGACGACGGCGCGTTGATCATCAAATTCTGGCTGCACCTCAGCCAGAAAGAGCAGAAGAAACGCCTCAAGCGTCTCGAGAAAGATCCCAACACCCGGTGGCGAATCAGCAAACAGGACTGGAAGCAGTTGGAAGTCTACGACCGTTTCGTTGGTATCGCCGAACACGCGCTACGCGAGACCAGCACCGGCGAGGCGCCCTGGACCATCGTCGAGGGCTCCAGCCCCCATTATCGCAATCTTACGGTGGGACAGCATATCCTCGATCGACTGCGGGAAAGGTTGGCGAAAACCGGTGATCGCGAACCGTCCGTACCCCACCTGCAACCCATTTCCTCGCCCACCCCCGGCACACAGCCGGTGAGCGTTTTGAAGTCCGTCGATTTGACTCAGCGCATCGAGAAGCGCGAATACAAAAACAAACTGAAATCGCTCCAATCGCATTTAAGCAAACTCTCCCGCAAAGCACTGGCGAAAAAGACCTCCAGCATGATCGTGCTGGAGGGCTGGGACGCAGGGGGAAAGGGTGGTTTGATCCGCCGCATGACACCCGCGCTCGACGCGCGCGCTTATCAGGTAATCCCCGTTGCCGCTCCCACCGACGAAGAAGCGGCCCACCACTATTTATGGCGTTTTTGGCGACACATCCCACGCGGCGGCCATGTCACGATCTATGATCGTAGCTGGTATGGCAGGGTATTAGTGGAGCGCATCGAAGATTTTACCCCCCGGGAAGATTGGATGCGCGCCTACACCGAGATCTGCAACTTCGAAGAACAGCTCTCTCGGCATGGAATAGTCGTCGTCAAGTTCTGGGTGCATATCGATCAGGATGAACAGTTGGCGCGATTCAAGGCCCGTGAAGAGACGCCCCACAAACAGCACAAGATCACCGATGAGGATTACCGAAACCGCGAGAAGTGGGAGGCTTACGAACACGCGGTCAACGACATGGTGGAACGTACCAGTACAGAGTATGCGCCCTGGTACTTGATCGCGGGTAATGACAAACCCTTCGCCCGCATACAAGCGCTGCAGATATTCTGTGATCGTTTGGAGGAGGCGTTGTAGTCGCCACGGATCCCGCTAAAGCGGTTTATCGATTAGGGATTCAATCGCTCGATTTCCCACCATCCGCGACCACTGTTAGAGACGCTCATGGAAAACGGCATTCCGTTCTGAACGCGTTCGATCAAGCGTTTTAGCATCGGGCCGACCACGCCTTTGATCGCGGGTGTAGGTGCTATAGTGAATTGCGAAATCTTCTCGCCCCTGGCCCGACAGACCAACACGGTGGGGCCGCTTGCCATCAGTTCTCCGTGTCGCAAACGGCACTGTCCCGCGACCAGCTCGCTCCCGTTACGCGGACGGGCGAAACGAACCGCCACAACCGGGCTGACGGAACCCGGGCGCTCCCGGTATTCGGCACTCATCGCGCCACCGCCGCGACACTCCATGGTCTGATGGCGGGGAGCGGCGTGGATGCTCGCCGCCATCAATACTGCGATCACCACCAGCCACCGCAGCGATCGACAGCAGTTTCGCCAATCGGCGCTCACTGTGTAGCACAAGATCCCGTTAGGCGCCGTCGCAACATCGTTCAGGTCACCTCGCGCAGGAGCTTCACGAACGCCTCGGCGACGGGATGGTCGAGCGTCGTACGATTGCGCGCTATCCAGAGCGTTCGCAATATTCGCAGTTGTCCCACGTTCATGTGGTGAAGCTCGCCTCGACTGAGCGCATCGGCCACCAGAAACCGCGGCAGGAAACTGACGTGACGATTGTGAGAGAGTATCTCCATGATGGCGCCGGAGGAGCTTACTTCCATCTCCACCGGTAGCGAATCGATGCCGTTGATGCGCAGAGCCTGGTCCAGACTGTCGCGCAGGCCGGACCGGTCCTCGCGCAGAGCAAAGCTCAACGAACGTAACTGCTCCGAGGGTATTTCCGTGACTCCTGCCAGCGGATGCCCCTGACCACAGACCAAAATGAGTTCGTCGTCCCGCCACTTTTGCACCAACACATCGGGGTGTCCCGGCGCCGTCTCAACAAGCGCCAGATCGGCCAGATCGGTCACCAGCCGCGTTTGGATCGCGCGGCTGTAACCCAGTCGTAATCGTATCTTGTAGTCGGGAAACCGCTCCGAGAAGCGTACCAGGATCGTCGGTAACAAATGTTCGCCGATCGTGAACGTCGCTTCGAGCCGAAGCTGCCGAATACCCGACACCGTCGACTCCAGATCCTTGAGTAACGCGGCTTGGCGATCCGGGGTCTCCGCCGCCAACTTGTAGACCTTGCGCCCCGCCGATGTCAGCGCCAACCGCCCCGCTCGGCGTTCGAGCAACGGCACTCCGTAGCAAGCCTCCAGTGTCCGCAACCGTTTGGTGACCGCGGGCTGGCCAATACTCAGCGAGCGCGCCGCCTCGCTCACGCCACCGCGCTCGACCACTTCGCGTAGTGTCGCCCAATGTTCAAGGCCAGGAAGCCGCATCATATTCCTTATCAGAATGTTCGAATAATTTTATTCATTAGACACACAGACACCCCGACTTTATAATTATAGCCCTTCGGGGCACTGTCTACTAAGCAATTTTTTGCCGAACTAGCGAACTGCCCAGATTCGCCGTGCCACCCACCATTCTTGGGTAGAATATCTTCGAATGGAATATCCCTGGTGGGACGTATAGCCGGAGTCTGACCCCGTTTTCGAAATAGACTGGCCTCACCCGCTTATCACAACCGCTAAAGGGAGGGCCCTGGGAGGAGTGTAGTAATGGCCGAAGCCGGCGCATTGAACGCTGAGATGATCGCAGTCCTGGCGATCCTCGGGTTCACGGTGTTCTTGTTTGTTTCCGAAATTGTTCGTGTTGATGTCGCCGCCATCCTGGTGATGGTTCTACTGGGGCTTACCGGCCTGATTCCAGGCTACGACGGACTCATTTCACCGACCCACCTCTTTGACGGCTTTGCCAGTAACGCGGTCATCTCGATTATCGCGGTCATGATCATCGGCGCCGGACTCGATAAAACCGGTTTGATGAGCCAAGTGGCCGCCAAGATACTGAAGGTCGGTGGCACAACCGAAAAACGCATCATCCCCTTGATTTCGGGGACGGTCGGGATCATCTCCAGCTTTATGCAAAACGTGGGAGCCGCGGCCCTGTTCCTGCCCGTGGTTCACCGCATATCGGTGCGCACCGAACTCCCCATGTCGCGGCTACTGATGCCCATGGGTTTCTGCGCCATCCTCGGCGGTACGGTCACCATGATCGGTTCCAGCCCGCTCATTTTGCTGAACGATCTTATCCTCACCTCCAATCGCGCGTTCCCCGAGGGCGTGGAGAAGATGGAGACCTTCGAGCTGTTCGCCGTAACGCCCATCGGTCTGGTACTGGTGGTGACCGGCATACTCTATTTCATCGTTGCCGGGCGGTTTGTCCTCCCCGCCAGTAAAACCGAAACGGTGAGTCGCCGCGACAGCACGCTGGAGTACCTACAGAAGACCTACGGGCTGCGGGGCGATCTCTTCGAAGCGCTCATCCCCACCGGCAGCGAACTCGTGGGTAAAACGGTTCAGGAGCTGGAGCAGCTCAGCGGCTGGCGTCTACTCATCGTGGGCATGAAGGGCGGCAACAAAATGCTGCTCTCCCCCGCACGCGATGTAGAATCCATCGCCGGCGCCGAACTGGCGCTCATAGGTTCGCCGGAGGCCATTCAGGAGTATTCGGATAAATACGGTCTGCGCCTCAAGCGGACGCTCAGCACCTTCGCCGAATCCCTCACCTCCAGCAAGGCGGGTATCGCCGAAATCGTCATACCCCCCGGCTCCAAGCACATCGGCGTGACCATGAGCGAGTTGCGCATGCGTAAGGCCTACGGCACGACGGTCCTCGCGGTGCACCGGGGAGGTGAAACCCTCAGTACGGGTCTGCGCGACCTGGAGTTTCAAGCCGGCGATACGTTGATCACCCATATCACCTGGGAAGACCTCACCCAGCTCGCCAAAGACCGCGAGTTCGTCGTGGTGACAACCGACTACCCCCACGAAGAGCTGCGTCCGCACAAGGTGGGGTTTGCGTTAGCCTTTTTCGCGATTGCCATCAGCCTAGTCCTATTCAGCGATCTGCGTCTCTCCATCTCGTTACTGGTAGGCGCCATGGGGATGATCGTTGCTGGAGTCTTGACCATCGACGAAGCCTATCGCTCGGTGAGCTGGCAGACCGTATTTCTCCTCGCCAGCCTCATCCCGTTGGGGCTGGCCGTGGAGGAGACCGGTACCGCAGCCTGGGTAGCGCGCCAGACGCTGGGCATTATGGGCGATGTACCGATCTGGATACTGCAATCCGTCCTGGCAGTACTGGCAACCGGTTTTACGCTGGTCATGTCCAACGTCGGGGCCACCGTACTCCTGGTCCCCCTGGCGGTGAACATTGCGCTGGGAGCGGGTGCGGATCCGGCGCTGTTCGCCCTTACCGTGGCGCTTGCCACCTCCAACTCCTTCCTGATTCCCACCCACCAGGTCAACGCCTTGATCATGGGACCGGCGGGCTACCGTGTGGCCGATTTCATGAAAGCGGGCAGTGTGATGACCGTCCTTTTCTTGGTGGTAATGATCGCCATGCTCAATGTGGTGTTCTAACCAAAATAGCCTTTTAATACAAAGGATTAATGCTGGTTGTGAGCGCTTTTAAAATCAGTTAATACTTAATTGTTTTTCGTCTCATCATAAAAGATACACATAAGGATATAGCAGAATAATAGTCAGCTTTTCGCAACGAATCTGGTATTAAATAGCCTCGCCCGAACGGGAAGGAGCGTCGTACCGACGACCCTCCCCACCTGCCGGGAGAGGCTGAAGTAGCCGAATTCCGCATCGCCTTAATATAAACGAGTGGCACAGCACCTCCGGGTGATGGCGACCGCTCCCAACAATGAGGGTACGGCGTCGGAAGACTGAAGTTTGATTTAGCGCGTCGTGACGGGCCGGGGCCTGTCGTGTGTACGCGTGCCTTACAGCTGGAGATCTTCCATGTCGACTAAGCACCCCGTAATCGCCATCACCGGCTCGTCCGGTGCCGGCACCAGCACCGTCAAAGTGGCCTTTGAGCACATCTTCTACCGTGAGGGCGTCAACGCCGCCGTCGTGGAGGGAGACAGCTACCACCGCTTCGATCGCCTTGAGATGAAAGAGGCGGTCGCACAAGCGGCAACGGACTGTGTGCCTTTGAGCCACTTTGGACCGCGCGCCAATCTTTTGGAGGAGCTTGAGTCGCTTTTCCGCACCTATGGTGAATCGGGCACCGGCCAGCGCCGATACTACCTGCACAACGAAGAAGAGGCCGAGTCCTGGAAACAGGACCCCGGCACCTTTACCCCATGGGAACCTATCCCGGAACCGACCGACCTGCTCTTCTATGAAGGTCTTCACGGCGGCGTGGTCTGCGAGAACGTCAACGTGGCCCAGTGGGTGGACCTACTGGTCGGCGTGACACCTGCCGTCAACTTGGAGTGGATTCAGAAAATCCACCGCGACACGGCAGCACGGGGTTATTCCACAGAGGCGGTGACCGATACCATTCTGCGCCGCATGCATGACTATGTGCACTTCATCACGCCGCAGTTCTCGCGCACGGATATCAACTTTCAGCGCGTGCCCACGGTAGACACCTCCAACCCGTTCATCGCGCGCGATATCCCAACGCCCGACGAGAGCTATGTGGTGATACGATTCCGCGATCCCAAATCGTTGGGAGTCAACTTCCCGTATCTACTCTCCATGATCCATGATTCGTTCATGTCGCGCCGGAACACGATCGTTGTACCGGGTGGAAAGATGGGATTCTCCATGGAGTTAATCTTTGCGCCCATCATCGAAGATATGATTCGCAAGCGGAAAAAAGAGATGATCAGCGATCCATAGATCGCTACTGGTGAACCACGGAAAAAGCCCGGTCTTGGCCGGGCTTTTTTCATACCGTCTTGCCAGGAACCGCAACACCCTACCACAAGGGTGTTCATCAACGTTTCAATCTCCAACCAGATTTAAATACCCACCCACCGGCGGTAGCGTTCACCCAATCGCAACACCGCTGTCACAATTTATTCACGGTACCACGTCATGCTGCACGTCATGGATGTGGTACTGCCGTTACACAGCAACGACCCGGATCAGACACCGATCCGTTACTAGACATCTACATTGTCACCGATACTTATCCGCCTGAAATCAATGGCGTGGCGCGCACACTGTCACGCATCGTGGAGGCGTTGCGAGACAAAGGTCATCGCGTGCACGTCGTGCGCCCCAAACAGGCAAACGATAACAATCCCTTAGACACTGCGCTCGTCCCGGGTATTGATCTGCCACTCTACAAAGAACTCAAACTTGGTCTTCCGGCGAGTAAAACCCTACGCCGCCTCTGGAGTCAACACCGACCAGATATCATCTACATCGCCACCGAAGGTCTGCTGGGCCTTTCGGCGTTGCGTGAAGCGCGCTATCAAAACATCCCCACGCTCAGCGGTTTTCACACCAACTTCCACACTTACAGCAGCCACTACCGGTTGGGTCCCCTGAAGCACTTGGTCTTTCACTATTTACGATACTTCCACAATCGCACGGCCTGCACGCTGGCACCCTCTCCCGACCTGGTTTCGGATCTACGACAAAAAGGATTCCACTCCGTCGAACAGATGGCGCGCGGCGTCGATACCGACCTCTTCTCTCCACGCCATCGCAGCAACTCGATTCGCCGTGAATGGGGTTTCGAACAAGACCACCTCGGGGTGCTCTACGTGGGGAGAATCGCCGCCGAGAAAAACCTATCCCTCGCGGAACGAATGTTTCGGCGTATCCAAAACGTCTACCCGTCTGCGCGCTTCATTTTAGTGGGCGACGGTCCCCTGCGAGCGAGCATGGAAAAACGCAATCCCGATTTTATCTTTTGCGGGATGCAAAAAGGCAGACCGTTGGCCGAACGCTACGCATCGGCCGACCTGCTGTTTCCCAGCATGACGGAGACCTTCGGCAACGTCGTTTTGGAAGCGATGGCCAGCGGTTTACCGGTACTCGCCTACGATTACGCAGCACCTCGTATGCACATCACATCGGGTCGCAACGGATTGACCGTTCCCTTTGGGGATGAGGAGCGTTATCTCGCGCTGGCCTACCAAATCACCGAACCGCCTGCATCGCTAAAGACCATGGGATCGGCTGCACGTGAAACCGCGACCGCTCTCAGCTGGGATCGCATTGTTCAGCGTTTCGAGAACCTGCTTTGGGAGTATGTCGAAGCCGTGGAGGTGGAGCATGAATACGCTTGACAACAACGCTCTATTTCGCCGCGTTGAGCCCTACGAGCTGATCTTCTGCCAACGGCTCAATCGCCTCGTTCACCATCGCGGCGTACGGCCATTTTTTGCTGCCGTAAGCCGACTCGGAGACGGGGTGCTCTGGTACTGCCTGATGGGGTTTTTGCCACTGCTTTACGGTAGCGCCGCCTGGGAACTTTCGTTGCGCATGGCGTTAACCGGCGCGGCGGGCGTGGCGCTCTACAAAGTACTCAAAACCCGACTCATTCGGTCGCGCCCTTTCGAAGCGCACAGCGAAATCGTGCTGGGTACCGCACCACTCGACAGATACAGTTTTCCCTCAGGTCATACCCTTCACGCGGTCAGCTTTACGCTGTTGATCGTCGCTTACTACCCGGTATGGGCATGGGTGCTGATTCCTTTCACCGCGATGGTTGCCCTGTCGCGCGTGATCCTTGGGTTGCACTATCCCACCGATGTACTGGCGGGCGGAGCGATGGGTGCATTGCTTGCCCTAATCGCGCTGCGATTCTAACCGACGCTTGTCGCTGATCGTGTCACTGACGGCGATAATCACGTGGTAATGCGTCGATAGATGTCGGCCACCTTGTAGGGTAGCGTCGCCACATCGTCGACTACCGCGTAATTAGAGGGACCGTAAAGATGCGAAAGGTACTCGCGAGCCTCTCTATCGATGGTGATGCAGAAGGTATGCAGTCCAAGCTCGACCGCCTCGCTAAGCGCCCGCCGCGTATCCTCTATGCCGTATTTACCGCTGTAACCATCGAAGTCATCCGGCTTACCATCGGAGATGGTCACCAATAGCCGGACACGCGCATCGACCCGACTAAGCACCTTGGATAGATGGCGGATCGCCACCCCCATACGGGTGTATTCACCGGCGGAGATACCGCTGATTCTCGCCTGCGTTAGCTCATTGTAACGCTGATCGAACGTCTTGATGCGGCAGATCTCACAGCGCTGCCGCGTCATGCCGGTGAAACCGTAGACCGCATAACGATCGTCCAGCGCCTGTAACGCTTCGCAGAGCAGTATCAAAGATTCGCGTTCCGCCTCGTTGATCCAGCCCTTGGTGGAACCACTCATGTCCACAAGAAACAGCACGGCGATATCGCGTTCCAGTTTATGCCGTTTGACGTAGAGCCCCATAGGGGATTCATCTCCGCGCAGACGATCGGGCCAACTCGCCACCAGGGCATCCAGATCCACTTCGTCGCCTTCGCGCTGCCGCCGCATCAGGCGATCCTCTTCACGCAACTGCGCGAACGTTCGGCGCGACTCTTTGAGCAGTCCGTGGTACTTCTCGCGCGTGCGGTCGACGAACTTCGGATCGCCCGACTCCACATCCAGCTCCAGCAGCGTACACCAGTCGCGATGGTAGTCCTGACGCATGTAATCCCATTCGGGATAGAGATGCACATGAAGCGGAGCAACCTCCTTGTCGACCGACATCACGCTACCTTCAGCATCCGGATTCCAGAGATAAAGACCATCGCCTTCTGCTTCGATGTAGTGCTGCGGGACTTCACCTAAATTCTGGATGATGGAGTCCATCAAGCTCCGCGCCTTGCCCTCTGCGGCGAGCTGATCAAGCGCTTCGGGAGTCCAGGCGGGAATCTCAATCTCCGTTGTCGTATTACCCTGTTCACGGCTGGAGGCCGGGGATTTTTCCTCGTCGGCCGGGATCTCCCTGCCGACGGGCAGTTCGATCGTAGCCACCCAGTTTCGAAACTCCTCTTCTTCATACTGAATCCGCTGCCCGCGAATACGCTCTACGCGCTCGGGTTGCATGCGGCCCTGATAGATCTGTGTGGTCGGCGCCGGTAGGGGATAGAGGCGTGCTAGCAATCCGTAACTATCGGCGACCGAGCAATCGGGTTGACGCATCAGAGATTGAGCCAAACGCCACTCTTCCGCCTCACCCGCCACTCCCAAGTCCCGCCGCATTCTCCCCAGGATTCGCCGCATGCCGGGTAACTCGCGTTCGATACATGCATCGAGACGCATAGTCTCTAACGCATGAAATACTTGGAGAACTTTAGCCGGATCAATGAAAGATCCGGGTGCACGCGATAGCCCCACCGCCTCCCAGCTCCCCAACCGCCAAAAATGGGTGGCGTCGAACTCGCTCTCCGGCTGTTTGAGGAAGGTGGGTACCTGCCAGGTACCGAACCGGGTTTGCGCCCACAGGTGCACGGTGACGGCCTTGTAGAGAGCGAAATTGCTTTCTCGATCGGGAAAGCGATCGACGACGGGAGGAAGGAATAGAGTCTCGCTGTCTGTGTAAGCCTGATCCGCCTCTTCGATATGCAGTTGGCGACCACTCAATCCCTGTAAAAACACCTCAAGGCGACGACGCATCTCGCTGAGGGTTACCGGGCAAACCGTCGGCTCGCCGGTATCGGCGAAATCGGAGTAACGGCTCATGACCCTTAGCGCCGCATCAAGCCCTTCGACGTCGAAGGTGTCGAGCAACGATTTGATCCAACGCTCCAGCCCCTGGCCCGAAAGCTCCGCCGCGGCGGTGGCAAACTGCTCGGAGAGATGGAATGCCAGTTCGAAACTGCTCTTGGAACAGACCTCGATCCAGTGCAGCGCGTACTCCTGTCGATCCCGCTGCAGACGCAGCAGTTCGCGTGCGGCATGGGTAGGGTAGCGGTTCGGCTAAAGGAGAGAACAGGCTCTAGAAGGTCTTCGAGACGCTCTTCAAGATGGTAACGCTGGCGGCGTTCTAGCGACATCTTGCGCCGTTACTGTGGTACGCGGATTAAAAAACCGCGGCACAGAACTCGTGTACGGCGGCAAGCACTTCGGAATCGTCGGTCAACGCCTGTGCCACCGCGGTTCGGCAAGCGCGTTCCGGCGAGATACCTCGATTGATGAGGCGCGCGGCATGTACCAGCAATCGGGTACTGGCGCCCTCTTCCAGGCCTCCCCCTTTCAAATTGCGCGTCATGTGGGCAAACCTGACCAATCTCTGAGCCGTATCCCGCTCGACACTACTCTCCTGTACGACGATCTCCACCTCCAACTCGGCTTTAGGATAGTCAAATTCCAGGGCAACGAACCGCTGCCGGGTGCTCTGCTTCAAATCCTTCAATACGCTCTGATAGCCAGGATTGTAGGAGATCACGAGGCTGAACTCGGGACTGGCCTCCAACACTTCGCCGAGTTTATCGATGGGCAAGCGACGGCGATCATCGGCCAATGGGTGAATCACCACAGTGGTATCTTTTCGCGCTTCGACGACCTCATCCAGATAGCAGATGGCACCCACACGCGCGGCGCGAGTCAGAGGGCCATCCGTCCAGAGGGTTTCCCCACCACGGATGAGAAACCGCCCCACCAGATCGCCCGCCGTTAGATCGTCATGACAGGCTACCCGTTACCAAGGGTCGTTTCAGACGCCAGGCCATATGCTCCACAAACCGGGTTTTACCGCAGCCCGTGGGGCCTTTCAGCAGGATGGGTAGTTGACTCTGGTAGGCCGCCTCGAAAACAGCGATCTCGTCACCCTGCGGTGCGTGATAGGGTTCGGTCTGTAAGCTCTCCACACCTGAATCGTAGCGTTCTGCCTGATCCATATTCCCCCCAAGGGTAATAATGACTTCGCTACGTCCTTGTAAATCAGCGTCAAATATCTTCTAGAAAATACTGATATACCGAGTTTATTCGCTCATACGTAATTTGAATCCTGACCGAGGGTTTTGCGCCGTATCCTATATGCCCGACTCAGTCAGTTGTGCCCTTTAACCACGCCCGTTCCGGGGCCGTTTCCCGGAGGTTAGCACACCCTGGCACGGGTCGGTCGCCAACGTGTCACGGATTCGTAACCGTACGTAACCGCGGCGCTGCACAATTCACCCCTGGGGAGGGACATCGAATGACCGAGGTGATCGCGACCAACCAGACCATACTGGTGGTGGGCGGTGGCATCAGCGGTATCTCCGCGGCGCTAGAGGCCGCAGAGTGTGGCAAACAGGTAGTATTGGTGGAGAAAGGTCCCTCTTTGGGCGGCCGGGTCAGTCAGCTCTACAAATACTTCCCGAAGCTCTGCTTTCCCACCTGTGGCATCGAAATCAACTACCGGCGTCTGAAAGGCAACCGCAATGTTCGCGTGTTGACCATGACCGAAGTAGAGCAGATCGACGGCTCGCCCGGTGACTATGCCGTCACGCTACGCACCACTCCCCGCTTCGTTACGGAAAACTGCACGGCTTGCGGCGATTGCGCTGCCGCCGTCGAGACCGAGTTTGACGATGAGTTCAACTACGGCCTCGGCCAGCGCAAGGGCGCCTACCTGCCCCACACCCATGCCTTCCCACAACGCTATGTCCTCGATCCGCGCTGCGTCGCCAACGGCGAGGGTGAAAAAGCCAAGGCGGTCTGTCGGTACAACGCCATCGATTTGGAGATGAGCGAAACGTCGACTGAACTCAAAGTAGGCGCGGTGATCTGGGCCACCGGTTGGAAACCTTACGACGCCGCCAAGATTCAACCCTACGGTTACGACCGCTTCGACAACGTCATCACCAATGTGGAGTTCGAGCGCTTGGCCGATCCCCACGGTCCGACGGGCGGTAAGCTGCTGCGACCCTCCGATGGCAAGGAGGCGACCAACATCGCCTTCATCCAGTGCGCCGGATCGCGCGATCGCAACCACCTGCGCCACTGCTCGCGCATCTGCTGCGTGGCAAGCCTCAAACAGACCACCTACGTGAGCCAGGAGGGCGCCGAAGGGGCCAAGTCGACGATCTACTACATCGACATTCGAGCCATCGATCGCATCGATGATTTCTACCGCCAGGTACAGGACGATCCGCAGGTTACCTTCGTCAAATCCAAGGTGGCCAATATCACTCAGGACAAAGCGAGCGGTGACCTGACCCTGCACGGCGTCAATACCGAGGGTTACCAGCGTTACGACAACCCACATGATCTGGTGGTGCTAGCCACCGGCATGGAGCCCAGCATCCACGCCAGCCAGATTCCTGCCGCCGATCTTCGCATCAGCCCGGACGGCTTTCTGGAGTTTGAAGCCGATGGCCAGGCCATCTACGCTGCCGGTTGCGCCAGCGATGCGCTGGATGTAAACCGCGCGGTTCAGAACGCGACCGCCGGCGCGCTACGCGCGATCCAAGTGGTTAACCGCGTCGCCGCGAAGGAGGCTTAAACGATGTCCGACAAGAAAATTGGCGCCTACCTCTGCAGCGGCTGCGGCATCGGCGAGCGTCTCGACGTCAACCAGCTCGCCACCATCGCCGAGCGCGAGGGGAAAGCGGCGTTCGCCAAGCAACACGAGTTCCTCTGCTCGGCTGAAGGCGTAAAACTGATCCAGGACGACATCGACGCCGGCGAGGTCACCCATTTGGTGATCGGCGCCTGTTCGCGTCGCGTAAAAACGGAGGCCTTCAACTTCGACGCGATCGCCATGGTACGCGCCAACTTGCGCGAAGGGGTGATCTGGATTCGGCCCGACGACCCGGAATCCGGCGAAACAACCCAGGAGATGGCAGACGACTATATCCGCATGGCCTGTGCGGAAGCCAAGTTCACCCAAGTGCCCAATGCCAACGAAAACATCGGCGGCAACAAACGCATCCTGGTGGTGGGTGGCGGTATCACCGGCCTCACCGCTGCGGACGAGGCGGCCAAAGCGGGTTATGAAGTGGCCATCGTCGAGAGGAGCGGGAAGCTGGGCGGTAAAGCGGCACGCCTGTGGCGCGATATTCCCACCTCCGCCCCTTATTGCGATCTCACCGACAGCGGTGTTAAAGCGCTCATCGACGCAGTACAGGAGAGCGACAACATCACCGTACACCTGAACAGTACACTCACCAAAACCAGCGGTGCACCCGGACGCTTCGAGGCGGAGATCGCCACCGAGAGCGGCTCGACACAGACCGAGATCTACGGTGCCATCGTCATGGCATCGGGCTTCGATACCTACGATGCCAATCAACTCCCCGAACTGGGTTTTGGTTCCAGTGGCGATGTCATCGACCAACTCACCCTGGAAGATCTGGCGCGTGACGCCGATGGCGGCCCCATCAAACGCCCATCGGACGGCAGGGATGTGAAGCATGTCGCATTCATCCAGTGCGCGGGACAGCGCAGCGAGAAAGAGGGTCACCTCCCCTACTGCTCCGGTCACTGCTGCCTCACCAGCATCAAGCAGGCCATGTACTTCAAGGACGCCAATCCGGAGGTCGAGACCACCATCCTCTACACCGATTTGCGCACCCCGGGCTCTGGCGGCGAGGATTTCTACCGCGCCGGCCAAGAGAAGGGGATCACCTTCAGCAAGGTCGCTGTAAGCGATGTACGCCCCGAGGACCAGGGATTGGCGGTGGAATTTCAAGATCTGATCCTCAACGAACCGGGCCGCATCGACGCCGATCTTTTGGTGCTGGCCACCGGCCAGGTGCCCAACTCGGGTGTCGACATCGAAGCACAATTACAGGCCGCGACACTCGCCGACGAGAGTGAAGGGGCCGAAGTGCCGGAGATCGAGATCAAACCAGCCGATTCGATCCTCAACTTGGACTATCGACAGGGACCGGATCTACCGCAACTCAAACACGGCTTCAGCGATTCGCACTTCATCTGCTTTCCCTATGAATCGCGCCGCACGGGTATCTACCCGGCCGGCCCGGTCCGTCGCCCTATGGACCTGGCGCAAGCCAAAGAAGACGCCACCGGTGCCGCGCTGAAAGCGATCCAAGCGGTAGAGAACGCCGCGCTGGGTCGCGCCGCGCATCCGCGCTCCGGCGATTTGAGCTTTCCCAGCTTTCGCAAAGAGGGCTGCACCCAGTGCAAGCGCTGCACGGTGGAGTGCCCGTTCGGCGCCATCGATGAAGACGAACAGCGATACCCGATGTTCAACGAAGCGCGCTGCCGCCGTTGCGGCACCTGTATGGGGGCCTGCCCGGTGCGTGTCATCTCGTTCGAAAACTACTCGGTGGAGACCGTCGGTCAGCAGCTAAAGGCGGTGGATGTACCCGACGAGTTCGAGGAAAAGCCGCGCGTTCTGATCCTGGCCTGCGAGAACGACGCCTACCCGGCACTGGATATGGCGGGTGTAACGCGTCAGTCCTACAGCCAATACGTGCGCGTCATCCCAGTGCGCTGCCTCGGTTCGGTCAACACCATCTGGGTATCGGATGCGCTCAACTCGGGCTACGACGGCGTACTGCTCATGGGCTGCAAGAAGGGCGACAACTACCAGTGCCACTTCGTCAAAGGCTCGGAACTCGCTGCGATCCGCATGAGCAAAATCGACGACACCCTGCAGACGCTGAACCTGGAAAAAGAGCGCGTGGCCACCCACGAGGTGAGCATCACCGACATTCAGCGTATTCCGCAGATCATCAACGACTACATGGGCGTGATCGACGAGATCGGCCTGAGCCCCTTTAAATTTTAACCCTCGTCCTCCGCGATAACGACGGATCCAGAGCCACCCAGATGATGCAAGACAAGACGCAGTCCGCAAAGAATGGCCGAGTCCTTTCCAAGGACTGCAACGCCGTTTTGAGTTCTCCGGGTGACCCCCGACTGGCGGACCGTGGAGCGGCCACTGTCGCGGTGGAAGAGTACGTAGGAGATTCGATATGAACGCTGCAGTTCAACCCGACTATCGCGGCGACTTCCTAAAGGAGGTCGAAGCCAACGTCGAAGAGGGTGGCTGGGTGAAAATGTGCATGCAGTGCGGGGTCTGTTCCGGCTCCTGCCCGCTGGGTCCGCACTGGGATCATCCTCCGCAAGAGCTCTTTATGATGATCCGCGCCAACAAACGCGACGAAGTGCTCTCCAGTTCGTCCATGTGGATGTGCACCTCCTGTTACAACTGCATTGTGCGCTGCCCGCGCGAGCTGCCCATCACCCACATCATGCATGGTCTGGCTCACTACGCCACCAAGCTTGGTAAAGCGCCAGAGGGTCAGCCCACTGCCAAGTTCGCCGCCAAGTTCTGGGACAACTTGATGAAAAAGGGACGGGTCAACGAGCTCAAACTGGGTGTAGCGCTCTACTTCATGAACGGTTTTGGCGAAGGCGTAAAGACCGCCATGAAGAACAAGGACATCGGTCTCGGCATGCTGAAGACCAAACGCATGAGCCCAGGCGAGATGATGGGCGGCCATGGCGTGAAGGACGTCAACGGTCTGCAGGCCATCATCAACAAGGCGCGCGAAATCGAAGATGCCAAGATCCAGCCCAATGACGGGGATTGAAGCCAATGTAGGGTGGGCGTAGCCCAAGAGTGGACCCGCTCCGCGTGGGCTACGCCCACCCTACATCGATAAATTCGGGAAAGTTGCACCACAACCGTAAACGGTGACCTAAATGGCGAAGAAAGAATACGCGTTCTATCCGGGCTGTTCATCGCAGGAGAAAGCTTCCAGCTCCAACTACCAGCACTCCGTGCAGACCATGTGCGAGGAGCTCGACATCACCCTCAACGAAATCCCCGACTGGAACTGCTGCGCCGCCTCCATTGGATACGCCAAGGGTGGCGAACTGCCCCGTATCGCGTTGTCGGCACGCAACATCGCATTAGCCGAACAGAACCTACCCGGCCAGGACATCGTCGCAACCTGTGCGGCATGCTGGCTCGCTACCCGCGAAGCCAAGGATCGCCTACAGGAGGATCCGAATCTGATGGAAGAGGCGAATCTGGCCCTTAAAGAGGGCGGACTGGAGACCAAAGCCGAACCCCAAGCGCGCCACATGGTGGAAGTGCTGATCGAGGACATCGGCTTCGAGGCGGTCCAGGCCAACGTGAAAAAACCCCTCGAAGGATTGAAGATCGCCGGTTATGTGGGCTGCCAGACCAACCGCCCCTTCGGTATAGCGGGCGAAAGCTATGAAAATCCGCTCTACCTGGATCGCATGATCGAAGCAACCGGCGCGGAAGCGGTGAACGACTATGAGAAGAAAGTGCAGTGCTGTGGCGGCGCATTGATGTTCTCCGAACCGGAGAAGAGTCAAGCGATGGTGAAAGAGATCATCGAAGCAGCCTATGACGGCGGCGCCGACCTCATCGTCACACCTTGCCCGGTCTGCCAGATGAACGTCGAAGTCTATCAGGGCCACATCAACCAGACCTATAACACCCAATTCGAGATGCCGGTGGTCTACTACTCGCAACTCTTCTCGGTGGCCTTCGGCCGCAACGCCACCGATTCCGGCCTTAACGGCCAGGTGATTCGCGCAGAGAAGCTGGAAACTATCGCGAACTAGGGACTACACCTGGTTTGTCAGTAAAAACCCCCGCAAGGGGGTTTTTTGTTGCGGTGACTTTCTATTGGCCTAGAGCCGCGCCGCTAGCCCTCTGTCTCACCGGATTATGCGTATTTCGCTCAAAAAACGAGTGTTTCAGCCGTTTACCATGATGAAATTCAGTTATGTCAGGTGTACAATAAGCTTTCATTATCGGCACTTGCTATTTATTTATAGGGGCTTACTGCTCTTGGGGGGGCTACATGCCCGACTCCGACAAACCGGGGAAGATCATCATTGAGGGTGTCACCGAAGGCGGCGAGAAATTTCGCCCCAGCGATTGGGCGGAGCGTATGAGTGGTAACCTCTCCACATTCCGTGGTCGCCGCATCCAATACTCTCTCTTCCTGAAACCAGCGCTGAAAAACGGGGTGAAATGCGTGGTGCTGGATCGTTCCCTGAAGGACAAGGATCCGGAACAGTACCAGCAGATCATGGAATTCGCGAAAAAGAACAACCTCCGTTTCTGCGACGAGCTACCCGGCGACGAGGAGCCGCAAGAGCTTCCAGAAGAGTAAATCACAGACACACCACGAATAATCTCCATGCAAAAAAAAGCCCTCCAATGGAGGGCTTTTCAGTTGCGGGTGGCAAATCCGCGTTCGCGCTAATGCGAGACTCCTTCCTTGGATTTTGCCTTGGAGGAGAGGGTTACTTGTACCCTTTCAACTGATCGATGAACTCCGGCAGGAACAGCGAGATCTGTGGAATATAGGTGATCAGTATCAGGAAAAAGAGCAACAGGCTCAGCCAAGGCAGTGCCGCTCTCACCGCCCAACCCAGACTGTTGCCTGTTATACCGGCGGTCACAAAGAGATTGAGTCCCACCGGTGGCGTGATCATGCCGATCTCCATGTTGACCACCATAATGATGCCCAGATGGATGGGATCGATCCCCAACGCAACCGCGATGGGGAACAGAATCGGCGCCATGATCAGGATAATGGCCGAAGGCTCCATGAAGTTACCCGCCGCCAGCAACAAGACGTTCACGACGATGAGGAAACCCCAAGCCGGTAGACCCCAATTGACGATCGTTTCAGCGATCACATGGGGGATACGCTCCGTCGTCAACACATGGGCGAACATCATCGCGTTGGCGATGATGAAGAGCAGCATGATGGAGACTTTGGCAGCATCCATCACGACGTGTCTCACCTCTTTATTACCCACGCATTTGGGCAACGCCCAGGCGATTTGGGTGAGGTTACGCACCGCCATCGCCCCGAGTGCTTCACCCTCCTTACGCCACGGCTCCTCTTTCAACGGACCCATATCGCGATAACCGAAACATGAGACCAGGAAAGCGTAAACCGCCGATACCGCCGCCGCTTCGGTCGGACTGGCGATGCCACCGTAGATGGAACCGAGCACGATGACGATCAGCATCAGCCCACCCATGGCACTGAAACCGGAGGCGAAAAGCCCCTTGAATCCAGGCCACTGCTGCGCCGGCAGTCCCTTAATTCGCGCCACAATGTAAATGGCAACCATTAACAGCAGTCCCATCATGATGCCGGGAATGAATCCCGCCATGAACATGCGCGCGGCAGATTCCTCTGTGGCAGCAGCATAAACCAGCATCACGATGGAAGGAGGAATCAAAATACCCAGGGTACCGGCATTGGCGATAACGCCTGCGGCAAACTTCTCCGGGTAGCCTGATTTCACCATACCGGCGATAACGATGGTTCCGATCGCTGCCACCGTCGCAGGCGATGAACCCGAGACCGCTGCAAACAGCATGCACGCCATGACAGAAGCCATCGCCAGACCGCCCTTAATGTGACCCACACAGTCGATGGCAAAGCGAATCAATCGTCTCGCCACACCGCCGGTGGAGAGAAAGGCCGATGAGAGAATGAAAAACGGTATCGCCAGCAGCGTGTAGTGCTCCGAGAGCGCCTCAAACAGTTTCAGCGCCACCGACGCCAGAGAGTCCTGAGAGAAAAAGAGGATGGTAGTCACACTGGAGAGGCCCAGCGAAATCGCCACCGGCACACCCATGAACATACAGCCGAACAAGACGATGAACAGGAAGGCAATGGTCATGCTTTGATCTCCCCGTTTTGTTGTTCTTCTTTTTCAGCGAGATGCATACTCTCTTTCGCTTCGTCCGCAAACTTGAAACCTTCGGCTTTACCGACAATGACCGCCCACATCAGTATGCAGAGCCGCACTACCAGCATCGCTAATCCCAACAGCAGAATCCCGTGGGCAAACCACAAAGGAATTTTGGGATCTTCCGAGTCGATGCGCAGGACGTCCCACGCAAATTCGTCAGTAAACAAATGGACAATAATCCCCGGTACCGGCACATCTTCCATACCGATACCGATCGTATACATTTTGGCCAGATACACCCACGACCCGTACAGGTAGAGCCCGCAATAGAGCAGGCAGGCCAGGATCGCAATCACGCTGACCACACGGTGCACCGTGTTTGGCAACAATCGCACTACGGCGTCGACGCCGATGTGCGCACCTACCTTGATACCGTAGGAGGCGCCAAACAGAACGAACCACGCCGACATATGTAGCGTCAGTTCTTGCATCCAGAGTGAACCGGTATCGAACCCGAAGCGCATCACCACTTCAGCGAATACCAGCAGTGTCATTAAAACGAGGAGGAGGGAAATAATTCCCTCCTCCACTTTATTAACGATGTTCAGAAACATCTATAGAACTCCATAGGGAGTGGTTACATACTGGCCTTGGCTGCAGCATTGATCAGGTCAGCGCCGATCTTTCCTTCGAATTTTTTCCATACGGGTTTCATCGCCTCAACCCACTTGGCACGCTCGGAGTCGCTCAGCTTCACGATGGTGCTGCGACCAGAGTCGGCGATACGCTTCATGTCGGTATCGGCCTTTTCACGTGCCACCTTATTACCATAGGCGATAGCTTCGTCCAGCGCCTTCTGCAATTCGCCGCGGATATCCTTAGGTAAGCCGCTCCAGAACTCAGCCGAGGTAACCACCAGGTATCCCAGGTAACCATGGTCGGAGTTGGTGATGTAGTCCTGTACTTCGAAAAACTTCTTCGAATAGATATTGGACCACGTGTTCTCCTGACCATCGATAGCTTTGGTCTGCAGCAGCGTGAACACTTCGGAGAAAGGCTTTTTCAACGGAGTGGCTTTAACAGCCTCAAACTGGGCAGCCAGCACATCGGAAGACATGATGCGGAATTTAAGACCGTCGGCATCACCCGGGGCCTTCAGTGCCTTGGTGGCGGACAGCTGCTTCATACCATTGTGCAAGAAGCCAAGGCCGATCAAGCCCTTACGCTCAGTAGCTCGCAGCAGCTTCTTACCATCTTTCGACGCCATGAATTTGTCCACAGCGTTGATATCTTTGAAGAGAAACGGAAGGTCGAATACACCCAACTTTTTGGTGTACTTACCAAACTTCGATAGGGAGGGAGCAGCGAGTTGGACGTCGCCCAACAACATCGCCTCCAGTACCTTGTTGTCACCAAACAGCTGGGAATTTGGGTAGACCTCGACCACCACCTTGCCACCCAAGCGCTCAGCGACCAGGTCGCGGAACTTATTGGCGGCTTTACCCTTCGGGGTGTTCTCGGCTACCACGTGGGAAAATTTAATTACGATTGGTGCTGCCATGGCCTGCATGGACCCCATGGTCAGGGCAGCAGCAGCTACGGCAGCGGTTGCAACGGTGCGAAAACGCATGACTCTCGTCTCCTATGGCTATTGTGTGTGTGTTTCCGGCGGTCGACTTCAGCGGATTGCCCGCCACCGAACTCCAACCGTACTGGTGCCGCTGATCAGTGCAATTCGGAGGCCAACTCTTGTTTTCACCCCTCACCCGCCCATGAGGCCCTTACGAACAAGGACTTACCGAGACAAGGGAGAGAGGGATACGCCACACAAAGTGTGAACTCCCGCACACACTGACCGCGCTTTCGGCGATTCATCGCACAACTAACCACGTTTCCCACACTAGCCACAAAACACCGAGACTACTGGTAAGACCCTATAAATAAACCGTGTTTTTCCCGACCTGGGAACCACCTCACGACTGTTGGCGCCTTTTTTGCTTCGCTAATCGCATGCTGCCCTTCAGACCACGCCCAAAACTCTAACGACAATGCGTTATCGGGAGCAATGGAAACGTGACTTCGGTGCCCTGTTCCGAGAACTCACGATTTTTTTAGTACCTCTTCTTAGGAGTCGATTTGATGTTGAGATCTGCAATACTGCTGCTGTTACTGGTTGTAGGTATAACCGTTTCACCCTTCGCGCTCAGCGAGCCGATCACGATTCGTTTTTCTCATGTCGTCTCGGAGCGCGCACCTAAAGGTATTGGCGCAAATTTGTTTAAAGATCTAGTGAAAAAACGCTTGGGCGATCGAGTTCGCGTTGTGATCTATCCCCGGTCATCTCGCTTTAACGACAACGAGGTCCTCATCGCATTGCTACTAGGCGATGTTGAACTCGCGGCACCGTCACTCTCGAAGTTCGGTAATTACTCCAAAGCATTACAGGTATTCGACCTGCCCTTCCTGTTTCCCGACGTTGACGCCGTAAAGCGCTTCCAAGCCAGCTCAACCGGTCAGCAACTACTCGAATCGATGGAGCCAATCGGAATTCGAGGTCTCGCTTATTGGGATAACGGAATGAAATCGCTCTCCTCACAAAAACCGTTCCGCGTACCGGCGGATTTGCGCGGTCAGCGATTTCGCATTCAATCTTCGGACGTCATCGAAGAGCAGATTCTCGCTCTCGACGCCGTTCCATTGAAAATGCCTTTCTCGCAAGCCTTTGAAGCGATGCGATTCGGAATTGTAGACGGTCAGGAGAACGCTTGGTCGAACATTTACACGGGTGGGTACTACCGCGTGCAGAAACACTTCACCAATTTCAACTATGCCTACCTGGGCTACATGGTCGTTACCAGTACTCAGTTTTGGGACAGCCTGCCCAACGATATACGTAACGAGCTAGAGCAAATTCTTCGCGAGGTAACCCTGTCGGTCAACAAAACCGCCCGTGATCAGGCCACCAAGAATCGCGCCGAACTCGGTAAGCGCGGAGACATCGAACTGCTGCGTCTCTCCGACAGCGAATTGGAGATGTGGAAAAAGGCTTGGCAACCGCTGCAGGAGAAATTCACCTCCGAGATTGGCGAAGAGATCGTAAGAGCAGCTCGAGCTACCGCGCGATCCCAATAGATCCATCGAGCATCCAGAAGCAACTGGTACAACGGCAAGTGTTAATCGGTCTAGGCAGGTACTCCGCCGAGACAAACGAGGACGCTCAGCATGAAACCTAATACTGACACTCTTAGCAAAAAACCGCGCCGTAAAATTCGCCTTGGGCTTTCGTTGCAACTATTGATCCTTTTTCTCGGTGCCGCCTGTCTGACGGCGGGAGCAGCCATTACAGCGCGAGTGTCGTTTCAGAAATTGAGTGACTCCTTACGCGAGGTGGTAACGGAAGGTGTACCAGCGATTCGCGATTCGCTGCACCTTGCGGCTGAAAGTAACGCGGTAAGCGCACTGGCCGCCAAATTGGTTGCCGCCTCCAACGCTGAAGAACGCAAGAAACTTGTCGCCGAGATCACCGAACGCGAAGAGCGCCTCAATACACTGACTCAATCGTTCGGCAGCGAGGGAGCATCGACCGATCTGAATAACAACTATCGTGCGTTTACAGAGAATCTCCGCGCGTTAAAAAACTCACTGGATCAACGCGCGCAGTTGGAGCAACAAGCCAGCGATTCACTGGATCGCTTTCTGACTGCCAAGGAAAAGCTAACCAATGTCTCCGATACGCTACTGGACGAAGCCGGATCCAATTTGCTCCTCGCCATGCGCACCGAGCACCGTGAGATCACCGAGACGACTGCGCTTAGAAAACAACTCATGCGTTTAGTTTTTCAACATACGGGTAAACTTCAACAACTACTCGAAATCCAAGCTGGCGGCGATCAGTTAGTGGGAATGGTTAACGAGGCGCTCAGCCAGACTCACGCGGATGCTCTCGAAGAGATTCGCGCGCGCTTCACCGTACTCGCCGAGGATCTGAGGTCTCGAGTCAACGATTTGGGCCAAGAGATGGAGATCGGAGATCTCCCCTCCGCGATAGAGGCTTTGACGGGATTGATCGCCAACGAGCTTCTAGTCAGGAAAACACTAGAGGTGGAAGAACGTACGCGACACGATGCATTGGTCGAGGAGAGTCGATTGTTGGCCGGCATATTGAATACCCTGACCGCCAACCTCACAGCATCGACGGAACAGAGTATTGAAAGCAAAAGCCGTGCGGTCGAATCCGAGATTAAAGCCAGCCTACGTACTTTAACGATCCTAACCATCGTCGCCATCATCGGCAGTTTGCTCGTCGCCTGGCTCTACGTAGGTCGTTATATTGTCTCTCGAATCCAGGCCTTGCGTCACAGTATGGAGCGTTTGGCCAAGGGCGATACGGCAGTGTCCATAGTCTCGCGAGGTAATGATGAAATCTCTGCTATGGCCGCTACCGTGGAGGTGTTCAAGCAAAACGCAGTACGCATTCAGCGCATGGAAGAGGAACGCAAAGAAGCTGAAAAACAGACCGTCATAGTCGCCACCGATGGTATTCTCAACGACACAGAACAGATGGCCGACGCCATCGATCAAACGCGTATCGCAGTGACGCAAATCGCTGAAGGCGCACACCATCAATCCAGTGCACTCGCGAACAGATTGTCAACGCCGTACGCGGCTCCAGCGAGCAAATCAGTGCGGCTAACACCCATACCCAGGATGCCCGGGAGCTATCTCGCACTGCTGCCCAGATGGCGCTACAGGGGAGCGAGAAGATGTCGGCCGTTATGAAAGCCGTCACCACAATCGCGCAAGACAGCGAACAGATCAACAAGATCACCGAAGTAATCACTGGAATCGCAAATCAAACCAATCTTCTCTCCCTCAACGCCGCTATCGAAGCGGCGCGCGCTGGCGAAATGGGGCGCGGCTTCGCGGTGGTTGCCGATGAGGTGCGCGAGCTTGCACAACACTCGGCTAAATCTGCGGAAGAGATACGCGAATTGGTTGATCGTGCAACTCAGCAGGCGCAACGTGGTGTCGACGTAGCCACCCAAGCCAACAACACGGATATCGAATCCATCGTCTCCAGCGCTACAGACAACAACACCATGCTGGAATCTGTGGCTACCACCATCGAACAGCAGCGCCGCTCCATCGAACAGCTCAATACCCACGTAGGGGATATTCAACAGATCAGCACATCCAACAACGCCACAGCCTCGGAAGAGATCAGCGCCACGATGGATACCTTGGTCGAACAGGCCAACGATGCCAGAGAAAAAATCGTACAGCTTCGAAGCAGTTATTAGACCGCGGAGACAGCCTATGAGTAGAGAGTTGCGGTTACCCGGCTACACAAACTCGGAGCGGTTAATCCCGTATTTCTTCATCTTATCGTAGAGCGTCTTGCGAGGTAATCCCAGAGCTTCATAAGTGGCTTTTACATTTCCCTTTTGATGGGCTAGTTCCTGAACGATAAGACTCTTTTCGAAAAACTCGACCTGCTCGGGTAACGCCATATGTCGATCGCCCGATTCCGGCGCACCCGGCATCTCCGGTTCGGGATCGTAGCATCCCAGCGCAAAGCGCTCGGCCGCGTTCTGAAGTTCGCGTACGTTACCCGGCCAGGACTGCGCCATGATAGTGCGGATATCCTCTGCCGCTAAGGTCGGCGCTTTCCGACCGAAGCGGGCGCACGCCCGGTTCAAGAAATACTCGAATAACTGTGGTGCATCCTCAATACGCTTGCGCAACGGAGGAATATCGATACGCACGACATCCAATCGATAAAGAAGGTCCTCGCGAAACGTTCCACTATCCACCGATTCGCGTAGATCGACTTTAGTCGCGGTAACGATTCGCACATCCACTGGAATGCTGTCGTTGGAGCCCAATCTTTCGATGACTCGCTCCTGCAAAACCCGCAACAACCGCACCTGAAGCGGCATTGGCATGCTCTCGATCTCATCCAGGAAAACCGTCCCTCCATTGGCGTGTTCGAAGCGGCCGATACGTCGTTTCATTGCATTGGTAAAAGCCCCAGGTTCGTGTCCGAACAACTCACTTTCGATCAACGACTCGGGAATCGCACCGCAATTCAATGCAACGAAATGTTTGTGACACCGACTACTTTGGGCATGTAGGCTGCGAGCCACCAACTCCTTACCGGTTCCGGTCTCCCCTAGGATCAGAACATCGGCATCTGTATCAGCCACATTGGCGATAACCTGGCGCATGCGCGCAATGGCGGGGGACTTGCCCACGATAATCGGCTGATCACCCTGCTCGCGCAACTCAGATCGTAGCGCCCGGTTCTCGACTACTAGGCGTCGTTTCTCGACGGCACGACGCGCCACATCCACCAGCAATTCGCCACGATAGGGTTTCTCTATGAAATCGTAAGCACCATCACGAATGGCTTGCACCGCCATGGAGATATCACCATGCCCGGTTACGAGTACCACGGGGAGATCAGGATCGAGCTTGCGCAGCTTCGCCATCAGTTGAAACCCATCGACGCGCGGCATCTTCACATCGGTAATCACAACGCCCGGCCAGTCACTGGCGACATGCGCCAACGCCTCTTCTGCATTCGCACAGGGAATCACCTCAAGATCCGCCAGCTCCAGGGTCTGTTGGCCCGCACTCAACACGTGCGATTCGTCGTCCACCAAAATGACCATACCCTCGCTCACGCTACCCCCTTGCGATCTAACTCCACAACGTCCTCCTGGCGCGGTACCTCGGGTAATTCAACGGTAAAGACACAACCTCCACCTGCATGGTTCGCCGCGCGCAAATTACCGTGATACCCCCGCACAATACCATTGGAAATGGAGAGGCCCAGCCCTAATCCTTCACCTACCTCCTTGGTGGTGAAAAAGGGATCGAATACGTTGGCAAGTTTGTCTTCCTCGATACCTTTTCCGGTATCGCGAATCGAAAGAATGCCGAATCCGTTCTCTTGTTTTATCTCCAGATAAATCTCGCGCCGTTTTGCGCCAGCCATTGCATCAAGCGCGTTCTTGAGCAGATTGAGAATCACCTGTTCCAACCGAATGGAGTCACACATCACCTTTACGTCACTACCCGGATTGTTGCGGTGGATCTGGTAACCATCCATTTTGGTGTGCGACGCGACAACGGCTAACGCGTGATCCACCACCTCAAGCAAGGAGACTGGAACCGCTTTGCCGCTGCTCTTGCGCGCGAATGTCTTCAGCGTAGTGGTGATTTCAGCCATGCGATCGGTGAGCTCCAGGATGGAATCCAGATTGACGGAAACGTCTCCGACACGCTCACGTGCCAGCAACATGCGCGCGTTGTCGGCATAGGAGCGAATCGCGGCCAAGGGTTGGTTGAGTTCGTGCGTGACGCCCGCCGACATCTGACCGATGGTTGCCAGTTTTGCGGCCTGCACCAGTTCATCCTGAGCCTGGCGCAACACCTCTTCAGCTCGCTTGCGCTCCTGAATCTCTTCCTGCAACCGACGGTTGCTCTGAACCAGATCGGCGGTACGGTGGCGTACCCGCTGCTCCAGTGCATCGTGCGCTTGTTGCAGAGCTTCTTCGGCGCGCTTGCGCTCGGTCAGATCATGGATGGTCACCAAAAACCGATCTCCATCCCGTCGCTGCATCGCACTTACGGCAATCTCAACTGGAAAGGTAGTGCCGTCCTCTCTCCGTGCTACCGTCTCCAGGCTCTCTGGATGGGCGGTATCAACCTCTTGCGCGACCCGTAACCAATCGGCCAGCAAAACTTCATTGAATTCCTCGAGCAGTACGCTAAAAGGGTGCCCCACCACCTCACTCGCCCGGTAGCTAAAGAGCCGTTCCGCGGTTGGGTTGAAAAAGTCGATATCGCCATTAGCGTCGATCGTGATCAACCCTGCTTGGGTACGGGAGATGATGGAACGGGTATTGGCTTCGCTCTCCTCCAACGCCTCACGCGTACGCCGCTGATACTCCAAGTGCACCAGTAGATTGATGCGCCGCTGATAAAAATAGCCACTAATCAGCACCAACACACCAAGAAGCGCACCAACGACCACCATGCGTGCGATGGCCTGCTCCTCTGCCGGTTTGGTATCGGCCATGAGATGAATAATCCAGTTGGCGTAAGGGACTTGCGACGTCTGTACCAAGTATCGAATCTGTTCTTCTGAAGCCTCGCCTGGGATAAATGCAGGATTCTCGATAGTCAGGATACGCAAACTGTCCGCGTGGTACTCCTCGGAACGAATGGGCAGAGGCATCAGTTCGGCGCCGGAATACTGCTTGGATTCGCGGAGCGCCTGCCGCACCTCCGATTCAAGCGGCTTTAGCGTTCGAAAAACCCACTCGGGCTGAGTGGAGAGAAAGATAACGCCTTTACCATCCGTGACGACCACCGCTCCTCGTTCCAGCGAGAGCAGACTCTCCAGTCGCTCGGCGCTAACTTTGACGACTGCGACTCCGAGCACCACCTCCTCCTGCAACACGGGGAACGAGAAATAGAAACCGCGCCGCAACGACGTGGATCCAAGGGCGAAGTAGCGACCCGCCTTGCCAAGCATCGCCTCTTGGAAATAGGGGCGAAACTCAAATCGTCGACCGACGAACGGGCGGGGAGAATTCCAGTTACTCGCTGCCAAGGTCAATCCCGTGCGATCCATGATATAGGTATCCGAAGCGCCGCTGATTTCATTGAAACGCTCCAGGTAACGATTCATGGATTCCTTGGCGGTATCTCCTCCTTCCTTCTGCAACAACTCGATGACGTCTTTGTTCTGCGCCAATATGCGCGGCAGAAATTCAAAACGTTCCAGCTCGCCCTGTAGACTGAAACGAAACAGATTTAACTTATCGACACCTCGATTGCGCAGCTCGACTAATCCGGACTCTTTGGCCGAAGAACCAGCCCACCAGAGACTGAGGGGGAAGACCACGACGAGTAGAAAAGCCAGCACCCAACGCAGCTGTGGCGAAGTGGTCATTCGAACCTCGTCGACATAAATGGCGTTTCGAAGCCGCGCTGAATCGTTAGGCGGTTTTGAATTCTCCCGGGAAACGTCGGGTGAAAGCTCGTGACCAAGGCTTCGCTCCCGTAGTCCCCGCGTTTCAAAGGTAGCGGGGTGCTGATTGAGAATGTTCTCAGCCACTCAACCTACCACACCCGACGATAGGCGGAAACCCACACACAGACCACGGTCACCTAAGAAACAGCGGCGTCTGCCGCCGCCAGTGCGCTCAGGTTCACCGTACCACGCGTCGTAACGGTACGATTCAGAACATGGACGGGCTTGAAAGTACCGAGCAGAATCGGCCCTACCGAAACACCATTGCCAATCGCCTTGATGGCATTGAAAGTGATGTTGGCCGAATCCAGATTGGGCATCACCAACAGATTGGCGCTACCGGTCAGCCGCGATTTGGGAAAGATTCGCGACCTCACCTGTTCGGATAGTGCCGCATCGGTTTGCATCTCTCCCTCCACCTCCAAGTCGGGTGCACGCTGCGCCAGAATTGCGCGCGCTTCGCGCAACCGTTTGGCGGAAGGCGAATCAGCACTACCGAAATTGGAGTGCGACACCAGAGCCACTTTGGGGGTCATCCCGAACCGGCGTACTTCGTTGGCCGCCAGAAGCGTGATCTCAACGATCTCTTCAGCACTGGGTTTGAAGTTGATATAGGTGTCGGTGATGAAGTAGGTGCCTTGGTCCAGAATCAACAACTGCATGGCTGCGGGAACATGCACGCCTTTACGCAGACCGATGATGTCGACGACATGTCGATAGTGATCCTGGAAGGTACCACCGGGACCGGCGATCATCGCATCCACCTCACCGCGTCGCAGCAGCAGCGCCGCCAAAGCCGTGGGGCTATTGCGAATAATCCCTTCCGCGTCGGTAGGGAGCACACCGCACCGCCCCATCAACCCGTGATACTCGTCAGCCAGTTCGGGATATCGATCAAATGCGATGGGATCGAGCAGCTGAAAATCCTCGCCGGGACGAATCTTCAAACCGAGGTGGTGGATGCTCTCCTCCACCACCGAGCGACGCCCTACCACCAGTGGCGGCAACGTGTTTTCCCGTTGCAGTGTCTGCACCGTGCGCAAAACGCGTTCATCTTCACCACCGGAGAAAATAAGTCGGCGCGGATTGTCGCGTATGACGTTGAATACTCCTTTCATCACCGTGCCCGAACGAATCACATAGCGACTCAATTGGTCGCGGTAGAGCGTCATGTCCTCGATAGGGCGAGCAGCCACACCGCTATCCATGGCGGCCTGGGCAATGGCTGGCGGTAACGCGGTAATAAGCCGCAGGTCGAACGGTTTTGGGATGATGTACTCGGGACCGAAAGTGAGCTCCTGCCCCTGATAGGCGGAGGCCACCACATCGGAGACCTCTGCCATCGCGAGGTCCGCGATAGCCTTGACGCAGGCAATCTTCATCTCCTCGTTGATGACCGTGGCGCCAACATCCAGTGCTCCCCGAAATATGAACGGAAAGCAGAGCACATTGTTGATCTGATTGGGATAGTCGGAACGACCCGTGGCGATAATCGCATCGTCGCGCACCCGGAGCACCTCTTCGGGCATGATCTCAGGAACGGGATTCGCCAACGCGAAAATCAGCGGCCTATCGGCCATACGCGCCACCTGTTCGCTACTCAATACACCGGGAGCCGAGAGCCCGAGAAACACATTCGCCCCCGCTATGACATCTTCGAGCGTACGGGCGTTGGTGTCGATGGCATAGCGTTCTTTGTAGGGGTCCATATGTTCCTGACGCCCCTTGTAGACCACACCCTTCAAATCGGTCACTGTAATGTTTTCCTGCCGCATTCCCATCGCGACCAACAAGTCGAGACAGGCCAGGGCCGCTGCACCGGCACCGGAGGCAACCAGCCGCACTTTGGAGATCTCTTTACCCACCAGCTGCAGACCGTTCAGTACACCCGCCGCTGTCGTGATCGCAGTTCCGTGCTGGTCATCGTGAAACACCGGGATCTTCATGCGCTCCCGTAACGCTTTCTCTACGATGAAGCACTCGGGCGCCTTGATATCCTCCAAGTTGATCGCACCGAAGGTGGGTTCCAGTCCAGCAATCGTCTCGACCAACTTGTCCGGATCGTCTTGATCGATTTCGATGTCAAAGACATCGATACCGGCGAACTGCTTGAAAAGAACCGCTTTACCCTCCATCACCGGCTTGGAGGCGAGGGCGCCGATGGATCCCAAACCCAACACCGCGCTGCCATTGGTGATTACCCCCACCAGATTCCCCCTCGAGGTATACGTAGCGACTTGCGCGGGATCGGCAGCGATCTCCTCGCAGGCAAACGCTACTCCCGGCGAATAGGCCATCGCCAGATCACGCTGGTTGGCAAGGGGTTTGGTGGCTTTTACAGCCAGTTTCCCCGGTTGGGGAAACTGGTGGTAGTGCAGAGAGCTTTCGCGGAAATCGTCGAGCATTGGTTAATGGTTTCCTGTGACGCATTGAATAAGGGGATCTTCACCACTCAGCAAACCGCGTACCAAGCTGAGTCGGGGATCGAACGACTGCTAACTTATTGAAATTCAAAAAATAGAAGCGTTTACCCCGATTTAAGAGAGCGGGGAAACCAGCCATTGGGAAGATGTTCATGTGCGGGTATCCGCACACCCCTGACGACTGGGTAGGGATCCCCCGGGATTTGACCGAGAGTCCGATGGGACTTGCTTGACCGTAGGGAACGCACCTGCTAAACACCTAGTATAGTTAAGTCATTATCGTCTCTTAGCTTTTCCGCAAACCGTCCCCCCGACATCACCGAGAGACAACACTACGTTATACGCGAAGGATGCCGCTAAATAGTTAAGGTTTTCACTCACAAGGAGATAGAGTGCCCACAACGACTCACACTGGATCCAAACCCGGCACGCCGTCTCGTGGCGGTATCGTGCAGATATCAGTGTGAACGAGTCCAACCAACCACCTCCCGAGCTTGTTGAAGCGGCCGGCACATCCGCTACCGAGCTGGAGTATCTCAATCGTGCCCATCACGCCTTAAGTGCGGCCAACCAAGCCGTGTTGCGGGCCGAGTCACCACAGGCCCTCCTCGATGAAGTGTGTCGTGTGATCACGGAGATCGCCGGCTACTCTCTGGCCTGGGTCGGGATACCAGAACACGACGACGAACGAAGTGTTCGCATCGCGGCGAGCGCCGGCGGTGCCAAAGCCTATCTGGAGACGCTCAAAGTCACCTGGGATGCAGACTCGCCCCTGGGTCGCGGGCCCGTGGGCAGCAGCATTCGCGAAGCCCACACGATCGTTGTTCGACATGTCACCGATGACGCTAGCTTTGAGCCGTGGCGCGAAAACGCCATCCAACACGGCTTTCAATCGGTCGTTGGCGTACCGCTTTTTCATGACGGGGAAGTTTGGGGATCGATCGCGATCTACGCCCGCGAACCCGATGCCTTCAACACCGCAGAGGTCAACCTGATCAAACAATTGGGGGCTGATCTCAGTTTCGGCCGCCAGATGCTGATGATGCGCAAACAGCATGTCGATACTCTGCGCCAGCTCGCCAGCCGCGAAGAGATGCTCCTCAGCTTGGTGCAGACCGCCCCCACCTTGATCTTCCTGGCAACCCCCGAAGGAACCATCGAGCTGTTCAACCACGCTTGCGAGGCGTTAACCGGATACGCTGCGAACGAGGTGATCGGTGAAAACGTCTTTGATCTCTTCGCCCCCGACGCCGACCGGGCAAACACTTACGGATTCGACAGCCTGGCAGCGGAAAATGGCCAACCCTGTCGATGTGAGTATCATTGGCACACCCGCAATCAAGGCGAGCGCCTCATCGAATGGCAATGCACTGTCATCGCTCGACCCGATGGCAATCACTCTATCCTCAGCATCGGTATCGATGCCACCGAAAGGCGTCAGCACGAACAACAGATGCGCCAGCTCAGTAGTGCCATTGAGGCCGCTGCCGAGGTCATCATGATCACCGACAACGAAGGAGTGATCGAGTACGTCAACCCGGCTTTCGAAGAGAACTTCGGTTATCGCGCCGAAGAGGTCGTCGGGAAGAAACCGAACATCCTGAAATCGGGGCTACACGACGGCGCTTTCTACCGAAAATTGTGGAGAACCATTCTCGATGGTAAGCCGTTTCACGCTGTTTTTATGAATCGTTGCCAGAACGGCATGCTCTGCTACGAGGACAAGACCATTACCCCGCTTAAGAGTCCGGAAGGCGAAATCACGCACTACATCGCCACTGGCCGCAACGTCACCAAGGAGCGTCATGCCGAAAAGCAGATTCACCAGCTCTCCAGTTACGATACGCTAACCAACCTCCCCAACCGCGCCCTGTTTCTCGATCGTCTTCGACAGGCCACGCAGCGTCCCCAGGGGCGAGACGACGAACACGCCGTGCTGTTCATCGATCTCGATCGATTCAAGGTAATCAATGAGACTTATGGATCCCCGTTATCTTGAGCTGGAAATCACGGAAAGCGCCGTCATGCAGCGACTGCGCGATGTGGTGCGTCTCCTGCGTGAGTTCAAAACCATGGGCATACGCTTGACGGTGGACGATTTCGGTACCGGTTACTCTTCTCTCAGCTATCTGACCAAACTGCCCATCGATACCCTCAAAGTGGATCGCTCTTTCGTCCGCAATGTACCCGACAACGAAAACGATGCGGAAGTGACTCAGGCGGTGGTGGCGCTTTCACACGCACTGCGCCTGATGGTGGTGGCGGAGGGGATCGAAACCGAAACCCAACTCCATTTTCTGCGTTCGTTGGGCTGTCATCGCGCGCAGGGATTTTATTTCAGTCGCCCGGTCGTCGCGAAGGAGATATCCGCGCTGCGCAACGCACCCCTCCCGGCGGGCTAACCCTCTCTCAAAAGCGAACGAAAAAAAATGGCGGAGCCCGGGAGGACTCCGCCAAAACGCCAGCTTCGTTTGGGGATAACCCCCCGGGGCGAAGCTTGTGCATCACAAGCGTGACACACGTTCCCCAGGGGTTTGCGGGACTGTCGTCAGATACCCGTCAGTCCACAAATCTTGATCTCTCTGAGTACCGATCTACTAGAAGCAATCACCCGGCACGCGAACCCATCCCTCCATCAAAACGCGCGCGCTGCGACTCATGAGCACTTTGTTAACGGTCCACTGACCATTTCTCTCGCTGGCTTCGGCGCCGACCCTCAACGTACCGGACGGGTGACCAAACGTCACCGATCCACGGTCGCCACCCCCGGCCGCCAAATTGACCAACGTTCCGGGAATCGCCGCGGCCGTCCCTATGGCCACGGCCGCGGTACCCATCATCGCGTGATGCAATTTACCCATGGAGAGGGCACGTACATTCAGATCGATGTCGCTCGCACTAATCGTTTTACCGCTGGAGGCGGTGTAATCGGCTGGGCCCGCAACGAATGCCACCTTCGGAGTGTGTTGGCGCGCGGCGGCCTCCTCGACCTTTTCTATCAAGCCCATGCGCACCGCACCGTGGGCGCGGATCGTTTCGAACATGGCGAGCGCCTTCTCATCACCGTTGATCGCCCCCTGCAGCTCGGTACCGATGTAGCCAATATCCTCTGCATTGAGAAAGACCGTGGGAATGCCTGCGTTGATCATCGTGGCCTTGAACGTACCGACACCGGGTACTTCCAGATCATCGACTAGGTTACCGGTCGGGAACATCGCCTCGGAAGCGTCCACCGGGCTCATGAACTCCACCTGTACCTCGGCAGCCGGAAAAGTGACGCCATCCAATTCAAACTCACCGGTCTCCTGTACCACGCCGTCGGTGATGGGTACGTGAGCGACGATGGTCTTCTCGATGTTCTTCTGCCAGATACGCACCACCGCCATCCCGTTGATGGGAATGCGCGCTGCATCCACCAGTCCGCTGGCGATGGCAAACGAGCCCACCGCCGCGGTGAGGTTACCGCAGTTGCCACTCCAGTCGACGAAAGGCGTATCGATAGAGACTTGGCCGAAAAGGTAGTCGACGTCGTGATCCGGGCGATCGCTCTTGGCCAGAATCACCGTCTTGCTGGTGCTCGAGGTGGCGCCACCCATACCATCGGTATGTTTAGCGTAAGGATCTGGGCTACCGATAACGCGCAACAACAACTGATCGCGCGCCTCACCAGGCACCTGTGCTTTTTCGGGCAGATCCTTCAGATTGAAAAAGACGCCCTTGCTGGTACCCCCACGCATGTAGGTGGCGGGAATCCGGATCTGTGGTACCTGTGACATAGGAGTTACGCCGCCTTTTCCGATTCAAGAAAATCTTGCGCGAAACGCTGCAACACGCCGCCTGCTTCGTAGACCGAAACCTCCTCGGCGGTATCCAGTCGACAGGTGACCGGAATCTCGACCGTCTCGCCGTTGGTACGGTGCATCACCACGGTGAGTGCTGCTCGGGGCGTACGCTCGCCGATCACATCGAACGTCTCGGTGCCGTCGATTTGATAGGTCTCTCGTGTCTCGCCTGTTAGGAATTCCAGCGGCAAGACACCCATGCCAACCAGGTTGGTACGGTGGATGCGTTCGAAGCCCTCGGCAACGATCGCCTCGACGCCCGCCAGGCGCACACCTTTGGCCGCCCAGTCACGAGACGAACCCTGGCCATAGTCGGCACCGGCGACGATGATCAACGGTTGCTTGCGCTCCATGTAGGTTTCGATCGCTTCCCACATACGCGTCTGCTCGCCCTCGGGTTCGATGCGCGCCTGTGAGCCTTGAACGATGTCGCTGTTCTCGTCACGGCACATCTCGTTCAAAAGTTTCGGATTGGCGAAGGTGGCACGCTGCGCGGTCAAGTGATCACCCCGATGGGTGGCGTAGGAGTTGAAGTCCTCCTCCGGCAGTCCCATTTTAGCCAGATATTCACCCGCGGCACTGGAGGCCAAAATCGCATTCGAGGGTGACAGGTGGTCAGTGGTGATGTTATCGCCCAGCACCGCCAGGGGATGCATCCCCTTCAGCGCCCGCACTCCGGCGAGCGCACCTTCCCAGTACGGGGGACGGCGAATGTAGGTACTCTGGGGGCGCCAATCGTAAAGCGGACTTTTGGCCTCCTCGATGGCACCGAGATCGAACATCGGTGTGTAGACCTGGTTGAACTGTTCCGGTTTCACGTAGGCGCTGACGATAGCGTCGATCTCCTCGTCACTGGGCCAGATATCTTTCAAGGTGACGGGGTTGCCTTCGCTGTCGGTACCCAACGAGTCGTTCTCGATATCGAAGCGCATGGTCCCGGCGATGGCGTAAGCCACCACCAGCGGTGGCGAAGCGAGAAAGGCCTGCTTGGCATAGGGGTGGATACGGCCATCGAAATTACGGTTGCCGGACAGCACCGCCGTGGCATAGAGGTCACGGTCGATAATCTCTTGCTGAATCTTCGGATCCAACGCGCCACTCATACCGTTACAGGTAGTGCAGGCATAGGCGACGATACCGAAACCGAGTTGCTCCAATTCGGGCAGCAGTCCAGCCTCCTCCAAATAGAGGCGCGCCACCTTTGAACCAGGCGCGAATGAAGATTTCACCCAGGGCTTACGTACTAAACCGAGTTCGTTGGCTTTACGCGCCACCAGTCCTGCGGCTACCACGTTGCGAGGATTAGAGGTGTTGGTGCAACTGGTGATCGCAGCGATGATCACGGCACCATCGGGCATCTTGCCTTCGTCTTCTTCCGCTTTAGCCTTATCCAGATCGACCGCGAGACCGCGCTCAGTCAACGCTGAGGTCGGCAGACGGCGATGCGGATTGGAGGGACCCGCCATATTGCGCTCAACGCTCGACAGGTCAAACTCCAGCACGCGTTCATACTCCGCCCCGGCGAGTGCATCCGCCCACAGACCGGTAGTCTTCGCGTAGTTCTCCACCAACGCGACCTGATCGGCGTCGCGGCCGGTGAGCTTGAGATAGTCGATGGTCTGCTGATCGATGTAGAACATGCCCGCCGAAGCGCCGAACTCAGGGGTCATGTTGGAGATGGTGGCGCGGTCGCCAATGGTCAGCTCCGCTGCGCCTTCGCCGTAGAACTCCAGGTAGGCGGAGACAACGCGCTCCTGGCGCAAGAACTCGGTGAGCGCCAACACAATATCGGTGGCAGTGATACCGGGCTGACGACTGCCGGTCAGCTTGACGCCGACGATCTCCGGCAGACGCATCATGGAGGGACGACCCAACATCACGGTCTCCGCTTCCAGACCGCCAACGCCGATAGCGATGACGCCGAGGCAATCCACGTGCGGAGTATGACTATCGGTACCCACGCAGGTATCGGGGAACGCCACGCGCCTTCCGTTTTCATCGGGACGCGCCTGGATCACGGGCGACATTTTCTCCAGGTTGATCTGGTGCATGATGCCGTTGCCCGCGGGAATCACATCGACGTTTTTGAACGCCGTCTTGGTCCACTCGATGAAGTGGAAACGATCTTCGTTGCGACGATCTTCAATCGCACGGTTCTTCTCGAAGGCCTCTTTCTCGAAACCGGCGTGTTCGACGGCCAATGAGTGATCGACGATCAGTTGCGTCGGCACGACGGGATTGACCTGCGAAGGATCGCCGCCCTTGTCGGCAATGGCATCACGCAGCCCCGCCAGATCGACCAGCGCGGTCTGGCCGAGAATATCGTGACAGACCACTCGCGCCGGATACCAGGGGAAGTCGAGGTCGCGTTTGCGATCGACGATCTGTCTAAGCGAATCTTCCAGCATCGCGGGATTACAGCGACGCACCAACTGTTCTGCCAATACACGCGATGTATAGGGCAACGTGCCGTAGGCACCGGGCCGGATCGCCTCAACCGCCTCGCGGGTGTCGAAATAATCCAGTCCGCTGCCCGGCAGTGATTTACGGTATTCAGTGTTCATAGGTCACCTACCCAATAGAGCAGTGGTGGGTAATAGGGGGCCCACGGGACTTGCCTCCAGGCGGCCCCGCGGGCGGTCCTTCAAATCAGCTGCGCTTCTCGATCGGAACGTACTCCAGATTCTCCGGCCCGGTGTAGTTGGCGCTGGGGCGGATGATCTTACCGTCGATACGCTGCTCCATGACGTGCGCCGCCCAACCCGAAGTACGCGAAATGACAAACAGCGGGGTGAACATAGCAGTGGGAACACCCGTCATGTGGTAGCTCACGGCGGAGAACCAATCGAGGTTGGGGAACATCTTCTTGGCGTCCCACATCACCGACTCCAGACGCTCGGCAATGTTGAACAGTTTCATATTGTGCTGCGACTCGGAGAGCTGCTTGGCGACACCCTTGATCACTTCGTTACGCGGATCGCCAATAGTGTAGACCGGGTGGCCGAAACCGATAACGATCTCTTTGTTGGCCACGCGCTCGCGAATGTCGGTTTCCGCTTCATCCGGATTGTCGTAACGCGACTGCACTTCGAACGCCACTTCGTTGGCACCGCCATGTTTTGGACCGCGCAACGCACCGATGGCACCGGTAATGGCGGAGTAGATATCGGAGTTGGTGCCGGTGATTACACGGGCGGTGAAGGTCGAGGCGTTGAACTCATGCTCTGCATAAAGCACCAGCGACGTGTGCATCGCTTTCACCCATTCGTCGCTCGGTTTCTCACCGTGTAACAGGTGCAGGAAGTGACCGCCGATAGAGTCGTCGTCGGTCTCCACGTCGATGCACTTGCCGTTCACTGCGTAGTGGTACCAATAGAGCAACATCGAACCCAGGCTCGCCATCATGCGATCGGTGATATCGCGCGCTTCTGCGATCGGGTGGCTGTCTTTCTCAGGCAGACAGGTACCCAAAACCGAGATGCCGGTGCGCATCACGTCCATGGGGTGGGCGGAGGCGGGAATCGCCTCTAGTGCATTCATTACTGCAGCGGGAAGACCGCGCAGTGATTTTAGTTTGGCCTTGTAAGCGGTCAGCTCAGCCTGAGTGGGTAACTTGCCATGAACCAATAGGTAGGCCACCTCCTCGAACTCGCAATGCTTGGCGAGATCGACGATGTCGTAACCGCGGTAGTGCAAGTCGTTACCGGTACGGCCTACGGTACAGACAGCGGTGTTGCCCGCGGCTGTGCCGGAGAGGGCGACAGATTTCTTTTTCTTTTTGGACAGATCTTCTTTAACGGCTGCTTCGCTCATGATTAGTTCTCCTCGCTGGCGAAAAGTGCATCAAGTTTGTCTTCGTAGGCGTGATAGCCCAGGTAGTCATAAAGGTCGGCGCGACTCTGCATGGTGTCGACGACGTTTTTCTGCGTCCCCTCTGCGCGCAGCTTCTGGTACACGTTGAGCGCGGCGGCGGAGGCGGCACGGAAGGTGGAGAGCGGATAGAGCACCAACGAGACATTGTTGGCACCCAACTCGTCGGTCGTGAAAAGCGGTGTTGAGCCGAACTCGGTGATATTGGCCAAGATCGGTACTTGCACCGCTTCGGCGAACTGTTTGTACATGCCGAGCTCGGTCATCGCTTCGGGAAAGATCATGTCGGCACCAGCTCCCACGCAGGCGCAGGCACGGTCGATGGCGGACTGCAGACCTTCGACGGCCAACGCGTCGGTGCGCGCCATGATGACGAAATCGTCGTCGGTCTTGGCATCCACCGCAGCCTTAACCCGGTCCACCATCTCCGCCTGGGAGACAATCGCTTTACCGGGACGATGACCGCAGCGTTTCTGTGCCACTTGATCTTCGATGTGAACGGCCGCAACACCCGCGCGGATCATCGCTTTGATGGTGCGGGCGATGTTGAAGGCACCTCCCCATCCGGTATCGATATCCACCAGCAGAGGCAGATCGGTGACATCGGTAATACGCTGGGCGTCGATGAGTACATCTTCCAGGGTGGTAATGCCCAGATCGGGAATACCGCAGGAACAGGCCGCTACACCGCCGCCAGACAAGTAGAGCGCTTTGTAGCCCGTGCGCTCGGCGAGACGCGCAAAGTAAGCGTTAACACAACCTACCACCTGCAGCGGCGTCTCCTCTTTAACGGCCGCGCGAAAGCGCGCGCCGGCTGAATTCAGCTCACTCATAGTTCGAACTCCACAATGGCGCTTCTGGTTTGCGGGTGACCGGTTAAACGCCGATATCACTCGTTGCGGGAGCGACTCTCCCGTCCAGTCCGGAGATAGGGGTCGCAACCTCCGGACCAGCGGGTAGAGCCTGGCACTCTTTCAATGATTGCTCGAAAGCGTGCTTAGATTTGCCGCTCGGTTGGGTGGGCCGCCCGGCAAATACCTGCTCCGATTAACTCCTCTTTCAGCTGCTTTTGGGGTAGCCGAGCCCCTTCAGGGAATCGGTTACCTCGTCAAGGATGGCCGGGTCGTCGATCGTGGCCGGAACCTTGAACTCCTTACCATCGGCGATCTTCTTCATCGTGCCGCGCAAGATCTTGCCCGAGCGCGTCTTGGGCAAACGCTGTACCACGGTCACCAGTTTAAGGGCCGCCACGGGACCGATCTTTTCGCGCACCAGACCCACCAGCTCTTTCTGCAGATCAGCCTCTTCGCGCTCGACGCCCGCTTTGAGCACCACCATGCCGAGGGGCAGTTCGCCCTTGAAGCTGTCTTCGACGCCGAACACCGCACACTCGGCGACATCGGGGTGGCTGGCCAGAACCTCTTCCATACCGCCGGTGGAGAGGCGGTGACCGGCGACGTTGATGACGTCGTCGATACGGCTCATGATCCAGAGGTAGCCGTCCTCATCCTTGTAGCCGGCATCACCGGTGAGGTAGTAACCCTCGTAACGGGAGAGATAGGAGTCCTGATAACGCTGGTCGGCATTCCACAGCGTGGGCAGCGTACCCGGGGGCAGCGGGAGCTTGATAACGATGGCACCGATGTCGCCCGACTTGACCTCTTGGCCCTCTTCATCGAGCACTTGCACATCGTAGCCACACACCGCCCGGGTGGGTGAACCCACCCTGATCTCCAGTTGCTCGATACCGAGACAGTTAGCGGCGATGGCCCAACCGGTCTCGGTCTGCCACCAGTGATCCACCACCGGTACTCGCAACTGATCCTGCGCCCAGAACAGGGTATCGGGATCGCAACGCTCGCCCGCCAGGAACAACGCGCGGAAATTGGAGAGGTCGTATTTGGTGATGTACTCGCCGTTGGGATCTTCTTTCTTGATCGCGCGGAAAGCGGTCGGCGCGGTAAACATGGTGCTGACATTGTGCTCGCTGATGACTCGCCAGAAGGTACCGGGATCCGGCGTTCCCACCGGCTTACCTTCAAAAACGATGGTGGTATTGCCATTCAGCAGTGGCGCGTAAACGATGTAGGAGTGACCGACAACCCAGCCCACATCGGACGCAGCCCAATAGACTTCGCCGGGTTTCACGCCGTAGACGTATTCCATGGACCAGCGCATCGCAACAGCGTGGCCGCCGTTGTCGCGTACCACACCTTTGGGCTGGCCGGTGGTACCCGACGTATAGAGGATGTAGAGAGGATCAGTCGCAGCAACCGGTACGCAATCGGCGGGTTCGACACCCTCTTGGGCAGCGTTCCAATCCAGATCGCGACCTCCGACCAACGTCGCTTCGGCCTGAGGACGCGCAAGAACAATGCACTTATCCGGTTTGTGCGTGGCGAGATCGATCGCCCCATCGAGCAGGGGTTTGTATTCCACCACGCGATTGGGTTCGATGCCGCAGCTGGTAGAGACGATCACCTTCGGTTTGGCATCGTCGATACGGGTGGCCAGCTCCTTGGAGGCGAAACCGCCAAACACGACGGAGTGTACGGCGCCCAAGCGAGCACAGACCAGCATGGCGATGGCCGCTTCCGGCACCATGGGCATATAGACGATGACGCGGTCGCCTTTCTCAACGCCCTGCGCTTTTAGCGCACCGGCAAACCGAGCCACCAAGCCCTGCAGTTCGCTATAGCTATAAGTGCGTTTGGTATCGGTAACGGGACTGTCGTAGATAATGGCAGCCTGATCACCACGCCCGTTCTCCACATGACGGTCGACGGCGTTGTAACAGGTGTTCAGCTCTCCTCCCTGAAACCAACGATAGAAAGGTACATTGGCGTCGTCCAGCACCTTGTCCCACTTCTTGTACCAGTCGATCCCTTCGGCGGCTTGCGCCCAGAAACCCTCTTTATCTTCGATGGATTGTCGGTACATCTGGTCGAGTTTGCTGCCCATGGCCCCTCCTGAATGATTGACGGGTGTCTGAACCACCCAAAATTTCTGCTTTGTCTCTGGGGTATAGCAGTCGGTGGCGAAACGATCAGAGCTACGACTGAATCGGGTGTTTAAAGAATGTGAAAAATAGCGGTGTATCTGGTTGATGGGTAGTCGCCAAACCAATCACTCAACCAACAGGGATACACCGCTATGAAGAAAGAGAATAACGTTGTTGCGTTT
>Ga0209679_1000022_pt1 | contig 76671 bp, 76 predicted proteins | sample WorMetHEROISLAND_4_FD_187408 | JGI IMG/M metagenome (GOLD analysis project Ga0209679, IMG submission 187408) | Marine gutless worms symbiont microbial communities from Max Planck institute for Marine Microbiology, Germany - Olavius sp. 2 HERON... ...
AACTTTAAGAAGCTGATAGCGGAAGCCGGAGGCTTGGACGTTATGGGGCGGCTTTATCCGAGAATGCAGATCCTGTCTGTGCCGGAAATCTTTGAGGGTAAGCGATTCGATACGCCAGGGGCGGTAGATCATGGTGACCGGCAGCATGCTTTGGCTTTACCAATAAGCCTATAACTACTAATTTCCTTGAGTTTTTCAAGGTGCCCCTGAGTTGCGGTGCGTCGAAAGAGCCCGCTCGATTGAAAACGACCCATGGCCTATACCGACAAAGACAAATTTATCGCCTTGGCGGGTATCTATCAGTCCGTCCTGTGCGTCCGCCAGATCGCCCGTCAGGGCAGTGTGGATACGGATGCCGTGATACCTTGTATCTACAGCCTGTTCCAAACCGATGCCGATAGTGTCTCCGAGATATTCGGGGCCCCGGACAGTGTGAATGCCGGCGCCAGGGAGCTGGTGGAACAGCTCCAGGGCAAGCAGCCGCGGGAGCTGGAGCTGATCCGCTATGCCATTACCCTGCTCAAGCTCGAACGGGTGTTGGCGGGTCGCCGTCAGCTGGTCGAGGACATCGGGGCCGGCATAGAAGAAGCCCGGGCCAAGCTGGATCACTTCCCTATGCTGCACCCCAATTTGCTGGCCCACCTGGCGGACCTCTACAGTCGGACCATCAGCCAACTCCAGCCGCGCGTCATGGTCCAAGGCGACCCCTGTTTTCTCCAGATCCCGGATAATCAAAACAGGATTCGTGCCCTCCTCCTGGCCGGCGTGCGCTCTGCCTGGCTGTGGCGCCAGGTCGGAGGTAGCCGCTGGCAATTCCTGTTCGGGCGCAAAACGCTGCTCATGGCGGCCCTCGACTATCTACGCCTGGCGCGCCATTGACGTCAATTCGAGTTCGAGCCTGGCGCTGTCCGGCGTTATTCGGTGTTGCCTGAGCGGGTGTCTGTTGGGTTACAGCACGTTTGACGGTGTTTGTGTTCTTCGAGATCGGGTTAATAGTACAAGATTTACAGGATTACCCAGGATTTACAGGATTTTTTTATTCAATACTAAGCATCTGTAAATCCTGGGTAATCCTGTCTAGTGTTAGAGTCTCCCGGCAACGCCGAATCATCCAGGATCACACCCGCAGCAGGGTGAGCGCGTATAACTCTTCCTGAAACCACGATGTTGCCGGATTGGTTTTCCCGGCACTGGAAGGCTCCCAGCTTTTCTCGTAGGTGCGGGGCAAGCCCGCGCCTACCGTTCAGGGCGAACCACCGCAGTTGCGGCTGACGACCGGAAGCTGGCAGCAACCAGTTAATCGACAACAACCTCATACGCGTCCGCCCCGGCACCCGCAACACATCCGGTCTTTTAAGATAGGGATTTGGGTTAAGATACTCGGCCATCATTCGGTCATACAGGCGCAACGGCGGAGTCTATCGATGCAAAACAGCTTTCAGGCCAGATCCCGGCTCCAGGTTGGGGGGAAGGACTACGAGATCTTTCGTCTCGACGCGATAAAGGGGAGCGAACGCCTCCCTTATTCCATGAAGATCCTGCTCGAGAACCTGTTGCGCAACGAGGACGGCGTAACCGTCCGGCGCGAGGATATCGAGGCCCTGGCGCGCTGGAACCCCCAGGCCGAGCCCTCCCACGAGATCCAGTACCGCCCGGCCCGGGTGCTGATGCAGGATTTCACCGGCGTGCCGGCGGTGGTCGATCTCGCTGCCATGCGCGACGCCATGCAGGCCCTCGGCGGGGATCCCAGGAAGATCAGTCCCCTACAGCCCGCCGAGCTGGTCATCGACCACTCGGTGCAGGTGGACTACTTTGGTTCGGACGACGCCTTCGCCAAGAATGCCGAGATCGAGTTCCAACGCAATCAGGAGCGTTACAAGTTCCTGAAGTGGGGGCAAAACGCTCTGGACGGCTTCAAGGTAGTGCCCCCGGATACCGGCATCGTGCACCAGGTCAATGTGGAGTACCTGTCACGGGTGGTGTTCCCCAAATCCGTCAAGGGTACCACCCAGGCCTATTTCGATACCTGTGTGGGCACCGACTCCCACACCACCATGGTCAACGGCATCGGCGTGCTCGGTTGGGGCGTAGGGGGTATCGAGGCGGAGGCCTCCATGCTGGGTCAGCCGGTCTCTATGCTGGTCCCCAAGGTGGTGGGTTTTAAGCTCACCGGGGGGCTCAAGGAAGGCGTGACCGCGACCGATTTGGTCCTGACCATCGTCGACCTGTTGCGCCGCCACGGGGTAGTAGGCAAGTTCGTCGAATTCTACGGCCCTGCCATCGGCTCCCTCCCCATGGGTGAACGCGCGACCATCGCCAACATGGGCCCCGAGTACGGCGCGACCTGCGGGCTCTTCCCTATCGACCAAGAAACCCTGGACTACCTGCGCCTGACCGGGCGCAGCGAGGAACAGGCGGCCCTGGTGGAGGCCTACGCCAAGGCACAGGGGGTGTTTCACACGGCCGCGGCCCCGGAGGCGGACTATTCCGAGACCCTGACCCTGGATCTCGGTGCCGTGGTGCCCTCCCTGGCCGGTCCCAAGCGCCCCCAGGACCGGGTGCCGCTCACCGATTTGGCGACCCATTTTCCCGCGGCCCTGGCCGCTCTCAAGCAGGAGCGCAATATCCCCGACCTGGGACCGGCCAGGGCGATAATCGGAGGTCAGGAGGTAACGCTATCCGACGGCTCCATCGTGGTCGCTGCCATTACCTCCTGCACCAACACCTCCAACCCCTCGGTCATGCTGGGCGCTGGCCTGGTGGCAAAGAAGGCGGCCGCGCGTGGTCTCAAGGCCGCGCCCTGGGTCAAGACCTCCTTGAGTCCCGGTTCCATGGCGGTGACCCGTTATCTGGAGCGCGCCGGGCTGATCGAGCCCTTGAAGCAGCTCGGCTTCCACAATGTGGGCTACGGCTGCACCGTCTGTATCGGTAACACGGGTCCCCTGCCCGAGCTGGTCTCCAAGGCGATTGCCGAGAAGGACCTGTGCGCGGTGTCCATCCTGTCGGGAAACCGCAATTTCGAGGGTCGGGTCCATGCCGAGGTGCGCATGAACTACCTGGCCTCCCCGCCGCTGGTGATGGCCTATGCCATCGCCGGACACATCGGCATCGACCCCTACCGGCAACCGCTGGCCGAGGACCGAGACGGAAACCCGGTCTATCTCAAAGACATCTGGCCGACCCAGGACGAGATCAGGCAGGCCATCGCCGCCAACGTCACAGCGGACGAGTTCAAGGCCGCCTACGCGGATGTCTTCGCCGGGGACGAACGCTGGCAGTCCCTGGAGGCCGCCAGTGGCCAGACCTACGATTGGCCCGACTCCACCTATATCAGGAAACCGCCCTATTTCGAGGGGATGAGCCGCTCTGTGGGAGAGGTGCCCGATACCCGGGGGGGCCGGTGCTTGGCCCTGCTCGGGGATTCCATCACCACCGACCATATCTCGCCGGCCGGTGCCATCAAGCCCGATTCGCCCGCCGGCAAATATCTGCTCGACCAGGGCGTGGCGCCGCAAGACTTCAACAGCCTGGGCAGCCGCCGCGGCAACCACCAGGTCATGATGCGCGGCACCTTCGCCAACATCCGCCTGCGCAACCTGATGGCCCCGGGCACCGAGGGCGGCGTTACTCTCCACCAGCCGAGCGGCGAGCAGCTGTCCATCTATGAGGCGGCCATGCGCTACCAGGCCGAGGGTGTGCCCGCCATCGTCATCGCCGGCAAGGAGTACGGCTCCGGGTCCTCCCGCGACTGGGCGGCCAAGGGTCCGCGGCTATTGGGCGTGAAGGCCGTCATCGCCGAGAGCTACGAGCGCATCCACCGCACCAACCTGGTGTGCATGGGGGTGCTGCCGCTCCAGTTCATGGCCGGAGAGAATGCGGCCGCCCTCGGACTCACGGGATACGAAATCTTCGACATCGAAGGACTGGACGGCGGTAACGCCAAAACGGTCAGCGTACGGGCGATCGCAGCCAATGGCGGTGAAAAGATCTTCCATGCGGTCGTGCGTATCGATACCCCGAACGAGGTGGATTACTACCGCAACGGTGGCATCCTGCACTATGTCCTGCGTAAGCTGGCTGCGTAGGTCGGGTTAGGCGCGTCTTTCGATGATGAGGGACGCCAACACCATCGAACGCGCCGTAACCCGACGTTCGATCGTGCGTACCCGCTTGATCCATAGAGGGCCCGGCTTCAAACAAAGCCGACAGCGCACCGCTGCATTCGCTACGGATTTGAAATACCCTGTTGTCGTAACCGTTCAGCCCCCATCTGAATCCTAATCCAGGAGGTGTGAAATCAAAGCGTTATGTTCCGCATTGCGCCGAAATCTGGAGGGGCCGAACGGTTACCGTTACCGAAAGCGTAACCGTGGAAATAATCGCTAACCGACCAGCAACCCAAGGTGATGCCGGAAAGGGAACCAGCTACCGGTCGCCAGCTGCGGTAGAGTTGGGCAAAGCCGTCAGGAGCACAGGCACCCCAGCGGCGTGCCCAACATCTTCAGCACGTTGGGCACGACGCATCATCCCTGAAAAATAAGGGTTTCCGTAAACGGCAAATTTAATATAAACCAGCCAAGACTAAGTGGTAACGAGACATGTCAAGCAGCTTTTTCTTTCTTCAGGCCGAAAAAAACGACCATAATTCCAATTTTATCGAAGCTCTGGAAAGGCACGCCGAGAGTAATAATCAACAGATCTATGTAGTTGACAGGCCGTTGGGAGATCGCAAGTATACCTATGACTATATAGATAGGCTGATAATACTTGCCCCAGGTCATAAAACAGTATTGATGGATTTCGGCACGAATAAAGACAAGTTCGAAGAGTTTGTTGATGACTTTACTGAGGATTTAGCCTCGATCTCAGACAAGTTTCAATATAAGAGTATCATCGGAAGGTCAAGGTATTGGCGGGACAAACTGATCGCAGTTGAAAAATACCATACGAGTCAATTAAATACCAGTGAGTTTTTCTCTAAATTCAAAATAAGGGATAGTAGAGACAAGAAAAGCGAAGAGTTATTGATTTCTCTTTTAACTGGAAGTATTAACGATATTGAGCAGGTAAAAGCGGATGTTCCGGACAATATTCTGGATAAAGTTAAGCAGAAAATTGTACTGTTCGACGGTGACCAGACAAGGTTTATTTACCAGAAACCGGAAAACAAGAAAGTTACTATACAGAGGTTGTCCGGTACCGGGAAAACGGAATTGTTGCTCCACAAGCTGAAAGATATATATACAGCAAGTAAAGATAAAAAGATAATCTTTACCTGCCACAATAAAATCCTTGCTGATAGCTTGCGAAGTAGGATCCCCGACTTCTTTAATTTCATGAAAGTAGAGGAGCAGATTAGATGGAACGAGAGGTTATGGTGTGTACGTGCCTGGGGCTCTCAAGACAATAGGAATTCTGGCGCATATAGCTACATGTGCAATTATTACAAATCCCTTTCTACCGCTATAGCTATACAACAGTGTTATTAATCAAATAGGTTATGCATTCGACTATACGCTTATAGATGAGAGCCAAGATTTTCCAGCTTCTTTTTTTGAATTATGCAGTAAAGTAACAAGACACACTGTGTATATCGCAGGTGATACATTTCAAAGTATCTCTGATAGTAGGGTAATCAGTGAAATCAACCCTGATTATTTGCTTAGCAAATGTTATCGCACTGATCTGAGAACCTTGATGTTTACCCATGCGATTGGCATGGGGTTATTCGAGAATCCCAAACTGAGATGGTTTGAAGATAAGGAATGGAAAGCATGTGGATACATCGTAAACAAAGACCGTGAAGGCCGGGAATATACACTTACACGAGAGCCATTAAGGAGATTTGAGGACTTGGAAGCAGAGGAGGTCAATAGTGTTGATATTGTAAAGACAAGCCGCGAAAAAGACGAGGATACTGAGATAAAGATAATCGAGATAATAAGAGAAATAACCAACAACCACCCGACTGTACTACCCGATGATATTGGGGTAATTTTTATTGATAGCAACAAAAATACTTACTTAACAGCAGATAGACTAGAACAATTGATACCGAGCGAGTTTGGCTGGACTGTAAACAGTTGCTGAATTTAACTTCGGGAAAATGAGTAATGCAGCATAAAACAGTATTCATTGCTTCAATAACTTTAAGTGCGCGAAGCGCATCATAGTTGAAACTATGGACGTTAAGTCCCTTCACTTTCAGTCCGTGGCTTGTCCACGGATGAGGACGTTAGTCCTCCAGGCTACGGACTTTCAGTCCATAGTGGTTGATGGTATTGGCGTTTGGCATTCAGATGTGATACTCGCCCCCATAAGGAATAAACGGGACAACATCACATTTTTGATGAAGACGCTTAAAATAATGATTACGAATCAGAAAATAACGGAAAGTCAGGCCATAGGACAAATAGTCCTTGTCGTGTCGAAAATGAGCCGGTTATTCTATTTCTCAAAAGACAAATATTTCTCCGTTAATTTTCCATTTGCAGCAACAGAAACCGAAGAAGGGCTAATTTATTCGTCAAAATATGTTTCTGATATCGATAGCGGAATCACATCTCAAGTTCTTAGTGTTGTTTCTTCTGAAGATTCGTTCAACACTGATTGTATTTTCGAGTTCGCAGATCCGATTGCCACTATCGTTGATTATAATTTGAATTTTTGGTCATTTCTCAGAGAGTTGTTGCTATATGAGGATGGCTACATTCGATATGATTACGACGAGAAACATCAGGATGGTCTGCTGCATCCGCTGAATCATTATGATATTTTTTATTCTTCAGGTGCTACATTCAAGATTGGTTTGAAGCAGAGGATTGAACGCGAAACGATAATTGACCTTTTGCGAATAGGTTCAAATTGCCATTTCTTACGAACAATAAATACCCATCCCCCCGTCATCGGTGATTTCACATGATGATTCGTGAACCGAAATGTATCCGGTGGAAGCGGCAAGGCGCAAAGAGGATTGCGTCGCTAACTGCTAATATGCCTCGCGAGCAGGAGCTTGAATTCTGGAACAAGAAGACAGAGGTGTTACGTACCCGCCGAAACAGACAAAATAAAGAGAAAAACCGAACAAACAGGCATCGAGTAACCGTTCAGCCCCTCTTTAGGGCACTTTGAAAAATACGGTTTTCGTCTACAGTACACATCAGCAATCAATGGCTTAGAGTCGCTTGATTGGTGAAAATACCTATTTTTCAAGGTGCCTTTTAGTTTTGCCATCCCTGGCACCTGGATTCCGGCATCCCAGCCGGAATGGCGAGGTGGGGGCTGAACGATTACGGCATCGGTTACCTGAATAGTTTACAAAAGGAGAAAATCATGGAGTGGGGCGAGGTAATACACAATCCTTTCCTAAAGGATCTGCCATTCAAGATCGAGCTCAACAAGTGGGGCAAAATTCTCATGAGCCCGGCCAGCAACAATCACGGTAGACTCCAATACGAGGTCGGCTCATTTATCGATAAGCACAAAGGTAGTGGCAAAGTCATTATGGAATGCTCTATCGAAACCAATGATGGAGTCAAGGTTGCCGATGTCGCATGGGCATCTGACGAGTTCATTGAAAAATATGGGTACGACACGCCATATCCCCGAGCGCCGGAGATTTGTGTTGAAATCACATCGCCTTCCAATTCAAAGGGAGAGATCGAAGAAAAAATTCTTCTCTACCTGGCGAGAGGCGCTCTAGAGGTATGGATCCTGAACGAAACAGGCGAAAGGAAATACTTTTCATATGAAGGGGAACTCGAGCATAGTTTGGAAATACAGCGCTAATCATTCCTTAGGTACATTTATGAATCTGCGTAATTTTCGGAAAGTCAAGGTCCTGGCCTAAGTGTTTAAACCGGGGCAGTTTGAAATCACCCGCGAGCCGGCACACGCTGGGGGAAAATACAAGCGCCTTTCCTTAAGGGGAGCGTAACCATGCCGGTCGACGCCCGAACCGCACTGAAACAACACTTCGGCTTCGAGACCTTTCGCCCCGGACAAGAGGCCGTGGTCGCCTACCTCATGACCGGCCATTCCGCCGTGGCCGTGTTTCCCACCGGCGGTGGCAAATCGCTGTGCTATCAGCTCCCGGCCTTGCTGCTGCCGGGTCTGACCCTGGTCGTCTCGCCCCTGATCGCCTTGATGAAGGATCAGATCGACGCCCTTACCCGCCGCGGTATCGCCGCCGCCCGTCTGGATTCCACCCTGGATGCCGCGGCCTATCGGGCGGTGATGGAGCAGATACGCCAGGGTACCTTGCGCTTGCTCTACGTGGCGCCGGAGCGGTTCAACAACGAGCGCTTTCGAGAGACCATCACCCCCCTGCGGATCGCCTTGTTCGCCGTGGACGAGGCCCACTGCATCTCCGAGTGGGGTCACAACTTCCGTCCCGACTACCTGAAGCTCGCGGGATTCGCACGCGCGTGCGGCGCCGAGCGGGTGCTCGCCCTGACCGCTACCGCCACGCAGCGGGTGCTCGCCGACATCTGTAAGGGCCTGGCGATCGACGCCGAGCGGGCCGTACGCACCGGTTTCTACCGGCCCAATCTCTCCCTGACCATGACCCCTGTGTCCGCTGTGGAACGCGACGATAGCTTGCTCACTGCCCTGCAGGCCAATCCGCCGGGGCCCACCATCGTCTATGTCACCCTGCAGCGCACCGCCGAGGAGGTGGCGGAACGCCTCGTCGCGGCAGGCCTCGAAGCCCGCGCCTACCACGCCGGGATGCAGGATGCGCTGCGGGCCGAGATTCAAGACTGGTTCATGATCTCGGACCAGGCCATCGTGGTCGCCACCATTGCCTTCGGCATGGGCATCGACAAGGCGAATATCCGCTATGTCTATCACTACAATCTGCCCAAGAGCCTGGAGAACTACTCCCAGGAGATCGGGCGCGCCGGCCGCGACGGTGAACCGGCAATCTGCCACCTGCTGGTATGCCCGGACGATCTGAACGTGCTCGAGAATTTCGTCTACGGCGACACCCCGCGCCCGGACGCCGTCAGGGGCCTGATCCGGGATATCTTCGCGCGCGGGAGCGAATTCGACATTAGCCTATACGACCTTGCGTTCGAGCATGATATCCGGTCGCTGGTGCTGCGCACCCTGCTCACCTATCTGGAGCTCAAGGGGTTTCTGGCGGGGGGCACGCCCTTATATGGGCAATACCGATTCAAACCCTTGCTGACCTCGCGGGAGATACTGGCACGCTTCGAGGGGTCGCGCCGCACCTTCCTCGCCGCTCTGTTCCGCCAGGCCCATCCGGCCCGGTCCTGGTTCCACATCGATCCCGGCGCTGCCGCGGCGGTGCTGGGGACCGACCGGGAACGCATCATCCGGGCCCTGGATTGGCTGGGGGAGCAGCAAATGCTGCGGGTTGAGGCCACGGGGCTACGTTACCGCTACCGGCGGCTCCGGTCTCCCGCGGACCCCGCCGCACTGGCGGACGAACTGCACCACTACGGCCTGAAACGGGAAGCAGCGGAGCTCGAGCGGCTCCGGCAGGTACTGGAGCTTACAGCTCAGGACGCTTGTCAGACCGCCGCCCTCGCCGCCCACTTCGGCGAGCGCCTGGAGCAACCCTGCGGTCACTGCAGCTGGTGTCGATCAGGCGGTTCCGAGCTCCCGGAACGCGGCTCGCCAGAGATACCACCAGGCCTCCGGGATCAGGTGAACCAGCTGGTCTCCACCGCCGCCGGTACGCTCGACGAGCCCGGAGCCCTCGCCCGCTTCCTGTGCGGTATCCCCTCCTCTCGCCTCGGCCGGGCCAGGCTGGGTAAGCAACCCCTGGGTAAACATCCGCTCGCGGGGAGCTTGACCCGAGTACCCTTCCGCACGGTCCTGGACTGGGCGAGTGCCGGTCGGCCGGGCAACGGCGGATGACGACCTTGCGGCGACGGGCGGCAGCGCGCATAGGGCCTGCACAACGTCTGCTCCGCCACCTTCTCTACGAGGTGATCAAGCTCCGGGACGGGAATCTGTTCATCATGTTAATCCGGAAGTCACAGTCGACACACACAGTGCGAAGGTGCTCACGACTTCTTCACAGACACCAATCCCTATTTTTCCGGTACGGAGCCGATGGACATGCTATGTTTCCCTATCTCACCGGCTCCTGAAAACCCGGATATGCCGAAATGACGGACCAGGCCGGTTTCGGTTTCCTCCAAGGGTCCTGAAAAACCGATGAAATCATGATTAGTAAAGAGCTCAGGTTTTCGTTGAATCAGGCCTTCGAGCAGGCCCGCAAGAAACACCACGAATACATGACCGTCGAGTACCTGTTGTTGTCCCTGCTGGACACCCCCTCCGCGGCCATCGTGCTGAGGGCCTGTGGCGCCGAACCCGACCGATTGCGCCGGGAGGTCTCCGCGTTCATCGAGGAGACCACGCCGCTGCTCTCCGATGAGAACGGGCACGAGACCCAGCCCACCTTGGGTTTCCAGCGGGTCTTGCAGCGGGCCCTCTATCACGTTCAGGCGGCGGGCAAGAAGGAGGTAACGGGTGCCAATGTGTTGGTAGCCCTGTTCAGCGAGCAGGACTCTCAGGCCGTGTACCTGCTCAATCGGCAGGACATCACGCGCCTGGATGTGATCAACTTCATGTCACACGGGATCTCGAGGCTGCTGGGAGAGGATCAGGGTGGGGAAGACCAGGGCGAACCGGACCTGGCCCGTAGGGAGGAGCAGGAGAGCGCCAGCCCCCTGGAGAGCTTTTCCTGCAACCTCAACGAGTTGGCGCGCCAGGGGCGGATCGATCCCCTGATCGGCCGGCGGTCCGAGGTCGAGCGGACGGTCCAGATCCTATGCCGCAGGCACAAGAACAACCCCTTGCTAGTCGGGGAGGCCGGCGTCGGCAAGACGGCGATCGCCGAGGGGCTGGCCAAGAAGATCGTGGACGGCGACGTACCGGAGGTGCTGACGGAGGCTACCATCTATCGGCTGGACCTGGGCGCCCTGGTGGCCGGAACCAAGTATCGGGGGGATTTCGAGAAACGGCTGAAGGTGGTGTTGGCCCAGCTGCGGCAGGTGCCGCGCGCCGTGCTCTTTATCGACGAGATCCACACCGTCATCGGCGCGGGAATGGCCTCGGGCGGCGCCATGGATGCCTCCAATCTCATCAAGCCGGTGCTGACCTCCGGCGAGCTGCGCTGCATCGGCTCCACGACCTACGAAGAGTTCCACGGCATCTTCGAGAAGGACCGGGCCCTGGCGCGGCGCTTTCAGAAGATCGATATCAACGAGCCGAGTGTGGACGAGACGGTCGCGATCCTCAAAGGGCTTAAGACCCGTTTCGAGGAACACCACCAGGTCAGCTACACCCAGCCGGCGTTGCGGGCCGCCGTCGAACTCGCGGCGAAGTACATCAATGATCGCCATCTGCCGGACAAGGCCATCGACGTGATCGACGAGGCCGGCGCCAATATGCAGCTGCGGCCCAAGGCCAAACGCAAGAAGCGGATCGAGGTCATCGACGTGGAGGCTATCGTCTCCAAGATTGCGCGCATCCCACCCAAGCAGGTCTCTCTATCCGACACGGATGCCCTCAAAAACCTGGATCGAGATCTCAAGCTGGTGGTCTTCGGTCAGGACCCGGCTATCGAAGTGCTGACATCCGCCATCCGTATGAGCCGTTCCGGTCTCGGACCCGAAGACAGGCCCATCGGGTCCTTCCTGTTCACCGGGCCGACCGGGGTGGGTAAGACCGAGGTGACGCGCCAGCTCGCGCGCATCCTCGGCATGGCGCTGATACGGTTCGATATGTCGGAGTACATGGAACGCCACACGGTCTCGCGCCTCATCGGTGCGCCTCCGGGCTACGTGGGTTTCGACCAGGGCGGCTTACTGACGGAGGAAATCAACAAGCGCCCCCATGCGGTCCTGCTGCTCGACGAGATTGAGAAGGCCCATCCCGACGTATTCAATCTGCTGCTCCAGGTTATGGACCACGGCACCTTGACGGACAATAACGGCCGCAAGGCCGACTTCCGCAATGTCGTTCTGGTGATGACTACCAATGCCGGCGCGGAAGAGACCAACCGGCGCTCCATCGGCTTTACCGAGCAGGACCATTCCAGCGATGGGCTGGAGGCCCTGAAGCGCTTCTTCACTCCGGAATTCCGTAACCGGCTCGACGCCGTGGTCCAATTCACCCCCCTGGAAGCGACCACCGTGATCAGCATCGTCGACAAGTTTATCTTCGAGCTGGAGCAGCAGCTCGCCGACAAGAAGGTGGCTTTGAGCTTGGATGCCGCCGCCCGAGACTGGCTGGCCGAGAAGGGCTACGACCCGCATATGGGCGCCCGGCCCATGGCGCGGGTTATCCAGAACCACATCAAAAAGCCGTTGGCCAACGAGATCCTGTTCGGATCACTGATCAACGGGGGTTCGGTACGAATCTATGTCGAGGATGAGGACCTGGCCTTCGAATATGGAGACCGGGCATTCTTGTGAACCGCAAAGGCGCGGACGTAGGTGGGCTCTGCCCACCGACCGGGCTTCCAGCCCTCTAGGTCGGGTTAGGCGCGTCCTTCGATGGTGGGGGGATGTAAACGCCTTCGAACGCGCCGTAACCCGACATTCGATGGTGCGGGTAGTGGCTAAATTTCTCACTGCGGCCGCCTGTCAGCGGGCGCGGTAGGTGATTCGCCCCTTGGACAGGTCGTAAGGGGTGAGCTCCACCGTTACCTTGTCCCCGGTCAGGATGCGGATGTAGTGTTTTCGCATCTTACCCGAGATATGGGCGGTGATCACGTGCCCGTTCTCGATCTCCACGCGAAACGTGGTATTAGGCAAGGTATCGATCACCGTACCTTCCATCTGGATTACGTCTTCTTTGGCCATCAATCGTATAAACTATGCGCAATGGTTAGATTGCTATGAAAGTTGCGGAGTATAGCACAGATCCCGGAGCCCCCGATCGCTCATATAGTACGCAGTCAGGGTGAGCGCGTATAAATCTTCCTGGAAACATGGTGTCGCCGGATTGGTTTTCCCTACGCTGGAACGCGTAGGTGCGGGGCTTGCCCGCGCCTTGCTGAGTTCGACCGGCCGGCTTGGTTGCCTTCCAGCCCAGCGCCGGCAAGCCGGCGCCTACCGGTCATGGCCAACCACCGCCGGTGCGGCTGACGACCCAAAGCTGGCAGCAACCTGGTAATCCACAACAGATTTATACGTGCTCGCCCTGAGTACGCAGTCTATGTTCATTGCTTCAATAACTTTAGCGCGCGAAGCGCATCATAGTTGAGACTATGGACTTTAAGTCCCTTCACTTTCAGTCCGTGGCTTGTCCACGGATGAGGACTTTAGTCCTCCAGACTATGGACTTTCAGTCCATAGTGGTTGATCCTGGTGACGAGACCCACGCTCACGGGGTCACCCTACCGGATTTTCCCGGCTGCTTTTCAGCGGCAGATCGCTGGGAGGATATCCCTGCGAAGATTCAGGAGGCGGTGGAGCTCTGGTTCGCGGGTGAATCCTTGGAGGTCCTGGTTTCCACCTCGTTGGACCGACCCCGTGACGACCCGCAGTACACCGACGGAGAATGGATACTCCTCGACATCGACCAAAATGGATCGTAGCGAAAATGATCCAAACTGAGGGCATTTTCTCGCGCTTTCGAGGCGAATAGCCAGCCTATTTAACGAGAAAGCGCGGAAACAGGGACCAGTTTGGGACAGTTGCAACCGATACACTTTTAGCCAGACAGCTTCTTAGATTCAACCTCATGTGGGAGTGTGTCTCGTGCGTAACAATGTCGTTTGGCACCATCACCCTGTCGATCAGTCCGTGCGGGCGGAGCAGAAAGATCAACGTCCGGTCGTCATTTGGTTCACGGGTCTGAGCGCCTCGGGTAAGTCGACCCTGGCGGGCGCCTTGGAAGAGATCCTCACGGCCCAGGGTTATCATACCTATCTGCTCGATGGGGACAATGTCCGCCATGGTCTGTGCAAAGACCTGGGCTTCAGTGATGCCAACCGCACGGAGAATATCCGCCGGGTCGGCGAAGTGGCCAAGCTGATGGCCGACGCGGGTCTGATCGTTATGACCGCTTTCATCTCCCCATTCCGGGCGGACCGCCGGATCGCACGCGAAATCCTCCCGCCGGGGCAGTTCGTCGAGGTCTTCATGGACGCCTCCCTGGAGGTGTGCAAGGAACGTGACCCCAAGGGACTCTACATCAAGGCAGAGCGGGGCGAGGTCAAGCAGTTCACGGGTATCGACAGCCCCTACGAGATACCCCCGGAGCCCGAGGTCCACGTCGATGCGGATCGACTCAGCGTACCCCAAGGCGTCAACCTGCTGCTCGACTACCTGCACGAACAGGAAATCCTCAGGGGGGGATACCAACGGGTCGAGGAAAATGCCGTCGCCTGATACAGGGGGATCTGCAAGGCGAGCGCGTATAAGAAGCTGTCTGGCTAAAAGTGTATCGGCTGCAACTGTCCCAAACTGGTCCCTGTTTCCGCGCTTTCTCGTTAAATAGGCCGGCTATTCGCCTCGAAAGCGCGAAAAAACGCCCTCAGTTTGGATCATTTTCGCTACGATCCATTTTAACCAGGACAGCTTCTAAATTTGTTGCCGATTAACCGGTTGTTGCCAGCTTCCGGTCGTCAGCCGCAACTGCGGGGGTTCGTCATGAAGGGTAGGCGCCGGCTTGCCGGCGCTGGGCTGGAAGGCAACCAAGCCGGCGGGTCGAACCTCAGGCAAGCGCGGGCAAACCCCGCACCTACGAGCCTTCCAGCGTAAGGAAAACCAATCCGGCAACATCATGTTTTCAGCAAGAGTTGTACGCGCTCACCCTGGGGGGGTCTGCGGTCCGGGAGTCCACGCGGAATGAACCTGATCAAGCGCCGGCGGTGGTGGATCTTCGGGACCACAGAGACGGCACCGGGTCGGCTGGCTCGGGCAGTGCTCTTTGCGGTCCGCTTGTTTTCAAGCATTCTGGCAAAGTTCCAGGATGGAAAGCTACACCTGCAATCAGCCAGCCTCGCCTATACGATCCTGCTCTCCCTGGTCCCCTTGCTGGCTGTCACCTTTTCTGTGCTCAAGGGCTTCGGGGTCCAGGACCAGCTCGAACCGATGCTCATGCAGACATTGGAGCCGCTGGGCGACAAGGGCGCCGAGATCGGCCAGCACATCCTGACCTATGTGGGTAATCTCAACTTCGCCGTCCTGGGCTCTTTCGGTATCGCCCTGTTGTTCTGGACCGTCGTCTCCTTGCTCACACGGATAGAAGAGACCTTCAACGCCATTTGGCACGTACCCGGCGTTCGCAGCTGGCCCCGGCGCTTCAGCAACTATCTGAGCGTGGCCTTGGTGGGGCCGTGTTCGTCTTTACCGCACTGGGTGTTACCGCTATCGTATTTCGCAGCGAGAACATCCACGGGATCATCGGCATCGAGCCCCTCGACCAGCTCATCCTCGGGCTCGGCCGATTGGTTCCCTATGTGTTGGTGTGCCTGGCATTCGCCTTCCTGTACGCCTTTCTCACCAATTACCGGGTACGTCTGGTACCTGCCCTGGCGGGCGGTGTCTTCGCCAGCCTGGCCTGGCACAGCGTCGCTTACCTGTTCGCCCGCTTGGTTGCCGGCTCATCGAAATATTCGGCCGTCTACTCCGGTATGGCCGCGGCTGTACTCTTCATCGTCTGGCTCAACATCAGCTGGCTGATCGTCCTAGTCGGGGCGCACATCGCCCGTTACGCCCAGCACCCCCACCTGTTGCGACGCCACCTAGATAGTCCGCAGGTCGGGCAGATCCATGACCAAACGCTCGCCCTGGATGTCATGGCCGCGATCGGCCGCACCCACTACTTGGATGAGCCCAAATGGACGCTCGAAGCCCTGACCGCGGCCGGCTGCTATGGTTCGCCGGATCAGGTCGAGCAGCTCCTCCAAGCACTGCAGGCGGGGGGGCTCACCGTGGCGACCAACGACGAACCCGAGGCCTATCTCCCGGCCCGCGTGATCGAGACCATCGGCCTGCGGGAGATCCTAGACATAGCACGCGCGCGCGGCGACGAGTCGGCGCGCCAGGCAGCGGTACAAGCGGTCGTCGCCGACCTTGAGCAGGCCATCGCCGAAAACCTGGAGGGAAAGACCTTGAAAGATCTGGTGGCGGCGGATGCGGCAGCACCTTAGACCAAAATACCGATAACATCCGGGTAGTGGCTAAAGTTTAAGTGGTAAAATCTACCAGCCCCTACCTCGTCGTTCCGGCAGGGATTGCCGGAATCTAGGTGCTATGGATGGCAAAAGCAGGGGGGGTTCGAATCATCAGGTCGCACAACCATACCACTTTGAATTTAACCACTACCCAGAACGCTTCATCGCTTCCCGCATCAGCTCTTGTTGCTGGCGGAAACCGGGGGCGCGGGTCTCGAAGAGGGGGGCATCGGGCTGTACCAGGGCCAGCTCCAGCGCCGCGGCCTGGCGTTGCCGTTGGCTGCCGGTCTCCAGTACGCGGTGACACTGGGCCTCACTGGTGGGCTCTCCCAGGAGATAACGGGTCCCGGCGTGGAAACGCCCCTTGTTCGCGTCCCACCAGGCCCTGATCGGCCCTGGATTCGGCCACGGAAGGTCCCCATCCGGGTCTATGGAGACATCCTCGTCCTCCGGGCGCTCGGTGGGACCGGCCTCGAAACCGTCAGGCGCAGCCCGCTCCAAGTCTTCCTCGGCGATATCCAGGCCCGTGATCAGGCTCAGGGATTCGCCGGCGACACGCGCCAGAGCCGGTGCCTCTTCCATTTGGGTAATGAGCCAGGAGATATAGGCAGGATCGCCGCTGACACCGCAGCCGATGACAAGCGCCCTCCGGCGCTCCGGGTAGTGCGCCAACGCCTGCAGCCAGCTGCCGGCGTCGGCCGGGGGCAGGACGCGCGGTACCTGGAGCGCGCGGTCGAGCTCCGCCAAATCGGCCAGCGAATAGTGGGGTGCAGAGACAGCGGCATCCCGCAGCAGCCAGAGAAACGCCGCTTCTTCGGCGTATTGAGAAATAATTGATTCAATCACTTTATCAATTTCAGCTCGCCTTCCAGCCGGGCAATATCCGCTTTGGTAAGCAGTTGGGTATCGAGGGCCTCCGAAAATATCTCGGCCAAGGCCCCTGCTTCCGCTTCGGCGTGCTTTTCCGATACGCCGGCCGCCTTGAGCCGTCGTGCAAACTTCAGGGTGTCGAAGATAATGGTTGCCATGGGTTACTCATCGTATCGAAACTCAAGCCATTGGTCCCCTCTTACCCCAACCTTCTCCAGGGCGAGCGCGTATAAATCTTCCTGAAAACATGATGTTGCCGGATCGGTTTTCCCTACGTTGGAAGGCTCGTAGGTGCGGGGCAAGCCGGCGCCTACCGGTCATGGCCAACCACCGCAGGTGCGGCTGACGACCCGAAGCTAGCAGCAACCTATTAATCGGCAAAAAATTATACGCGCTCACCCTGAGCCGCGGGACAGCTGTCCGGCCAACACCTGAAGGATCTCGAAGATGTTCTTTCGGAGCGGGATACTGGCACGCCAGGTGAGGGTAAAGCGCCCCTGGTCGGGCTCCAGCACGATGGTATCGATCACGCCCTTGGTTTCCGTCCGTTCCCCCTGCTTGGGAAAGAAGACGATGGGCACCTCGACCCGCGGCAATCGAAAGCCGGTGTGGCCTGCGGGCGTCAGGTTCAGCAGAAACATCTCCTCGCCGCCGGCAGGATAGGGCAGCTGTTGGTCGGCGGGCGCGGATTGATAGTAGTCGTCCCGGAAATCCGCCGGCAGGAACGGAAAGACGTTGTCGAGCCAGTCCTGGTCATAGGTGCCGGCGAACTGAATGCGCGGCGTCCAGCCCCGGCCGACGGGCCCGAACGCCAGGGGCCGGTAGCTGCCGTCCGGCTTTTTGATGGGTTCTTGGATCGCTTCGGTGTTCGGCATCGGGGTGCCATCGACCAACGCCCGTTTGAGCTCGGCGTGATAGCCACGACCGATAGGATTGGGCAGATAGGCGGAGTGTCTGCTCGGGTCCGGGTGAAACCCATCGACCCCACCGAAGGCGCGGCCGTAGGTGATGGGCATCCGCGCGAAGGGTCGGATATGGCTGCCGGGCCGAATACGGTTGCCCACCTGCCACAGCCGATCGCCGACCACCTGGAAGGTCTTGCTGATGGGGCCGAACTTGAATCCCACCCGGACCCGCTCGGTGGGCCTGCCCTCCGGGGCATAGGCACTGCCGAGCAACAGGACATCGCAACGGGGTTTGCGCAGCGGGTAGTCGGACTCACAGACCGGGGCCGAGAGCCCCGGCTCGCCCGTGAAGGTATCCGCTTCGATCAGCGGGAGCTGTGCTTCCGCCAACGCCGGCGCCTGACCGGGCGCGGGGATGGTGAAGGTCCCCTTGACGGCGACGACCAGATACTCACGACCGCTCGGCTCCATTCCGAGGCTATAGCCCACCTGCATTCCGGTGGCGTTGATCAGATCCATACGGTGTTAGCGCCTGTCTGACGATCCTCTTTACTATCGCTGAAGTACCCCATAGAACAGCGTCGATGGCCCGTCGGCATGAAGGTAGGGGTTCATCATTGCGAGCGTGGCGAACATGAGGGCTTTGCCGCTAACGCTCAGCGCCGGCGAGAAGGCTTCGAGATGCGGCGGCACACCCTCCACCGGAATCCTTTGCTCTGCCCCGTCGGCAGAGACCACGGCGACCATCAGGCCGGTCTCCAGCACCGCCGCGACGAGGATAGTGCCGAAAGCTCCCACAGCATCATAGTCAAATACGTCCTTGCCCTCGAACAAAGGTCGCGGCGTCGTCCCAGCGGCCCACGGCCAGGTGAGCATCAGCCCCCCGCTGGGACATCGGCGACCGAGGGGCCAGAGCGCCACGTCTTTGCCACCACCGCCAGGCCATTCACTGTGGCCATGGCCGTCGCGTCCTGGCAGGTGCACAGCTCCATGCGGCGCGGCGCCTCCCTCCAGATAGACGGCACGTTCGTCACTCTCACTTATGACAACGGCCATCCCCCCCCGCACAAAGCGGGGTCGGTGCTCGTAGACAATCGCCTTAGGGGGAGGGAGGGTCCAGGGTCTCGCCGGTGCCCAGCGGCTGGATTCGAACCTTGCTGAGTGCCCTGCCATGGTATTCATAGGCAACGCTCAGTCCCTCCCCAGGGCCTACCGCCAGATCGAAATCCGACCTGATGGGAAGCAGGAGTCCGATGGTTGCGAGGGGTGAAGTTGCATGTCCCTGCACCTCGAACAGTTCCAGCGCTTCCCCCTCCTCCTCTGCCATTGCGCCGAGAATCATCCGCGGCGGGTCGCCCACCAAGACGACACGGTGGGCGGGTGTGGGCTCGGCAAGCGGGAGAGGTTTGAGCCTTATAGGTGTCATTTCCACTTCCTGTGCCGTCGCATCGGAAAAGGCGATTACTACGAACAGCAGCACTGCCCATCCAAGTATCCGATTCTTCCACAGATTGTGAGCCATCAAAGCCGCATTCCAGTATTGAGATCAACGAAATTCCAGCATCGTCCTCTGGCTTCCACGCTCCGGCGTGGGAACGAGTAAAAATTCCAGCATCGTCGGTCGGGGTGGGGAACGAATCCCGACAATCGAGGTGAATGATTTGGCGCGGCCTGGAGGACCGGACGTGTTGGGTTACGGCGCGTTCGACGGCATTTGTATTCTTCAAAATCGGGCAGTGCGCCTAACCCAACCTACGCCCGGCGCGCGGTCGGCGCGGACCGGCAGTGCGGGGGATCATGTGGGTGTAGATTGCGTTGAGACGCTGGCACGGAGGCTGCGATGATCAATAGGTCTATGGGCGTCGAAACGCAACACGCCAAACTGGAAGATGCGGCAATCGCTGGTGCGGGAGAGAAACCAGAACCAGGGGACTAGTACCTCATTTCTCTCGATATTGCGGGTAGAGTCGCTTGAGCTTGATGCAAACATCCCCTATGCATTCGCAATATCGACCGAAACTATGTACTAGGTCCTGTTGATATTTAACTCTAACCCACTGTTTTCACGTGTTAAATAGCCGCAACATCCCACTGGTCCGCACAGCGGACCCTACGCTAACCATTTGATTATTGTAGGGTCCTCTGTGTGGACCTTCCTAAATGTCAACACGACCTAGTATCCCATTTCACCTTATTTTTCGCTCTCAGAGCCTCCCAAACGCGTCACGGCAAGGTACCGCGCGCAGGGAATAGCTCCCTCTCTTGCCGAGTGCTGTAACACCGCCTTGGTGCGTTTGGGAGGCTCCCTTCGGGCGCGACGAGAGGCGGCCAGCTGCGGTGTTGCGCAAGCTTGAAAGAGAACTGGCTATTCCAGCGCTCGCGTGCCTCGCCGCTGGCCGCCTTTCGCCGCGCTGAGAACCAAAAATAAGGTGAAATGGGGTACTAGGTAGCCTGGTAGATGGCAAGCGTCCCGTCGAAGCCGGTGTGGGAAAAACGGCTGACGATGCCGTTGAAAGAGCGGGTCTGGTAATTGGGGAGTTCGAGCTGGACCGTGGCCGGCTGGCCCAGCAGATCTTCGTACTTGATATTCACGAACTCGCTGATGAGCTCCAGTTCGTACTCGAACAGGGTGCTCAATTACTCGCTTCCACGCATGGAGCGCAGGAGCAGGATGTCTTCGCCGAGGGGGGTGGTGACTAAAGGGTCCGTGCCTGTTGGCTGAAAGGCATGGGTTGGTCTTTGAAAAAGGTAAATGCCGAGGAAGGGATTATGTCAGTTATCAGTTGTCGGTTGTCATGGTCCGGGGCTTCGGTCATTCCGAGGCGGTTTCCGCACCGTGGCTGCTCGTTAGGGGGTAGGTTGGGTTAGGCGCGCTGCCCGGTCCTGAGGAATACAAACAGCATTGAACGTGCCGTAACCCAACACATACCTTCTCAGGTCATGCCGAATAATGCCGAACAACGCCCGGATCGGACTTGGGTAATGCATCTGGCTCCCACGCTCCGGCGTGGGAGCAAATCTTGACGCTCCAGCGTCACTAGACCTGGCCGCTGGAGCAGCCAAGGTGGCGTTCCCACGCTGGAGCGTGGGAACGAGTAAAAAATGGCGATCCAATAAAGTCAGCTAGTTAACGTTCGACAAGTCGCGGTCGTTGTGGCGACCATAAGTCTTCCAGGTCGATGGGCATTGCCTCGAAGGGCGGTATACGAACCTGGTTGGCATCAGCAAAGCGGCCAATTTCAACCCAGGTGCCAGCATCGAACTGGTATGCCTCCAGGGTACGTTTGACGGGATCGATCAGCCAGGCATACCGCACGCCGTAGCTCGCATGGAGTGGCATTTTGACCTCACGATCTTTCCTCGCGGTGGACGGAGACAGGATTTCATACCCAATCGGGAACTACCTCGCAGCGTTGATCCTCCGGCGGGTAAGGTATCCGCTCACGCCGCCAGCCTGCCAGATCCGGAACCGCCACTTCGACATCGCGCACAAAGTGAATCTCCGGTTTATCGATGATCCACCAGCCACTAGGCCCTCCCTCCCCCTTCTGGAAAGGGCCGACCAATTCGGCGCCAAGCACCGAACCGGCAATCGCATGGGGGATAGCGGGCCGGGGTTGGGTATGAAGCCGGCCGTTCAGAATTTTCCCGGTCACCCCCTCGGGCAGAGCCTCCAGGGACTCATAGAGGGTCGGTCGATGTGCTGGTGCTGGTTGCGTCATGATTTTTCGGCACAATAACGCTTTACCTCTGTATGTAAATCAATTAGCCCATTTCGACATAATGCCCAACATAAGTTGCAGCGATAGTCGTCAACTTGATGCTGGTGTTAGGGGAATTAAACTCTCGTTAATGACTATATCAATCTGTGGGCAAACTGTATTTAATAATTCGTCAAGTTTTTCAACGCTTGGAACGGAATAACCTCGCTCGTAACGAGCATACGTGTTGCGTGATTTCATACCCAATCGACTAACAACCTGAGCAAGTGAAAGCCCACTCATTTCACGTTTCTGCTGCAACAGTAAACTTACCATATGCTTTGGCTCCGAAGAACCAACTTCAAAACTGTCCTTTTTCTCCTTATATATCTCGACCTTAAACCCTTCTTTATTAACCAACGATTCAAGCATATCCGCAACCATATCGTATGCTTCTTTCTTTGTTCGCCCTTGAGTTATTAGATCGAGGATCGGAACTTCTGCAAGCCAGAATTTTCCATCTTTATAAATTTTACCTGAGAATCTCATGATTGGCCTCCTCTTTTTGCCTTACGAATTATTGAAGAGACTTCCGGCGTTACCTGGAGCCACCCGTTAGGCGAATTACGCATAGGTAAGGCGACGCCCCAATGGTTCCGGTATAGGATCACCAAATTCACGAGCCGTATCAATCCAAAGCTGCATAGCATCCTGTGCGTTGGCTAATGCCTCATCTGGTGATGCGCCGTGCGCCTGCGAAACTCCCGTGCGATCTCAAAGTGGTCGCAACATTATTACCCTCATTTGACTTCAATACTCGTCTACTGGCATTTATCATATTGAGTTCAGCATGCAGCAAAGCCAGTTTATCCTCTTTGTATCTGATTATCTTAGATCTCTGCGATACGCAAATTAGAGCGCCGACAAAATAGCCCACTGCCCCAGAGCTGATGATCGCTACGATAATGGGCCAGTTGGATGTGGCCATACTTATAATGCCTGCTGATTCCTGCATATGCTTCTTGCCGCTAACAGTGCATGGATGCGTCACTTAGTCAAATGGAGTGGACTGACATCTATTTTTCCGGCGTTATATCAACGTCAACAGCCCCTAGTACGATCGCGTCTTTGCGATCCAAGATACGTGAATGGATTTCAGGACCCGGTGAGAAGGACAACCGCAAAGGTGGCAATCCCCTCGCCGCGGCCCGTGAAGCCCATGCGTTCCGTGGTGGTCGCCTTCACATTGACCCGCGCCACCGGACAGCGCAGATCCGCGGCCAGGGTCTCGGTCATGGCCGCGATGTAGGGCGCGAGCCGGGGGCGCTGGGCAACGATGGTCAAGTCCGCGTTGCCCACATTGAATCCACGTTTGCTCAGGGCATCCATTACCCGCCGCAGCAGGATGCGGCTGTCGATGCCGGCGTATTGGTTCTCATGGTCGGGAAACCAGCGGCCGATGTCCCCCAGACCAGCGGCGCCCAATAGGGCATCGCAGAGGGTATGGATGACCACATCGCCGTCCGAGTGGGCGGCAAGCCCCTGGTCGTGCTCGATCCGCACCCCGCCGAGAACGAGTGGTCGCCCGGACCCGAAGCGGTGCGCGTCCAGGCCCTGCCCGATCCGAACCGGTATCAGGGACTGTTGACATTCATCGTTCATGGTTCAGATGCCGGTAGTGGTTAAATTCAAGTGGCATGGTTGGGCGGCGTGATGATTCAAATCCCCACTGTTTTTGCCATCCCTGGTAGCTGGATTCCGGCAATCCCTGCCGGAATGACGCGGTAGGGGCTGGACGAGCGGTGCGATTGCCGATTTTACTTCCGGATCGCAACGGCGAAGAGAAAGAACCAGGCAGACTCTACTACTTAAAGTTTAGCCACTACCCGGACGCCCCTGCTGGCGGAGATAGAAATCCGCCAATGGCAGGTCCTCCGGTCGCGTGATCTTGATGTTGTCGGCGTGGCCCTCGACCAGCCTGGGCTCCAGTCCCAGCAGCTCCACGGCGGCGGCGTCGTCCGTGACCAGGTGGTTCCGGTCCAGGGCCGTGCGCAGGGCCCGGCGCAGGAGGCCGAGCCGAAACGCCTGGGGGGTGAAGGCGTGCCAGAGGGTATCCCGAGGGACGGTGCGGCCTATGGTACCGCTTGCTGTGGCCTGCTTCATGGTGTCCCGCACCGGCACCCCCAGGAGGCCGCCTACCGGATAGCCCGGCAAGGCAGCCAGCAGCCGGTCCAGGTCGTCTCGGCGCAGACAGGGCCTGGCCGCATCATGCACCAGGACCCAGTCCGCCGCGTCCGCTGCTTGGGCCAGCAGGTCGAGGGCATTGAGCACCGAGTGGCAGCGTTCGGTCCCCCCGTCCACTCGCCGGACCCGGGGATAGTCGGCAAAGGCCGTGCGGGGCCAGAAGCAATCCTCCGGATCCAGGGCCACGGAGACCCCCGAGATTTGCGGATGGTCCAAAAACAGCCCCAGGGACCACTCGATGACGGGACGACCGGCCAGATCCAGGTATTGCTTGGGAACCGATGCCCCCATCCGGCGGCCGATCCCGGCCGCGGGAATGACCGCCCGGTATTTAGGTCCTGTTGACATTTAGAGACTGTCTAAGAACTGACTTATTGATTTTGCTTTTTCCCATGCTCCAGAGACTGTGAAAATACTCGCTTTTCCTGATAGCGGTGGGATAAAATTGCCATATTTCATGCTAAATTCCGCACCAAGTGGGGTTGGGAGCAAGCTATGCGGCCTAATTTAGGAAAATTGTGTTCCCCTATCCTTTCCACTCCGAAAATTCAGCAATACTTTCACAGTCTCTCCAGCGTGGGAGCACCACTTTGGCCGCTCCAGCGGCCAGGCGTGGTGACGCTGGAGTGTCAAGACTTATCTGCCTGTGCGTTCCTGCACGCAGACAGGCTCCCACGCCGGAGCGTGGGAGCCAGATGAACGGTAGGCGCCGGCTTGCCGGCGCTGGGCTGGAAGGCAACCAAGCCGGCGGGTCGAACTTCAGGAAAGCGCGGGCAAGCCCGCGCCTACCGGGAGCGTTCCAGCGCGGGGAAAACCGATCCGGCAACATCATGTTTTCAGGAAGCTTTATACGCGCTCGCCCTGTCCCCTAGTCACGGGTTTTGCCGCAGGGTCCGGTTTTTCGTTCCTTCGTTTTCTGCCCCCAGGTATCCCGCAGGGTCACGGTGCGATTGAACACCGGCCGTGTGGGACGGGAATCCTTGTCCGCCGCGAAATAGCCCTCGCGCTCGAACTGAAAGCGGTCGCCCGGCGCAGCCGCCGCCAGGCCCGGCTCTAGGAAGCAGTGGGTCAGAGTATGGAGGGAATCCGGATTCAGGTCCGCGCGAGAATCCCGGCCCCCCGCGCCGGGCTCCGGTACCGCGAACAACCGATCATAGAGCCGCACCTCCGCCGCGACCGCGTGCCGCGCCGAGACCCAGTGAATGACGCCCTTGACTTTGCGACCCTCCGGGTTCTTGCCGAGGGTGTCGGGATCGTGGGTACACCGCAGCTCGACGATTTCTCCGGCCCGGTCCTTGACGACCCGGACGCAGCGCACCACGTAGGCGTTGCGCAACCGTACCTCGCCGCCGGCGATGAGCCGTTTGAAACCTCGGATAGGCTCTTCCATGAAGTCGTCGCGGTCGATGTAGAGCTCCTTGGAGAAGGGAATCGTACGCGTTCCCTTGATCATATCCTTGGGGTGGTTGGATACGGTGAGCGGCTCGGTCCAGTCCTCCGGATAGCTTTCCACCACCAGCTTGAGGGGCCGCAACACCGCCATGGCCCGGGGGGCCGTGCGGTCCAGATCCTCGCGGATAGCGTTCTCCAGCATAGCCATCTCCACCAGGTTGTCGGATTTGGTCACGCCGACGTGTGCGCAGAAGGTGCGGATGGCCTCCGGGGTATAGCCGCGGCGGCGCAGCCCGGCGATACTCGGCATCCGTGGGTCGTCCCAACCTTCCACGCAGCCCTCGTCCACGAGTTGGGTCAGCCGGCGCTTGCTCATTACCGTGTACTCGAGATTGAGCCGGGAGAACTCGATCTGGCGCGGCCTGCAGGGTACCGAGACATTGGCGACCACCCAATCGTAGAGGGGCCGGTGGTCCTCGAACTCCAGGGTACAGAGGGAATGGGTGATGCCTTCGAGGGCATCCGAGATCGGATGGGTGTAATCATAGGTGGGATACAGGCACCACTCGCTGCCCGTCCGGTGATGGATCACCCCGTGGCGGATGCGGTAGAGGACGGGGTCGCGCAGATTCAGGTTGGGCGAGGCCATGTCGATCCTGGCCCGCAGGGTCAGGGTCCCATCGGGGAACGCACCGGCCCGCATGCGCGCGAAGAGGTCCAGATTCTCTGCCACCGGCCGCTCGCGGTATGGGCTCTCCCGCCCAGGTTCGGTCAGGGTACCGCGGTACTCGCGTATCTGCTCCGCATCCAGCGCGCAGACATAGGCCCGGCCCTTCTCGATCAGCTCGACGGCAAACCCGTAGAGCTGCTCGAAGTAATCGGAGGCAAAATAGAGCCGCTTTCCCCAGGTGTAGCCCAGCCAACGCACGTCCTCCTCGATCGCCTCCACGTACTCCCGGTTCTCCTTGTGCGGGTTGGTATCGTCAAAGCGCAGGTTGCAGATACCCTGGTAATCCTGGGCGATCCCGAAATTGAGCACGATGGACTTGGCATGCCCGATGTGCAGATAACCGTTCGGCTCCGGCGGAAAGCGGGTAGCGATCCGCGTGTGTCTCCCTTGGGCCAGATCCTGGTCGATAATCTGACGGATGAAATTGGGGCGAATGAAGTTGGTCTTTTTCGGGTCTTGTTTCTCGGACATCTGGGCGCGACCGTTGCGGCAGGAATGGGATGGACGATGCAAGCTGGAGGCCATTATGCCTCAAGGGGACCTGGCCACGCCGGTCGGGAAAGGCGCGAATCCAGGGCGAGCGCGTATAAATGTGTTGTCGATTACCAGGTTGCTGCCAGCTTCAGGTCGTCAGCCGCACCTGCGGTGGTTGGCCATGAACGGTAGGCGCGGGGAAAACCAATCCGACAACTTCATGTTTTCAGGAAGCTTTATACGCGCTCGCCCTGGGCGCGGATCGGTAAGATTTAACGCGCTCGCCCCAATAAGTAGACCTATATTTTTGGCAGATAAGTGCTGTCCATATATAATCGAGAGTTTATGTCCTCGGTGCTTCCAAGCCTATTGGACCCTTGGCGAGCCGTAGACAGTCGTTCGGTCCTGGCAGGTCGTTTGCCCTTGGCGGGCTTGCCGCGGTTGCGGGGCTCGCTGGTGGAAGCCAGGGGCGATGTTCGGTTTCGGCTGGCGTTTTCCCGTGATGAAGCACAACGGGCCGTGTTGCGCTGCGAGGTGGCCACAACCCTGAGGCTGCGTTGTCAACACTGTCTGGAGGCACTCGATCACGCGGTCGATACCAACACGCTGTTGGCGTTGGTCTCGAGTATGGACGAGGAACATCACCTGCCGGAATCCTATGATCCCTTGCCGGTGAGCAACGAATCGATCCGCCCTGGAGATCTGATTGAAGACGAGTTGCTGCTCGCGCTGCCTCAGATCCCGATGCACGAGCCGACCGTTTGCGCGCGGCAGATACCGGATGTGGACGTTGCGGGGATGCAATCCGGCGGGGCGAGTCCCTTCGCGGTGCTCGCCGAACTCAGAAGCTGTCTGGTTAAAATGGATCGTAGCGGAAATGGTCCAAAATGAGGGCATTTTTTCGCGCTTTCGAGGCGAATAGCCGGCCTATTTAACGAGAAAGCGCGGAAAAAGGGACCATTTTGGGACATTTGCAGCCGATATCACTTTTAACCAGACAGCTTCTCAAACGCAGGGGATAGGGAATATCCGCGACAGATTACAGCCGTGAGGAAACTCGGAGTTCCGGCGGCAGGGCTTAATGTCTAAGGTGGAGGTAAACATGGCAGTCCAACAGAACAGGAAGACCCCTTCCAAGCGGGACATGCGTCGTTCCCACGATGCCTTGTCGAGGCCGACGCTGGCGACGGACCCTACGACGGGCGAAATCCATCGTCGTCACCATGTATCGGCGGATGGTTATTATCGTGGCCGTCAGGTCGTGGACAAGCATGACTGACGGCGGTCGCCACTATCCTTACGCCATCTGTGCAGGGCCCTTAGCGCTGCGAGCGGGCACATCTTGTCCGAACGTCTGACTGTCGCCCTCGACGCCATGGGAGGTGACCACGGCCCCGCTGTGGTCACCGCCGCCGCCCTGCAGTTTCTGCGCGAATCCAATCAGACGGCGCTGATCCTCGTAGGGAAAGAGGACGCGATCGTCCCCCAACTCGGCAGCGCCGATTTCGGCGATCGCCTGATTGTCCAGCATGCCTCGCAAACCGTCGGTATGGACGAGCTTCCCTCCAGCGCCCTGCGCACCAAGAAGGATTCCTCCATGCGGGTGGCGTTGAATCTGGTCAAGAAGGGCACGGCCGATGCCTGTGTCAGCGCCGGCAATACGGGGGCCCTGATGGCGACCGCGCGCTTCGTGCTCAAGATGCTGCCGCTCGTGGACCGACCGGCCATCATTACCGCCGTGCCCTCTCTGCAGGGGCGGACCTATATGCTCGATCTGGGCGCCAATGTGGATTGTACGGCGGAGCACCTATTTGAGTTCGCGGTCATGGGCAGCGAGCTGGTGACCGCGGTATCCGGCGTCAAGACCCCAAAGATCGGTCTACTCAACATCGGGGAGGAAGAGATCAAGGGCAACGAGCAGGTCAAGCAGGCCCACGAACGGCTGGTAGGCAGCGCCCTGAACTATATCGGTTATGTCGAGGGGGACGACATCTACCTCGGCGGCGTGGATCTGGTGGTGTCCGACGGCTTTGTGGGCAACATCGCCCTCAAGGCGAGCGAAGGCGTTGCCAAGCTGGTGCGCCATGTCCTCGAATCGAGCTTCAAGCGCAATCTACTGACACGACTTTCGGGACTGGTGGCCCGGCCAGTCCTAAAGCGCTTCAGTCGGACCTTCGATCCCCGACGCTACAACGGGGCCAGCCTGCTGGGGCTGAAGGGTATCGTCATCAAGAGTCACGGGGGCGCCGATCTGTTGGCGTTCGAGAATGCGATCCACATCGCGGAGAAAGAGATCCACTGCAACATCCCGGACCGCATCGCCCAGCAGGTAGCGCGGCAATTGGGAACGGAAGAACAGAGGACAATGGCGTGAGCCTCTATGCACGCATTGCCGGGATCGGCAGTTTCCTGCCCGAACGGGTCCTGACCAACCAGGATATCGAGGCGATTGTCGACACTTCCGATGTGTGGATCCGCGAGCGCACCGGGATCCACAAACGTCACCTCGTCACCGAGGGCGAGCGCTGTAGCCGACTGGCAGAAATCGCCTCCCGCAGGGCGCTGGAGGATGCCGGCATCGATCCCGCGGCGCTCGATCTCATCGTGGTGGCGACCACCACCCCGGACCAAGTCTTCCCCGGCTCCGCGTGCATGTTGCAGCAGCGCCTCGGCATCCATGGTGGCTGGGCCTTCGACCTACAAGCGGGGTGCACGGGCTTCGTCTACGCCCTCGGGGTAGCGGACCAATTTATTCGTACCGGCAGCATACGGCGCGCGCTGATCGTCGGTGCCGAGATCTTATCGTACCTGGTCAACTGGCAGGATCGTGACACGGCCGTGTTGTTCGGCGACGGTGCGGGCGCCGTGGTAGTGGAGGCCAGCCAGGAGCCGGGCATCCTCTCCTCGCATTTCCATGCGGACGGCTCCTACGCCGATATACTCCGGGTTTCCGGCGGGGTCGGCGGCGACCCCGCTGAGGACTCTTATCTGGAGATGAAGGGGGCCGAGTTGTTCAAGGTAGCGGTCACTGCCCTTTCCAGCGTCGTCGAAGAAACGCTCACGGCGAACGGTATGCAGAAGTCGGATATCGACTGGCTGGTTCCACATCAGGCCAACTTCCGTATCATCCAGGCCGTCGCGCGCAAGCTGGGGCTGCCCCTGGATCGGGTTATCGTCACGGTGGACGAACATGCCAACACCTCGGCCGCCTCCATCCCCCTGGCGTTCGATGTCGCGGTGCGGGACGGGCGCATTCGCCGCGGCGAGACCGTGCTGATGGAGGCCTTCGGGGGCGGCATCACCTGGGGATCCGTGTTGCTGGTGTACTGATACCAAATAACATCGAGCTGGCAGGATTCTCACAGAAGATTTTATCCACCAATGAACACAAATCAACGCAATTGGTTAAGATGCGTGAACCCTGTGTATCCGTTGGTTTTATATCGACAAAATAGAGTGGAACGACGCACTAAAAGATGTTGACATTTAATCAAGGAGTGAACCCTAACCTCCGGGCTTGTCTCCTAATGGTACAGGATTAACAGGATCTTATAATTGTTATTTAAGAAAATAATCCTGTTAATCCTGGAAATCCTGTGAATCTTGTCCTATTAGCGGTTGGCACGACGATTATGTCAACAGCCCTTAGTCGCGGTAGAGATCCTCGGTTTGCTGGCTGCGGACGGCCCTGGCGATAGCTTGAGAGGTAACACAACATGCTCAATGGCGAGATCGCACTGGTAACAGGTGCATCCCGGGGGATCGGGCGGGCGATTGCATTGGCCCTGGGCGAGGCGGGAGCGAGCGTGGCCGGTACTGCCACCACCGAGGGCGGTGCGGCCCGGATCGACCATACCCTGCGGGAGCAGGGATACCAGGGCCTGGGGGTGGAGCTGAACGTCACCGTCCAGACCTCGATCGACACCGCCCTGAAGCATCTGAGCGACAGCTTGGGTACCCCGACGATCCTGGTCAACAACGCCGGCATCGTCCGCGACAATCTCCTCATGCGCATGCAAGATGAAGAGTGGGCCGCGGTGATCGATACCGACTTGAGCTCCGTCTATCGCCTCAGCAAGGCCTGCCTCCGCGGCATGATGAAGGCGCGCAAGGGGCGGATCATCAACATCACCTCCGTGGTCGGCGCGGCGGGGAATAGTGGACAAACCAACTATGCTGCCGCCAAGGCCGGTATGATAGGCTTTACCAAATCCCTGGCGCGTGAGGTCGGGTCCCGGGGCATCACCGTCAACTGCGTGGCCCCCGGATTCATCGATACGGACATGACCCGGGAGCTGGACGAATCCCAACGCGCGCACCTGCAGGCCGGTATCCCGTTGGGACGCCTCGGTAGTCCGGAGGACATCGCCGCCATCGTGGCCTTTCTCGCCTCCGAGCAGGCCGGCTACATCACCGGCGAGACCATCCATGTCAACGGCGGCATGTACATGGGCTGACCGCTTTGCAGGCAGTCGCATAAGACTGGAAAACGGACCAAAATCCGGAACTTCAAGGGCGCATCGAAGGCAGATACGCGCCTTTCATCCTGAACCGATTGTGAATAGAATACCGCGTGCCCTGGAGTCAGGGCCATCTATCCAATCTGGAGGAAGAGCACACAATGAGCAGCGTCGAAGACCGAGTGAAGAAGATCGTGGTCGAGCAGTTGGGGGTCAAAGAAGATGAGGTAAAGCCTGAGGCCTCCTTCGTGGACGATCTGGGCGCGGACTCTCTAGACACCGTCGAGTTAGTGATGGCCTTGGAAGAGGAGTTCGAGATGGAGATCCCGGACGAAGATGCCGAAAAGATCACGACCGTCCAGGAAACGATCGGTTACATCAAGGAGCATACCGGTTGAATCTTGTCGCGGGCACGGTAACGCGCCGCGCGTCGGCGCGCGACCCTTCACATCATCCTTGAGCACGGATCGGGGTACCCTATGATTTGGTCGTCGGGTTGTCATCACCCAGGCGGAGATCCCAGCTCCGGTGGGATTGGCTACCGAGTCCGCTCGGTAGAGCGCACCGGCTGGAAGAAGCACAGGAGATAGTCGCGGGGTAGTGGTTAAGAGGCCGTCTAAAAACTAAACCCATTGATTTTGAAAGTTAAGAAAGAGTCATAAAGATCCCTCACTGCGCCTCGGGATGACACAACTGGCGTCCTTGTCATTTCGAGCGCAGCGAGAAATCTTTAGGTTCAAGCGGTTGGCAGGTACTCAGGTTTTTAGACAGCCTCTAAAGCTTAAGTGGGAATAGGTCAATAACAGTGTGTTGAACACACCACACGCTGTTTCCTCTCCCTCCGAGGGTGTCGCAAAAGACAGCGATTCTCACCCTTTGATCCCCGCCCCCAAGCCCTCTCTTACCGGGAGAGAACCTGCCCTGAACGCAGCGAGGGGTTGGGAGCGGGTGGTATAAACCGGCAGCCCCCCTGGGAGCGCCGGCATCTTGCCGGCATCCGTGGGTACGGGCCACCTGGAGGGGAAAGAGGGGAGGGGAAGAGGTCCCCCCGGATCAGCCCATCTTATCGCCACCTGCCGCCTGGAAGGTGCCGCCGGCGGCGGGCTTTTGCGACACCCTCTCCGGGAGAGGGATGGGGAGAGAGGACAAAAGTGGATGCCGGTTTGGAACCGGGGTCTGCAGCTATTCAACAATTCGACTGAGGTGTCCTTATGCCTACTCCTAATCCGACCACGGAGAACTGCACCGGGGACAGGATAAAAATCCTCTATAATGCACATTACCTAGGAACAGCAATAGTCAGAGCAACTCTAAGGGAGTTGAATCGTATCAACCCTAGAAGCGATTCACTATTCAGAACTTACTTCGGAAAATTTTCCCAACCGAGATTTAACACGGTCAAATCGGCCTATCAATCCACGGCCGACTCATTTAACAATCCGCAGATGAAATGCGTTATTTGATCGTAAGTCAGGTAATGCTGACCTAAACTTCTATGTCAAGCGCCTCAATCAGGATCGGCAGAAATGGAAAGATAGTCACGGAGGCGTCGAAGAGGGTGGGGCGGAATACGCTCGATCAAGAATTGTCCTCGACATCATAAATGGTGCTACCGGAAGAGACCGAAAACTTCTTGATAGAAAGGCCGCAGAATGTAGAAGTGTCCTGAGGGCTTAAGTGCACTTTCGATATCGCTCCCATTGTGACCTCGACCAGGTGCCCAATAGCGCCCGTGAGCTGGAGAGCGGTGTCGCCATGACAATTTCCCTCGGCTGCGGCGACACCTAAGGGTACGCTCGCCTTCTGCCGGTTGTAGGCGCAGGCGGGGCGGGTTTGGCGTAGCCGACGCGAGGTCTGCGGTGTTGGCCCCGAGCGCCTTGATCAATGGGTCCGAGACCGACTGTCTGACTGTCGCCGACCGTGGCCTGCAGTATGGAGACGGGCTGTTCGAGACCCTTGCCGTGCGGGAAGGCGAACCCTGCCTCTGGCAGGAGCACTTCGACCGTCTCGTGCGGGGAGCTGACCGCCTCGGGGTTCCTTGTCCGCCACGGGAGTTGCTGCTGCGCGAATGTCGGCAGCTCGCCGCAGGTGAATCCACCGGGGTGGTGAAGATCATCCTCACCCGTGGCAGTGGCGGCCGCGGCTATGGTCCTCCCGAGACTCCGCAACCGGTCCGTGTTTTCACGCTCCATCCTTGGCCGGATTACCCGATGGCTTGGGAGGAACAGGGTGTCGATGTAATCTTCTGCCGTACCCCGCTTGGTGAGAATCCGGTGCTTGCAGGTCTCAAACACCTGAATCGGCTGGAGCAAGTCCTGGCGCGCTCCGAGTGGCAGGATCCAGGAATCGCCGAGGGACTCATGCAGGATGGCAGAGGCCGCATCATCGGCGGTACCCTGTCCAATCTGTTCCTGGTTCGCGCTGGTCGGCTCCTCACGCCGCGGCTGGATACCTGCGGCATCGCCGGCACGGTGCGAAATCTGGTATTGCGCATCGCCGGCACTTTCGGTATCGAGGTCTTGGAGAGGGACATCATGCGCGCCGACCTGGCCACTGCCGACGGGCTCTTCCTCACCAATGCCTTGATCGGTGTGTGGCCGGTACGGCGCCTGGGAACTCGGGAAATCGGTCTCGAACACCTCCCCTCGGAGCTGCTGACAGCCGTGCGACGCGCGAGCCGGACACCTACTTCAGACACTCTCAACTACCAATAACATTGAGCCGGCAGGATCTTTACGGAAGACTTATCCGCTAATGAACGCAAATCAACCACTATGGACTGAAAGTCCATAGTCTGGAGGACTAAAGCCCTCATCCGTGGACAAGCCACGGACTGAAAGCGAAGGGACTTAACGTCCATAGTTTCAACTATGATGCGCTTCGCGCACTAAAGTTATTGAAGCAATGAACAAGAATGGACCAAGAACCGTCGCTGACGGCAGACCGATTACGACCCAATGCCATTAAGTTCAAGAGGCTGTCTAAGGGCTTGTGAAGGCTGGTGTCCCGGCTCGGGGGACGTCGTAAAGCCATCCCTTCAGGCTTGACGGTGGCTCTCCTGCCACCGATACTTCGGAGCCGAGGACCTGCCTCCGCTTAACCGAATGGCATTGGATTGCGACCGATTTGCGTTTATTTGCGGACCCATGTTACCGGTACTTCGGTACGACTGTACCGGGGAAGGAGTAAACGATGCGAGCACTGTTGCTGGTTAGCGTCCTGGCCGTCGGTCTGGTTGCCGGCGGTGCCTGGATGGAGTACCGGGACTTCCTATCCGAACCCGTGGTGCTAGATCAGGACCCCCTGGTGTTGGACATAAAAAAGGGAACTTCCCTGGCTAGGCTGAGCGAGGAACTCACGGAGCTGGGTCTGTTCGAACACCCCTACCTGTTCATGGCCCTGGCCTATCATGAGGATAAAGCCACCGACATCAAGGCCGGAGAATACGCGCTTCCATCCGGCATTACGCCACCGGAGCTGCTCGCACTGGTGACCTTCGACAAAGTGGTGCAACACGCCTTTACCCTGCTGGAGGGGTGGACCTATCGCCGACTCTTCGCGGCGGTGGCGAAGGACAAACGCCTTGAGCACCTGCTCGGCGATAATCCGTCCGCACAGGCGGTCATGGCCCGTCTCGGCCAGCCCGAAGCGCACCCCGAAGGACGCTTTTTACCGGAGACATATCACTTCTCGAAAGGCACCAGCGACCTGGACATCCTACGTCGGGCCTATGCGGCGATGGAGCAGGTCTTGCAGCAAGAATGGGCGCAACGCGCTGAGGGATTGCCCTTGGAAAGCCCCTATGAGGCCTTGATTCTGGCCTCGATCGTGGAGAAAGAGACGGGTCGTGCCGCCGAGCGGCCGATCATCGCCGGCGTTTTCATACGCCGCCTGGAGCGGGGAATGAAGCTACAGGCGGACCCTACCGTGATCTACGGGCTAGGCGAGCGCTTCGGCGGCAATATTACCCGTGCCCACCTGCGCGAGGACACGCCCTACAATACCTATGTCCACAAGGGCCTACCACCCACGCCTATCGCCCTGCCGGGTCGAGCCGCCATCCACGGGGCCTTACATCCCCAGGAGGGGGACAACCTCTTTTTCGTCGCCAAAGGCGATGGTAGTCACCACTTCTCCGCCACCCTGGCCGAGCACAACCGGGCGGTACGGTACTATCAGCTTAGAAAGCGGTGATCCGGATGGTGAACATCAACACGCAATCCTCGGAAAATCGCCACATTGTCTGCGGACATCGCGTCGCAATTACACTCCCAGGATCATCATGGCACGCTAGCTATCGATGCGCCTGATAAGGACATCGTCACAGCCTTGGTCTTCGGTGCCTGGATGGCCGGATGGAGGTTGGTTACTGGACAAGTCAAACCAAGATCGACGTGCTCTTCCTACCCAAAGAAAAGGCGAGTCTAGCGCACGGCTTCCCCTCGGACACAGGATCAGTGGCAAAGTGATGAGTGCGCGCTCGTACTACCGACTTCCGGGACTACCGGAAGACCCAAAGGTATCTGCCATTCGCTAACAAGCGTCATGCGCAGTGGTGAACGATTCATTGCGACGTTTGGCATTTCCGCGTTGGACCGCTTGTTGATCACTGCCCCCTTACACACGATGAGTGGTTTCAGATGTTCCACTCTAGTTCCCTATTTGAGCCAATGCTCTGCAGAACAATATGACATCACTGGAAAAACTCTCGGACTCTTGCCTTTGGTCGGGGAACAAAAGCCCACGATTGTGGTGCTTGGTCCATCGCTGGTGACCCAGCTTAGCCTGCTGGCTGAACGTCTGCGGGATGAGCTGGCATCGATTCGACTCTTCCTTTCCACGGGTGCGCCATTGGCCAGAGGCGATCGGGATCGATTGGGATCGACGCTCGGTGTTCCAGTGCTCGACTACTATGGCCTGACGGAAACCGGCGGTATCGTCGTTGCTCAACTCCCTGATAGGGACTGGCGTGGAGACGATAGCGTCGGAGTTCCCTGTCCGGGGTCGATGCACGCCTTGTATCCGAGGTCCGCACCGGCCGCGGGGAGCTGCGTATCCGGTGCGATGGGCTCTACCTAGGTTACCTCGGAGACCCGACGGTCACCCAAGAATACTATGATACCAGCGATCTGGTCGAGATTCATGGTGATGGTCGCATCGCATGGATTGAATGAATCGATAAGCAGGTCAAGGGCCTGAGTGGCGAGTGGTTGGACACCGACTTCTTGCGTCACTGGTTACAGCGGCAGCAGCGTGTCTCGCACGTCGATATCGAGGCCCACTACGATCAGCATCGGCGGGCCCAAATCGATGCCAAGATACGGGGCGTACCAGCGGAAGCCTGGAACAAGTGGAAGCAGACAATATACAAACAAATCCGCTCGGAGCTGAGCAGCGACTACCACAATACCCGTCTGCATCGGCTAAACGGCCAAGCATCGAGCTGAAGGGCACCTTGAAAAATAGGTATTTTCACCAATCAAGCGACTCTAAGCCATTGATTGTTGAGATATACTGTAGACGAAAACCGTATTTTTCAAAGTGCCCTGAACGGAGATGAGGCACCCAAGACGCAATGCCATTAAGGCGATTGCCGGAAAATGATAGACCAGGATGGGTCGGCTATTCGTTCGTCTTCAAGGAGCGACAACAGGCGCATCGTTGTGCGATGTAACTGTTGTCGCGACCCCGAAGACGGACGCAAAGACAAGCAGGCTGGTCTGTCATTTGACAGAAATCGCCTTAGTCCCTATCGCCCGCCAGGTCGGGCGCTCGGAATCCACCGTGCGCCGGACCCTGCGGGCGTTCCGTTAACCCCAACCCGCCCCGGCCCTGGGGCCGGGGCGTCTCATGGTCTACGAGGGACCAAGCATGCAGACTATCGTAACCATATTGGGCATCCTGTTCGTGTTGTGGCCGATCCTGGTCATTGCCGGACTCATCAAGCCGGCCTGGCTCAAGCAACCGAATCGAAAACAGGTGCTCGGGAAGGGCGTGCTGATCTGGGTCGGGGTGCTCATTTACAGGGACCAGGGCGCGCCTGGAATCATCCGCTTCGTGGCGGATTTGGAGACCTGGAGATAACAATGCTAAAGATCCTAATTGCCGTTGTACTCGCAATCGGCCTCGGAATTGGGGCCGCCTACGGCCACGGTGGTGGCCTGGACAAATCCGGCGGCCATCATAACCGCAAGGCCGGCACCTACCATTGTCATCGAGCGCCCTGTTTTGCACGACAGAAAGCTCAAGCCGAAAGAAAGGCCCGCAAGCGACTCCCTAAATCCAAGCGACCACCCGTCCGTAGAGCCCGCAACTAGCCCGTGATCGTCATCGTGATCGAACTCGGCTGCGATCACGACCACGATTTCTCGTTCCATAACCCTTAGCACTATCACCCACTCTGGCACCGAATGCAATCACTCGGGGCCCCATGCATAGCTAACGCAAACGCTCTTTTAATAGAAGCCTGGGTAGTAGTTAAATTCAGGTGGCATGGTTATGCGACCTAATGCTTTGAAGCCCACTGTTTCGCCATCCCTGGTACTGGATTCCGGCACTCCCTGCTGGAATGACGAGGGAGGGGCCGGTAGGCTTCGCCACTTAGAGGCTGTATAAAAACTAACCAAACTGTAGGGTGGGCTGTGCCCACCGCATGCTACGCCTGAGAGGTGGCCCAGCCCACCCTACGGGCACGATTTTATTAAAATCAATGGATTAGTTTTTAGACAACCTCTTAGCATTTACCTACCACCCAAGCCTGAATCCCTGATGTGAATGCTTCTATTATTCTTTTTGGCAGGAACGATCGAACCGTGACCGACGCATGGAAAAAAAAGCCAAGTTCATCACCCTGGAAGGCATCGAAGGGGCGGGCAAGACCACCCAGCTCGCCGTCATTCGGCACTACTTGGAGGAACAGGGCATCCCTGTCCTCACCACGCGGGAGCCCGGTGGGTCTCCCGTCGGGGAGCGTATCCGCACCTTGCTGCTCGACCCCAGCTGCAAGGGGATGGCGGTCGCTACCGAGGTGTTGCTCCTGTTCGCCGCCCGGGCCGAGCACATCGCCCACAGGATCCGACCGGCCCTGGAGCAGGGGACCTGGGTGCTGTGCGACCGCTTTACGGATGCCACCTACGCCTATCAAGGGGGCGGTCGCGGGGTCGATCTCGAACGCATCGCGGTGCTCGACGCCTATGTCCAGGGTCCTATGCGTCCCGACCTGACCCTCTTGTTCGACCTGCCGGTGGCGTTGGGACTCGCGCGTGCCGGCAAACGATCCGCGCCGGATCGCTTCGAGTCCGAGGTGGAAGGCTTCTTTGAAGGCGTCCGCGCCCGGTACCTGGCGATTGCCAGGTCCCATCCGCAACGGGTGCGCCTGATCGATGCCGGGATGTCGGTAGAGCAGATCTCAGCCCAGGTTCGGGAGCAAATCGCGGGCTTCCTCGCCGAAGTCGGCCGATGAATCCGCACACCGACATCGAGGCGCCTTTGCCCTGGCACGCGGCCGGTTGGCGGCGGCTCCGGCAGGCGCATGCGGCCGGACGCCTGCCCCATGCCCTGCTCGTCACGGGTCCTGCGGGGGTCGGCAAGCGCCGCCTGGTTGCGGCCCTGTCCCATTCCCTGCTGTGCGCCCGACCTGACGCAGGCGGCCTCGCTTGCGGCCAGTGCCGTGAATGCGAGCTACTCGCCGCCGGCACCCACCCGGACTACCTGGAGATCGGTCCAGACCCGGAGAGCAAATCGGACGAGATCCGGGTGGATGCCATTCGCCGACTTGCCGAATCCGATGCCCTGACCGCACACCGGGGCGGTTACAAGGTCATCGTCCTGGATCCGGCGCAGAATATGAACCTGAGCGCCGCCAACAGCCTCCTGAAGACCCTGGAGGAACCATCTCCCGACACGCTCCTGTGCCTGATCTGTGAGCAGCCGGGTCGGCTGCCCGCCACTATCCGCAGTCGGTGTCAGGAATTGAGGGTCCCGGTCCCACCCGAGCCCCAGGCCCTGGCATGGTTGCGTACCCATACCGACTCCGCGGATGCGGAGACCCTGCTGCGCCTGGCCTACGGCGCCCCCCTGCAGGCGCTTGACCTGGAGCGGGAAAACAGGTTGTCCCAACGGACCCAGGCCTTCGCCGGATTCGTCGCGGTCGCCGGCGGAACTCGAGATCCGGTCACCGAGGCCGCGGCCTGGAACGAACACGAGCCAGCTATCCTGCTGGACTGGTTGTACGCTTGGGTCAGTGACCTGCTGCGGCTGGCGAGCGGCCATCCCGCACCCCGGCTCATCAACCAGGACCAGCGCGAGGAGCTGCGCAACCTGGCCCAACTGCTCGAACCCAGGGCGGGGCACCTGTATCTGATGCAACTTATCGAGACCCATGCGGACGGGTACGGCTCGGTCAACAGACTGCTCTTGTACGAGTCCCTGTTAGTACAATGGGCAAGGATTTTCCGGTCGCGCGATCCTGCCCCAACCTAGCAGCGAGGCTAAGGGCTGCTGACATAATCGTCGTGCCAACCGCTAATAGGACAAGATTAACAGGATTTCCAGGATTATTTTTCTTAAATAACAATTACAACATCCTGTTAATCCTGTACCATTAGGAGATAAGCCTGGATGGTTTACTCCTTAACTAAATGTCAACACGCCCAGGTACTAGGTGATCGCAATGGACCCCAGCGAGCAACAGCGTGTCCTCAGCTGCGTAATCAAGGACAGGCATGCCCTCTATACGGCATTCATGCCCTTTATCAAGAATGGTGGTTTGTTCATACCCACCACCAAGCGGTATCGAATCGGCGATGAGATCTTCCTGTTGCTGCGGCTGATGGACGAATCCGAGCCCATCCCCATCGTCGGCAAGGTCGTCTGGCTGACCCCCGCGGATGCGGAGGGAAACCGGATGGTCGGCGTTGGCATCCGGTTCAGCAGTCAGGATCAGGGCGCTGCCCGCCGCAAGATCAAGGGCTATCTGGTCGATATGCTCGCATCGGACCGTCCTACCCATACCCTGTGAGGTTGCTCGATTCTCATTGCCATCTCGGCGTGCTGTAATGGTGGGTACAGCCCACCCTACGTCATATGGTCATGCTGGTCGACTCTCACTGCCATCTCGACCGGGTCGCTCTGAAACCCTACGCCGGGGATTTCCGTCGCCTCATGGATGAGACACGCGCCGCTGGGGTTGGGCATATGCTCTGTGTCTCCATCGACCTGGAGCACTATCCGCAGATGCGGAATCTGGTCGAGCCCTATCTCTGGGTCTCCGTCTCGGTGGGGGTCCATCCCAGCGAGCGAGGCCACCGTGATCCGACCCCGGAGGTGCTGGTGGAGCTCGCACAGGACGCACGCAATGTGGCCATCGGCGAGACCGGGCTGGACTACTATCGGAGCACCGGCGACCTCGGCTGGCAGCACCAGAGGTTCCGCGATCACATCGCCGCCGCCAAGCTCTGCGGAAAGCCGCTGATCGTCCATACCAGGGAGGCGCGGCAAGACACACTTCGGATATTGACGGAGGAAGCTGCCCGTGACGTGGGCGGTGTGCTGCACTGCTTTACGGAGACCTGGGAGATGGCCAAGGCAGCGCTGGATCTGGGTTTTTATATCTCCTTTTCTGGCATCGTCACCTTCAAGACCGCGGACGATCTACGGGCGGTAGCGGCAAAGGTGCCCCGCGACCGCCTGCTGATCGAGACCGACAGTCCCTACCTGGCCCCCGTACCGCACCGGGGCAAGTCGAATGAGCCCAGGTTCGTCGCGGCGGTGGCACAATGCATTGCCGAACTGCGCGGCATGTCTGCCGAGGAGCTCGCCGCCCTTACCCGCGACAACTTCTTCTGCCTGTTCAAAGACGCGGTGCCGGCGGATTGATGGGGGTCTCAAATCAGCAATCCTGCTCATTCTGTGATCCGGATCTTTTTTACCCGACCTGCCTTACCGCCAGGCAGGCCTGCATAGTCTGAAATTGGGGCCTTGCCTATCCGTACGGGCATGACATCGGTAGCCCCGTCGGGCGATCCGGGCAAACTGCGGTGCGGAGGAGATTCTGGTAGTATCGAGTTTCATTTTTTCCAATCGGTGGAGCCAATGGCCGTCGTAGAGCTGAGCAAAGACAACTTCGAGCAGACGATCCAAGACAAGGATTTCGTGATCGTGGATTTCTGGGCGCCCTGGTGCGGACCTTGCCGTTCGTTCGCCCCCGTCTACGACAAGGTCTCGGAGGACCACGATGATATCCTGTTCGCCAAGGTCAACACGGAAGAGGAACAGGAGATTGCCGCCCACTTCCGGATCCGCTCCATCCCGACCCTGATGATCTTCCGCGAGCGGATTATCGTCTTTGCCCAGCCGGGAGCGCTTCCCGAGGCCGCGTTCCGCCAGCTCCTGGAGCAAGCCAAGGGGCTCGACATGGCCGAGGTGCGTAAGCAGGTCGAGGCCCAAGCGCAGGCGACCGCCTGACGCCTGACATCCATGCTGCATCATGCAGGCGCCCCGGTACCCCTGGAACACGGCTTTTGTCCGGTCGGGGCGTCCGACGGTCGGTAACCTGATGGAGCTGTGCGAGGAGAACTACCGCGCCTTGCTGCGGTTGGTCCCCGATCTGCATAAGGTCCAGGGTGAGGCGTGTTCAGCGGTTGACCGGGATCAGGACCTGTTCCTGGAGGTCCTGGAGCAGGCACCCTATACGACCTTGCTGCGGCTTACCTATTACTTTCCACACCACGACGGTAAGCTCCATAGGACACTGGATCCCGATCCGGATACCCTGCTGCGTGCCTATCATGACGCCGGCCAGGTGGAGGTCTTGGATCTGCGTCAGACGGTACTGCCGATTCACACGCATTACCTGTATTCCGCCTTGGAAGCCAAATGGAAGGCCAACCTGTTCTTATCCAAGTGGTTGGCCTTCTGCCTCGCGCGGGGGTACCGGTTTGCCACCGCGCCGGAAGCGCCCATCAACCCGGCGGCCAAGACATTGGCTCCGACCTTGCTCTAGTACCTCATTCCATCTTAATTTTCAGATTAGGTAGGGAACGCCCTTCGTGGCGTTCCAGGATTTGACGCATATTCTTAAACAGAAAATTAGGGTGAAATGGGGTACTAGTTGTCAGATCCTGTGAGATTCCCCCGATGCGAGAATCCGCAAGGTATGGCGGGCGATCATCGCTTCCTCGTCGGTGGGGATGACCCAGACCGATGGCTTGGTGTCCCGGATCGAGATGCGTGGTCCCCCTTCCTGGTTGGCCGCCTCGTCGAGCCGGATCCTGAGCCAGGCGGCATCCGCGCACACGCGATGGCGGATCCGGGGATCGTTCTCGCCGATACCTGCGGTAAATATCAGGGCGTCCAGACCGCCGGGGGAAGCGGTGAGAGCACCCAGAGTCTGACCGATACGATAGACGAAATAATCGATCGCCTCCGCCGCTCGGGGATCGTCACTGGCATACAGCGCCCGCAGGTCGTTGCTTACTCCCGAGAGGCCGAGCAATCCGGAGCCTTGGTAGAGCAGTTCTTCTAGCTCGGACACGCCGAGACCGTCTTCGCGCATCAGAAACAACAGCACCCCCGGGTCCAGGGCCCCGGGTTGGGTGCCCATGGGGACCCCATCCAGGGCCGAAAAGCCCATGCTGGTATCCACACTCTTACCATCGCGGATCGCAGCCAGGCTACAGCCGCTGCCCAGATGGGCGACAATGACACGGCCCCGCACCAGATCCGGGGCCAACTCGCGCAGACGCATGACGATGTACTCGTAGGACAGGCCATGAAAGCCATAGCGACGCACGCCCCGCTCGAACAGGGAATAGGGCAGCCCGAAGCGCTCGGTGACTGATTCGCGGCCCCGGTGGAAACTGGTATCGAAACAGGCCACCTGAAGCAGATCAGGGTACTGCGTGGCCATCGCCCTGATCGCGGCCAGGCTGTGCGGCTGGTGCAAGGGGACCAGCGGAATCAGCCGGGTCAGGGTCTCGAGCACCCGAGAGTCGATGGGCACGGGTCGGGCGTAGGCCTCGCCACCGTGCGCAACCCGGTGACCGACGGCGAATATCTCCCCGCTGGCGACGGCGTCTTCGAGCCAGCTCCGGATCTGCTCGAGGGCCCAGGCATGGCCCCGACCGTCGGGAGCAGCCTCCCAATAGCTCTCACAGAGAACTACGCCCGCACTCGATTTGGCGATGAAGTGCGGGGCCGTATCGATACCTTCGACCAGGCCCTTGGCCCAGCGGCACCGGTTCCCCTGCCCGCTCCTCGCAGAGGGCGCACTTGATGCTGGAGGAGCCCGCGTTCAAGGTGAGAATACATCCACTCATCGACCTGTCCCTTTCCTGGGAGCCTGGAGCTGGGCATAGGCATGCAGGGTGGCAATGGCCGCCGACGAGACCCGGCGCGTCCGCACGCTGTCTGCGCGCGAGGTCAAAATAATCGGAACCCGCGCCCCGAGCATGATGCCGGCCGCCTCCGAACCGGCAAGGAAGATCAGCTGCTTAGCCAGGATATTGCCCGCCTCCAGATCCGGAGCTAGCAGAATATCCGCGCTGCCGGCTACGGGCGAGTCGATCTTTTTGATCCGAGCGGCCTCCAGATTGATGGCGTTGTCCATGGCCAGTGGCCCGTCGAGCAGACCGCCCTTGATCTGACCGCGATCGGCCATCTTGCACAGGGCGGCCGCATCCAGCGTCGACCGCAGCTTGGGTTGGATGGTCTCTACAGCGGACAGGATCGCGACCTTGGGTTGCTCGACGCCCAGGGTATGCGCCAACTCGATCGCATTTAGGCAAATATCCCGCTTTACGTCCAGATCCGGGGCGATATTGACCGCCGCATCCGTAACCATGAGTAACCTCGGATAGGTCGGCGCGTCCATGATAAAGACATGGCTGATGCGCCGCTCGGTGCGGATACCGGTGGATGCATGGAGCACGGCACCGAGTACCTCGTTGATATGCAAGCTCCCCTTCATCAGCAGCTTGGCCTCGCCCGCTCGGACCAGACCGACCGCGCGCGCCGCCGCTGCGTGGCTGTGCTCGGTATCGACCAGCTCGATGCCGGAGAGATCAATTTCCTGGGCCTCGGCGAGCGTGCGGATCTTGTGCTGCGGACCCACCAGGATGGGCCGGATGAAATCGTCCTGCATGGCCGCCATGGCCCCGCTGAGGGAGACCTGATCGCAGGGATGAACCACCGCAGTCGGAATCGGCTCCAGGCGCTCTGCCGCCTCGAGCAAGGCCCGGAGCTATCGCGGTGCTGGACAGAGACCTCCGGGAGATGAGGCAGTTTGACCCGAATCCGATCGGTAGCGGCCACGACCTCGGCGACGCCGTCCATCACTAGCTCCCGATCCTGATTCTTGACCGTGCAATTGAAGACGACGATAGAGCCCTCCTTTTTCTCCCGTACCTTGATGCGCGCCGTCAGTGAATCCCTCAGATAGACCGGGCAATGGAAGCGCACATCCTGGGTCCGGTACGCGCAGCCCGGACCCGGCAGTACGTTCGCCAGTAGCCCGGAGATCAGGCCTGTAGCCCACAGTCTGTGTCCGATCGCATCCTTGGTCCCGCTGCGGAGCGCGTACTCTTCATCGACATGGGTCGGGTTGAGATCACCGGAGATCTTGCTGAACAGGGCGATATCGTCACGCGTGAGGGTGCGCTCATACTCCGCCGTCTACCCAGGTTCGATCTCGTCGTAAGGGTAATTTTCGATAAATTCTGCGGCCATCGGACGCTTCCTCTTAAAGACCGATATGGAACGGGTACCTATACCTCCCGCCAGGTAACCGTTCAGATGCCCACTGTTTTTGCCATCCCTGGCCCTGGATTCCGGCAATTCCTGCCGGAATGACAGGGTGGGGTCTGAACGGTTACCCCGCAGGCTAGGTGGTCCGGGGATGTGAAGCACTGGTAGGTAGTGGGAGATACCCGGAAAAGGGATGAGCGAGTTTCTCAAGGGGCCCTGAAAGAGCCCACCTTGGAACTTTTCGACCCGCGAAGTCAAAAAACCAATGTTAACTTCGCTTTATTTCCAATCGGTTACCGGGTTGGAGCGACCGGAACAGGATACGGTCATCTCGCCTTTCAGTGCGGTCGGTCGGGTTAGGGTGTCTTCCCGATGGCGAGGTATGTAAAGGGCACCTTGAAAAATAGGTATTTTCACCAATCAAGCGACTCTAAGCCATTGATTGTTGATGTATGCCGTAGACGAAAATCGCATTTTTCAAAGTGCCCTAAACCTGTTCAAATGCGCCCTAACCCGACACTCAATGCAAGGTCGGCCGGACTTTTTTTTAGCCCGGTTCGTCCTGCCCTATCAATTGCGCCAGGTATTCCAGGGCTCCATAAAGCCTGGAGAGCTTATCGATGGTATGATTCTCCGAATTCTGAGTGAATATATCCGCTATCAGCCTCCCGAACTGCCATAGGTTGCCATCCGTAACCACACCATACACTGCCCTCTGTGGATTCTCGTTTATTTTCTGTGAGGCCACCAGCTCTGCTAGGCACTGCCCCCAACCTTGTTCAAAATCATTCTTTTTCGCTTCAACGACAATAATAATCGGTTTTTCCAATACGGTTTTCCCCAATGGAGACTTTTTAGCAAAGATGTAATCCGGTGTTCCTGTCAAGGTTTCATCAAAGGTGATGCTTTTTTGGATCCAAAACGAATATACGCCATAGTGGTTTTTATAAATTTCCCGCAATAAGGGTGAAATTATGATTTCACTACGAGAGGCCTCCGAAGTGAATATGTCGATATTTTCTCTACTAAACTCGAAATCTTTCAAGAATACCTCCGGAGGAGACAATTCCTGATCGACAATAAAGCTATCCTCTCTATATTTGATCAGATATTTTTTCTGTACATCGGCAATAGTCTTAAAATCACTGAATGCCATAGGTCCTGGGTCTCCTGTCCTGGGGTGTCCGGAGTAACCTCAGAGACTGTCTAAGAACTAACTAACCTGTAGGGTGGGCCTGTGCCCACCAAATGCGACGCCTGACCGGTGGGCACAGCCCACCCTACGGGTACGGTTCCATGAAAATCAATGGCTTAGTTTTTAGACAGCCTCTTAGAGAAAATCGAAACTAGGGGCTGTTGACATTCATCGTTCACGGTCCGATTGCGGCCCTTTTCCGCACTGACGGCGTTGCGGCTCGTCAAAATAGGCCAGCTATTTCTCCTCGCCGCGCCTGGTCAGCACGAAAAATTCCTCACAATCGGCCTCCCTCAGATAAAGGTCAACAGCCCCTAGAAGCCAGAAACGACTTCGCTGACGACAGGCTTGTACTACGCAGCGAGGGAGGTCAGTATAATGCAAAGTGGGTTCGCAGACTGTTTGACTATGATACCGCCTGAACCCTGTTCCGGGAGCCCTTCCGACTCGGGATCGCACGGATTCCCAGCTCGACAGACTCCCAGGTGTCAGTAACATCCTGTATATGGAAGGGAACCGACCAGATGACCGCCAAGAAATCAGCACCGACCACCCAGTTCACTACCGGCAAAGGCTCGCAGAAGACAACCACCACCGGTACGGGTACCGCAAAGCCGGGGCCCGCCGCGAAGGTACCGCCAGGCACCCAGGCACAGTCGGCTTCGATTGCCGGCAAAGGCTGGCAGAAAGCAACGACCGCTCGTGCGGATACCCCGAAGCCGGAGCCTGCCGCGAAGACGCCTCCGGGCACCCAGGCCCAACCGGCCTCGGCTACCGATGCGGCGGTAACTGCCGATGCGAAGGCAAAACCGACGGTGCCCAACGCACTGGTCGAGCCTCCGCCTCGCAAGCAGACCGCTGACCCCGGTGCCGCGGGCAAATCCGACAGCCCGACCGCCCATTCCGCGATTGATGCCATGGCGGTCATGAAGCAGGCCGAAACCGATAAGGACACCGCCCAGGCCCGGACCGGCAAGGGTGCGCCACATATCTCTGCAGCCCAGGCGATCGCCAAGGCGGTTGTCCGGGATCATCCGGTCCAGCCCCAACCGCCGCGCAAACCGGTCGCCGCAAAAAAGCAGCCGGCATCGCCCCGAAGAACCGCCGATCTTCCGCAAGAGCCCAAGGAGCCGATTGGTGGTATCGGGGCCGAGGGGTTGCCCCCACCCGTGGTGGACAGCCGGGATGTGGAGGCCCTGCTCAACGCGGAGCATGCGGATCCCTTCTCCTTCCTCGGGATGCATGCGGCCACGACCCCGGGGGCGGTGACGGTGCGGGTCTTCGTGCCCGAGGCAAGCGCCGTGGAAGTCCTGGACATTGCCGCCGGCAAGCCGATGGCAACCCTGCAACAGGTCCATGACGGAGGCCTGTTCGTCGGCACCATCCGGGGGCGGAGGGGGCCTTTCCCCTATCGGCTGCGGATCAGGACCCCCGCAGGCGAGCAAACGCTCGAAGACCCCTATCGCTTCCCACCCGTGCTCGGTGACGCCGACGTGCGCGCATTGCGCGAATGTACCCACTGGTCGAGCTACCGGATCTTGGGCGCGCACCCCACCATAGTCGAAGGCGTCGCGGGGGTCACCTTTGCGGTCTGGGCGCCGCATGCCACTCGCGTGGCCGTGGTGGGCGACTTCAATGGGTGGGACGGACGCCGGCACGGTATGCGCCTGCGCCACGAATGTGGGGTGTGGGAGATCTTCATTCCGGGTGCGGCCAGCGGCGATCTCTACAAATACGAAGTCAAGGCCGCGCCGGGTACCGATTCGGTGCTCAAATCCGATCCCTATGCCCTCGGTGCCGAGCGTCCCCCTGGTTCCGCTTCGATGGTCCGGGAGCTGGGGACCTACTGCTGGCGCGACAGCGCCTGGCTCGAGCAGAGAAAGCACAAACAAGGCCGCGGGACGCCGCTGAGCTTCTATGAGGTCCATCCGGGTTCGTGGCGCAGAAAGTCGGAGGAGGACCACCGCTGGCTCAGCTATCGCGAGCTGGCGGATGAACTGGTGGAATATGTCACCGATCTCGGTTTCACGCACATCGCCCTGCTGCCGATCAGCGAGCATACGTTCGACGACACGGTCGGTTATCTACCCTCGGCCTTGTTCGCCCCGACCAGCCGCTATGGTAGCCCTGACGACTTCCGGTATCTGGTTGATACCTGCCACCGTGCCGGCATCGGCGTCGTTGTCGACTGGGTGCCCAACTTCTTGTCGCTAGAGCCCCAGGGATTGGCCCGGTTCGACGGTACTGCGCTCTACGAGGGCGCCGATCCTCACCATCGTCGGGACCCGGACTGGGATATGCCCCTCTACAACCTCGGCAGCCCGGCGGTGGTCAACTACCTGCTCGCCAATGCCCTGTACTGGCTCGATGAATTCCATCTGGACGGACTGAGAATTGATAGCCTCGCCAAGCTGCTGTACCTCGATTATGGGCGCGGCGAGAGCCAATGGGTACCCAACAAAGACGGTGGCAACGAGAGCCTGGAGGCCCTCGCCTTCATCCGTCGGTTGACCTCGCTGGTCGGTGACAAGTATCCCGAGGTCTTGATAATTGCCGAGGATTCATCCCTGCGCAAGGGGATCACCGGGGCCGTGAAAGATGGGGGCCTGGGTTTCAGCCTACGTTGGAACTCCGCGTGGGCCTACGACACCCTGCGCTATCTGCGGCGTCACCCCGTACACCGCAAGTACTATCACTATGAGCTGATCAATCCCCTCAATTTCGCCTTCGACGAGCATTTTGTGCTGCCGGTCTCCCACGACCATGTCTCGATCGGCCAGGGTGCCATGGTCAACAAGATTCCGGGGGACCGCTGGCAGCAGTTCGCCACCTTGCGGGCCTGGCTGGGTCTGACCTACGCCATGCCGGGGAAGAAACTCATGTTCATGGGCACGGAATTCGCCCAGGACCGGGAATGGAACAGCACCATTAGCCTGGACTGGCATCTACTCCAGGATCCGCTGCACCTAGGCGTGCAACGGCTTATTCGCGACTTCAACCGGCTGGTCCGCGAGACCCCGGCATTGCACGAGTTGGACACCGAGGCGGGCGGTTTCGAATGGATCGATACCAACGACGAGGATTGCAGCATCGTTTCCTGCGTCCGGTATGGAAAAGACCGGAGCCGGTTCGTGATCGCGGTAACCCATTTTACTCCGGTGGTGCGGCCCAATTACCGCATCGGAGTGCCCGCGGAGGGCTACTATCGGGAGGTGCTGAACACCGACGCCGAGGTCTACGGTGGCGGTAACTGGGGTAGTGAGGGCGGCGCGATGGCAGAACGGCATGGAATCCACGGCCGTGAGTACTCCATCTGTCTTACCCTTCCCCCCTATGCTACGGTGGTGCTCAAATTCCAGCGGGAGAAGGATAGCTAGCAAGCCAAAGCGCTGGAAGCCTTCCAGCGTAAGGAAAACCAATCCGGTAACATCATGTTTCCAGGAAGATTTATACGCGCTCGCCCTGGCAAATCAACGCAAATGGACGCAAATAGATTAGGAACGGTCGATAATGGTAAGTCGGTTTCGACCAATTTGCGTTGATTCGCGTTCATTGCTTCAACAACTTTAGTGCGCGAAGCGCATCAGAGTTGAAACTATGGACGTTAAGTCCTTTCACTTTCAGTCCGTGGCTTGTCCACAGATGAGGACTTTAGTCCTCCAGACTATGGACTTTCAGTCCATAGTGGTTGATCGCGGCAAAATAATTCCCCATGGAAGAAACGGATAGCAGGAGTGGTGGGTACAGCCCACCCTACTCTTGGCGATACCTGCCGGACCGAGCCTTTTCCGGGCAGGTGCGGATACCACAAATAAAACGAGTGCCAGATGACCGAAGAACAGGACGATACAGGGCCGGATTGGGGTAGTCCGCTGCGATTGGAGCTGACCCCTGCCCTGCTCATCCACGCCCTGATGGCGACCGCCTCGACCGTCCACACCGGCTGGTCGAGCTGTATCGACGAGAAGCTGGTGATTTCCAGCGTAGTATCCATGGACGATACGGCAGGCAACTATGTGCGGCTCGCCGAGCAGGAGTTCTATGAGGACGAGGACCCGAAGGTGGTCTGGCACGACTGGACCCTGGAGATCCGCATCGCCAATGTGCTGACCATCGGTCACTGGCAGATCCCGGTCTCGGTGTCGCCGATGAAATGGGCGTGGCACGCCGGGGAGGCGGAGCAGGCGTTCGAGCGGGCCTGCCTGCTGGTGGGGCGGCGGGTCCACAGAGGTCTCGTGGTGGACGAGCTGACGCCTGCGGAGCCGGTGCCACCCCGCTTCAGCCGCCATTGAGCCGCGTTTACGGGGCGCACAGGATCTAGGTCGTGTTGACATTTAGCCCATCGCCGGTTGATGAGCACACTTCGCCTTCTGTGTCTCCCGATCAGGCACCGCGGTTCGGAAAGCCCGGCGCACTGATCACAACCCGAGGCCATCCGGATGGACCGGCTCCGCTTTGCCCATCCTACAGGCTAAATGTCAACGGCCCCTAGTACGTCGTTTTTTCATATTCTGCACATATCCCGTAGGGTAGGCTGTGCCTACCGTCTAGAAACGGTATTGGTGGGCACAGCCCACCCTACGGGTTCGAGAGGGTTCCCGGCATCTTTTGTAACCCGGAGTCCGCCATGAATATCAAGCTCGATATCGACATGAGTCCCGAAGAGCTGCGCCGGTTGCTGGGTCTACCGGATGTGGAGCCGATCCAGCGCGAGATGTTGGATAAGCTGCGCAAGCGCATCATCAAGGGGGTCGATGAATACGATCCTATCAAACTCTTGCAGCCCTATCTCACCGGCACCCTGGCGCCCTGGGATCTGGTGCATAAGATGATTTCCGTTGCCGGCAAGAGTAGCAAAAGTAAAGGAACGACCAAGGAAAGCGGTGCCGAGAAGGGTAGTGGCTAAATTTCAAGTGGCATGGTTGTGTGACCTAAGAGGCTGTCTAAAAACTAAGCCATTGATTTTCATAGAACCGTACCCGTAGGGTGGGCTGTGCCCACCGGTCAGTCGTATTTGGTGGGCACAGCCCACCCTACGGGTTAGTTAGTTTTTATACAGTCTCTAAGGATCCCCCCCCGTCCGCTGTTTTGCCGTTCATGGCACTGGATTCCGGCAATCCCTGCCGGAATGACGAGGCAGGGGCCGGCAAACTTCACCACTTTTAACTCTTCCTGAAAACATGATGTTGCCGGATTGGTTTTCCCAGCGCTGGAAGGCTCGTAGGTGCGGGGCTTGCCCGTGCTTTCCTGAGCTTGGTTGCCTTCCAGCCCAGCGCCGGCAAGCCGGCGCCTACCGGTCATGGCGAACCACCGCAGTTGCGGCTGACGACCGCAAGCTGGCAGCAATCTGTTAATCGACAACAAATTTATACTTGCTCGCCCTGCCCGAAAAGTAGTGACGGCAGCCGGCCGGCGGATCGGTACGGGAGGCTCAAAAGAGCTGCTCGGCCATCGGCGCATCGAGCTGCAGGGGGCGCGTCAGGATCCGACCGTCGAGCCGCGGTTTGCCGGCTGCATCCAACCCTAACCGGCCTTGGGCGAACCAGCGTACCGCCTGGGGATAGATGCGGTGTTCTCGGCTCAGCACCCGCGCGGCGAGTTTTTCCGGATCGTCCCCCAGCTCCACGGGCACCCTGGCCTGCAATATTACCGGACCACTGTCCAGTGCTTCGGTGACGAAGTGCACGCTGGCCCCATGGACGGTCTCGCCGTCCTCCAGGGCGCGTCGGTGGGTGTGTAGGCCCTGGAATTTGGGGAGCAGGGAGGGATGGATGTTGAGCATACGCCCCCGAAAGCGGGCCACGAACGCCGGGGTAAGGATGCGCATGAAGCCCGCCAGAACGATCAGGCCCGGCTCAAATCCGTCGATCAAATCGCCCAGAGTGGCATCGTATCCTTCCCGACTCTGATAGTCCCGGTGGCTCAGGACCCGCGTCTCAATGCCAGCCCGGTGGGCGCGTTCCAGTCCGAAGGCACCTGGCTCGTTGCTGACCACGGCTCGGATGTGAATGGGCAAATCCACCCGGGTCCCGTCGATGAGGGCCTGCAGATTGCTGCCGCTGCCGGAGACGAGCACGACCACCGGCAAAGGGTTCTTTGTCGGGTTCATATTTTCAGGGGGCAGTTGCCAGTTATCAGTTGTCAGGCAGTAGGGGCAACTGCCCACCGATAGTTCAACACCCAGCCCCAGCAGCGGGCTGGGCGTCCATGGGTCACCGGGCAGTTCCGCCGGTGAAGATCACTTCCGGCCCCCCTTCCGTGGTCTCGATCCGACCGATGGGCCAGGTCCGCTCTCCGGCTTGGGTGAGCAGATCGCAGGCGCGTCGGGCGTCCGCAGCGGAAGTGCAGGCGACCATGCCTATCCCGCAGTTGAAGGTACGCAGCATCTCCGGGGTTGTGATGGCGCCGCGGGACTGTAACCAGTCGAACAGCGCCGGGCGCTGCCAGGAATCCAGATCGATGCACGCCCGCACCCCCTGGGGCAGAATGCGGGGCAGATTCTCGGGGAGACCACCGCCGGTGATGTGGGCCAGGCCGTGGACCGGTAGCTCCCTGATCAGGGTGAGCAGGGGTTTGGCATAGATCCGGGTCGGGGCAAGCAGCAGCTCGCCGAGGGTGGCAGCGCCCAGGGGTTCGGTGAGCTCCGCCCCCGACACCTCGATGACCTTGCGGATCAGGGAGTAACCATTGGCATGGGCCCCGGAGGAGGCCAGTCCGATCAGGGTGTCTCCCGGCCGCACCCGCTCGAGGGTCAAAAGTTGGTCTTTTTCGACGATGCCGACGCAGAATCCGGCCAGATCGTAGTCTCCCTGGGCATATAGGCCCGGCATCTCCGCTGTCTCGCCGCCGCACAGGGCACAGCCGGCGAGCTCACATCCCTTGGCGATGCCCGCCACCACAGAGGCGGCGACCTCCAGGTCCAGACGACCGGTGGCATAGTAGTCGAGGAAGAACAGGGGCTCGGCCCCGGCGACCAGGATGTCATTGGCGCACATGGCGACCAGGTCGATGCCCAGGGTGTCGTGGCGATCAAGCGCCAGGGCCAGCTTGAGTTTGGTCCCTACGCCGTCGGTCCCAGAGACCAGCACCGGTCGGCGGTAGCGGTCCAGCGGCAATTCGAACAGGGCACCGAACCCCCCGAGGCCGGTGACGACTCCAGGCCGAAAGGTAGCGGCGGCCAGGGGCTTAATGCGTTCCACCAGGGCATTGCCTGCGTCGATATCGACCCCGGCATCGCGGTAGCTGAGGGGGATTCTTGCATTGCCGTCGGGATGAGGAACCACAAATGGACACCAATCAATGCGAAAGGGGAGCTGCAGTATACTGAATTATTTGGCGTTGTTTGGAGGATTTGACGTGTTGCGTTGTGACGCATCAAGGCTCGCTGATCGTCTGCTTGGGTTATGCCAGCGTCTTAACGCAACCTGCACTCATATTACCCTCCGCGCGGCCTGCCCGCGCGGACCTCGCTTTGAGCAATCCTGAATTACTGGCGTTGCCCGGAGGATTTGGCTATGGTAGCCGTATCGGCCGATTGTTCTTAAGGGAAATCCCTCTCTATGCAAGCGGAGCTTCTCCTCCACCCCCAATGGATTGTCCCTGTCGATGCCACCGAGAGCATCCTCACAGATCACAGCCTGGCGGTTATCGGGGGGCGTATCCGGGCTTTGCTGCCGACCGCGGAGGCCCGCGCCGACATCCAGTCCGCACAGGAGATCGATCTCCCGGGCCATGTGTTGATTCCAGGGCTGATCAACGCCCACACCCACTCCCCCATGACCTTGCTGCGGGGATTGGCGGACGACCTGCCGCTGATGACCTGGCTCAAGCGGCATATGTGGCCGGCGGAGCAACGATGGGCGGATACCGAGTTCGTGCGCGCCGGGACCCGGCTCGCCGCCCTGGAGATGCTCAAGAGCGGTACCATCTGCTTCAATGATATGTACTTTTTTGCCGAGGTTACCGCCAAGACCGCGGCGGATGCCGGTATGCGGGCGGTCGCCGGCATGATCCTGGTGGACTTTTCCACCCGCTTCGCCGAGACGCCGGAGGAGTACCTGCGCAAGGGCCTGGAACTCCATGACCGCTACCGCGACCAGGCCCTGATCCGCACCGCCTTCGCCCCCCATGCCCCCTACTCGGTGTCCGACGGCCCCTTCGAGCGTATCCGTACCCTGGCCAACGAGTTGGACGTGCCGGTACACATCCACTTGCACGAGACCCACGACGAGATCGTCCAATCCCTGCGCGACTACGGCGAGCGGCCCCTGGCCCGCCTGGAGCGCCTGGATCTGTTGGGACCGAATCTGGTGGCAGTGCACATGACCCAGCTCGAGGCCTCGGAGATCACGGCCGTCGCCCGCGCCAACGCCCATGTGGTCCACTGCCCGGAGTCGAATCTGAAGCTCGCCGCCGGCTTCTGTCCGGTGGATCGGCTCCTCGCCGCGGAAGTGGATGTCGCCCTGGGGACCGACGGGGCGGCCAGTAACAACGACCTGGATATGCTGGGCGAGCTCCGAACCGCGGCCCTGCTGGGCAAGGGTGTAGCCGATGCTCCGGCGGCGGTGCCCGCCTATACCACCCTGCGGATGGCGACCCTGAACGGGGCGCGGGCCCTCGGCATCGACGCCGAGACCGGCTCCCTCGAAATCGGCAAATCCGCGGACATGGTGGCCCTCGATCTGCGGGACCCGAACACCCAACCCGTCTACAATCCGGTCTCCCAGGTCGTCTACGCGGCCGCACGCGACCAGGTCCGACAAGTCTGGGTAGCCGGCCAGCACCTGATCCGCGACGGTGAGCCCATGACCCTGGACCCGGCGGCCATCCTGGACGAGGCACGGGAATGGGGAGTGCGGATTGCCATGTCACAGTGAATCAAAAGTTGGTAATGGCTAAATTTAAGTGGTGAAGTCTGCCAGCCCCTATCTCGTCATTCGGTAAGAAGATCGCCGACAAGGGCTTACCGGAATACTACCGCACGTTGCGGCCCTAAAGTTCGCGGAACTGGTACAGATGCTCTCAATTACCGGTAACGCCGAGCGAGCAGGATTTTCAGGGAAGATTTGTCCGCGAATAAACGCAAATGGTCGCAAATAAACGGAAGATGATGGCGAACCGATGGCGACCGATTTGCGTTGATTAGCGGAAAATGGTATTGCTGTACTAGTCAGGAGGCAACCATAACAGCTACCTTCAGCAATCGAGTGATCTCTCTGATCTTGGTTGGAGCGTGCCTAATTCCGGGGATAGCCGATGCCTCCGGTTGCCGGGCATCGTTTTCGGAAACGGGTTATAGCCATTTGTGCTGGTTATTCGATGAAGGAAAAAGAAAAAGAAAAGGTAGAACCGCTTGGCGCATGTCCGGCAATAGCCCCAAGGGAGGACCTTATCTAGGGGATGACTATTATGCGCAGAATTGGAACTATGGAAGCGGACGCGACGACTTTGGGAAGAAGGTGAAAAGCGGTTCGGCCGGCACGGTAACCTATGCGCGAGACACCGGAAAGGGTTACGGAAAACAGGTGATTATTCAGGCGCGTGAAAACGACAACTTTGCTATTCGGTATACCCATCTCGATGAGATCCACGTCGCGACGGGGAATCCCGTAAAAGTCGGAACAGTGATCGGCACGGTCGGGGATAGTGGTCTCCCACCCAATCGCTGTAACGCGGCGGGGGGTTGGATATGCCCACTGTTACACGTGGTTGTTTACAAGAATATCAAAGAGATGCCGCGTTACAATCGAACGGCGCTATCTTGGTTGAAAAAGGGCCGATCGCCTTTAGAATTGTCAGAGACCATCCAACCGAATTCGCGGCAAAATTTAGGGTCGCCGATCCGTAAAATGGTCTAATCGGATCAAGGCGGGTGTTTGGCCCACTCGGAGATTCCGGGAAAATGTGGCCCGAGGGCGGAGTTCGGCACCGTGTCTGTCTAGGGGCTGTTGACATTTAGCCTGTCTTGTCCATCTAGGTTAGCGGAAGACCACGAATTAACACGAATTCGTGTTGATTCGTGTCCATTCGTGGTTTCTCTATGAAAACAGTCGGTTAGAGTTAAATGTCAACACGCCCTAGGCGCGGCCCTGGGTTATTTGACATTGGTTGTGGGAAAAGATCCCTCCTACGTCGGAACAAGTCCGATGTGTTGGGTTACGGCGCGTTTGACGATGTTTGTGTCCTTTAACATCGGTTCGGTTCTTCCATGGGGAATTTTTTTGCCGCAATGAACGCAAATCGGTCGTAATCGGCTCGCCATCACCGACAGTTCTTGATCTCATTACATTTATTTGCGTCCATTTGCGTTGATTTGCGGCTAATTTTTCCGTGAAGGGCTTGCCTGCTCAATGTTATCGATAGTTGAGAGCATCCGTATTAGCTGGCGGGAGTTGAAGATGAATCGAATCGGCTTCGTGGGATGGCGCGGTATGGTGGGGTCGGTGCTCATGGACCGGATGCGCGAGGAGCAGGACTTCGCGGACATCGACGAGCCGGTCTTCTTTACCACGTCCCAGGTCGGTCAGGAGGGTCCGGATGTAGGCAAGGGCAGCCCCCCCCTGCAAGATGCCCGGGATCTCGATGTCCTGGCCACGATGGATCTGGTGTTGACCTGTCAGGGGGGTAGCTACACGCAGGCGGTCTATCCCGAGCTACGGGCCCAGGGCTGGCAGGGCTATTGGATCGATGCCGCCTCGGCACTGCGCATGGCGTCCGACAGCGTCATCGTACTCGACCCGGTCAATCGCGATGTCATCGACGCGGCCCTCGCCGCAGGCAAGCGGGATTTCATCGGCAGCAACTGTACGGTCAGCCTCATGCTCATGGCCCTGGGGGGTCTGTTCCGGCACGGCCTAGTGGAGTGGGTCAGCGCCATGACCTATCAGGCCGCCTCCGGTGCTGGTGCCCAGCACATGCGCGAGCTCCTCGCCCAAATGGGCGCTGTCCACGCCAGCGTGGCCGAGCTGTTGGCAGACCCCACCTCCGCCATCCTGGACATCGACCGGGTAGTAACCGAGACCATGCGCGGCACGCAATTTCCCACAGCCCGGTTCGGCGTCCCCTTGGCGGGGAGTCTGATTCCCTGGATCGATACCCAGCTCGAGAACGGCCAAAGCCGGGAGGAGTGGAAGGGCATGGCGGAGACCGACAAGATCCTCGGGTGCGAGGGCCGGCCGATCCCCATCGACGGTATCTGCGTGCGGATCGGGGCCATGCGTTGCCACAGCCAAGGGCTGACCATCAAGCTCAGCAGGGATATTCCGCTGAATGAGATCGAGGACATGATCGACTCCGCCAACGACTGGGTGACCCTGGTCCCCAACGAGCGGGAGGCCACGGTGCGGACACTCTCGCCGGCGGCGGTCACCGGCACCCTGAAGATCCCGGTGGGGCGATTGCGCAAGATGAATCCGGGCGGGCAGTATCTCTCGGCCTTCACCGTCGGCGATCAGCTCCTGTGGGGGGCGGCCGAGCCCTTGCGCCGTATGCTGCGTTTGTTACTCGAACATTGTAGCGTTCCATGAGGTAACACCTTAAAAAATTTAAACGTGTAAAACCTAAAAGGGGGGTAATTATGGAACGTAAGACACAAATTCGAGGTCCAAGAGCTACTATGAAGACCCTATTTGCATTTATGTTTACCCTGTTCGCCGTCACGCTCGTGACCCTGCCGAATGCTGCCGAGGCCAAGCGATTCGGCGGCGGCATGAGTTTGGGCAAGCAGTATCGGAGCACACCGCGTACCCCGCCGCGCCAGACGCGGCAGGCCGTACTCAATCGTTCCCAGGCAGCAGCAGCCGGAGCCGCCGGCCGTACCAGTGGGATGAGCCGTTGGCTCGGTCCCTTGGCCGGACTAGCCGCTGGCGGTCTGCTCGCATCCCTGTTCTTCGGCGACGCCTTCGAGGGCCTCCAGATCATGGACATCCTCCTGGTCGCGGCCCTGATCTTCGGTGGCCTGATGCTGTTCAAGGCCATGCGCCGCGGCCGTCCCACGGCCGCCGGGACCGGGGCTGGCGCCTACGGCGGCTCGATGGCCGGGGGCGGCGGATCGGTTCCGGGCATGATGCCGCCGGCGCTCGGCGATCCGACCTGCATCGAGCCCGCCGCGGGCGACGACGAGGCCCCGGCCTGGTTCGATGGCCCAGGATTCCTAGCGGGCGCCAAGGATCACTTCATTCGGCTCCAGACCGCCTGGGACCAGGCCGATTTTCGGGATATCTGCGACTACACCACCCCCGAGCTCTGCGCCGAGCTGGAGCGCGAGCGCAACCGCCTGGGAGAGCAGGCCCAACACACCGAGGTCGTGACACTGGACGCGGAGCTCGTCGGAATCCAGCGCGACGGCGACCAGGTCGTAGCAAGCATCCTGTTCTCCGGCCTGATCCGCGAGGAGCAGGACGCGACCGCTAACCCCTTCCAGGAGACCTGGCACGTGCAGCACGCCTGGGACAGCAGCGCAGGCGATTGGCTCATCGCCGGCATCCAGCAGCAGGCCTAGGGGGTGTTCTCAATCAATAACCTGAGAAGCTGTCTGGCTGAAAGTGTATCGGCTGCAACTGTCCCAAACTGGTGCCTTTTTCCGCCCTTTCTCGTTTAAATAGGCCTGCTATTCGCCTCGAAAGCGCAAAAAAATGCCCTCAGTTTGGATCATTTTCGCTACGATCCATTTTAACCAGACAGCTTCTGAATCCGTGAGGTCAACTCCAGGGTTGAAGTTGACGATATGGTTTTGCTGATAATAGAGCTTGGCCCCTGCATCCGCCGGATGACCCGGGCACTCTTAGTCTACTGAGCAAAATCATTGTGTTATCCCTAATTGAGAACACCCCCTAGCGAGACTTCGCTTCAGACCGACGAGTGCCCAACTCGAGCTTCGGCGCAAAACGCCAATCGGACAGGATTTACACGATGTTTGTATTTCCTGAATTTCCGACGCCTGATCACGCCCTGACCAAACCAGCACGCGCAAAAATCCTGTTAGTCCTGTACTATTGGTTAACCTGCTGCGGGCTTTCATAGGATCTACGAGTTAGCGAGGCTTCGCCTTAAGCCCAGGAGGCGCGAATTTTTTGTGCCGTGCACAAACTTGACTCATCTGTAAAGATGCAGGTCGGTCAAGAAATCCCAGTGCCCTCGCTCTACCCGCGTCTTCCGGTGCCGGAGGTGTGGCCCTGCTCGTCACAATCGACACGGCTAACATCCTAGCCATTTCGCGTCCAGTGTGGTTGGACTTCGCTCAGGAAAGATTTTCAAATGAGTAATCCATTTTCTCGCTTGGTCCGTATCGAGGCGCCAGAATCTGTCGACTGCGACCCCTCCGGCAAGAATTCCCCCTTCGAGATCACCATCCTGGCCGATGGGCAGATCCCCTTCCCGCAGGTCATCCTGTACGCCCAAGATCGGCAGCACCTGATCAAGGAGCAGATGATCGCGGCGTCCGGCACGGACGCGGACGGTCGGGTTACCTACGTCGCCTCCGTACCCGCGGGACTCGCAGGACCTGGGGAGGTCGAGATACAGGTGGAAGGCTGTCGGAAATCGGATTTGCGGCGAGCCGGTGACGGCGACTGGATCAAGGACTATCTGCGGGTCCGGATCCGCTCGGACGCAGCGGCAGGCGAGCCAACAGCAGTCGCAAAGCCCAAGCCCAAGCCGGTGCCGAGGGCGACCCTGAAGCCGGGCACCTTCGGTACGGAGCCGAAGGTCTACTTCGGTATCCACAAGCACATGCACCAGCCTTACTACCAGGCGACCGATCGCAACTACTGGGATGGCGAGAAAGACGGAATCTTCGGCTCCCGCGGGGGTCCCTACACCGAGTTCATCCCGGCGGCGGTGCGCCAATACATCGACGGCGGGCTGCCCCATGCGGGCCTGTCCACGAGCTGGAGCGGTACCCTCATCGAGCAGCTCAATCGCTGTGCCCGCGATGGCCTGTGCGGCGGTCGTTTCGGCAATTGGACCGGGGAGCTGCGTCGCATCGCCGCCGAACCGACCGGCTTGGGAAACCCGCGCGTGGATTTCACCGCCTTCGGTTTCTTCCACCCCCTCATGGCCCTTATCCCGGAGCGTAACATCGTCGACCAGATCGCCCGCCACCGGGAGATAGTACGCGAGACCTTCGGGGCCGAGGCATCCAAGGTGCTGTTCCCGCCAGAGACGGCCTTCCACGTGCGCATGATCCCGGGCCTCAACCAGGCCGGTATCGAAGCGGTCATCTACGACTCGATCCACCGCTTCCGCACCTGCAAGGAATACCCCTATGTCGGCATCAACGAAGGGATGCTGCCCCCCAATCCGGCGGATCAACGCAACCCCCCGGCCAACGATTGGCTGCAGCTGCACAACATTTGGGCCGGCTCCCAGATCGCCCCCAGCCTCCTGCGGCCCGAATACGTGCAATACGAAGACCCCGAGGGACAGCTCCACAAGATCATTGCCGTGCCCGCCGAGCGTTACATCGGCAACGAAGACGCCCGCGGCGGATTCGGCGCCCTGCAGTATCCGGACGTGCTGGGACAGGTCTGTGACCGGATCCTGGCCACTGGGACCTATGACCCCAAGCACCCCCCCTTCTTCGTCTTGCATTCCGACGGCGACAATCACGGCGGCGGGGCGGAGAGCTACTACAAGCACAACACTGGGGCCCTGGTGGACTGGATCAGGCGCGATCCACGCTTCGACCTGATTACTATCCGGGACTACCTGCAGCTGTTTCCGCCTGACCCCGACCAGGCCGTGCACATCGAATCCGGCTCTTGGAGCGGCGCCGACAACGGTGACCCCCAATTCATGAAATGGTTCAGCCGCTATAACGAACCCTACTCCCCGGACCTGAACTCCTGGGCCGTGCTGACCGCACTGCACAACGCCGTCCACACCCTGGAAGACGTGGCGACCAGCCGCGCCAAGCTGGGCGAGGCCTCGCGCCTGATGTTGACGGCGGAGACCAGCTGCTATTGGTACTGGACCGGGCAGACCGAGTGGGACGCCCAGGTGACCAATGCGGCCAACGTCGCCTACATCCTAGTCAAGGGCGACCTCGACCGGCTCGTTTCGACAGGCAAGGACAAGACCGGGCCGACCATCTTCCCACCCTGGATCATTCCGGAGAACCCAGGCGGCAAGAAATGGGGACAAGGCTGCCTCGAAGACGCGCCGCGCCAAGGCATCGTGCACAGCTTCATCCACGACGTGTCGGGCCTTAAGCGGGTGTCACTGGTACTACGCACGGCCAAGGGCGAGAAGACCATCGCCATGACCGACCAGGGTCCTTATCCGTCACAGACCGGTCCCAAGGTTACGGCACGCTTCTTCACCGCGGAACTGCCGGTAGGCGCCGGTGAAGTGAGCTACTACATCCAGGCCGAGGACCAGAAAGGGAACCGCTCGCGCAGCTCCCTGGAGCGGGTCTATCTGGCGTGAACGGCGAGGCCCAGGAACCCGCCTCGCCCTGCGTCGGCGTCTGCAAACTGGACCCGGCCACCGACTTCTGCCGGGGCTGCCAGCGGACCCTGGACGAAATCGCCGGCTGGACGGCCTTCAGCACGGCCGAGAAATTGGCCGTGCTGGAGCGGCTCGGCAACCGGCAAGTGCGGTCCGGGGAAAAGTTCTCGGTTGAAAAAAATACAGACCTTATCCATAATTAGAGGGAAGGACTGGGGATTCCTGAGTCGGCATCTGGCCCCGATGGAAACATCGGGGCCTTATGCTTTCTTGGGGAAGCATTTCAATCCCCGGCCATCGCATCGCCCTCGGCCATTCGTGTAGAACTTCCTCTCCAGGACATCAAAGGCCCGGTTTTCCCGATCAGGCTTGAACATTTTGATACCTACAGGGCGTGCCACGAGATCGGCCATTTGTAGTCCGGACAAATTGCTTTTCTTGTCAGCAAAAATAAGCTCGAACGGTAGCTTGCAACCTTCATCATTGTTGCCGCTGCATATTCTGCGGAACTCCGACTCCAGTTTCATATCCTCCTGCTTTCCTCTTTTCTCGACGATGATGTGGTGATGTGTGTCTGATGCTCCGCCGCCCGCTGTGAACGCAGGAAGTAAAACACCCGTTCAAGCCCGAATCCCAGCGCTATGCAAGTTGCACTAAACCAGACACAGTTTTTGCATATACATCTTATGCGCTGGCGCAGAATTTAACGCAGTTCGATAAAAAGGACATCCATCTTGTTTGACCTGCCTATTGAGCTAGCATTTCTCTCAACCTGATATTCTCAGCCAAGAATCCGAACCATGACCGCTCCCCGTTCCGCTCTCGTCTCCCTTGAGGATATCCCCTGGTATCACTGTGTATGCCGCTGTGTGCGCCGTGCCTTCTTGTGCGGTGAAGATCATTTCTCGGGCCTGAATTTCGACCACCGCCGTGGGTGGATTATCGAGCGTATTCAGCAGCTTGCTGCCCTGTTTGCCATTGATGTGGCCGCCTATGCGGTGATGAGTAACCACTATAACCACTATCACATCGTGGTGCGCATCGACCGGGAATGGGCCTTGGAGTGGTCGGTCGAGGAGGTGCTGAGGCGCTGGACGACGCTCTTCACCGGGCCCACTGTTAGTGACACGGTATCTTTCGGAATCACGAACGGAGATGAGCCAAGCGGAGGTCGCCGAGGTCGAGGTGCTTACCGAAGTTTATCGGGGGCGATTGCACGATTTGTCCTGGTTTATGTGTACTCTCAATGAACACATTGCCCGTCGGGCCAATGCCGAGGATGGGGTGAAGGGGTGGTTTTGGGAGGGTCGCTCAAGAGCCAGGCGTTGCTTGATGAGAAGGCATTGCTAGCGGCGATGGCTTATGTGGATCTCAATCCAGTGCGGGCGGGGCTGGCCGAGACGCCGGAGGACTTCGGACTATACTTCGATTCAGGAGCGCGTCGGCGAGATGCCGAAGGAAGCGGCATCAGAAGCTGGTTCGCAGGAGATCGCAACTGCCAAAGATTCTGATGCGACACTCGATGGGGAGCGGTTACGACCGGAGGCTGAGACGCAGCTCTTACCCCAGGGCTCGCTGATGCCCTTCGATGCCACCGCACGGACTCCTTGGGCGGTGCCGTTTGCCTTCGAGGACTACCTGGAGCTGGTCGATTGGACGGGGAGGGCGTTACGCGCGGATAAGCCCGGATACATCGAGGCGCGAGAACCCAAGATCCTCGCGCGACTGGGGATTGATGGGGAGCGGTTTATCGGCTATTCCGAGCGTCTTCTCAAGGCGTTCGGAACAGCGGTCGGCGCACCGGCATCGCTTGCGGACCTCTGTGCCCGGCGTCAGGCTAAGTACCTGCGTGGTATCCAGGCTGCACGAGTGATGTTTGTAGCCAAACAGGCAGCGTGATAGGGTTGAGTAGAGAGCGCTTTTTGCCGTTCCTGAGCCCGAGCGTTAGGGCGGTTGCCACACGATCTGCTTGCGAAACTGGGCATCCCCATACCCATTATTTGCACTCCGGAAGAGTTGTTGGGCGATAACACAGAAAGCGATTGATTCAGCAATCGAAGAAATACATCGGATTCGCGAGGAAATCTCCGAACGGTTCGATGGCAACATCGCAGCAATTGCCGAGGATGCAGCGCGTCGTCAGGCTGTATCGGGCCGTCCGGTGTGGAGACCAGAGATGCCTGATAAGAGCCTCCATCCAACCCGTTAACTCCGGTGTTGTTTTAAGGTTGGGCGGTTCTTGCCAAGTTGGGTACCGCCCGTAAATCTGTCGTCTCCTTCCCGCGGGCGGCTGAGCTAGCACGTTAGCTTTCAAAACCACTTACCAGAGTATTAATCGAAATCAACCACTATGGACTGAAAGTCCATAGTCTGGAGGACTAACGTCCTCATCCGTGGACAAGCCACGGACTGAAAGTGAAGGGACTTAACGTCTATAGTTTCAACTATGATGCGCTTCGCGCACTAAAGTTATTGAAGCAATGAACAGGATTTTTTATGGGTAATAGAGGGCGCACTTGAGCCATTGTCGGCAATAATACTAGGGTTTCTTCCAAATAAAAAGGCTTTTGGTATCATCAACTACTTCGGGGGCTCTGATTGACGTTCGGACCGACTTTGTTTATGGCGTGGCAGAAGCCACTGAAAGAGAAGAACAGCGTGCAACTATTTGGAACTCGCAGGACGCAATTGATGAGGCCAGAATGAAGTCTGAGATCGAAGTTAATAAGGTACTCAACGCTTGGCCACCGATGGCTGGAATGGTTTACGTGCCGCACACGGAAGAGGAGTACGAGCGACTGGTTATATTCCTCGATAGTTTGATCGATGAAGTCGGAGAAGACGAGTCGCACTTGCTGGCCTCACTGATGGAGATTGTGGGGGTGCTGATCGAACGTTATGAGGAAGAGCATGTGCCTGAACTCACCAAGTAGCCGGTGCCGCAGCAGTATATGCCTAACAAAGGCTTTCGGCCGACCTCGTTCCTCGGCGGCTGATGCCAAACGTTAGCCCCTCCATAAGAGGACTCGCAATGGAAGTCAAATAAACCACGAATCGCGCGAATCAATCCGCGAAGATTCGCGTGATTCGCAGTTTTTCCTCTTCTTTGCCGACCGGTAACGCTTAACTTAACGGCATTGGCTCTCATACTCCTTATCAAGCAAGATCCCATGACTTTGCTTCATTGCTTCAATAACTTTATTCCTTTAACGGCAGACTACGGGATGCTTATAAATATCTACTGTTGATACCCCTGATTCCAATAGGGGTTGGAATCATCATCGCCCTGGCAATGTATCTGACTCGAGTGGATGATGATTCCTTGTACCCCATTGTGATTGCCGCGGCCTTCCTCGGCTTTTACCTGATGATTCCATATATCCAGGCGCTTTTTGCCCGTTACCGTATCAATTATTCCCACTATGGCCAGGGTGGTTTCGCCGCCGAACTGTCGGCTGGTATCTATTATCTAATTTATCTGAAGTTCCTCTTGTGGGGACTGGTCGGTGGCATCCTCATAGCGATTTCTGGGTCCGTCTATCTCATAGCAGTATTGGGAGGAGACCCGATGTCTCTCAATCTTGAACATAATCCGGAAATACCATTAGGGGCTGTGATGCCTTTGACTGTTTTTATCTACATCGTCCTGATTGTGTTCATGATCTTTCTACGCGCTTTTTTCCAAAGTCGCCTTCGCAATTATGTCTTCGGCAAAACCGAGCTGGACGAAGTAGTAGCACTGCGCTCTAATGCCAGTACCGGCGGTCTATTCAAGGTCTATTTCATCAATCTCCTATTGGTCGTTTTTTTCCCTGGGTTTGGCAATACCCTGGGCAAAGGTGCGCCTGGCGCGCTGTACGGCAAACCATACCCAAGCGATCGTACAAGGGGGTTTGGGACAATACGTTACCGGGCAACAGGACGTGCAGACCTCGCTGGGTGATGAAATGGGCGAGGCCTTTGATGTGGACACCGGCGTAGAGATCGGGTTTTGATCTTAACCGGCTACTGGTATCCGGCCGGCAGCTCGCTACGGTGTACTGCTGAATTGCAGCTGGAGAAAGGCGGTTTTCGGCTTTTTCTGGACGGGGAGCCGCCACGCCAGGACACCGGCGGCGAGCTAGAGTTCAGTCCCCGGGTCGGCGGTATCCCCCGCAAGATTCAGCTGCCGGATGGATCTGTGTTTACCACCCAGGAGAACGACCGGATCGACGCCTGGCTGTCCCGTTCCGGCCATAAGAACGCGCACCAGCACTGGATGCATGCCCTGGAGTCGAATTGGACGTGGGTGGGGGTTGCGCTCCTGTTCACCACCTTTTTTGTGTTCGTCGGCCTCTACAGGGGATTGCCCTGGGCAAGCAAGAAAATCGCCTTCAAATTGCCGGCTGAAGCGATTCAAGCAGTATCAAGTGGTACCCTGCAGACGCTGGACCGGTTGGTTTTCGAACCGAGCGGATTTACCCGCAAGCCGGCAACAAGCCCTCCACCGACGTTTTCAGGGCCTGTGCCAGATGATCGAGAGGGATTTTCCTACGCGCTCCATTTCCGCCAAATGTCGAGTCTAGGCGACGACACGCGAATTGCCAATGCGTTCGCCCTGCCGTCGGGTGACATCTTGGTTACCGACAGGCTGGTGGAATTGGCGAAAAAGCCGGAGGAATTGAACGCAATCTTGCTGCACGAGATCGGCCATGTCGTGCACTGGCATGGTATGCGCCAGATTATTCAGTCATCCGCATTGACAATCATACTGATGTTGGTCATCGGCGACGTCGGCGCGGTCGAGGAATGGACCCTAGCATTGCCCGGTTTCCTGCTGGAAAGCAACTATTCTCGGGGCTTTGAAACCGAGGCGGATGAGTACGCCTTCAAGCGTATGATTGCGATGGATAGAGATCCGGTCTACTTCGGGCATATGCTGGGACGCATCACCGGAGAAGGCAGAGGAGCTGCGGAAGATAAAGCTGTGCAGGATCCGGGGTCGGAGGGTTGGTTGAGGTATCTGTCCTCCCATCCCGGTAGCCCGACCCGCGTCGAACAAGCGAGGCGTTATTCCGAAATCTTTAACGCCGGCAGGTTGCAGTGAACCGGAGTGCGGTAGTGGGTGATGGATAAGTTTTAAGTGAGAACCGATTCGATCCCCTCACCCCAACCCCTCTCCCAGGGGGAGAGGGGCTTTCGCGACACCCTCCTGGAGGGAGAGAGCCCGTAGGTTGGGGTGAGAGCTTGCGAACCCCAACAAATCGCCATGTCAAGCTAAGGCCGTTTGGGGGTTGTCGCCCCTGCTGGGGCGACCTCATCCCAACCTACGGGGGCTTTGCACCTACCCAGGATTGGTCTCGTTCGATCCTGGCGCTGTTCGGCGTATATTCAGTGTTGCCTGGGAAGACGTCTACACTTAACGCGAGGTCTGCGCGGACCTCGCTTTGAATAGGTTGCATTCCAGATGGTGAATCTTACTGCAACCACATCACCTAAAAAACGCCCCTAAAAGACAACCCCCACTCCGCCGAAGACATCGCCGTCGCCACCACCGATCCCGATGTTTATCCAGGGGCGTGAATAATTGGTGCGGGTCTGTTGATCCGCCACGGGTGGACCTTGTAGCTTTCCAGCAGCGGGAAGCCGTAATCCGCCTTCCCCAACCGCTCTTTCCGGATCCCGGTGATGCGCCCAGTGGCGCTGACCGTGCGGCCGATCTGATAGTCGGTGGTATCCAGGAATCCCGGATGGATGATGATAGAATGCCCTGTCTGCTCGGCTCCGGTACGGGGACGGCCAATGGGTAGGCGATCAGCTCGAGCCTCTGTATGCGCCTTGAGATGACGGATCTCGATCAGAATACCGCCCCATTGGATCGACTTGCCCACATGATCGCCGGTGGTGGATACCACGGACGGGGTAAGGGAGGGGGTGCCGACCGGTGGTAAGCAAACATTGCTTGCGCAACTTGCTAGGAAAAGCAGGGCCAGGAGAAGCAGGGAACAGACGATGGAAAATCTGGGGTGCTGCATCGAAGTGTTGCCGAAGGTTCCGTATTATTAGGGGCTGTTGACATTTATCGTTCACGGTCCGATTGCGGCCCTTTTCCGCGCTGACGGTGTTGCGGCTCGTCAAAATAGGTCCGCTATTCTTCCTCGCCGCGCCTTGTCAGCACGAAAAACCCCTCGTAATCGCCCGCGTTCAGATAAATGCCGACAGTCCCTAGTACCAAGAGTGCCAGGGGTAATACCAAGGGTCCGGGTAGAAATAATGTGGTTCCGGCGGTGGCGGTTTCGGCCACAGGTAAGGTTGCTCGACCGCGACCACCGGATAGGAATAAGGATACTCGCCGATGGGTCGGGTTTCTACGCGCTACAGGCGTCCGGTTACGGTGAGCAACCGCTTTTCGGGGTATTCTGCCAGATCGGCGAATCCCGTCAGCAAGGCGATGAAGCGGCCTGTGCCGGGCTCCTTTCCCCGCGGCTTTCCGCCCGAGTCCAACGGGCGGGACAGGATCTCGATCTCGGTGGTCTGCTTGAGGTTTCGGACCGCGACGATGGTACCGCCCCAACGCACTCGCCGGTCGAGAAAACGCTCGGGTTCTTGTTGTACTTGCGAGACAAAACCAGCTTTTCCGGTGCCTTGCCGATAGCCGGGGGAACCCGTGAGGAGGCGCAGCCGGCAAGCAGCAGGATCACGGCGGAGAGGAGGACTCCGGCTTGCCGCTTACACAACAGCAGGATGGATAGTTTCGATTTCATCGCCGCGGTATCGTGGCTGCACTTTTTAAGGGCAGGCACAGGGCTACCCCGGCGCATCGGATGAGCTTATCGAGCCCTTTTAAAACGACTTTGAGCTCGACTTGGTCCATGGTTTTTAACCACGAAAGACACGAAAAGGCATGAAATTTCGTGTTCTTTCGTGTCTTTCGTGGTTCTCCCTGCGCCCAGTTCCAGTTAGGGCTTGATACCCTCGAAGATCTTGACGACCTTGGTCACGCCGGGCACATAGCGGGTCTTTTCCGCCGCCGCCTGCGCCTCCCGGGGATACACCAGGCCCATGAGGAATACAGTACCTGCCTCGGTAACGACCTTGACACGGGTCGCATCGAAACCGGGGATGTCGATCTTTGTCAATGCGAGCTTGACCCGAGAAGTGATCAGGGCGTCCTCGCTTTCCCTTGCAAAGCTCGCCACTGGTCCGATCGTGACCTCGTCGATCACCTTCCTCACCTTCGGTAAGCGGGCCACCTTCCGGGCGAAGCGGTCCCTGATATCTTGGGTCTCGGCCTGGCCGGTGAGGAGCACCCAATGGTTGTAGCTCGTGGTAGCGATGCGACTATGCCTCTTGATATCGGGGTTATCGGCCAATAGCTGGGCCGCCGAGTGTTCGGTGTACTCGTCCTCCAGCACGATGCGCGAACTGCGCCGCTCATGGGCCACCGAGGCCGCGGTGGCACCTCCGCCGAGCAGGAGGACACCGCATCCCTGCAGCACAGGGAGGGTGAGGCCCAGCACCAGTGCTATCCTCAATGCCCGCTTGTTCAACATTTGGAGCAGCGGAAAAATACGCTTTTGCAGATCATTGCACATTGAATGCATTCCGGATCCAGTTGATATGATTGTTGCCGCTGACCGCAACGACATCGAAGCGGCAAGCCAGTTTGGTCGGATGGTGCCGCAGATAATGGGCCGCGGCCGCCGCGAGTCTGCGTTGCTTGTGGATATTGACGGTCTCCACCAGGGTGCCGAAGCTCGGGGAGGCCCGGAACCTGACCTCCACGAACACCAGGGTATTCCCCTCGCGCATCACCAGGTCGATCTCGCCGCGTCGGCAGCGGTAATTGCGTTCCAACAGACGCAACCCCCCTGCCTGAAGGTGGGTGCAGGCGAGACGCTCCTTGCCGATTGGTTGGTGGTCGGTAGCGGCAAGGGTGGGGGACCCCTAGGCAGTGGGACGCGGAGCCCTATTTTAGAATAGCGACTTTGCCCACGCAAAGACTCCCGCTTTTGACTTTTGCTGATCGCTCGGCGTGAACTTGAGCGGGCCAGTGGCATCCATACGGGCCAAGGTCAGCTTACGCTGGATCCGCCGCTGGGAGTCCACGCGGAGGATGCCGGTCTTCCCCTGGACGTGTGCCTGCGGGTTACCGGATAGCCGATCCAGCCGTGAGCTAAGGCGATAGGCAAGAACTGGTAGAGGTTGGACGGTTTGGCAGCAGCCGCTACCTGGTTCAGGGCCAGGACCGGGATCGGCAGTTCGGTCGCGCCCGCGAGCTTCTTCACCGCCGGCTTCTGCAAGGGACCGATCGCCAGGCGTGCGCCGTCCTTGGCAGCCCGTTACACCAGGGCGCTGATCGAGCCGGTGGCGCTATTGTAAAAGCGTAGCTTGGGCCGTTTCCCCTCCGGGTCCGCTTCTTGGGCGGCAACTACTCCGGCATGCACCACCTTGGCGGCACCGGCAAAACGACCGGATTTGGGGAGCAGTACGGCCAGGGTCTCGTTACCCTGGTAGCCGCCGGTGACGAATCGGTCGTGCTCGGAATCGGCCTTGGTCCATAGGCTGCCACAGCCACTCAGGGCAATGGCGAGGGTGGCGAGCAGGGACAGGATGGCGATGCGGGTGGTAACAGTCGAGTCGATTTTTTGGAACATCTTCGATCCGGTGCTTAATGCTTAAGAGACTGCCTGAGAACCAACGTCTTGATTGATAGATCTGTAGGGTTGTTAGCCCTCAACCCGTTCGGCCGAATAGAAGACAAGCCCACATCAAGGAAAATCAAGAGGTTAGTTTTAATAGCCTCTAGGTGGTGGAGAGACCAAGTGCCTCATAACTCTAGCATACTTTACGTGGTAGCGACGCCCATCGGCAATCTGGGGGACATGACCGACCGCGCCCGCCAGGTGCTCGCCCAGGTCGACTTGATCGCCGCCGAAGATACGCGCCACACTCGCCGCCTGCTGACGCATTTTGGGATCAAGGCGCAGCTCTATCCCTACCACGATCATAACGAGGCACAAATGATCGAGCGTCTGCTCACGTTACTCTCGGAGGGTCGGGATGTTGCCCTGGTCTCGGATGCGGGTACGCCCTTGATCAGCGATCCGGGCTTCGTGCTGGTTCAGGCGGTGCGGCAGCGTGGTTTCGGCGTGGTGCCCATACCCGGTTCCAATGCGGCGATCTGTGCCCTTTCCGCCTCCGGCCTGCCCTGTGATCGCTTCCTGTTTCTCGGTTTCCCCCCGCGTGCTTCGGCCAAGCGCCGTGAGTGGCTGACCGACCTGATTACCGAGCCGGGGACCCTAGTCTTCTACGAGTCCGGCGGCCGGGCCGAGGCGTCACTGGCGGACATGGGCGCGGTACTCGGCACCGCAAGGCGCGCCGTTTTGGCCCGAGAACTCACCAAACGCTTCGAGACCTTCATCCATGCCCCCCTCGGTGTGCTTGCCGAGCGCCTGCGTGATGACCCGGAGCAAAGGCTCGGAGAGCTTGTTATCCTGGTGGAAGGCAACCACAGGACCGATGAGGCCGTCCAGGCGGCCGAGGAAGCGCGGGTCCTGGGAATTTTGTCCGATGCCCTTCCCCTCAAACAGGCTGCTGCGCTTGCCGCTCGTATAACCGGCGGCAACCGGAACCGACTCTACCAGCTTGCGTTGCAGCGGCGAGATAGGGGTTGCGAATAGCTTGAACCGATTTTTGGCTACCAGTCACCGGTAGGGTGGGCTGTACCCACCGGTGACTCACTCTAATAGTACAGGATTAACAGGGTATTTGTATTTAAGGCGATTGCCGGAAACTGATAGACCAGGATGGGTCGGCTATTCGTTCGTCTTCAAGGAGCGACAACAGGCGCATCGTTGTGCGATGTAACTGTTGTCGCGACCCAGAAAACGGACGAAAAGACAAGCAGACTGGTCTGTCATTTGACAGAAATCGCCTAAGATGCAGGAATCCTGTAAATCTTGAGTAATCCTGTAGATCTTGTCCTACTTAGGGTTTCGCGAAAATCATTCAGACTACTCCAAGTGGGATACGTTGTGCCCACCGGTGACTCACTCGGTGGTGGGTAGAGCCCACTCTACGGTGCGTGTATGATCGGGCGGGCCGGTGGCACGGCGGAGGATATGGGTGTAGGTTGCGTTCTCCGAGATGGAGTTTTGAAGGCTCTGAGTATTTCTTCCTGCCTTCTTCGCCGATATATAATAAACTATCAAAGGACAAAGAATACATCTTACCTTATATATTAGTCCATGATTTACGCTATTCGTCCACTTACGGATGTCCTGAGAGCCGCCCGCGAAAAAAAGGGCCAGAGCCAGCGTGCGCTCGGCCACAAGATCGGCGTGCCCCAAGGGCGGCTTTCGAAGATTGAGAATGCCGCTGTCGATCTGCAAACCTCCAATCTTCTCGAAATCGCCCGCGCCCTCGACCTGGAAGTGAAGTGATGCTGATTCCGCGTCCGCTAGTCCCGGCCGTCACCAGCCTTATCCACCAAACGGAGCGGACGGCAAAAGTAGAGGAGGCACCGCGCCTGGTCTACGCCCTGGATGGGGAAGAGGATGGCAATGACTGAGATATCCGTTCTCGAGGTCGCTCTGTACGACGAGCCGATCGGCACCCTGACCCGCTTACTGGGCGATCAGACACTTTTCGCCTTCCATCAGGGCTACATCGACGACCCCGAGCGGCTCACCTTGAGCCTTTCCTTCAAGGACCAATTCGGGGGACTCATCAAAGAAGTCCGACCTACGCGCGCCCGGGTACCGCCGTTTTTCTCCAATTTGCTCCCGGAAGGGGCATTGCGGGACTACCTGGCAAAGAAGGCAGGCGTAAATCCCAACCGGGAATTTTTCCTCCTGCGGATACTGGCCGCGATCTGCCTGGTGCGATTAGGATCACTCCGGCGGGCGGGAACCCATAGCCATCGGAAAAAGCGGGCCTCGTCTCACCGGAGCGGGTTTCCCGCGGAACCTTGCTCCGATTTTCGCTGGCGGGTGTGCAGCTCAAGTTTTCCGCCGTCATGGGGGCGACCGGCGGCCTCACGATCCCGGCCGCAGGCATCGGCGGTTCCTGGATCGTCAAGCTCCCCTCCATGAAGTTCGAAGGCGTACCCGAAAACGAGTTCGCAATGATGGAATTGGCTCGCGCGGTCGGTATGGATGTGCCGGAAGTCCGGTTGGTTCCCTTAAGAGAAATCGCGGGCCTGCTGGAAGATGTTGCGCGCATGGAAGGAAATGCGCTGGCGGTGAAACGCTTCGACCGGACCGAAGACGGGCGGTGCGTCCATGTCGAGGATTTTGCGCAGGTCTTCGATCTTTACCCGGAAAGGAAATACGAACGCGCCAGCTACCGGAATATCGCCGAGGTTCTGTGGGCTGAAACCAGCGCGGAGGACATCGCGGAATTCATCCGCCGTCTGATTTTCAATGCGCTGATCGGGAATGCCGACATGCACCTCAAGAACTGGTCGCTGATCTACCCGCAGGGGCGAAACCCGGCCCTGTCGCCGGGATACGATTTCGTCTCGACGATTGCCTGGCTACCGGACCAAAATATGGCACTGAAGCTCGGGCGGTCGAAGAAAATGACCGATCTCTCGTTCGATCAGCTCGCCTATCTGGCCGGGACGGCGCGGATACCGGAAAAACTGGTTCTGGATACGGCGCAGGAAACGGTAGTCCGCTTTATGGATCTTTGGCACGGAGGGAGTGAGGTCGCGGCGGTTCATTCCCAGACAGCTGGGCCGATCAGCGAGTTGCTGGCCCGCATTCCTTCGGTGAAGGAGGGGACCACAACCCAAATAAGGGGCTGATTTGCGTTTATTAGCGTTCATTGCTTCAATAACTTTAGTGCGCGAAGCGCATCAGAGTTGAAACTATGGACGTTAAGTCCCTTCACTTTCAGTCCGTGGCTGGTCCACGGATGAGGACTTTAGTCCTCCAGACTATGGACTTTCAGTCCATAGTGGTTGATTGCGGCAAAAAAAGAATTCCCGAGGGAAGAACCTTGCGGATGTTATCGATATTTCGGCATCACGGACTGAGTTTCGTTCCTCAACTTAGCCTACAGCACTCACATCTGGTTCCGGTAGTGGATAAATTCTAAGTGGTGAAGTCTGCCAGTCCCTCGTCATTCCGGCAAGGAGTGCCGGAATCCAGGGCCAGGGATGGCAAAAACAGTGGGGGTTCAAATCACTAGAGTTGTAGCCGATGAGAATTATTAAAAATCAATAGGTTATATTAGAATATGGGGTTGATACGGTGGTCATTAACCAGGAAACACCGGGTTAGACGCCGAATGACCCCCGTAACATACTGATTTTAAAGCATGTTACAAAGGGTACAACTCTATTACTTCGCACAACCATGCCACTTAGAATTTAACCACTACCCTGATTCCTATGTCCGGTAAAAAAACGCGTCGAATCCTCTGCGTAGGCGTCACGCCTTGTTTGCAGCGGACGCTACGATTCTCAAGTCTCCAGTTCGGCCAGGTAAATCGAGCCCATTCTGTGGCCGTTTCGTCCGGAGGCAAACCTACCAATGTTGCGCGTACCCTGAAGGCGTTACAGGAGTCCCCCTTGATAACGGGGTTTGCCGGTGGTGAGACAGGCCGCACGATGGTTTCATTTTTAGGGGAGGTTGGGATCGAAACGGACATCGTTTGGACCGACCAGCCAACCCGCATCTGCACAACGCTCATCGACGACACGGCCGCCTGGGTTACGGAGCTGGTGGAGGAAGCGCCGCTGCCCGCGCCGGACCAATGGTCGGCGCTCGATCAGAAGCTTTCATTACTCCTACCGGAAAACGACCTGATGGTGGTGGCAGGGGCACCTCCGCCCGGTTCACCCGAGGACGTCTACGCTAGGTTCGCCCACAGGGCGCAGGCATCGGGGGTGGCGGTGCTGATCGATGTCCGCGGCGCAGTGCTGATGCGGGCGCTTTCTTGTTCGCCGATGCTGGTGAAGCTGAACGACCTGGAGCTTGCCGCAACCTGTGGGAGGCTGGTCGATACCGAGGGAGTACTCCGTGAAGCGGCGCAAATGCTGATAAGCGGGGGTGCCCAGTGGGTCCTCGTCACCCAAGGAGAGCGAGACGCCTGGCTGCTGAACGAGAGCCTTGCCTGGCGTTTCACGCCGCCGGCGGTCGAGGTCCTGAACACAGTCGGGAGTGGTGACGCCACAACCGCGGGCATCGCTGCCGGACTCGTCCGTGGCCAATCTATGCCGGATGCCGTGCAACTTGGGATTGCCTGCGGTTCCGCGAGCGCTACAACGCTTACCCCCGGCGACCTGGACGCCGATCTGGTAAAGAGGCTCGTCCCTGAAGTACGTGTTGCGAGCAGCACGCTAGGGACATAATATCGGCGACCCTTTAGAGGAGGGATGGGTGGTGATTAAATTTAAAGTGGCATTGAATATTTACCCTTTACCTCCTTCTCTCCATGCTTTGCGCCTTTGCGTTTCAAAACAATTCCGTCGCTGCCGGAAAGTAGTAGACTTTCCAACTTGGGAGTCGGCCGGGCAGTCGCTCCCGCGACATTGCGCGGGGGAGGAAAGTCCGGGCTCCGCAGGGCAAGGTGCCAGGTAACGCCTGGGGGGCGCGAGCCTACGGAAAGTGCCACAGAAAATATACCGCCTAAACCCGCTCGCGGCGGATCGGTAAGGGTGAAATGGTGTGGTAAGAGCGCACCGCGTCGGTGGCAACATCGGCGGCAGGGTAAACCCCACCCGGAGCAAGACCAAATAGGGGAACAGGTGGCTTCGAGCTGCGACGTGTGGCCCGCACGGGTTCCCGGGTAGGTCGCTCGAGGTGCACGGCAACGTGCATCCCAGATGGATGGTTGTCCACGACAGAACCCGGCTTACAGGCCGGCTCCCACTTTTTCGCTTGGAGGGAGGATCAACCCGCAAATCTCACCGGTGGATTAAAAAGTGAATCACGGAATCCGCAATCCCTAACCGGGTAGCGGGGATGCAAGGGCTAGCCGCCGTTGGCAGCCATTTCGCTCCGTACGTCCGCCATATAATCGATATAGCGGCAGTGGTAGCAAATTTCGGCATACTTTTGCGGGATACGGAGAATGGTCGCTATCTTAAGCAGCGAGAGTCGTCCATTTTTAAAATGTTCCATAAAGGAACGACGAAGATCATGGGGAAACAGGAACTCCAACGCCGCGATCTCAGCCGTACGCTCGGAAGCCAAATCTTCCTTCGGCTCGCCTGTAATCTGACCAAGAAGCTGTTCGACAAAGCTGGGCGGTGATTTTGTGTACTCTTCTGCGGAATCCAAGATGAGCTGGCACAGCTCCTTGCAAACGACAAACCGTGTCCAACACGTGTTCAGTTCAGAGCTGTACTCGATGTAGGCCCTATCCCTATATCGTAACAACCGCCCTCTGATCTGGCCGGGTTGATCCAGGTTGAGCTTGCGGTATTTGATTTCCAGGCCCGTGTCATCCTTGACGATTTGGGCCAGGGGAGGAATTTGGATGGGGAAGTTTTCGCTTCCCTCTTTTTGTCGGTAGATTCCCAGTATCCGGTCGGTCTTCCTAAGGAATTCTTGAAGCGACCCCAATGGCCTAGCCTCCGGTGGTGTTCAGTTCCAGGGACTGGGAACCGACATCGGCGAAAGATCGGACGCGATGGAGTCAACTTCGTTGAGAGTGTTGGCTTCGCGGAAGAAGCTCTCGGTGGTCGACCTGCTCACATCGCCAACGAAGAACTTGATATCTACCAAGCCGTTGGCCTTCTCTTGCTCGTACCACGCCATGAATTTTTTAGCTTCATTGTTGAAACTATGGACTTTAAGTCCCTTCACTTTCAGTCCGTGACTTGTTCACGAATGAGGACTTTAGTCCTCCAGACTATGGGCTTTCAGTCCATAGTGGTTGATTACTCATGCGCCGTTACTCTTATGGTATGGGTTGTGTTGGCATTCGGGACGACCCTATCAGGATCGAGGTAACGATCACAAACACCTACTTGTATGAAGTATAGCGCTATACCTGTGTGCTGGGAAGCGTGCAGATATTCTAGGATAAAATTATGCCGTAGCTATTCAGGTACAAAATATTGTGCACTGGTAGCGCAAAACCACAAAATGTTGCGTTTTCATCGTACGGAAACGCACGAAAATGCCGTCTTTTCCGGCTATCATTACCCTCATTGAATTGTAAGTATTTGTTTTTTTAGGGAACTATATACTTGACTTCCTTTAATAATGTGGCCATTGCTAGTCACCCATAGGTAGTGTCCTCGTTAGGATCATTCAGTGAGAGATTCAGTGTGGAGCCAAGTTTTGGGAACGCATTCTGTAAAAGACGCATGAATTGTTCCCAATTATTTGATGCTCGCATTAG